>SL_7KL_010_BRINEDRAFT_10000301_pt1 | contig 23012 bp, 16 predicted proteins | sample SodLak_010_BRINE_FD_10663 | JGI IMG/M metagenome (IMG submission 10663)
GAGCCGCAACGTCTGTTCCGCGGCAGCTGAGCGGCGGGAATGACGGGGGCGAACCGCCTCGGGAGTGAGATCATGAAACCGCTATTTCCGCCCTTCGCACCCGATCCGAACGAGCCGCGCCGCCGGCGTTTCCGGCCCGTGCCGCTGCGGGTGATCGCGCCGAACCTGATCACGCTGTTCGCGCTCTGCCTCGGCCTCACCGCGATCCGCATGGCCTATGAGGATCGCCTCGAGCTCGCCGTCTACGCCATTCTCGTGGCCGCTTTCCTCGACGGGATCGACGGGCGGGTGGCGCGGCTTCTGAAGGGGACCTCGCGTTTCGGTGCCGAGCTCGATTCGCTGGCCGATTTCGTCAATTTCGGCGTGGCGCCGGCGCTGATCATCTACAGTTTCACGCTGGAGGGGCTGGGCGGGCTCGGCTGGGTGATCGCGCTCGTCTTCGCCATCGCCTCCTGCCTGCGCCTGGCGCGGTTCAACGTGATGGTCGACGATCCCGCGCGGCCCGAATGGAAGAAGGATTTCTTCGTCGGCATGCCGGCGCCGGCGGGGGCCGTGGCCGGCTTCCTGCCGGTATATCTGCATTTCCTCGGCCTGCCGATGGAAGGCTACATGGCGTTCCCGGTCGCGCTCTACATGCTCGTCATCGCCTTCCTGATGGTGTCGAGCCTGCCGACCTATGCCGGCAAGTCGATCGGCAAGCGTGTCCCGCGCTCCTGGGTGTTGCCGATCTTCGTCGCCAGCGTCGCCTTCGTGGCGCTGCTCCTGACCTTCACCTTCCAGATGCTCGCCCTGTGTACGCTGATCTATCTCGCAACGATCCCGCCGACCTTCGCCCGCTATCGCCGGCTCGAGCGCGAGCATCATGCCAAGGCGCGGGAAGCGCGCGATGCCGAGAAGGATGAACCGACCGATCCCGCGCCGCCTTCGCCGTCCTGACGCGTCACTGTGCCTGGCCGGACGCGCCGTAGGCGCCCGGCCCGCCGGCCTCGAACAGACGCCGCAGGAAGCCCGGCGCGATCGCCGAGAGCGGGTTCACCGTCAGTGTCGGCTCGCTCATCGGCCCCGAGACGCGGAAATTCACCCCCAAAAGCCCCTCGCGCCGCCCGCCCCCGAGCAGNGGCCCGAACAGCGGCACCTGCGCGAAGGCATTGTTGACCGCATAGGCGGGAACGAAGGTGCCGCGCAGATCCATCACGCGGTCCGCCATATCGACGAAACCATCGAGCCGGAAGCCGATCTGCGTGCCCCACATCGCGGCTTCCTCGAAGGTGATGCGGCTGCCCGTGCGCAGGAAGTCGATGCGTGCCTGCGCGAAGGCGGTCTCCGCCACGTGCAGCGTGTCCTGTCCGCGCGCGGCCTGTGCGGCAATGTTGCGCAAGGCCGGCTCGTCGCGCAGCACGAAATCGCGAATGACGAGGCGCCCGGGGCGCTCCCGCCCGCCTGCCGCGATCTGGAAATCGAGCGCCCCGCCGGTCATGCGGGTATAGAGATCGATGAAGCGCAGCGTCATGCCGGCATCCTCGGCTCCGATCGACAGCATGGCGCGCCCCTGCGGCGTCAGCCCCATCCGGCCCGAGACCGGAGCGCCGGGAAAGCGCCCGTCGAGATCGAAGCGCCGGACCTCGTCGCCGGCGATCAGCAGGCCGAGCCGCGCATTGGTCAGCGCTTCACCGTTATGGCCGCTGAGGATATCGGCGCGCAGATCGAGATTGATCTCCTGCCAGGCGCCGGTCATGCCGCCCCCGGCTGCCGGTGCGCCCTCGCCGGTCACGGTGCTGAGGAACGGGCGGGCATCGAGGGACTGCGCCCGCAGATCGATGCGCAGGCCCGACCCGGTCGCGTTCGCCTCGAGCCGCGCCTCGTCGCCGCTCGCAAGCCGGAACGGGTTCAGATCGGCATTGACGAGGCGCCCTTGCGCATCGAGGCGGACGGTGCCGCCGATCCGGGTCGGGCCGGTCTCGATGTCGAGATCGCGAATCAGCCAGCCATCATCTTCCGAGAGGCTGAAGGAGAGGCGTCCGGCGCGTCCCGCCGGTTTGACGAGCCCCGGAAACGGCTCCGCGAGGGCGATCTCCGCGAGATCGGCCTCGACCCGATAGGGCTGCGGCGCGCCCGGAACCAGTTCGGTCGAAATACTGAGCGGCAGGGTGCCGCTGACGGCTGCGCCGAGATCAAGCCCGCGGCGTGCACGTGCCGCAGCATCGAGCACCGCATCGACCTGCAGGGTCAGCGGCGCATCGCGGGGGCGCGTGATCGTCAAACCGACCGCATCCTCCCCGATCCGTGCATCGCCGACGAGATCGAGCGCGCCGTTGCGGAAGCTGAGGGTGAAATCGCCGTCGCGCAGATCCTCCTCGGCAAAGGCCTCGCGCAGCGTCACGTCGGCGATGCGTCCGGATACGGCGACGGAAGTCTCGTGCGGGCCGGGAGCGACGGAGAAATGGGGCGCGATCGCCACGTCGAGTACGGCATTGCCCGAAATCGTATCGGGTTCCACGACCGTCGGCGTGTCGCGCGCGATCAAGGGCGAGCGCATCAGCGATGCGACAGCGTCGGCGCCGCCTTCCAGCCTGAAGGTGATGGCGGCAGTCGTTTCGACCGCCCAGAAATCGTCGAAGTCGAAGGCAGTCCTGGACATGGCGAGTTCCCGCCCTTCGGCCAGGGTGACACGCGCGTGCGCGTCCCTGATCGCCGCACTGCGCCCGTCGACACGACCCGATACATGCACGTCTTCGAGCGGCGGCAGGCCCGGATCGGTGATGAAGGTGGCATCGGCGATGGCGAAGCTGAGATCGATCGCCTCCCGGGGCAGGCCGTCGCGCGGCAGGGTGGCAATCAGTTCACGCGTACGCAGGGGCAAGGGGCCGATGAGCAGCGCTTCGTCCGGTTTGCGCATGTTGACGAAGTCGCGCCCCGTCAGAGTCGCGGCGACGGACAGATGCTCCAGCCGCCCGGCGCGCAGGGCGCCGACAAGGAATTCCCGTGGTTTGTGAGCGACGAATCGGGGCCAGATCCGCAGCGCCTTGCGCACGTCGGTGTCACGCACTTCGAGACCGGCCCGCATGCCGCCGGCATCCTCGGCGGAAGCGGTCGAGAGCGTCATCACCATATCGAGCCCGTCACCGGACAGGGCGAGTTCCTCGACGAGGACCCCCGAGGGGCCGAGGCGGGCGAAGAGATCGATTGCGGGCAGGGCGATATCCGGTTCGCCGGGCTCCAGCGCCGAGAGCACACCGTCGCGCCCAGCGAGATAGACCCGCCAATCCTCGCCTGCCGGGTCAGGGCGCGCATTGCCGCGCAGCAGGATATGCGTGCCGTCACGGGTATAGCGGAACTCGGAAATCGTGATCGCTTCCTCGGCGCGATCATAACGCAGCGAAGCGGCGATCTGTCCGAAGCCGAGGATGGGGGCTTCAGGGTCATCGAAATAGAAGCGCCCCGGTTCGCTCTCGAGGCGTGCCGTCAGGGTATCGAGATGATTGTGCGGATCGGTGGTGAGGTTCAGATCGATCCCGAGCGCAAGATTCCGTGTGACGTAGCGCCGCGAAAGGCCCGCCATCATCAGGGCATCGTTGATCGGAAAATCCGTGATCCTGAGAGCCGCCTCGCCGCCGCCGCCGTTGCGCGGGCGGGCGGCACCTTCGATGTGCCAGGTCGCGTCGCTGCCCGTCAGGCTGGCATTGATCCGCCGGCCTTCGCCGATCCGCTCGAACCGGGCATCGACACGGCTGAAACCGACCCGCTCGTGACCATCGGCATCGACCAGCGTCAGCCGGGCATTGATGAGACCCGCCTCCGCCACCGTGCCGATCGGGCTCTGCGGATCGATCAGCGCACCCATGAAGCCACCGAGTGCCGCAGCAATCGGTGCGAGAGCGGCGGGCCCGTCATCCTCCGCCGGTTCCGGCCCGAGCAGGCCGGGCGCGGCCATTTCGGGATCGGCCTCGAAATCCGGGGTCAGGAGGAGATCGGCATCCGGCGTCGTCAGCGACAGGGCGCCGGTTTCGGAGACCTGCAGCCGCATTTCGACACCGACCAGTTCGAGCCCGTGGGCGCGGGGGGCGCCCGCGACGAGAGACCAGGTCGAGATCGGAATCAGTGCTGCCGGAGCGCTGGCGACCCGCCCGCCATTCGCATCGCGCACGGTGACGTCAGCGACCTCCAGCGCGAGCCGCCCTTCATGCAGATTGAGCGCGGCATCGCCGATCTCGATGCGCCAGCCCTCGCCGAGCTGGGCTTCGAGCGTCGTGGTGATCTGGCCTGCAAGGCCGGTGAAACGCAGCGGTTCGCTGGACACGCGCCAGTAGAATGCGCCGAAGGCGACGGCGACGATCAGTACGAGAATCGCCTTGACTATGAGAACGCGTCGACCGATCAGGCGCCATCGCGCACGCCCGCGCGCGCCCGGCGCCCGTCCGCGACGGCGCAGCGTTGACGGCTCCAGCGCTCTGAGATCATCCTCTTCGCCCAAACCGCTCTTCGACACCCTCTCACACCCCGTCGGACATGTTCGCCTGAACGGGGATACCACGCGAATCGCTTGCGCTGCGCCTACACTAGCGCCTACCGATGATCCTTGCGACGGCTTGCCGCGTATCACCGGCGTGCCCCGCGTTCCCGATGGTGCGCGCGACCGGCAAACCTGATCAGGTGACAGCAATAGGACGAAAGGAAGGCGTAATGGCGCTTCAAGTCGGCGATGCCGCTCCCGATTTCACCCTTCCCGCCACCGAGGAGGGGAGTCTGACGCTCTCGTCCCTGCGCGGGCGCATCGTGGTTTTGTATTTCTATCCGAAAGACGACACCAGCGGTTGCACCAAAGAGGCGCAAGCCTTCAATGGCCTGAAGGATTCCTTCGCTGCCCGCGACGCGGTCATTCTCGGGATGTCCCCGGATCCGTTGAAGAAGCACGAAAAGTTCAAGGAAAAATACGAGCTCGGATTCCCCCTCGTCGCCGATGAGGAGAAGGGCGCGCTCGAAGCCTATGGGGTATGGGTCGAAAAGAGCATGTATGGGCGCAAATACATGGGTGTCGAGCGCACGACTGTGCTGATCGATCGCGAGGGGCGTATCGCGCGGATCTGGCCCAAGGTGAAGGTGCCCGGCCATGCCGAAGAGGTGCTTGCGGCGGTGGAGAGCCTTTGAATCGACACCGAATGAACGATACCCGGCTGGCGTTTGTCGATTCTTAACCCTAACGGAGCCTAAATCACGTCGAAACGAAGCGGGTTGACGTGATGTATGATTCGACTGCGCAGATGCCGCACCGCATGCCCCCTCCCGGGCGAGGCTTGCCGTACCCACCGCAAGAGCCTCCCCGGCGGATCCTGACGCTTCGCCCCCTGACCATGGCGATCGCGGCTTTGAGCTTCGCGCTCGTCACGGCCTGGGCGAGCGCCGTCACCTGGTATGTGGTCTCCAGTGATGACGTCGCGGCGGAGCTGCTGCGCCGTGAGGCGCGGCTCAAGGCCGGGTACGAGGAGAGTATCGCGGTTCTGCGCTCACGGCTCGACCGCATTACCAGCCAGAAATTGCTCGAGCAGGACAGTCTCGAAGACCGTGTCGCGGCGCTGGTCGGGCGTCAGGTCGAACTCGAGACGCGTCAGGCCATGCTGTTCAATCTGGGCACGCATATCGATATTGCCGGGCTCGACCTGCCCGATCTCGATCCGGAGGACGGCTTTGCACCGACCCCGCTCGCCGATCTCGCCGATTCCGGTGACGATGTCCGCGAGACCGGTTCGCTCTCGCGGCACCCCGTGCGCCGGCCCTCGCCGATCCTGTCGCAGCGACCGCGCCCTGCGCCTGTCATCTCCGGCGCGCGCCGGCCCGATGCGGCGCCGGAGGCGCTGCCCCCTGCACCCGAGGCCTTGCCGCCCGCACCGGAAGATGACGCGTTCTCCCTGCGGCTGCGTGAATCGCGCCTGTCACCTTCCGGCGATCCCGGGTCGATCGCACGACCGGAGATCACCGCCGATGCGGATGACGCCGTGACGGCCAATCTGGCCGAGCGGTTGCGTGCCGTCGAGGCGTCACTGGCTCAGGTCGAAGCCGATCAGTTCATGCGGCTCGACGCGGTCAATGAAAGCATCGCAAAGGCCGCGAAGAAGCTGCGCGACGTCATCGTGCAGACCGGGCTTGACCCCGACGCCCTGGACGCGTCCGGACCGGACGGGGAGGCGACCGGTATCGGCGGTCCCTACCTGCCCGTCGGCATCGACCCGGAAGGCGGCCCGTTCGAGGCCATGGTGTGGATGCTGCAGGAGAATCTCAGCGAGCGTGAGCGCCTGCAGCGTGCGAGCGAGCAATTGCCGTTCGCGCGTCCCGCCTCGCGCCAGTTCAGCGTCAGCAGCGGTTTCGGCGTGCGCCGCGATCCGTTTACGGGGCGCCCCGCCCTGCATGCCGGAATCGATTTCCGCACGCCGCGCGGCACGCCGATCCGCGCCGCCGGGGCAGGGCGTGTGGTGACTGCCGGGCGCTCGGGCGGTTACGGCAATCTGGTTGAAATCGATCACGGCAGCGGCGTGACCACACGCTACGCGCATCTCTCCTCGATCGCGGTGGAACGCGGGCAGATCGTCAATACCGGGGACCACCTTGGTCGCGCGGGATCGACGGGCCGCTCGACCGGGCCGCATCTGCATTACGAGACCCGCATCGACGATGAGCCCGTCGACCCGAACCGCTTCCTGCGCGCCGGGCGTATCCTGACAAAGATGCAAGAGTAGCCAATCGAATATATCGCGCATTAAGAATCGCAGGTGCATAGACAGGCAGTATCGAGAATCCGAGGTTGATTTGGGTAGTTGTGGCGACGCGGTCTGGGTCCTGAGCCCTCAGGCAGCGCTCCTGGGCGGGATCTGCCTGGGCGTGCTGATGCTGTCGCTATGGGTAGCCCGTCAGCATGACTTTCCCGGACGTGATGCTTTCGTGGTCTCTCATCTCGGCATGGGCTGGTGGCTCCTGGCCGCCATGCTGGAAGTCGCGGCCCCTACGGGATCCTGCAAGCAGATCTTCGCGCAGGCGGCCTGGCCGGGCGTGATGGTGGTGCCGACCTTCTGGGCGGCCTTTCTCTGGCAATATGCGAATTCCTCGACGGAGCGGCTGAGCCCGGGGCGGCTTGCGGTTCTCATGATCATGCCGGTCCTGGCCGGGATCGTCGCCTTCACCAATGCGCACCATCACTTGCTCTACGCTGCCGGTACGGCGCCCGCGCATGATTCGCCGCATGCGCCGATGATCTATGACCACGGGCCGGTCTTCTGGTTCTTCGCAATCTATCTCTATGTCTTTCTCGCCTTCGGACTATGGTCGATCGCCCGCGCGCTCGTGACGGTGCGCGGTTCGGCGCGCAGGCATTACCTGGGCTTTCTCGTCTTCACACTGATCAATATCAGTGCCAATCTCGGCTATATTCTCTTCGGCATCACCGTTTTCGGCTTCGACCCCACCCCGTTCAGCTTCGCGATCACCCTCGGCGTCTTCACCTGGCTGATTGCCGGCAAGGGGCTGTTCGACCTGCTGCCCGTGGCCAACCGGCTGCTGATCGCCCGCCTGCCGGATCCGGTCATCGTCGTCGATGATGCCGGGCGGATCGTGCAGGCCAACCCGGCGGCGCTGGCCCTGACGGGGCTGACGCGGTTGCGCGAGGGGGTGCCGCTGGCCGAATGGCCGGGCTGCGGCCGCGAACTCGCGCGCCGTCTCGACGCGGAGGGCGCGGGTGACGATGATCGCCTCATCGCCATCGGCGCACCGCCGCGCTGGTTCGAAATACAGGTCGTCGATGTTGCGCCCGGTGCCGAGCGCAAGAGGATCCGGCTCGGGCGCATGCTCTATCTGCGCGACGTCACCCGCCGCGAGCAGGTCGCGGAAGCGATGCGTGCGGCGCTCGAGACCAGCCAGGTGCGCCTGTCGACGATCACCGATCTGCATGAGCAACTGGCCCGGCAAGCGGTGCGTGATCCCCTGACCCAGCTCTATAACCGCCGTCATCTCGACGCCTATTTCGAGGATGCGGTTGCCTATGCCCGCGAGAACGCTACGGATTTCGCGCTGGCGCTGATCGACATCGATCTTTTCAAGGCGGTCAACGACAAGCACGGCCATCTCGCCGGCGATGATCTGCTCAAGGCTTTCGCCGAGCGGCTTCGCCTCGCCGGCGGTGCGCGCGGCAAAGCCTTCCGGATCGGCGGCGAGGAATTCCTGCTGGCCTTACCCGGTGCGGCCAAGCTTGAAGCCGTGGCGCTGCTCGCGGATCTGCGCCGGCGCAACGCGTCCGCGATGGCGACCCGCTGCGGGCCGATCAGCGTGACCTTCTCCGCCGGTCTCGTCGGCCTCGAAGCCGATGGCGAGGATCTCGATACACTGCTCATCCGTGCCGATCGCCGGCTCTACGCCGCCAAGCGCGCGGGGCGCGATCGCATCGTCGCCGATGACGCGGGCGCGGATGTCGCGCCGGTCGCCGCCGCCGGGCGTCTGTCGGGGCGCGTCGCCTGAGGCGCTTGCGGGAAAAACGCAAAACGCGCGTGCGTCGCGCATACTCGCCAGTATCGGATAACCGGGTATGCTCGGCAGGCCGATTCAACCGTTGAGAAACCCGTCTTGTCCGCGTCGCCACCGCCAGAAGCCGAGCCACCAGTCAAGCCGGGGAGTGCGAGAGCCTCCTTCCTCGCCCTGTTTCCCTCGATCATGCTGCCGATGTTCCTCGGCATTCTCGACCAGACCATCGTCGCCACCGCGCTGCCCGCCATCGCCGCCGATCTCGGCAATGTCGAGCGCATCGCCTGGATCGTGGTCGCCTATCTGATCGCGACGGCCACGGCGGCGCCGGTCTATGGCCGGCTCGGCGACGCATTCGGTCGGCGCAAGCTCCTGATCGTCTCGCTGATCGTGGCGATGACCGGCAGCGCGCTGTGCGCCTTCGCCGTATCGACGGAGATGCTGGTGGCCGCGCGGGTGTTGCAGGGGCTGGGTGGCGGCGGGCTGATCTCGCTGTCGCAGGCGCTGATCGGGCAATCCGTGCCGCCACGCGAGCGCGCGCAATATCAGGGCTATATCGCGGCTGTCGCGGTGATCGCGAGTACGGTCGGGCCGGTGATCGGCGGATTGCTGACGGAGTTCTTCGGCTGGCGCTCGATCTTCTTCTTCAACATTCCCTTCGGCCTGCTCGCCATTCTCCTGCTCCTGCGTCTGCCGCCGGGTGCCGGTGAGAAGGAGCCGTTCCGGTTCGACTGGATGGGGCTCATTCTCTTCGCCACCTTCGTCTGGAGTACGCTGATCCTCGTCGAGGCCCTGCGCGGGGGTGCGCTCGCGGCGATGGGGCCGGCGCTCGCGCTGGCCGGCCTCGCCGTGGCGGCGGCGATCCTGCTCTATTTCCGCGAGAAACGCGTGGCGCAGCCGCTCCTGCCGATCACCCTGTTGCAGAATCCCTCGATCTGGCGCGCCGATGCGCTCGCCATGTCGCACGGGGCGCTTTTCGTTTCGCTGATCGCCTTCGTGCCGATCTATCTGCGCGCGGTCTACGGCGCATCGGCGGCTGAGATCGGGCTGATGATGCTGCCGATGACGGCGGGTGTCGGTTTCGGCGGATTCGCCGTCGGGCAGGTGGTCAGCCGCACCGGGCGTACGGCGATCTTCCCCTCGCTCGGATTGATGGTCGTCGGCGCGATGCTGCTCATTCTCGCCTTTTTCGCACCGGCGATGAGCATGCTGCAATTTTCCTGGTTCCTCGGGCTGCTCTCGGTCTTTCTCGGCACGGTGATGGGGGTGGTGCAGGTGACGGTGCAGTCGGAAGCGGGAAAGCGCATGCTCGGCGCCGCCGCCGCCTCGGTCGCGGTTGCGCGCTCCTTCGGGGCGGCACTCGGGACGGCCATCGTCGGGGCTGTGCTGTTTGCCGCCGTCGCCGCTACCGGAGTGGAGGTCACAGGCCCCCTCGAAGCGGTGCTGCAGGGCAGCGAGACGGCGCTGGCGGAGATCGACGCAGCCACCGAGGCGGGGATCCGCGCGGCGGTATCCACCGGATTTCGCAGCGTTTTCCTGACGATCTTCATCTTCTCGATGATCGGCACAGCCCTGTCCTGGACGATTCCGCGCCGGATGGTCTGATTCGCGTGTCGCGAAGATCAGAGCGGCGAAGATCAGGGCGGCGAAGATCAGTGCCGCGTGCGCTGCGGCGGTTCCCCGTCTGAATCGTCAGCCAGAGGACGGTTCTCGCCGTCGCGCCGCAGCGAGATCCGCCGACCGGCATTGTCGGGGCGTGGCAGGCCCGCATGGGCTGCGCGCATGATCTCGAGATTGCGCCGGATCTCCTCGGGAAACGGCGTGACCTTGCGCTTCTTCATGTCGACATGCAGCCCGAGCATTTCGCAGGAGGCCGAGAGCCAGCCTTCCGTTGCGTGGCGCAGTTCGAGATAGAGATGCATGCGTTTCTCGTCGCAATCGAGCAATTGCAGCGTCACCCGCACCGGGTGCTCATGATGCAATTCACGCGCGTAGAGCACATGCGTTTCGGCGATGAAATAGGAGGCACCCTGTGCCTCGACATAATCCGGCCCGAGCCCCACCATCCCGAAAGCCTCGTCGAGGCTGCGGTCGAACAGGACGTGATAATAGGCCAGGTTCAGATGGCCGTTGTAATCGATCCAGTCCGGCTCGATATGCATCGTCGAGGATACGAAAGGGGCAAAGAAAAAGATCGATCCGGGCTTTTTCGCCGGCAATGTCGCCTCCGCTTCATTCATGGGCGCACAACGTTCGAATTGCCGCATCGAAAGTCAAGCGATTATCGCGGGTCTGGTTGTGTCCTATGGAAGAAATGCTCGCGGGGGCGGGCTGCGGTGTGTGGCTGCATGAACCTCGGGCGTCGATGTCGTCCACGCAGCTCGTCACCGCCGCAACGTCAGCTGCGTGCCGTTGTGAACTGCCTTAAAGGACGCGAGAGGTGTATCAGCAAGGATACTATGCGATAGGCTTTCGATGCGGCGTGATGAGAGAGCAGGGCAGCATGGCTGAGATGAACCCGGATGAAGCGCGATGACGCGGCTCGTCGTCTTCGATGTCGATGGCACGCTGGTCGACAGTCAGAACATGATCGTCGAGGCACAAAGACGCACCTTCCTCGCGCACGGCCTGCCCGTGCCCGATCGCGCACAGGCGCTGTCGATCGTGGGCCTGTCACTTCCGGAAGCCTTCACGGCACTCGTCGGACAGGGCGCGCCGGTGGCGGATCTGGTCGGGACCTACAAGCGGGTATTCCGGGAATTGCGGCATGATCGCGCCTTCGCCGAACCGCTCTATCCCGGCGTCGCGGCGGTGCTCGACGCGCTCGCGGTCGAGCCCGGCATGACCCTCGCGATCGCTACGGGCAAGAGCCGGCGCGGCGTCGATCACATGCTCGAGCGCCACGGCTTCGTCGGACGCTTCGCCTCGATTCAGACCGCCGACGATGCGCCCTCGAAGCCGCATCCGGCGATGCTCCTGCAGGCGATGCACGCCACCGGTGCGGCGCCTGAGGACACGGTGATGGTGGGCGATTCGACCTTCGACATGCTGATGGGTCGCGCCGCCGGCGTCACGGCGCTCGGGGTCGCCTGGGGCTATCACGCGCCGACATCCCTGCGTGAGGCGGGTGCCGTCGCGATCCTTTCGCAGATGGCGGCCCTGCCCGATTTTCTCGCGGGGCGCGATGAGGCCGGCGCCGTGCGGAACGACGTTGCGCCCGGCATCGGCGCCTGAGTGACCGGCGGCCCGGTGCGGCAATGCTCCGGCGCGCCATCGTGGCCATCGGACATGCTTGTGCGCCGTGTTTTTCCGAGGCCTTGCACGTGGTGACGGCCCCGCCTATATCCCGCGCAGCCGGGGAGGTGGCTGGCGGTTCTTGCGAAGCCGGTCGCGCCTTCCCATCTGAACAGCAGTCAACGTGTCAAAAAGCCAGCCATGGGCCGGATCGCTTCGGGATCCGGCGGTCTGCTTGAAAGTGAGGGATCCCGCCATGGGTAAAGTTATCGGTATCGACCTTGGTACGACCAATTCCTGCGTCGCCGTGATGGACGGCTCCGCCGGCAAGGTCATCGAGAATTCGGAAGGCGCGCGTACCACGCCCTCCATCGTCGCATTCACCGATGAAGGCGAGCGCCTCGTCGGCCAGCCGGCCAAGCGCCAGGCGGTCACCAATCCCGAGCGCACCTTCTTTGCCATCAAGCGCCTGATCGGGCGCACCTTCCAGGACCCCATGACCAAGAAGGACATGGATCTGGTCCCCTACAAGATCGTCAAGGCCGATAACGGCGATGCCTGGGTCGAGGCCGACGGCAAGTCCTATTCGCCTTCCCAGATCTCCGCCTTCACCCTGCAGAAGATGAAGGAGACGGCGGAGGCGCATCTCGGCGCCGAGGTCACCCAGGCGGTGATCACCGTCCCGGCCTATTTCAACGACGCCCAGCGCCAGGCCACCAAGGATGCCGGCAAGATCGCCGGTCTCGAGGTCCTGCGCATCATCAACGAGCCGACGGCGGCAGCCCTTGCCTACGGGCTCGACAAGAAGGGCTCGGGCACCATCGCCGTCTACGATCTGGGCGGCGGCACCTTCGACGTCTCGATCCTCGAGATCGGTGACGGGGTCTTCGAGGTGAAATCCACCAACGGCGATACCTTCCTCGGTGGTGAAGATTTCGACATGCGCCTCGTCGAATATCTCGCCGACGAGTTCAAGAAGGAGCAGGGCATTGATCTGAAGAAGGACAAGCTCGCCCTGCAGCGCCTCAAGGAAGCGGCGGAAAAGGCCAAGATCGAGCTCTCCTCGACCAGCCAGACCGAGGTGAACCTGCCCTATATCACGGCGGATGCCTCGGGCCCCAAGCACATGACCATGAAGCTCTCGCGGGCCAAGTTCGAGAGCCTCGTGGAAGATCTGGTCAAGCGCACCATCGATCCCTGCCAGAAGGCGCTCAAGGATGCCGGTATCTCGGCAGCCGAGATCGACGAGGTGGTGCTGGTCGGCGGCATGACTCGCATGCCCAAGATCCAGGAAGTGGTGAAGTCCTTCTTCGGCAAGGAGCCGCACAAGGGCGTCAATCCGGACGAGGTCGTCGCCATCGGTGCGGCGGTGCAGGCCGGTGTGCTGCAGGGTGACGTCAAGGACGTTCTGCTGCTCGACGTGACCCCGCTCTCGCTGGGCATCGAGACGCTCGGCGGCGTCTTCACCCGCCTGATCGACCGCAACACCACGATCCCGACCAAGAAGGGCCAGACCTTCTCGACGGCGGAAGACAACCAGAACGCGGTCACCATCCGGGTCTTCCAGGGTGAGCGCGAGATGGCGGCCGACAACAAGCTGCTCGGCCAGTTCGATCTCGTCGGCATTCCGCCCGCACCGCGCGGCGTGCCGCAGATCGAGGTCGCCTTCGACATCGATGCCAACGGCATCGTCAACGTCCAGGCCAAGGACAAGGCGACCGGCAAGGAGCACGCGATCCGCATCCAGGCCTCGGGCGGTCTCACCGACGACGAGATCGAGAAGATGGTCAAGGATGCCGAATCGCATGCCGAGGACGACAAGAAGCGCCGTGAACTGGTCGAGGCCCGCAACAATGGCGAGGCCCTGATCCATTCGACCGAGAAATCGCTCTCGGAATATGGCGAGAAGATCGGCGAGGGTGATCGCGAGGGCATCACCACCGCGATCGACGCCCTCAAGGAAGCGCTCGCCGGCGAGGATCTCGAGGTCATCAAGAGCCGCACCAACGACCTGATGCAGGCCTCGATGAAGCTTGGCGAAGCCATGTACCAGGCTTCGCAGGAAGGCGAGGGCGCCGATGCCGGCGAGGCCGGTGAGGGCGAAGCCGGGGCCAAGTCCGACGAAGACGTCATCGACGCCGATTTCGAGGAAGTCGACGACGAAGACGACGACAAGAAGAAGAGCGCCTGAGCCGCGCTTTGACCAATCGGGCGCGGATCGCGGGATCCGCGCCCTTTTTACGATTGAAGACCCTCGTTCTTTCTCCGTCGCGGTGGCGCCTGCCGGCGCGATCGGCCCGGGAGGGGGCGCAACGCCCGGGAACTCATGTCGAAACGTGATTACTACGAAATCCTCGGCGTCGAACGTGACGCTGACGAGAAGGCGCTGAAGAGTGCTTTTCGCAAGCTGGCGATGAAATATCATCCCGATCGCAATCCCGGCGACGCGGAAGCCGAATTGCGCTTCAAGGAACTCAATGAGGCCTACCAGGCCCTGTCCGACCCTCAGAGCCGTGCGGCCTATGACCGCTTCGGCCACGAGGCTTTCGCGCAGGGCGGGGCCGGCGGCCCGGGCGGGCCCGGCTTCGGCAATGATTTCTCCGATTTCATGTCGGATATCTTCGAGAATTTCTTCGGCGAGGCGCGCGGTCGGCGCGGCGGCGGGCGCGGCGGACGCGAACGCGGCGCGGATCTGCGCTACAATCTCGAAATCTCGCTGGAGGAAGCCTTCAACGGCAAGACCGAGACCATCACCATCCCCACTTCCGTGGCCTGTGAGGCTTGCAGTGGCACCGGCGCCAAGCCCGGCTCGAAGCCGCGCGGCTGCCCCACCTGCGGCGGGGTCGGGCGCGTGAGGGCGCAGCAGGGCTTCTTCACCATCGAGCGCACCTGCCCCAATTGCCACGGGCGCGGCGAGGTGATCGACGATCCCTGCGATTCCTGCGGCGGTGCCGGACGTGTCACCCGCGAGCGCTCACTCACGGTGAACATCCCCGCAGGTGTCGAGGACGGCACCCGTATCCGTCTCGCCGGCGAGGGCGAGGCGGGCCTGCGCGGCGGCCCGGCGGGCGATCTCTACATATTCCTGTCGATCAAGCCGCACGCCTTCTTCCAGCGCGACGGGGCCGATCTGTTCTCGCGCGTGCCGATCTCGATGGTGACGGCAGCGCTGGGCGGCGAATTCACCACGCCGACCATCGACGGCTCGGATGCGAAGGTGAAGATTCCAGCCGGCACCCAGACCGGCAAGCAGTTCCGCCTGCGCGGCAAGGGCATGCCGATTCTGCGCTCGCGCGATACGGGCGATCTCTACATCCAGGTCGTCATCGAAACGCCGCAGAACCTGACCAAACGTCAAAGGGAACTGCTCGAGGAGTTCGAGGCGGAATGTTCGAAGGACACGCATCCGGAGAGCAGCGGCTTTCTCTCACGCGTCCGTGAATTCTTCGACGGGATCAGCGGGTCTGCCCGGACTTGACCGGCGCCTCGCACGTTGGTCTATGGTGATCGGACACTTTCGACGAAGAGGCGGTGCGTGCTCAATACCTTGCACAAGAAGGCGCGTCGCGCGGCGCGCGGCGACGGCTCGAAATTCGATGACGAGGCCCGCTTCCTGCGATCCTGGCTCGAAAAGCCGCTGATGACCGGCGCCGTGGCGCCTTCGGGCAAGGCGCTTGCGCGCACCATGGCCTCCTATGTCGATCCTACGGTCGAGGGGCCGGTGATCGAGCTCGGCCCCGGCACCGGGCCGGTGACGGACGCGCTGGTCAATCGCGGGATCGAGCAGGAGCGGCTCGTCCTCGTCGAATTCAATCCGGATTTCTGCAAGCTTCTGACAAGGCGCTTTCCCCGTGCCACGATCGTGCAGGGGGATGCCTATGCCCTCGGCGAGACGCTGTCGGGCATTCTCGAAACGCCTGCCGCCGCCGTGGTCTCCAGCCTGCCGCTCTTCACCCGCCCGATGGCGGACCGCACCGCGCTTCTGCAGCGCGCCCAGGCGCTGATGCAGCCGCAGGCTCCGTTCATCCAGTTCACCTATGCGGTGATCCCGCCCATCCCCAAACGCCCCGGCGCCTTCACCATGGCCGGCTCCTCCCGCGTCTGGCGCAACATCCCGCCGGCGCGTGTGTGGGTTTATCGCGGGGTGTGAGGCTGGGGTTGTTACGTCTAGTTTAGACAATTTATTGTTGCTGAATTGATTTGGCTTCCATATAGTCGTGGGGATTTTCACGGTTTTTGGATTCGGTCGCGTGTCAGAGAGCCTCAAAGTAAAAGAGCTGCATGATTCCGTTGTGGCAAAATATGACTGTGATGTGTTTTTCTATCATGGCGATATAGACGAGATTGGCTTCGCCGAAGTTCTAGAATCAGCTCTTATGATCGACGATAGGCGTGATCGGGCGTTTCTAATAATTGAAACGCCTGGAGGGAGCGCTAACGCAGCTTATAAAATTTCTCGCTTTTTGCAGGATCAATACAAAGAATTCTTCGTATATATCCCTGAGGAATGCTATAGTGCTGGCACATTGCTTTGCGTTGGCGCCAATAAACTGTTTATGGGGCCACTATCCCAGCTGGGCCCGCTGGATGCGCAGCTTCTCAAACGCGACGAGCTCGGACATCGGAAATCCGGCTTGGTGGCGAAGTCAGCATTTCATGCTCTCGCCGATGCGACATTCGAGTTATATGAAGACATCGCATTAAAGATCATTGCAAAAAGCCGTGGCCTCGTCAGCTTCAAGGTTGCGTCGGAAATAAGTGCTCAAATTTCATCAAATGTCATGTCGTCTGTGTACGCCCATTTCGATCCGAATGTGCTAGGTGAAGACAGGCGCGATATCGAAGTGGCAATGCAATATGGTCTCAGATTGGCGGAGTATAGCGAGAATGCCGATGCGCGGACAATTCGGAAGCTGGTAACCGGCTACCCGTCCCACGATTTCATCATTGATCGCAGGGAAGCGCTACGCCTGTTCGAAAACATTGATTTTCCCTCCAACGAGCTTATGATATTGGGCTCGGTCCTGAAGGAAATGGCAAAGCTCTGCTCTGGGCGCTATGTGGGTCGCTTGGACACGGATGACGAGGCAAAAGAGGTCGAAAATGGCGAACAAGATGCAGCGCCGGAAGAAGATCAAGAACCTCGCGACGAGCACCATGCCGCCGCGTCGGGAGTGGGCTGCGGCGGGGATCCTGATCGCACGCGCGAAGCAGAAGCGGGAATTCGCGGCAAAGCAGGCCCGAAGCAACGTTCCGGAAACCGTAACGCGGCAGGGAGTGGCGATCCCGGCAGCACTTGAGCGCTTCATTCAGAGCCGTGGGTCCGATGCCGTTTGATCTCGATGTTTGAGCCGAGATGCTGCAGAGCATGGTTCGTATAGGTGGGCACCGGGTAGCGAATAGAATGATGCTTGCAGATTACGGCTTAGAGCGCTGGATCTGACCCTGCCTAATCCGATCGCGCTGTCAGCCGCTGTTTACCCATCACCCCACCGGCGTCTCGCTCGCCAGGAAATCCCCCATCCTTCCCAGCGCGGCGCTGATCGCTTCCTGTGAGGCGGCGTAGGAGAGGCGCAGATAGCCTTCGCCGTGGATGCCGAAATCGGGGCCGCCGATCACCGCGACACCGGCTTTCTCGAGAAGCGCGGAGGCCAAAGGCTTCGCTTTCCAGCCGGTCTCGCGGATATTGGGGAAGGCGTAGAACGCGCCTTTGGGGGTGCGGCAGCTGATGCCGGGCAGGGCGTTGAGGCCCTCTACCACGAGCTTGCGGCGGGCATCGAAGGCCGTCATCATCGTCGCGACGCAATCCTGCGGCCCGTCCAGCGCGGCGATGCCGGCATATTGGGTGGCGGCGTTGACGCAGGAGAAGGAATTCACCGCGAGCTTGCGCGCCGCCTCGTAAAGAGCCGGCGGCCAGACCGACCAGCCCAGCCGCCAGCCGGTCATGGCATAGGTCTTGGATGCGCCGTCGAGCCAGATCAGCCGATCACGGATTTCCGGATAGGTGAGGAGCGAGACATGCGGCTCGCCGTCATAGGTCATGCTGCCATAGATCTCGTCGGAGAGGATGGCGACATCGGGATGGGCTGCGAGGCCCGCCACCAGCGCATCGATCTCGGCTTTCGGCGTGACCCCGCCTGTCGGATTGGCCGGGGAGTTGAGGATCACGAGGCGGGTGCGCTCATTGATCAGCGAGAGCGTCTCCTTGGCCGAAAAAGCGAAACCGTTTTCCTCCCGGATCGGCACCGGGACCGGTTTCGCGCCGGTGAATTCGATCATCGAGCGGTAGATCGGAAAGCCGGGATCGGGATACAGGATCTCGGCGCCGGGTTCGCCGAACATCAGGATGGCGGCAAACATCGTGACCTTGCCGCCGGGCATCACCATCACCGCATCGGGCGAGACCGAGACGTCGAGGCGGCGGGCGATATCGCGGCAGATCGCCTCGCGTAGCGGCAGGATGCCGGTGGCGGGGGTGTAACCGTGATGGCCGTCGCGCAGGGCCTTGATGGCGGCCTCGACGATATGATCGGGCGTGGCGAAATCCGGCTGGCCGATGCCGAGATTGATCACGTCGCGCCCCTGCGCCTGCAATTGCGTGGCGCGCGCGAGCACGGCGAAGGCGTTTTCTTCACCGATACGCGAAAAGGCTTCGACGATTTTCGGCATGCTGTTGATCCTCCCGCAGATTTCTTTCCCGCCATCAAAACCCGGCTCCAGCGGAAGTCAATGCGCGATACCGCAGGCCCGGCATCTGCTGCCCCGAACGCCCGCCGCAACGTCGTTCATCGCTCCTTAAACCGCCACATTTAGATTGCCATAGCCGATTAACACGGCCTTAAGCACGAAACTTCGCGGGACACCGGATATGGGTATGTTCACGGGCAGGAAGGACAAGCGGGAGCGGCGCGAGCCGGTGCTCGATTTTCCCGCGGCCGCCTCGGGCATACCGGATCTGCGCCTCAGCCCGAGCGATCGTGCCGGCGGCCCGGTTCACGAGGATGCCATGGCCAGACGCGCGAGCAAAAGCGCTAGCAAGAGTAGCGGCAAAGGCGCGACGACGCGCGGCACGGGCCGCAATTCCGCTTCGGGCAAGGCGTCTTACGGGAAAGCCCGGGGCGCGCGCGGCGGCAATGGCGGTGGCCGTCGGCGCAGCGGTCGCAAGCGTCGCTCGTTCCTCGGACGGATATTCTATGGCTGCATCGTGCTCGCCCTGTGGGGGGCGATCGCGCTGACCGGGCTGATCGCCTATCACGCCACGCAATTGCCGCCGATCGACCGGCTGGCCGTGCCCAAGCGCCCGCCCAATATCGAGATTCTGGCCAATGACGGCACCCTGATCGGCAATCGCGGCGAGACCGGCGGGCGCAATGTCTCGATCCATGATCTGCCGGCCCATCTGCCGCAGGCCTTCATCGCCATCGAAGACCGGCGTTTCCACAGCCATTTCGGCATCGATCCCGTCGGGATCGGGCGCGCGCTCGTCACCAATCTCGCGACCGGCGCCACGGTGCAGGGCGGCTCGACCATCACCCAGCAGCTCGCCAAGAATCTCTTCCTGACCCATGAACGCACCGCCTCGCGCAAGATCCAGGAGGCGATCCTCGCGCTCTGGCTGGAACAGCGTCACGGCAAGGATGAACTGCTCGAACTCTACATGAACCGCGTCTATTTCGGCGCCGGCGCCTATGGCGTCGAGGCGGCGGCGCGGCGGTATTTCGACAAGCCCGCGCAGGAACTGACCCTGGCCGAATCGGCGATGCTCGCGGGCCTCGTCCAGGCGCCGTCGCGCCTTGCGCCCACGCGCAACCCGCAAGCTGCGCGCGACCGCGCCGCGCTCGTGCTCAACGCCATGGCGAGCCAGGGTTTCATCGACGAGAACCGGATGGCGAACGCCATGGCGCGCCCCGCCGAGCTCAACCGTCCCCTCGGCCCCGGCACGGCGAATTACGCCGCCGATTACGTCATTGACGTGCTCGATGATTTCATCGGCGCCGTCCAGGACGACGTGATCGTCCACACCACCATCGATCTCGGTCTGCAGGAGGCGGCGGAGGCCTCGCTGATCGGGGAATTGCGCGAACAGGGCGAGCGCTTCGGCGTGGAACAGGGCGCCATCGTCGCCCTGCGACCGGATGGCGCGATCAAGGCGCTGGTCGGTGGCAAGGATTATGCGCAAAGCCAGTTCAACCGCGCCGTCGCCGCGCGCCGCCAGCCGGGCTCGGCCTTCAAGCCCTTCGTCTATCTCGCCGCGATGGAAAACGGGCTCACCCCCGACACGGTGCGCGAGGACCGCCCGATCCGCCTCGGCGACTGGAGCCCGGAGAACTTCTCGCGCGATTTCCGTGGCCCCGTCACCCTGCGCGAGGCGCTGTCGCTCTCGCTCAACACGGTTGCGGTGAGTCTGGGCATGGAAGTGGGCGTGCGCGAGGTGATCAGCGCCGCGCAGAGGCTCGGCATCCGCTCCGCGCTCCAGCCCAATGCCTCGATCGCGCTCGGCACCTCCGAAGTCACACCGTTGGAACTGACGGGCGCCTATGCGGCCTTCGCCAATGGCGGCACGGCGGTGATCCCCCATGTGATCACGCGGGTCGAAACGGCGTCCGGCGAAATCCTCTACCAGCGTGTACGCGCCGGGCTCGGGCGGGTGATGGATGACGAGACGGTCGCGAAGATGAACGCCATGCTGCACGATACCATGGTCGCGGGAACCGCGCGCCGCGCCGCTCTGCCCGACTGGCAGGCCGGCGGCAAGACGGGCACCAGCCAGGGTTTCCGCGATGCCTGGTTCGTCGGCTACACCTCCGCCCTCGTCACCGGCGTGTGGATCGGCAATGACGATAACAGCTCCACCAACCGCGCCTCCGGCGGCAATCTGCCCCTGGATATCTGGGCGCGTTTCATGGAGCGCGCGCTCGCCGCAGAATACCCGATGCCGCTGCCCGGCGCCGATCGCTGGCTCACCCCCGGCGGCCCGGGCGGCTACGCGCCCCCGATGGTACAGAACGGCCCGGTCCCGCCCGGCATGACCGGCGGCATCGCGGCCCATGAAGGCGGCTTCGACGGGTTGCCACCCGCCCCCGTCGGCATCCCGCCGCAACAGCAGGCGGAGCCGGGGTTCCTGGGGCGGTTGTTCGGGGTATATTGAGGTTGTCTGCGGAATATACAATGTCAGATCTGCGGATTGTGGTTGGTCTGGCATCGACTCGATTTTTCGTGCTACTCGCTATAGATGTGATCTCAGCGAGGAATAACTAATGGTACTTGCGTGTGGCGCAGAATGCCAGCCCATGACGATCACGCGGGAAATCGAGACGTTTCCCTCTTCGTGCCGGCCTGCGAAGGTCGCCACCGACGTTGGAGACGGCATTATAAAGGGGCTTGGAAATCCCCAAGGACCGTCAGTATTGATATCCGAGCTGATCGCGGCTGAATTGGGGACGTGGTTTGGGCTGAATATCCCGCCTTTCGCGATTGTACGGAATTGCCCGATAAAGATTCAGATGCTTCAGCATCATGGTAGTATTGAGCCGCCCTTATTTTTTTCGAGATTCATTGACGGCGCACCAAGAGATGGAACGGACAAATTTTTAAAAAGGCTGAAGGAGCCCAAGGATATAGCAAGATTAGTTGTTTTTGATACTTGGATACGAAACAGCGACCGCTTTCTTGATGGATCAGATAACTCAGATAACCTCTTGTACAGTTTATGCCGCGCCACAAAAAAGTATGAATTAATTCCCATAGATCATTCGCACTGTTTTACAGAAAATGCGCTTGAATATGATCTGCTGTCCATTGATGATCTCATAGCCGACGATAAAGTCTATGGCATATTCCCGGAGTTCGGCTCGTTCATAACCGAGGAGGGTGTCGATGCGGCGCTGTCCGATCTAGAGCGATTGGACCGAAAGTTCGTAAGTGAATGTGTTAACGCCATTCCCGCAGAATGGGGCTTATCTGCAAAGCTAAAAACGCCTCTTGCGGATTTGATTTGCGAGCGCGCGGCCTATGTGGTTGAAACCGCAAAGGTGGCTCTTATCGTTGATCCGGAGTTTCCATTTGACAGGCTAGGACCATGAGCGAACAAGGCTATTTCTCATTGATCCAATACGCGGAGCACCCCGAGCGGATTGAGTTCGTTAATGTTGGGGTCGTCCTTTTTTCGGAGGCTGCTCCGCGCATCATGGTCAAGGTGAGTGAGAGTCCGCGCCGTGTCGAGCGTGTTTTCGGCGTGAGTCCCGGTTCGGAATTTCGGGTGCTTATGCAGTCGATACGGGATCGCATATACCATGATTTTCACCAGCATTGGGATAAACAACGACTTGACCGCTTTATCGCATTGAGGTCGGGGAAATTGCGCCTATCACCGCCAAAGGCGGTTCATGTGCTCAACCCTCAAAAAGCAATTGATGAGCTTTTCGAAAAATTGGTTGGAGAGCCTATGATAAGGCAGCGTAAAGAGAAAATTTCTTCAAAACTGAGGAGGGAGTTTTCCACCATTGGGGTAATGGGACTTCTTGAAAAGCCAGACCCAATCGAGCTTCCACAAGGTATTATTGTGAAGGCTCCATTTGCCTTCCAAAATGGATCCTATAATCTAATTAAAGCCCTGTCGCTCCGCCAAAGTCCTGAACAGGCTTTAGAGGTGGCTGGAAAGTATGCGATTGAAGGACGATGGTTGTTTGAAGAAACTCGCTCTACAAGGCCGTCAAAGCTTGTTATCGTGGGTGATGCAGAAGGCCAGAAGAGGGAATTTACGGAAGCCGTATCGAAAGTTATGGCGGAGCATGATGTATTGTTTCATTCCATGGACAATCTGTTGCCGTTGGCGGACGAAATACGGCACGCCGCGAAACATTAAATACGATGATTTCCATCATGGCTGGAATATTGTCTTTTGAGCATGGCTGGTTAGTGGCGAAATATTCTTCTTTTCGACAATCGCTTGAAATTAAAGCGGTGAAGATTGCAAATTTATTTGCTGCAGATGAAGTGCGTATAAAGATGGTCGCCTTCTTGTCATTTAGGATCAAGTTCCTACATCCTCCTCTCCAACCGGATGGAGAGGAGAAGGTCATGTTGTTGCGACGTGGGNCAAAGGGCGAGGCGGTGCGGCGCCTCAGTGAGGATCTGATGGCGCTGGAATATCTGCGCTGTCCGCAGAGCGAATTCGATACGGTGATGGACCGGGCGGTGCGGGCGTTTCAGGCGCAGGCGCTCGATCCGCGCGGGGAGCCGCTGGCGGTGGACGGGATCGTCGGGCCGCTGACGCGGTT
>SL_7KL_010_BRINEDRAFT_10000302_pt1 | contig 23004 bp, 25 predicted proteins | sample SodLak_010_BRINE_FD_10663 | JGI IMG/M metagenome (IMG submission 10663)
ACACGGGTGAGAACCGTTGTAATCAGTGCACGATTGCCAATAGTGTGATACTTGCGTCGATCATTGTTGTTGTTTCTCGCCGATCGAAACGGCTTGCACTACTTAGTGCGTCTATCGGTGCGGCGTTGATCTGGTTCCGTGGGTATTTTGTTCCATACACACCCGCCTTTGCGCCGAAAATTGCAGCGACGCTTCCATTCTCGTTCGATCACGAAGAACAGACAGAGCCATCGGACTCCATTGGCGGTGACACCACTCCGGATGCCGTGCTCGACGCACTGTTTGAGGCTGGCGTGCTCACTGATGATGGGCAGCTGTATTTGTCAGAGACGTTTGAACTGACGTGGTACGATCGAATGCAGTCGCTCCGAACGAAATCTGATGAATCGATTGCCGCTGCCGCTGCTGCTGCCGCACCATTTGAGGCAGAGAGCGGTGTCTACGGAAATCGGCTACTCGTTGCAGGGCCACACGATTTATGGCTCTCTCGATCGGTGGCAATCGCTGAAACCGCAGCAATCAATGCGCTTGTCGAATCCGGTGTGGATCGTCGAACCGCTGCAGGTGCTGTTCGGCCACTCCGGATGTTTCTCGAAACGTGTCCCGCGTGTGGTGGCCCTGTTTCCGAGACGATGTATCGAAACTGTTGTGGCGGAACACGCGGTGTCTATGACCGGCCGGAGCGAACAGTATTGGCATGCGAAGCGTGTGACGCGCTGCTGTTTGAGTTTGACGACAAAAATACGGAGTGAGACTATGCTATGTGTCGCTTGGTGTCGGCGGTTCGTTGCGACCAATCCGAATCTCTTGGCCCTCAATATCCTCAAGCGCAGCAACTAATCCACCAACTTCGACTCGCCCATTCGCGGTTTCAACCGTGAGCGATGCAACTTCTTCAGTATCTTGGAAGGCAACGTCAACGACTTTCCCTTGAATAACGGTTGGCTTCCCAGTCTCAATGTCTCGTCCTTCAACCGTTGCGTAAAACTCACCACCTAGCTCTCGGATATCCTTGACCGCACGACGGATCGATGCATACCGCCGTGGGAACGGCCGTTCTTTTCCGTCCGCAATAAGCGTCTCTGCTGTTGTCCAAAGCACGGTTCCAAAGAAGCCAGAGACGAGGAATCCAAGTGCCGATCGGTTGAAGATCACACCGTATCGATCCTGATCGTCGCGGAGAGCATCTTGGGTTGCATAGATTGAGTACTCACCATCTGCAACTGCAAGTACGGGTGTCGTAATTCCGCGGCGAGCACGGGCGATCGTTGCCACAGATAAATAATCGAACTCTGCAGGATCTGGGGCACGGCTCGCTGGTGTCACAAGAAGCTCAATACTCACTCCCTGCTCAATTTTTGTCTCCATCTGTGGAGCAAACCGTCGAAGGAGATCAGGAGTCAACGACAATGCAAGTTCGTACTCCGCGTTGTCGATGATCTCTTCGATATAGCGCAGGATTGTCGACCGGGATTTGACCAGTGAAACTGCCTCTGTATCACGAGCAGGGGCAGTGTATCGGGCACCGAGTTCGTCAACCATCTCAACAAATGAGGACTGGATATCTCCAAATGAGTCCTCTGGATCAACAGCAACAATTTTCATTGGTCGGGACTCACGAAGTTCGACTAATCCGCGATCGGAGAGGCTACGGACGGTATCGTACACACGGGGCTGTGGAATGTCTGTAGAGTCTGCGATTTCACTCGCAGTGAGTTCACCGTGCTCGAGGACTGCGAGATATGCATCAATCTCATACTCACCAAGATTAAATCGCTCACCAACTCGTTCAAGCGTTTGCCGAAGTTCGTCTGCCATATTGATACAATTCACCTACAACATAATAAATTTACTAAATCTCGAGTTGCACACCATTCCGAAACGTAGTTGTAATGTGTACGATGCAAACTACATGTACATTCGATCTTCAGGGAGATCTACTTCTGGCTGCTCCATTCGGTGTGCAAGTTCGTTATAATACTGTGATACCTGGGCTGCAAAAGCTTCTAACGGAGAGGCATCAATATCAAGCTCATATATTTCACTAATTGTCTCTACTAATCGGATCGCAGCCTCAACATCCGGTGTTTGTGCGTGAACAGGCGTAACAAGTAGCCCAACGCCGAGTGAAGACTCCATTCCCTGCTCGATTAGTGCCGCATTGATTCCATCAAGAAACCCATTCCCCATCGGCGGAACCTCCATATCAGTAAGTCGTCTCTGTTGGTAATCCTCAGTTGCAATGTAGTAGGTTTGGTGTCCATCAGGGCCATGTGGAATCGGAACGCCTGCAGGGATTGTAATCTCTGCAACCTGATTCTTTTCTGTCCACTCAAGAATCTCACTGCTGAGCTGTCCACCAAACGATGCGGGGACAAACAGTTCACTTACCAGAATTGTGATGTCGAAATTCGGTTTTGAGTACAACCGAATCGGGTGTCTTGGCTGTCCCTGTTCAAATGGGGTGATAGAAGGCAGCTCTTCAACTCGAATGTAGCCTTCCTCACGCAGTGAAAGATAATCAACAAGATAGTTTGCAGCAGTTAACCCCGCAAGACCATGCGCAGAGAACCCAGTAATTAGAATCTCGCTTGGCTTCGATCGATGTTCAATCGAAAACGTCGGTCCGTTTCGGCGTTGAAATCCAAACATACCTAACGGATGTCCGATGAGGACTTAGTGATTCGGCTCCGTCGAGGACAACGCTTTTTCCCAGTCGCTGTGAGAAACGAATATGTTCGGTGTCGCTACTGTGTTGCAAAACGGGGAGTCCGCCGAAGAGACAACGCGCTCACTCCTTGAACAACTGCTTCCACAGTGGCTGCAGTTCCCCGGCCACCGGCTGATTTTTGCACTGATAATTGTTGCAATCGGGGTCTACTTTTCAAAAGTATTTGTTCGCCTTCTTGGTCGGTCTGTTGCACAACGGTTTGCAAGACAGAGTGTTGCCCAAAGCGTTCTTGGTGGCGTGCGTGGGCTCACAATCCTCTTTTCAGTGTTTATTGCGGGATCCATTTTGGGCCTCGGGCTAGATAATATCCTATTTAATTTGGCAGTGTTTTCCGCGGTTGTTGGTGTCATTCTCGCACCGATCGTCGGGAATATCATAAACGGCGTATTTGTGCTTGCAGATCAGCCCTTTGAAATCGGTGACATGATTGAGTTGGAAGATGGAACACAAGGGTTTGTTGATGATATTACTATTCGTTACACGAAGATATTCACGCTTGATAACACATTCATGGTAATCCCGAATGGGAATATCCGCGAGCGGGATGTTGCAAACTACTCCGCCGAAGATGAGCGGACGCGTATCTCTCTAGATGTACTCATCACGTACGAATCTGATGTACCGACCGCCCGGAGCATGATGGAACGAGCCGCAAGAGACATTGAGCCAGTTATTAAAGGTGGACCTGATATCCGTGTCGGCACTGCCCGCTATCCAGCAGGCCCCGCCTGTTTGATTCAACAGTATGGCGATGACGGGATTTTGCTCAGACTTCGGTATTGGGTCAGGGCACCATATAAGATCGGCTCGATACAATCGAACGTTCGTACCCGGATCGCAGAGCTATTTGAAGATGCGGATGTGGAGATGGCGTATCCACACCGCCATATCGTGTTTGATGAGACAAGTGGGTCTGCCAACGTCTCAATTACTGGCCAGCAATCCGGATCGGCCGAAGATCCTGAGCACGCAGTGGCCGATACCAGTGCAGACACACAGTGATTATGGGTATGGATGGTATGGCCGATCGAGCCGTGGTTCGAACCCCATCGATTCTGGGACTGCCGTCGCTCTGTCGCCGAAGAATGGGTCCCCCGTAAACAGCGGTTGGGCAGCTGGGATCAACACTCTAACCGCCTCGAATCCCAGCTGTGCGACGTCGCGAGTGGTTATCCGAACTGCGTACGCTGAGAGGTCCACGTCTTCGAGTTGAGAACAGACCGTTGCTAACTCATCGGTTCCGTCTAGTTCGGGTGTGTCAAGATCGGCCGCACGAATTGCGGGCGCATCTACGTCCACAAACCGCCGCACAATTTGTGGGAATGAACCATATTTGCCGATCGCAGCCTCCTGTCGTTTGGACTGTTCTTCACCCATTGCACGCAGTTCCATCCAGTTTTGAAGCGCCTCTGAAAGCGCTGAGACGGCCGCAGAAACAGGGTCGAGGTCTGCACCAGAACCCATTGCAAAGGCCGGCCACTCGCCCGTGTCACGATGGACCGCAACTGAAACAACGGGAATATCAATATCTTGCGTATTGAGCAGTGCCGTCACCGTGAGTGATTCAGCCCGTGCTCGTTTTTCGAGTGTTGTGAATCGCTCATCTTCGATCAACAGTTTGAGTGGCTCAAACGTGGAGTACCAGCCAATCATTGTCGCATCGCGTTCGATGACTTCATACAGCCCCGACAAAATGGCTTCCGTGCCAGAGTTCCCAAGTCCAAGTCCAGTCGTGATTGCCGGCTTCAATCGCCGTTCCGGTGGCGGATACCAGACACATTCTGCAGGGATTGAAACCGTCTCTTCAGTCAAAAGATCACGCCCCTCAAGCCACTTGATTGGTGTATCGGTGTCCGGCAGTTCGTACGAATCAGGTCGAACAAATCGAGAGGGTGACACTGCAGTACGAAGGTTCGACTCTGGTGCATATTGAGAGTCCGCTGTTCGGTACACACCTGCACAGTATCGCTCAAGCCCTTCTCCAAGCGCCTTCATGTACGCACGATCCCAGTCAACATCGACACCTGCTGCGAACTCTGCCGCCTGTGCATCGCTAAACGCAGTTGTATCTGCAGTCATCGAAATGTAGTATGGAACCGGAAATGACTCTCGCTCGCCAACTTGTGAGAGTATCCCGACCTTTTCATCAACTGCCTTTTCTGCACGTTCGATCGACTCTGTCACAGGCACTGTTGCTGTTGTGAGCGTTGGGACAGTCTTCGCATTGTTTGCCGATGTGCACGTGCAGTTTGGAACTGGGAGAAACGTCCGTGTCTGCCCATCGATCTCAGTAACTGTCCCTCCGGCTCGATCGCCAGTTAACAGCTCAATAAGCTGTTTTCCAGCAACTGCGCCAGCGTACCGCACGGCGCTTCGGCTTCCCCGTGGGTCGTCTGTGGAACGCTCTGATGATTGCACCCGTGTTGAGAGACACTGATAACAGCCAGCGTTACGATCGAATGTAACAACCGCTGCATCGAGTGTATCCCGTACAACCCCCCCAAAGCCACCAATCTCGACGGCAACCCACCGGCTGAGAGCCGTTGTTGCGTGCTCAAACACGGCTGCCCCTGTCGGTGCAACAACGATCCCAACCTGCGTATCCGTCTCTCCAGCTGCTAGCTCTGCTGTGGTAAGTGACTGTACAGTCACATCAATGTCCCCAAGTGCCGCAGTAACTGCCTCTGTAGCCGGACCGCTCCCAACAACACCGATATTCATTACTTCCCTTTTGTATAGTGGGCGGAAAAATACGACGACTGTCTACTGTGACCGGTGGTGTTGGCAGCACCGATTGTCTCTTCTCGTATCTTCTCCACCCCTATCGTGCGATCGCCTCACGTGTTGCAGCAACGATCGCGGCCGGCTCTTTCGTAGTGAGCGTTGGCGAGAGCGTCAGTCGAAGTCGTGGCCGGCCGACGTCGATCGGAACTTTTTCTGTCTCGATAACCGCAGCATCCTCTAACCGGGTTTTTGTCCGAGAGAACGTTGCTTTACTTGCGACGCCAACATCCTCTCCCCATTTTGAGATATCGTACAGGAGAACGTCATTTTTTGCGGCAGTGAGAAGCGAAATTACAACTTCGTCGACTGGCTCGTTTTCACCCATGCGGTCGATCGACCCAAGCATTGCATCAAAATCAGTTTGTGCAGCCGCAGAGATCTCCATTTGGAGCGTTTTCCGAACCTCACTTAGCGGTGGTGTGCGAAGCGAAAAGACAGGGGCATCCGAGATTTGTGCTTCGTAACTGGCTTGAACCGATCGAATAAAGTCCGCATCTGTTGCAGCCAGTGCAGAGACTGAATCGGTGCCAGAAACGATCGCAAGGACTGCATTATCCCACAGAAGCAGCGAGTTGTCTGCAACTGTATCGAGGACATGTAACGAGAGCTGTTCTGCGGCAACCAAATCTGCCATACGGCTTGCAAAAATAAAATCGCTTGTAACTTGTTTGAGTACGGTTTCACGGGCAAGCACAGAGACATCGAGATCCGTCTCCGCTTCCGCTGCAACAGAGACCAGCGCTTCAAGAGTCTCTTTCGACGGATCAACGACCAGTAGTTCACCGTCTGCCGCTGAAACCGTTTTTTTGAGAATATCATCCACAGCCGGTTCGAGTAAATTTGATTGCATTCTGACTTAGGATAACGTAGAACACGTGCTTTAATTTTTCTCCTAAGTTTCTCAATAAATACACGAATCTATGGCAGGTAGGGTCACTGCACATAGTGGTCGCAAAACACTAAGGAACACACTTATTGTTTGGAGTTCCCCCAGATTATATATGAAGTACGAGCAGGTCCGTACTATTGATCCTGCGGTTGCAGATGCTTTGGAGGCAGAAGTGGACCGACAGCGTGAGACGCTCTCGATGATTGCAAGTGAGAACCATGTCAGCGAGGCAGTTCTCGAGGCTCAAGGGAGTGCACTAACAAACAAATATGCGGAAGGATACCCTGGGAAGCGATACTATGCGGGCTGTGAGTACGCTGACGAGATTGAAGAACTCGCTATTGCCCGCGCCAAGGAACTGTGGGGCGCTGAACATGTTAACGTGCAACCACACTCCGGAACGCAAGCGAATATGGGCGTGTATCTTGCGATGCTGGATCCGGGTGACAAGATTCTCTCGCTTGAACTTGAGCATGGAGGTCATCTTAGCCATGGTCATCCGGCAAACTTCACTGGACAAACGTACGAGGTAGAACAGTATCAGGTAGATCCAGACACAGGATACATTGACTACGACTCCGTGGCCGAGAAAGCAGACGAGTTTACTCCGGATATCATCGTCTCCGGTTACTCTGCATACCCGCGAGAGGTCGATTTCCAGCGCATTCAGGATGTGGCTGATGCGGTCGGTGCATACCACCTCGCAGACATCGCACACATCACTGGTCTTGTCGCAGCGGGTGTTCACGCATCCCCTGTTGGTATTGCAGACTTTGTTACCGGTTCAACACACAAAACCGTCCGAGCAGGGCGTGGTGGTATTATCATGACCACAGAAGAACACGCAAGTGCGATCGACACTGCAGTGTTCCCTGGTGCCCAAGGCGGGCCGCTCATGCACAACATTGCTGGGAAAGCTGTTGGATTCAAAGAAGCACTCCAGCCGGAGTTCACAGCGTACGCCGAGCAGGTCGTTACAAACGCAAAAGTGCTCGCAGAGACGTTTGAAGACCATGGTCTCGAAGTTGTTTCAGGTGGAACAGATACCCATCTTGTGCTTGTTGATCTCCGTGAGTCGCATCCGGACCTCTCTGGTGGAACCGCAGAAGACTCCCTTGCCGCTGCAAACATTATTCTCAATGCAAACACGGTCCCCGGTGAAACCCGATCGCCGTTTGATCCATCAGGAATCCGTGCAGGGACGCCAGGACTAACAACACGTGGATTTGATGAGAACGATATCGCGGAAGTAGGAGAACTGATCTATGAGGTGGTTGACAACCACGACTCGGATGATGTGATCTACGACGTTGGAGAACGCGTCAAAGAGCTATGTGACGCAAATCCACTTTACGAATAGCGAACACAACGCGAAAAAGACCACAACGGTTATCACTTTTTTCTCGAATATACAGCTATGATTACGGGTTGGCTAGTATCTCATTTGTCTATTTATACCTCCCAGTTGGGAGGTTCGATCGATGCATAGCGGCACTGCACCGCTCTTTTCAGCATACAAAAAGCGACTACTGGCAGGTGCTGTTGTCCTCACCATTGGTTTTACACTGCTTGGAATATCGCTGTACGACATCTATGTTGATGCCATAATCCAGAACGATCCGCTTCATATCACACTCGCTGAGAACAGTCTTCCAATTCTTTTTGACCTTATTTTGCTTGCTGTTGGCTTTTCGATTGTGAGCCAGCGATGGGAACTCAAAAAAAGCATGCTGGTAGCAAAATGGACACTCGCCGGCGTTGGACTGCTAGCATCCATTACACTCTGGGTATACTTTTTCCAAACACTGCAATCAGAGGTCAAAATCGACGTGATCCTCGCACATACCACTACGATCGGTGCGGTGTTTGGAGTCGTTATCGGACTCTACAGCTATCAACAGTATGCCAGACAGACTGCGCTTGAAGCAGAGCGTGATCGTGTTGGGGCACTTTTTGCGAACAGTACAGACAGTATTGTTGAACTTGAGCAGACGGGAGATGAGTTAGTGATTATTGGGACGAATGACAGGTTCACTCGGACGTTCGGCTATGATGACACCGATACGGTTGGTAAAACACTCTCCACAATCTTTTCAGAACGTGATCGGCAGGCGTTTGAAACGCGGTATGTTACCGCAGACAACACAGACAACACCGCAATCATCAAGCGTCAAGATGCACAGGGGAATATTCGGTCATTTAGAGTGACAGCGATACCGCTTACCGAAACTGGCGATCGACTCTATTTCGTGTACACAGATCTCACGCTGCAGTACACGTATCAAGAGCGGCTTAGTAAGCTACACGGGATCACACGCTCGATCATCAGCGCAGAAACAACCGCTGATGTCGCAACAAAATGCGTGACTGCTGCCGAGTCAGTGCTTGAGTTGAAGATCACGACCGTTATGAAGCAGACCGATGGCGAGCTCGTCCCTGTCGCATGGACACCGAAAGCCGAGTCAGTATTTGATACCCTCCCAACGCTTACACAAGACAGCATTGCGTGGGATGTGTATGAGACCAAAACTGCATTCTCCACAGAAGACGTCCGAACAGACGATCGGCGGTGGAACAAAGACACAAAAATAAAGAGCGAAATGATTGCTCCCCTGGGTTCCTACGGCGTGTTGATGGTTGGATCGACGGAGAAGGGTGCGTTTTCAAGCCTTGATTTCACGCTATTTCGTGTGCTAAGTTCGAATATTGAAGCCTCGCTTTCTCGTGCAGACAGAGAAGAACAACTTCGTGCACAAGAAGCTGCACTCGAAGAACGGAACAATCGGCTTGAAACGTTTGCATCGGTTGTCTCACATGATCTCCGAAATCCGCTCAGCATCGCACAAGGATATCTTGAACTCGCACGCTCGGGTGAGCCATCCGCATTTGACCGAACACAAGATGCATTAGCTCGAATGGAAACACTCATTGGAGATTTACTGACACTTGCACGACATGGTGAGGTTGTTGCTGTCAAACAGTGCCGCGTAACCGAGGTTGCAACCAGCGCGTGGAGCACAGTCGAAACTGGTGCTGCAACCCTTTCGATCGAGTCAGAGGCAACGATCGCAGCGGACGAAAGCCTCCTCAGACAGCTCTTTGAGAATCTCTTTCGTAATGCAATCGAGCATGGAGAGTGTAAAGAAACCCCGTTAGAAGTGGTTGTTGGGTCCCTACCAGACGAGTCGGGCTTCTATGTTGCAGACTCCGGCCCTGGTATACCATCTGCCGATCGAGAGACTGTCTTTGAATACGGCTACACATCAACCTCAAACGGGACTGGATTTGGCCTCGCAATTGTGAATCAGATTGTACAAGATCATGGCTGGGTGATCGAGATTACTGATGCGGACACTGGTGGGGCACGGTTTGAAATACGAACCGACTAGACCGCTGCTGAATCGCAGCTTTGCTCGTATGAGTTTATTCACATATGCGCATATATCTCAGCTTTTTCCACTAACAATACACACATCCAAGGATTAAAGTTTCAGATTGACCCAGCAGTATATATGACGACGATTATCGACGGCCGTGAGGTTGCTGCAACAGTTCGAAGCGAACTTGTCGCAAGTGTGGATACGCTGAAAGAACAGGGCGTAACACCGGGGCTTGCAACAGTGCTTATGAGTGATGATGGTGCAAGCGAGACGTATGTCTCGATGAAACAGCGAGATTGTGAAGAGGTTGGCATGAACGGCATTCATGTTGAAATCGATCCTGATGCACCAGCAAAAGAGCTCTTTGAAACAATTGCAGATCTCAACGCTGATTCGGATGTCCACGGTATCCTTGTTCAGCTCCGGTTCCAGATCACGTTGACAAACGGGCTGTTGTCGAGGCGATCGACCCAAAGAAAGACGTCGATGGATTCCATCCAAAAAACGTCGGAAAGCTAGTTGCTGGAAACGCACAGTTCAAGCCATGTACACCACACGGCGTGCAAAAGCTACTTGAGGCGTATGATATTGAGACCGAAGGTGCTGATGCAGTTGTGATTGGCCGATCGGACATCGTCGGCAAGCCAATGGCAAACCTCCTTATTCAGAAAGGCCCGCTCGGCAACGCAACAACCACCGTGTGTCACTCTCGAACAACAGATCTGAAAGCAAAAACGGAAACCGCAGACATCGTCATCGCAGCAGTTGGTGTCCCGGAACTTGTTGATGGCTCGATGCTTAAACCAGGTGCAACGGTAATCGATGTTGGTGTCAACCGGGTCGATGCAGATACCGAGAAAGGGTACAAGCTTGTCGGTGATGTGGAATACGAGAGTGCAGAAGCTGTTGCTGGTGCAATTACTCCTGTTCCAGGTGGTGTTGGCCCGATGACCCGTGCAATGTTGCTTTACAACACGGTTGTTGCGGCGAGCGAACAGACTGAGATTGACGTTCCGCTTCCCTGAGCAGTCTGACACAAACTGTTTTCTTCGCTCAGTTGTTCTGTCAGGTGTGTTCGATGATCGATCGACTGTGCCATCCGGTCCGCCACAATATACAACCGCCGTCTCATTGGTTTCACGCGAATTGCTCCTGTTCTGTATTGTGACAACAATCCCCGTTTTAGTACTTGTCGCAATCGTCCTTGTCGCAGAAAATGAGCCGCTCTGGACATTCTGGCTTCCTGCAGTTGGGATACTTGTTCCGCTTGCTGTGTTGACACGGTTGCGACTCGTTGTTTCTGTATATGACTCCTGTCTCACCTATCGCGTGTCCCCGTGGCATCGCCGTGCCCGTGTGATCCCATTTGATTCACTGACGCACGTCGACCGACGGTATGCCCGTCCGCGTAGTCTGATTTCGCTTCGCCGAATCAATCTTGGGCGGAGTTGGATTGATTGGGACTCGGAGGAAGTTCGATATGTCCTTGCTCGCGGGATCGGCATTCGGCTCGAGCGATCGGACGGCAAAGAGATCGAGCTGTGGGTTCCAAACGGCACGGTACTTGCGGCTGAGATTGATGCAGCAAGAGCCCACCGATCGGGTTAGTGTCTGAACATGTAGAGCGCCTCATCTTGTTGGAGAATACAAAATCGAGCACCGTCATTTTCGGGGAACGTAGTGATTTGCTGGCTACTCATAAAGAGTCGGATGAACGGCTCACCGCAGGCAGGACAAGCAAGCTCCGATCGATTCGCAAAGAGTTTCGTTGTGCCAGCATCACGAAGCTGCTTGAGTTCATGCCGGTGGTCATGTAGATCAAAGCTGACAGTCATAACTGCAAGTTATTGTAACACGTCCTTGACTGTGTGGGTACTGTACCAGCCATATTATAGTTTTGAGAGCCGATCGAGTCGATTGCGTGCCGAAGCAAGCGCATCCGAATCGGCATCGAGGAGGTACGCAGCAATCTCATGGGCAATCATAACGAGCGTCTCAGCAGTTTCCAACGGGATATCCCCCTCAAGCGCATCTGCGCGTTTGAGATGTGTTTGGAGCCGAGTCACTGCATCTTTGGCGTCTGCATCCGGTGTTGATTCGAGATATATATCAAGATCGCGTCGATATGCGGAGACCGCATCTGTGTAGCCTGCACCGCGAGCTGGGTGAAGCCGTTGTGGGACATCTGTATGAGTAATTCGGCTGCCTTCTGAGACTGCAGTAAACAGCTCTAACACGTACAGTTCATCAAGCTCTGTTGTCCGATGGCTTCGTGTACAGATATCTGTGGCATGAATCAGTTCATGTGTTCCGAGATACTGTTCATCTAATTCACGCAGCGTCCCACCACGGATGAAGCCTCGTTTCCGTGTGTATGATCGGAGTGTTCGCAGTAGCTCCGGTGCAACATCATTGATTGAGGTGCTGTCTGCCGCGAGCTGTTGTTTGATCGAATCAACTTCGAGCGTGACTGGTGTATCTGTGTGCTGTTTTCGTTCCTCATCAACCCCCACGCTGCGGATGCTTCCACATGCGGGACAAGCGACGCTCCCAGTGTCGTAATACGACCATTTCGTGTCACATGAATTACACTGTCGTGTCCCTCGTATCTTCATACGGTCTATACCGTTGCGATATGCAAAATCTCTCCGTCTCGTAAACAGCAGTCGTATGGCCGCTAGTTCCGTCTACTTGGACGGTTACGATCGGTATTATTTGTGTCTGCATCCAGATGTTCGCTAATGATGGCTCTTGTGAGCTGCCCAAGGAAATATCTGGCCTGCAACCGACAGCACTTCTATGAGAGATGAAACCGAGATACGTGAACAGTATGAGTTCCTCCAATCACAACTAGAAAGCGAAGAGATGAATCACGAGCGTGTCCGAATGATGTTTACGCATTATAAACGTGCGCTCGGCTGGGTACTGGAGGAAGAGCATATTTAACTAATCGGTGGTATTGATTGTTAGCTGACTTTTTGTGTCTCGATATGTTTAAGTAAATACCTCTAGTATGTTGAGTTGACGCTTCGCTTTGGAGGGCCGAAGCGTCAGCGGGGACCAATTCAGGGCGGCAAGCATCACGCGTTTTTGCGTGGCTTGCTTTCCTTTTTCGTGAAGACAAATTGTGGAGCGCAAGCTCTATACAGTAGTTGGAACCTCTGTCGTATCTGTTGAACAGCTCCTCCTTTTTTAAATTGGTTGTATCGTTACTCGATCGAAAGAGATGAGTCCTCACCAGTCTCGTCACCTTCCTTCCACTCTAGTTCGAATTCAATCGAAAGCTCTGGGTTACTACCGCCTTTTGATGTTTCGCGCTCGGCTTTTACCTCAAACGTTGGGTTCGCAGGAACTTCAAGCGTGATTGAGTCGCTGCCAGCACTCAATGTCACTGGGTCACCTGCTTCCAATTTTGTTGCAATATCTTGAAAGTAGGCCGCGATTTCTGCTCGGCTGTGTTTTGATTCGCTCTTAAACAGAACTTCTTCTGGCATACAGTATACTACTGTAGCAGTGGTTATAATCTCACCGACGATCTGGAAACTAGTTAATTCAGCAGATTATCATATCAAACCGATACTCAACATTGTATAGTTTCTTTTAATCAAACACTTATTTGGTACTCACTGAGTATACACGCTCTACTTGTGTAATACTTGATTTTCGGTTCAGTCGGTATATTTAATAGAACCTGATTATAATATGTGAAGTGACATAACCGATGCACGACTTGACAGGGTTTCAGCGAGATTTATTGTACGTGATTGCCGGCCTCGAAGAACCGCACGGGCTTGCAATTAAAGAAGAACTAGAAGAGTACTACGAAAAAGAGATTCACCACGGGAGATTATATCCAAATCTTGACACACTGGTCAGTAAAGGGCTTGTTGAAAAAGGTGAGCAGGACCGACGAACAAACAAGTACATCATGACTCGCCGTGGCCGCAGAGAGATTGAGGCTCGATCGGACTGGGAGTCACGCTACCTCGGTGCGGTTGAAAACTAGTCTCGATTGCCTGGGTCCAACAGGCCATTTATTATCCGTGTTGAGAAACGTCTTCACATATGCTTTTTTTATCCCTTCAAACTGAGACACTATTTGGGTTTACGCTTGATGGGCCGATCATCCGAATTGCGCTTGCTGCAGCGCTTGGGCTCTTTCTTGGTTTAGAACGGGAGTGGTCAGCAAAGCCAGCGGGAGTCCGAACGTTCTCACTGACCGCACTGCTTGGAGCTGTGTTTACTATTGTTGCACAAGAATTCCAGTTTGGTGAGTCGCTCCTCATTATTGGTGGGCTCTTGGTTGTTTCACTGGGTGTTCTCATTGGCGTGCAAGGTATTGTCCGAGGGACAGACCAGTCGCTCTCGCTCACAACATCTGTGTCGTTGTTGCTCGCGTATGGTGTTGGGGTTTTAGTTGCAATCGGCTACGTTCTTGCGGGCGTTACCGTCGCGGTTGTCTCTTCGACACTACTGGTGCTTAAGCGAGAGCTACACGGCTTTGCAGGAACCTTGTCACGGACAGAACTTCGATCGACGATTGAGTTTGCAATCCTTGCGTTTGTTGTGTACCCACTTCTCCCAGTCGGTGAAGTGGAGTTTCTTGGCGTGCCGTTCGAGCCACGAATTGCGTGGCTGATGGTTGTTACTGTCGCAGGCATTGGCATTGCAAACTATACGCTGATCCGAACGTATGGTGGAAAAGGAATCGCAGTTACCGGGTTTCTTGGGGGATTAGCATCCTCTGCAGCAGTTGTCGGAGCAATGCTGGATCATATAACACAAAACGAGGCTGCAGTATCGTATGGTGTCGCAGCCGTCCTGCTCGCGAATGCTGCAATGGCAACCCGAAATCTCGTGATTGCAATCGCATTCACGCTGTCAGCAGGTGGTGTTCTTTTGGGGGCTGCAATCCCACTTGGGGTGTTGATTATCGGGAGCTTCGTGATTGCAGTATTTATTGCTGATTGGCAAGCGGAGGTTGAGATGGAGCTCGAAAGTCCATTCTCACTCAAAAATGCGCTTGCATTTGGCTCAGTCTTTCTATTTATTCTCGCTGGAAGTACAGTTGCTCAGGCGGAGTTTGGTGCCGCCGGACTCTTTATAAGTGCGCTTCTCTCAGGACTCATCTCTTCGGCAGGGGTGACGACCTCCGCGGTACTGTTGTATCGAAGCGAGACGATCGGGTCAGATGAAGCAATCATTACAATTTTGCTTGCAACCGCAGCGAGCATTCTTGTGAAGGTTGGTCTTGCAGTGTATGGGCCTGCTCGATTCCGAAATGAAGTTGCGTTGTGGAGCGCTGTGCTCTTGCTCGCTGCTGGCATCGCGACTGCGATCGCAGTATTCGCCTAAACCAAAAGCAAATGGTGTGTTTTATCACGCCGTTCTTACTACCTGTTATATGAACCGTGATACCACGGAACCCGTCATCAAAAACCTCCCTGGAGAGAAGGCCACACAGTGGGTCGAGACCCATCACGATGTTGCGGCACCAAGCACCTATGTCTATGATTTTGTGTGGGATCTCTCCGGAGAGGCGGAAGGTCCATTTTGTACCGATGTAGACGGGAACATTCTAATGGATTTCACGAGCCACGTTGCTGCTGCGCCACTCGGCTATAATAATCCGAAGATAATGGATAAACTCAGGGAGTTCGATCTTGTTGACCCGCTGAAGATCGCAGGGCAGGATTTCTACGTTTCAAGTGGTCACCCCCCAGATGAGGATCCGCTCCCTGGACCAACAGGACTCATGCAACGGCTGGTCGATATCACTGACCACTACGACATGGATACGGTGTTTCTTTCCAACTCCGGTGCAGAGGCCGTCGAGAATGCGATCAAAATCAGCTATGATGCAAGCGAGGGTGGAAAATACGCGTTCACATTCGAGGGTGCATTCCACGGGCGGACACTTGGTGCATTATCACTGAACCGATCGAAGTCAGTGTACCGCCGTCACTTCCCGGAGATCTCTTCAGTGCATGATGTCCCATTCTGTGCAGATCGTAGGTGTTCGTCTGACACCTGTTCTTGTGGCTTCTTTGTTGATGGTGCGACACAACTGCGAGAAAAGCTCCATCCGAAACGCGGCCACATCAATCCAGAAGAGGTTTCCTACATGATCATGGAGCCGATTCAAGGTGAGGGAGGCTACCGATTCCCGAGCGAGACGTTCATGGATGAGATTGCCTCGATCGTCTCCGAGTACGACATTACGCTCATCGCAGATGAGATTCAGACTGGGATGGGTCGAACGGGTGAAATGTGGGGGTCCGATCACTATGCAATTGAGCCGGACGTAATCACCGCTGCGAAAGCGCTGCGAGTTGGCGCAACAATCTCTCGATCCGATGTCTTCCCAGAGGAGACGAGCCGAATCTCTTCAACATGGGGCGCTGGTGACATTATTGCCTCGCTACAGGGTGCGCTAACCATCGATGCGATCGAAGAGTATGACCTCCTGCAAAATGCAACCGTTCGTGGACAACAGTTCAAAGAGCTTCTACGAGATGCCGAACTGGATGGGGTGACTGATATTCGTGGAAAAGGGCTTATGCTTGCTGTTTCCTTCGAAAGCAAAGCGCTTCGAGACGATGTTCAGGAGGCTGCACTCAAACGTGGGTTCCTCACACTTTCGTGTGGGTACGATGTGCTTCGACTGCTTCCACCACTTGATGTCACAGCGCGAGAGATCGAGTTGGGAGCCTCGCTGCTCACGGCTGCAATCACCGACGTGAACTGATCACTTCACGAATTGGTGACGCGCTCGAAAAGAGGACAATGTATTTAATTTTGGATGAACCCCTACTGGTATGAAGAACGACTTTCGGATGTCTCGTCGATCGGTGTGTTTGTCTGCCTGTGCAGTTGGACTCACTGGGTCCGTCGCAGGCTGTCTGTCTGGACCAGCAGAAACAGAAGGTGCCGAACAGGAGGCAGACGCAGCGATCGAACTGACAGACTTAGTGCTTGTTAATGATGACGAGGTAGCACAGACGATCCATCTTCTAGTCTATCGAAATGAACAGCGCGTTCACTGGGGAACCCACGAAATCAGTGCACAGACAGATAATCGGCCTTCAATCGAACCAATTGAAGATGCAAGTCAGGGGCCCGCAAACTATTCCGTTGCCGTTCGACTTGATGAAAATACAGAGTGGGACGAATGGATGCTGAAACCTGACGATGGACAGTGTGTTGAAGCAATGATTCGGATCGGCAGAGATGGAGACCTGGGTGCATGGACAATGACCGGCGAGTGTGAGGAGTGACAATCAGTACCGCTAAACGGCACCCAGCGATACTACCGTGTAATGACTGAGGAGTCGATCGAATCGACACTTCCGGCTGATCTTACTGCTGTCCAAGACGCACTTATTGACTGGTATGAGTCCGATCATCGGTCGTACCCGTGGCGAGAAACGACGGACCCGTACGCAATTTTGGTCTCAGAAGTGATGAGCCAACAGACACAGCTCGATCGTGTTGTGAGCGCGTGGGAAGATTTCCTGGATGAGTGGCCAACTGTGGAGTCGCTTGCAGCAGCCCAACGAGGTGATGTCGTCTCGTTTTGGACCGCACACAGTCTTGGATACAATAACCGAGCAAAATACCTACACGAAGCCGCAAAACAGGTCCGAGACGACTACGACGGCGAGTTTCCGGAAACACCAACAGAGCTGCAAGATCTCATGGGTGTTGGACCGTACACAGCCAACGCAGTAGCATCATTCGCGTTCAATACCGGCGATGCGGTTGTCGATACAAACGTTAAGCGTGTTTTGTATCGAGCGTTTTCGGTGCCAGATGACGATTCGGTATTTAAAACCGCCGCAAATACGCTGCTGGCAGACGGCCGCTCGCGCGTGTGGAACAATGCCATTATGGAACTTGGCGGCGTCGCGTGTGGAAAAACACCACGGTGTGAGGAGGCTGGGTGCCCTTGGCGGCAGTGGTGTGACGCATACGAAAGTGGTGACTTTACCGCTCCCGATGTCCCAACACAGCCGAGTTTCGCTGGAAGCCGGAGACAGTTTCGTGGACGTGTGATTCGGACGCTTTCGGAGTACGAACAGCTCACGCTTGATGAGCTTGGTCCACGGATTCGGGTTGATTATGGCGGTAAGTTCGGACGAGAATGGCTCTACGAACTAGCTAGCGACTTAGAGTCCGATGGGTTAGTTGATATCACAAACGAAAATAGGAGTACAGAGCTTGAATCGGTTCACGTATGTCTCAAGCGTGACTGATTTTTGAGTAAGATACTTGATTTTAGTGTAAATAGGTTTATATGTCTCACATGACAGTACACTGTTATGCAGTCACCCGAAGAACGGACCGTGCAGATCGTATCTGATCCTGTCAAGCGGACTGTGTTAGCTGTGCTTTCGGAGACTGAAAACGGGCTGACAGTCCATGAGCTTGCATCGCAACTGTTACGCAGTGATGCCATACCAGGGCGTTCAGAAGCACCGGATTCACCGTTTCAGTCGATGGTCGTGTCGCTGCACCATCGGCATCTGCCACAGCTCGAAGACTGGGATCTGGTTGATTACGATCGATCGCAATTGACTGCGACAATCTCCGACGCAGAAGAGGAAACGTGGAATGGTATTGAAGCCCTCTATTCAGCGATTACGCTCCTATCCCCCGCAGCCGAACAGACCACAATTTTGCACTCGCGTCAAGAGGTGTATGAGCATGCTCGAGCGTTGGCTGATAGGGCGATGGATGAGCTGTTTTTGCTCTACTTTTCGGATGAGTTGCTTGATGAAGCCTGTCTCCCGTATGCAAAGCGTGCGATCGATCGTGGTGTCACGTTCCATGCAGGCGTTAAAGACGAAAGTGCCCGGACGTTTTTCACCGAACAGCTCCCAGAAGCAACGGTCTGGGAGCCACAAATGGACTGGGTGGATGGTCCGATAGATGAACGTCCACAGATCAGCCGACTCGTGCTTGCCGACCGGTCACATATGGTTCTTGGTATGTGGGATGACCCAACCGCACCTGATCCATCGGAGATTGCGATCGCTGCCAGCGGCCAAAGGAATCCACTCGTTGCACTAGTTCGAGAGCTGTTGGGTCCACGAGTAACGCATCTGGATTTGCAACGACCAATCGAGTAGTCGGTCTTTTATTTCATGCGACAGATACCCACTGTATGACGGGAACGCATGTTGTTGCAGTCTGTGGAAGTCTCAGAGAACAAAGCTACACGAGAGTTGCCCTACTGCACGCGCTCGGTGGTGCTGACACAGCAGGTGCAACAACCGAACTCCTTGATCTTCGGGAGCTCACAATCCCACCACTCGATCCGGATCGAGAGAGACAACGCGACGCTTCCGTACTTAAACAGCAGCTCCGAGATGCGGACGCAATTCTTCTGGGAAGCCCAATGTATCATGGCTCATACTCTGGGGTGTTGAAAAATGCGCTCGATCACTGTGGGTTCGACGAGTTTGAGGGGAAAACTGTTGGCCTGCTCGCCGTTTCTGGTGGCTCATTTCCCTTGCCGACGCTGGAGCATCTTCGATCGGTCTGTCGAGCATTCAACGCATGGGTTCTTCCACACCAAGCAGCCGTTCCTCGGGCACATGCAGCGATCACGGATGGGGAGTTTGTTGACAATTCAACTGCCGATCGTGTCGCACTGCTCGGTCAACGAGCGGTGGAGTACGCCCACATTGAGCCGGATCCAATAACCTTCGAGAGCGAACAGAACGTTGGTGCAACAAAATAGCGCGAAGAGTTAAGTTAGTAGCTACAATATCATGTTATGAGATAACATGGGACTATACAATCGGATCTTGGTCCCCACTGATGGCTCCGTCAAGGGGGAGCGCGCAATTGCACATGCAGTTACACTTGCGAAGATACACGGAGCAGCGGTGCATGCGCTGTACGTTGTTAACACTGCGAGCTACGCAGGGTTGCCGATGGAGTCTTCGTGGGAAGGTGTTGATGAGATGCTCCGGGCGGATGCGAAGGACGCAGTAGCGGTGGTAAAAGAGCTCGGAGAGTCCGCCGGTGTTCCCGTTGAAACTGCTGTCGTTGATGGAGCACCAAGCAAACAGATCGTCAAATACGCGGAGCGCGAAGGCTGTGATCTGATTGTGATGGGGACACATGGTCGTGGCGGTATCGATCGGCTCTTGTTGGGGAGTGTTGCAGAAAAGGTCGTTCGAGGATCAAACATTCCGGTCCTCACGGTGCGAGTGAGCGAGTCAGACGACCGTGTAGAAGCTGAAGCCGCTGATCTGTACTCAGCGTGACGCAGGCCGAAGATGCTCACAGTCGCCCGAGTGAACTGTTTCCCTCCCTGTATCTGTTTCAACAACGAGCGCACCTGGTGAGACAACGTCGACTGCAGTCCCCTCAATAACACCGGTTGACGTTTCCACACGTACCTCCATACCGATCGTTGCACTCCGTTCACACCACGCATCGAGGACCGTATCTAGATCAGTGGTATGCTCATGGAACGACGTAAGAACGGTTCGAGCAACGTCGCCGCGATTGATTGGCTTCGAGATTTCGGATTGAAGACTTGTTGCCGCTGCTGGAAGTGACGTTGCATCGATCGCTGCATTGATTCCAATGCCAACAATAAGCCATGAGACCCGATCGGCCTCTCCTTCCATCTCGGTTAAGATCCCACAGAGTTTGTGACCGCCACGTTCGGTTTTGCCTGCAGTCTCTGGAACAAGCACATCATTTGGCCACTTGATCGCCGCATCAACGCCGAGCGCCCTGGCTGCATCAACAACAGCAACCGCTGCTGCCAGCGTGTACAGCGGTGCGTGTGCAGGTGGCCGGTCAGGCCGCAACACGATCGTCATCCAGACACCGCCGACTGGAGAGTGAAACTCTCGGCCGAGCCGTCCGCGCCCGCCAGTTTGCTCTCCAGCAACGACAACAACGTCTGATTCGCCTTCGCCAGCAAGCTCACGCCCCCGTTTGTTTGTACTTGCTAGTGTGTCGTGGTACTCAACAGTATACGGTGCTGAGAGCCCGTACTCGATCGCCCCCGAAGATCCGTACTCGGGGACCTCAGTAATCACATACCCGTCCGATGTACTCTCGATCGCGAATCCATCACTCCGAAGTGCCTCGATCTGTTTCCAGACCGCTGCTCGTGAAATATCTGCTCTCTCAGCCAGTGTTGGCCCCGATACTGGCGCTGACGAGAGGGCAGACAGAATCATTCGACGGGTTTCGTTCATATATCTACTCGAAAGGGTACTCACAAAACCACCGCGGTTCGACGAGCGTCGGATACTAATTAGCGGAACGCCAACAGCCGCTATGGTTACGTTTCTCGCTGGGGGTACCGGAACCCCAAAACTTCTGGCCGGCGCAGCAGACGTGTTTCCTCCCGACACAGTAACTGTTGTTGGAAACACTGGTGACGATGTTGAGCTTGGTGGGTTCCTCATCTGTCCAGATCTTGACACCGTGCTGTTCGATCGCGGTGGCGTGCTCGATCGGGAGACGTGGTGGGGAATCGCAGAGGATACCCACGAAACAAATACCGAACTCTTTGCGCTTGCGGACGCAGCCGGGCTTGACGGTGGGCCTCGTTACCTTGATCCTCAACAGCAAACAACCGGTCGCGAGATTTCTCGCTGGCGACGATTCTCCGGCGTCGCGGAGTTTATGGCGATCGGCGATCGCGATCGAGCGGTCCACATCACTCGAACCAGTCTCCTCGATGAGGGAAAGACACTGACTGAGGCGACTGGGATACTTGCAGATGCGTTCGATCTCTCGGTAACGCTGCTCCCAATGAGCGATGAGCCGGTTGCAACGATGATTCACACACCGGATAGAATACTTCACTTCCAAGAGTACTGGGTTGCTCGCCGCGGAGAGCCAACCGTTGATGATGTCGAGTATCGGGGTGCCGGTGAGGCCGCGCCGACGCCTTCGGTTATGGATGCGCTCGATGCGCCCGTTGTGATTGGCCCATCAAATCCGGTTACCAGCATCGGTCCAATTCTATCGCTTCCAGGTGTCGAAACGGCTCTCTCACACGTTCCTGTTGTGGTTGTATCTCCGTTCATTGAAGATGAAGTGTTTTCGGGGCCAGCAGCATCGCTTATGCGTGGCATCGGTGTTGAGCCAAGTACAGCTGGTGTTGCAGAGCTGTACCCATTCGCGGATGCATTCGTGCTTGACGCTGCAGACAACACCAAACTCGATCGACATGTTGTCAAAACAAATACCACGATCGACACTGAAGCGGACAGTAAACGTGTGGCGAACGCGGTGGCTGATGCACTTTCGGAGGTACAGTGATGTTTAACCCTCGGCTTGTCGCTGCGAGTCTCAGCGGAGAGTCAGATGCTTCGTGGGCGCAGACAACCACAGACTACTGTGGGTTCACAGTTCTTGGTGGCCTCTCAATCGACGAACAGGCCCAACGAGCATCCAAACAGCTACTCAATAGGGATCGTACCGAGTTTGTACCAGCAGATCCGATCGACTTCATTGACGCACAGCTGTCCTTGCTTTCCGAGACTCCTGTTTTGACCGGTATGAACGTCCGAAGCACAACAGTTGAGCCAGTTTCGGCTGCTGCACGAGTATGTGCAGCACATGATGCGGTTCTTGAGGTTAATGCACACTGCAGGCAGCCAGAGCTGTGTGCAGTTGGCTGTGGTGAGTCGCTCTTAGCGGATACCGATCGGCTGGTGAGCTATGTTGAAGCAGCCGTTGCTGTTGGTGCAACAGTAAGCGTGAAGGTACGTGCGGAGGTCCCGTCAGTATCGTTATCTGAGACCGCAACTGCGATTGAGGAGGCTGGTGGCTCAATGATACACGTTGATGCAATGGACTCACCGGAGTCGATCGAAACAGTGGCTGCCGACACCGACCTGTTCATCATCGCTAATAACGGTGTCCGCACACCCGCGGATGTGACAGACTATTTGGACCGAGGCGCTGACGCTGTAAGCGTTGCACGGCCGACTCGAATCCCGGCCCGACTTGCACCGCTTCGAGACGCAGTCGATACATGGAGTGAGGGCGTACCTGTATGACCAAACAGATACACACACCTGTTGAACGATCACCCGCCGAAAATGCACAGCTAGCACTGCTGTTAGAGGTTGCAGGCACCCCCAAACCGGGAAATGTCGATCGACACCGCGATCTGTCCGACCTTCGATTTGAGCAGTTTCTCGCAGGTGCGGTTGGCTCACTGGCGGGGTTTC
>SL_7KL_010_BRINEDRAFT_10000304_pt1 | contig 22950 bp, 25 predicted proteins | sample SodLak_010_BRINE_FD_10663 | JGI IMG/M metagenome (IMG submission 10663)
ATCATAGATACTAAAATGTTCATCACTCGCTCTAACAATCGTTTCATCATCGAGTGAAATAAACGTATCAGCTGTATCAACCAATACAGAAATATCAGACCCTATCGTAATACCATTTTTGCTATTTCCAACCAATAAAGGGCTTTTATTTTTAGCCGCATAAATCGTATCATTATCTTCTTTATCAATGATTAAGAGCGCATATGATCCATGCAACTCTTTTAACACCGATCGAATCGCATCAATGGTTGGCATTTTTTTAGCNTATAACGCAATCATTTCAAGAATAACTTCACTATCCGTTTCACTTTTAAAACTAAACCCTTCTAAATAAAGGCTTTTTAATGCGTTTTGATTTTCAATAACCCCATTATGAACCAAAACAAATCGTTCATCTAAACTTTGATGAGGATGGGCATTTTCAACGGTAACTTTCCCGTGAGTCGCCCATCTAGTATGACCAATCGCATAATGCGATTCACTTTGATCAATTTTTGGTTTTAAATCGTTTATTTTTCCATTCACTTTGTATAAAGTAAAAGCTGAAGTGTTTGAGTCAAACAAACAAATTCCAGCTGAATCATATCCTCTATACTCTAATTTTTCTAAACCATTTAAAACGGTTTTTAATGCGTTTTCCTTCCCAAAATACCCTACAATACCACACATAATGATTTCTCCTAACCTTAAAGTAAAAATATAATACTTGAAAATTGACTGATTTATTATAACACTTTTATTCAATTTTAAAAACCTGTTTATATATTTTCATGGATAAAAAAAATGATTCTTTAGAGCATGAATCATTTTTTTATTATTAAGATTAATATTCTTGATAAAGGCTTAATGCAATATTCATAATCATTAATGCAGCGATGAACAAGAGTGCTGATAATAAATGAAGCGAATAACTAAGACCCTCTTCATAAACACTAATGGTAGGAAAAATTATACTAACAACGTTTTTAAGTGAAGAAACGCTTGGGTCAAACCCATGAATTATTTCACTAAAAATAAAACCGATAAACAAAATAATTCCACCATATAGTGATTTAAAAAGATTTAACACAAAACCAAAAAGCGCCGTGTAATAAAAACAAAACACAAAAAAGTATAAAAATATTTTATAATCAATTACATATCCATCTTTAAAATCGCTAAAAGCATAAATATGACCATTGATTAGTAAAGCCAAAAACGTTATAAGGAGCGTCAATACTAAAGGGACTATACTTTTCATTAAACATAAACTTAACCTGCTTTTACGCATTAATATATCAATATCCATTTTTTGATTCAAATACATCATATGGTAAACAACCATAATTAATAAAACAATCTTTACTTTGATAAAGAATAGCGTATCATACAAAAACAATCTTGCGTGCAGTGAAGGATTCATTAAACTATTGATTAAATCAGGACCTAACATTAAATAATAAACCCCAATCGCACCAGTTAAAACAATTGTACTTATCATTAACGCGAGACTTTTATAGGTTAAAATCCTATGCACTAATAAAACTGTCATAGCGCTCATAGATATATCTCCTTAAATCCTTTATTAAAATGAATGGGTTCATGAGTTGTAATAATGATATAACCGTTTATATTTTCAATATAATTAACAACGTTTTTTAGTGTTTCTTTATCCAATCCATTGAAGGGTTCATCTAATAAATAAATAGACCTTCTTTCATTTAAAACTCCAATGAGCGCAACTTTTTGGTGCATGCCTTTGGAAAGTTTAATAAGCGGGTAATCGCGTTTCTTATCAAGATGAAACATGGTTAAAAACTTATCAATTTGATTTAATGAAGTTTTTGAGAGTGTATTGAGTGCATTTAAGTATTTAATAACTTTAATATTTAAGGGCATAGAAGGTTTTTCAGGTAAATAAATAAAATCTCCAAACATTGGGTTTTGATCTAATAGTCCACTTATTTTTTTAAATAATGTTGACTTTCCACATCCATTGTTTCCTCTTATGATTGTAATGCCTTTTTCAAATATTAATGACTTAAACGTTAATTCTACTGTTTTATATTTATGTGAAAATGCATCAATCTGAATCATATAAACCTACTGGTTGAAAATATTTAAGGTTTTCAATAACATAAGGACTTGTATTGATAAACATAAAATCATCAATGATTTTTTTGTGTTGACGACCATTCAATTGATAAGTAATGATTATTGGATAACGGTACATTAAATCTAAGGAAGATTCATTTACAAAAGGCAAGGTAATATTTAGAGATTCAAATGCCTTAATTTCATGATTAAACTCAGTATTCTCACTAAAATAATAATCCATTGGTCTTTCAACATCAAACGCTTTTTGCGTTGTATACATTAGATATGGATTTGTTCTAAAATCTTTAGTTCCTAAGGTTATTTCATCAATTACCAAAGATGAATCATATCTGTTTTCTAAACTGAGATAAAGTCCTTTAGAAGTAACCCCACCCCCTAATGAACCAAACAGATTATGAATAGCATTTACCTTTAAATTAGAAGACTCATGCATCAACGTTTGATAAGTAAATGATCCTAAAGGAACTTTGTGTATGTCTGAATTATTTAAAGTTAGAAGTAAAGAAGCGTCCCTTTCTTCTAAAAAAATATCTTCTGTAAAATAAGGTAGGGAAAAATTTATTTGATATTTATAAAATTCTTCGCTATCAATATGTAATTTCCCTACTAACTTAATACTATCTAAATGCATCGTTGTTTCATCTTCTCCACTTAAATGAAGAGACTGAATAGCATTTTCTTTGGTTAGTAAATGATCCTTTTGGTTAATGATAAAATCTGTTGAAAAACTCTTTTCAGGATCTATACTTTGATAAGCATGAACCCTTTTTACGGTATAAACTTTAATTTCATCACTTTGTAACCTTATAAATAAAGCGATGCTTAAGACCGATAATATAGTTAATACACTAACGCCTAGGATCTTCATCAATACGCTCCTTAATAATGGAATAATGTTCACTTCGTAAAGTAAAAACTTCCCATCCACCTTCTTTTACATTTCTAAAAAAGCGATATTGTCTTCCTACGCCATTAGAGATTAGTCCTTCACCATAAATTTCTACTCTTAACTTCGTATAAGGGTCGACTTCGATATAAATATCAACGGTTTCTTCTATAAGCGTTGAACTTTCACTTGCATATGAACCACTAATTTGGGCTTCTAGCCCAGAATCAAATGCGCGAATTTTCCCACTCATATCAACATCTAATGACCCACTTACCGATAACTGTCTCGATGCTTGTTCGCTTTGTTTAAAGGAAAAATTTTGCCGAATAGAACTATCCCCTTCATTGACAATGACATAAAGGGTTTCTTTTTTAAAACTCATCTCTACATTTTCATGCATAGCCGTACTACGCCATCCAAAGAACCTACGACCATCTAAACGATTATAAAGTCGGTTATAATCAAACTCAGAAAAGTCTCTTAAAAGTTTATGGTTTCTTTGATTAAACGTTATTTCTTCATAAGTCAAATATTCTCCTGCGCTTGTTGTATGGGTATTTAAAATTAACAAAAATAGAATGAAAAGTGTTCCAATAATTTTTTTCATTGTATCGCCTCCTCGTTTATATAATTCCAATGAAGAAAGCATTTTTCTTCAAAAAAAATCTCTTTTTTCAAAAAAGAGATTTAAAGAGGTCGACTCAAATAATATCCTTGAAAGTAATCAATGTCATAATGCTTTAAGAACGTAAGTTCTTCTTTGGTTTTTACGCCTTCTACTAACACTTTAATTTTTTGAGTTTTAGCAATACTGATATAAGATTCCAAAAGGGATTGTTTATCTTTATTTTTATGAATATCTTTGGTAATACTAGCATCTATATTAATGATGTTAAGGTTTAAATTACTAATCGTTTCAAAGATAGAATAGCCACTTCCTACATCATCTGAAGCAGTAAGGTCGCCACTAGCTTTATAATAATCTAAAATGGTTTTTAAGTGTTTAAAGTCTTTAATGAATTCTGTTTCAACGACTTCAAAGACAATATCACTGGGTTCAACGTTGTAAAAATCAACATACTGATCGGTAGACTTCAAACATTTTTTAGGGTCATATATTGAAGTAGGTAAAAAGTTTATAAAAAGTTTACCTTCTAGCTTTTTTAAAGCAAACCCTTTAGCCGCTTCTTGTCTACATATTTGATCTAAATTGAACAATAAGTCAGCTTGTTTTGCTTGGTTAAACAAAATACTTGGAGCAATGATTGGGTTTTTTTCATCAATACCTCTCATCAAGGCTTCATAGCCTAAAATACTCATATCATTTTTATAAATAGGTTGGAACTTCATGACTAAACTACGGTTTTTTTTAATATAGCTTAAGGTTTTACTTTGATAAAATATTAGCCATTCACTCAAAGCCTTTACATTATCTAAGTGTTCAAACGTTAAACCATATTCGCTATTAAAAGGAAAAATCGTAATATCTTTTCTTTCTACTTTATTATGTTGAGCACTCAACTCAAAAATTAAGGTTTCAAAATCATTGAGATGAATAATATAATAATCATTCACTTTTTGAAATGTATACGTAGACTTTAAAAAGGATTCTAACATCGGTTCATGATGAAAAGTAGGCAGTTTTAAATAGACTCTATTTTTATCTTTGGAAACACTTGGCAGTTGTTCACAACGTTTGCATTTCATAATTATCATCCAAAGTTTTAATTATTACTCACTTCATATAAGTTCAACGCTTTTTTAGCATCTAAATACCCAGCTTCAAAACGCGATAAGTTTTTATTTTTCGAAAAATCCATGATGCCCCCTAGATTGGTTGAAGGGTAAATGTGAATAAGTTTTGATCCATTGATTGACGTTTTTCTTTTCAAACTTAACCTAAACAAATCAATTGCGATAATTTCATCGCATCCTGCTTCAATTAATGGCGTGATTGGAAGTCTTTCATACATACCCCCATCATAATACTTTTTTCCATCGATGATGATGGGTTTAAACATTAAAGGAATTGCACAACTGGCTAAAATGGTGTTTTTAATCTCAACATCATTCAAATCCTTTAAGTTCACATAATGCATCCAATTTTTATTTTCAAACAAATATTTAACATTGGCTTTAATCAGTTCAAAAAATCCTGTTTCTTCATCGCCAACATAAGCTATTCCCACTAAAACATTACTTTTTCTTAATTGATCATAATCAAACATTTCATCCATAAGTGCTTCTAATGCTTTTGTTTCATACATTCCTTTATCTAACAATGTAAGCTTTTTATCCATTACTGATTTAATGATTGAAGGTGGATGTGAAAACAATGTTTCGCTACGGTTTGAAAGCCAAATCTCTTCGCCTTCTTTAAACTTATCCATTGCGACCATACTTGCATTTAAGGACCCTACACTGACCCCACTAATAAGATCAATATTATCTAAGTACCCCATTTCCTTTAGCGCTTTTAAAGCGCCCATTTCATAAGCGCCTCTAGCGCCTCCCCCACCTAATGCTATGCCACGTTTCATGGTTAACCTCCGGTTTAATAAGGTAGTATTGAATCGTTTTTATAAACAGTTTTAATAATGCCGCCCCCTAAACAAACATCACCATCATAGATAACAGCTGCTTGTCCAGGTGTAACTGCACGAACTGGCTTTTCAAAAACAATACGTACAGTTTTATTCACTTTTAGAACCTTTATTTTTTGATCGGCTTGACGGTATCTGAATTTAGCGCTTAATGCTTTATCTTCAAGTTGATAATTAGGATGGATAAGATTAAGCTCTTCGATATCACAATGCGTTGCATAAAGCATTTCATGATGATAGCCTTGACCAGCAAACAATATATTGTTTTTCAAATCTTTGCCTACGACAAACCATGGCGCATTATCAAATTCTTTATGACCACCAATCCCTAAGCCTTTTCTTTGACCAATCGTATAGTGCATTAATCCTACATGCTCACCAATCTTTTGGCCGTCTAATGTTTGAATATCGCCACTTTGTGCAGGTAAGTAGTTTCTTAAAAATTTATCAAAATCTCTTTCACCAATAAAGCAAATCCCTGTTGAATCTTTTTTTTCTGCGGTAGGTAAATTCACATCTTTAGCGATTTTTCTTACCTCTTCTTTTGGTAAATCTCCAATAGGGAACAATACATTGTTAAGTTGTGATTGATTTAATTGCGATAAAAAATACGTTTGATCTTTATTTCCATCAACCCCTCTTAACATTTCAACGCTACCATCTTCATTATATTTTACTCTAGCGTAATGCCCCATCGCAATATAATCAGCCCCTAAATTCATAGCATGTGATTTAAAGGTTTCAAATTTAATATATTTATTACACATAACATCAGGATTCGGTGTTCTTCCTTTTTTATATTCATTAAGAAAGTATGTAAATACATCGTCCCAATATTCTTCAATAAAATCTACTTTTTCTAAAGGTATTCCGATATGGTTTGCGACTTTTAATGCATCTTGATAATCTCTTTCTTGAGGACAAACCGCACTATTTAATTCCGGATTTCCTAAAATATCTGAGTTTGCAGCGCTATCCCAATTTACCATGAATAACCCTGTTACTTTATATCCTTGTTCTTTTAGCAAATAAGCAGCAACCGATGAATCTACGCCACCACTCATTCCTATAACGACATGTTTTGCCATATAAATCAATCCTTAATTTCTTTTATCTACGTCTGAAGGCATCCTAAAATCACTTCTTGGCGCAAGGGAAATATCCAAGATTTTAGGCGCATCAGGTGATGCTTGTCTTTTAAATTGTTGTGCATAAAAACGTGAAAAGAAGTTTTTCACATAATTAGAAGCTTCTTTATTCGTTAAATCAAATGTTTTCATAATTAACCATTTAATACGGGCTTCATCATCGCCAAATCTTAAAAAGCGATGCATGATAAAATCATTGATATCATATTTCCCTAAGGTTTCTTCTGTCACTTGGTTTAATAGTAATTCTGGGCTGATTGGAGTATTTAAAACATCTTCTATGATGGGTTCAATCGTTTCAGAAAACTTTAAGTTGGCATATTCTCTAACCATAAATCTGACCAACGTTTTCGGAATACCAGCATTTATATTATACATACTCATCTGATCCCCACTATAGGTCGTAAACCCTAATGCGATTTCACTCATGTCCCCAGTTCCTAAGACCAATCCATTATGCATATTGGCTAAATTCATAAGGACCATCGTTCTCGCGCGTGCTTGAGCATTTTCAAATGCTTTATCCGGAGTTTTTCCATCATGACCAATTAATTTAAAATGGGCATTCACATGCGCTTTTAAATCTATTTCTTTCATGGTGACACCAAGGTCTTTCATTAAAGCATGTGCTTGACTTTTTGTTTGTTTTGATGTACCTAAAGCAGGCATAGTGACTCCTATAATGCTCGTTCTATCCATATTTAATGCATCACTTACACGCGCCGCTATCAATAAGGCTAAGGTAGAATCTAACCCACCTGATACCCCAATAACAATAGATTTGGCATCAATATGATTCATACGTTTAATCAAAGCATTTTCTTGTAAAGCTGCGATTTTTTCAAACGCTTTATGTTTTTGATCACCCTTAGGCACAAAAGGGGTTTGATCAAATGATTGTTCAAATATAAAATCGTTCGTTTTATCAATGGAAAATTCTACTTCCATTGTATCCATTGGGTGTTTATTCAGTGTATCTCTAAATGATGAATGGCTTTTGCGAACAAACGCAATTTTTGATAAGTCGATATCGCCATAAATGATTTCACTTTCTCTTGAGAAGTGTTCTGTTTCAACCAATGCTTCACCGTTTTGAGCAATCAAATTATGCCCCGAAAAGACGGTTTCGCTTGTCGATTCGTTGACTCCAGCACTACAATAAATATAGGCACCAGCGTTTCTTCTTGAATGCTCAACTACGGTACGCTTTCTTACTACACGCTTATCTAAATACTCATTAGAAGCACTTAGATTCACAATCATTTGCGCACCATTTAAAGCAAGCAAGTTTCCGGGACTTATTGGGGCCCACATATCCTCACAAATTTCTACACCAAATGATAAATTGGTCTCACTTTCTTTAAAGATAATCGAACCAAATGGAATGACTTGATCTAAATAGCGAATCATTTTCGTTCTTTTTACGATATCATACGCACTTGTAAACCAACGTTTTTCATAAAATTCTTGAGTATTAGGCAAATAAAATTTTGGCACAATGCCTAATATTTTGTTCTTTTTAACCACAAACGCAACATTATATAAAATACCTTCTATTTCTAAAGGGGCACCAAAAACAACAATCCCTTTAAAGGGGTTATTTTCTAAAAATCGATTTATTTCATGTTTCGCATCTTTTAATAGCGAGTTTTGAAAAAATAAATCATTACACGTATAAGCAGTAATACCTAACTCAGGAAATACTGCCATTGACGCTTTGGTTTCATTTAATAACCTTAACATTTCATCAACGTTATATTTAGGGTTTGCGACTTTTAATTTTGGGGTAATTGCGGCTACCTTTAAAAAATCATTATAATACATTTTACTCACCTCGATATAAGTTATGTTGTTCGATGTATTGTACCACGTCTTCGCATAAAAGATTTGCGTTTCGCGTTTGTCTATATTCTGTAGACGATGCGTGTATATTAAAGTCTTTAATCAAAATGAACTGGTCTTTAACATACGCAAGATTAGGGTGGCAATCAATCATTTTTTCTAATGGTTGATTCTCACGATTAATCACGATAAATTTAAACTCATGAATCATTTTATGGAAATTTTTCCACCGATGAATTTCTTTTAAATTATCAGCACCTATAATAAACCCTATTGGTTCACCATTTGATTGAAGACGTTTAAGACTTAAGTAACTCCCTTTAAAAGATTTATCCTTTAACTCTATATCAGAAACCTTCACATCTTCATAAGGCTTAACCATGATTTTTAGCATATTTAAGCGGTGAGTCGCGTATTTTAAAGATTCTTTTTTATAAGCTTTCCCTACAGGTAAAAACGTAAACTGATCGATAGGAAGTTTACGTTTTAGTGTTTTATACACTTCTAAATGGGCTTTCGTAGGTGGATTAAAACTCCCACCATAAACAATATGCATAGAATCACCACCTATATTATAACATGCTAAATTAAAAGTTGGAATGTTTAAAACAAAGGCTTTATGCTATACTAGCGAGTGAGGTGATTAGATGAAAATTAATAAAGATTATGTATTAAATCTTGCGGAAGAAATTTTAAAGATTCCTTCTCCAAGTGGTTACACTAAAGAAGTCACAAACCGTATAAAAGAGGAAGCAAAATCATTTGACCTTCCTTATGAAGAAACCAAAAAAGGAAATCTTATTATAACCATCGAAGGACAAACCGATAAAACCGTAGGGTTAAGCGTACATGTTGATACCTTAGGAGCTATGGTTAGAAGTATCACACAAGATGGTGAATTACGTTTTACCTCTATTGGAGGGCCTTCATGGCCAACTTTAGACGGTGAATATTGTACCGTTAAAGCAAGAGATGGGAAAACTTACACTGGAACATTTCTCTCCACTTCTCCTGCAGTGCACGTCTTTAAAGATGCAGGAAGTAAAAAACGCGACCCTGAAAATATGGTTGTTCGTTTAGATGAAAAAGTGCACTCTAAAGAAGATGTTAAAGCGTTAGGCATTGAAGCTGGAGATTTTATTTTCTTTGATCCCAAAACGACACTAACGAGTAATGGGTTTATTAAATCTAGATTTTTAGATGATAAAATCAATGTTGCTTCTATGTTTGGATTAATTAAAGCGTTTAAAGAAAATAATCAAACGCCTTTGCCAACTCTTAAGTTATTAATTTCAACGTATGAAGAAGTTGGTCATGGAGCAGCTTACATTCCACCAATGGATGAGTTCATCGCAGTGGATATGGGATGTATAGGTGATGATTTAGGATGTAGTGAGTATGATGTCAGTATCTGTGCAAAAGATTCAAGTGGGCCATATGATTTTGACTTAGTAACTAAGTTCAAAGATACAGCCATAAAAAACAGTATTAATCATGCAGTAGATATTTATCCATTTTATGGGTCCGATGTATCTGCGGCACTGCGCGGTGGCAATGACTTTAAAGGGGCTTTAATTGGTCCTGGTGTTCATGCTTCACACGGAATGGAAAGAACCCATTACGACGCGATTAAAAGCACCATTGAATTACTGTTTCATTATTTAACATAAGATGAAAACACATTGGAAATTCATCCAATGTGTTTTTTTATTTGAACGCTTTTGCCCAGGTTCCATTTTTAAAGATTTCAACCGTATCGCCATTTTCTAAGTGGCCAGTAATATCTAAATCATTGCTGCCTATCATGAAATCAAGATGGAGTTTCGAACGGTTAATATTATGTTTTTCCGCAATTTCTTTAGGTTTTAGCCCTTTGGTTTTAACGGTCATTGGATATGCGTTCCCAATGGCGAAGTGGCAACTTGAATTTTCATCAAGAATATTATTATAAAAGGTTGTATTTAATTGATTCACTGGACTTTCTTTAGGAACTATCCCAACTTCTCCTAAAAACCTAGCCCCATCATCAACGGCGATGATTTTTTCTAATGTTGATTGATCTTCACTATCAATTTCAACAATCTCGCCATATCTAATAGTTAAACTAAATGGTTTAAGTAGTTTTCCTCTGACATTTAATGGTTTGGTCACCTTCACTTTTCCGTTAACACCAGTTTTTAAAGGGGATGTGAATAATTCATATGCAGGTAAATTGGGGATGAAAACATCCTCATTTCTTTTTTGAGCCCCACTTAACCAAATATGTTCGCTAGGAAGTTCTAAAGTTAGATCTGTTTCTTTTGATTTATAATGGAGTCTTTTAAATTTATATTGATTTAATTTCTGACGTTTTTGTTCTAGATTATTTAAATGATTGGTCCATGTTTCAATTGGTTTTTTCTCATCCAACATCATAATCGTAATTAAAGCTTCATGAAGCTTCATTAATGCATCTGAATCACTCGATTCAGGGTATATTTTTTTAGCCCATAATATTGATGGGTAAGCCACAGTACTCCATTTTAAAGTTTTTGCGATTTCTTCTTGATAAGGACGCATTTTTGTATTTAGAGCATTTTGAGCTTTTTGAATGCGTTTAGGATCAAGTTTACTGCTCATCCCTGGAATAGGAGAGGTGATATTTAAAAATGCAGCTTTTCGGTTGATTGTATTACGGTAGCGGTCTAACAAATATTCGGGGACGTCTTCTAAAACATTCTCTTTAGCATACGCATAGGTAATGCGCGGTAAAATGGGGTCCTGCCAATTGATATGGACGGTCCCACTTTTAAACGTTTTATATGCTTCTTGAACCAAAGCTCTTACAAAATCTTGTGCACTAATAGGCGCATTAATCACTAAATCTTCATCTTCTTTTAAATTAACACCCCTATATAAAACCAATCGTGCATACGTAATTAATAATTTATCATTCATGGGTAGATCCTTTCTTGTTGAATGGATTTTTGAAAAATGGTTTAACCATATAATTTACAATGCCTTTAGGGAAATTCGCAAGTCCTCCAGATACAATTTTAGGCATGAGTCTAAAGCTTTCACGATACGCTTCGATACGCACTTTTCTAGTAGAATACATCTTGTTTTCTTGAAATAAATATTTACGGGTAACAATTCCAATTCTACACGTTAACATCCCGTTTGATATGCCTTGAAACACACTATTGGTCATTCCTCTAACAACCGGAATATCACGGATTGTGTCTCCAATTCTTGAGGGAAGTGCTTCATTAATATCTATATCTTCAAGACCTTCAGCAATCATTGCGGTGACTGCTACATTAAGCGTTAATTTAGCCAAACGCATGTAAGATGGTCTAAATCCACATTTTTTTGTAATATTACGAATCATTCTAATATTAGAAAAAATAACAGCCAACATATCAAGACTTCCATTTTGTGAAACCGCTGTTGTCATTAACACGGTTTGTGAATGGTGAATAATCATCTTATCGACTTCATCTTTGATTGATCCTTTAAAAACCGTCTCAATAGCTTCTTTTAAAGTATCTGGATCTTTAACATGTTTTTCTAATAAAGCTCGTTCTTGATCTGTTAAATAATCAAGTTTTAGCATCGTTTTAGCCGCTTTAACATACGTTTTTTTGTTTTGTTCATCATCTAAGGCTTCTATGGTAAAGGTTGGAGCCATTAGAATCACTCGAATAGGGTTAAGCACAAGCAACCAAACTAAAACAAACGCTAAAACATAAAATGCATATTCAAGCGCAATATGAATATTTGAAAGTCTCTCACCTACGCTAATGACGTGCGAAGCCAAGATTAATAATAATAAAATAACAAATCCTAATATTACAGATATCCAAAATGTTTTTCGGTTCATATTATCCCTCACTCATATCAAAACGAATGTAACAATTAACGTTGTTTTCATGACTCTTTTTAAATCCACACGCTTCATAAAATGCATTAGCACTCTTTGAATCCGCATCAGTGATTAAAACTTTTTGTCGAATTGATTGGTTGTCTTTTACTATCATTTGGAGCAACGCTTTTCCAATCCCTTTTTTCTGATGCGTTGTTAAAACAATAATATCTTGAATATAAAGAATATGTACCTGATCACTAATAGAGCGAATAATTCCTACCAGCAAATCGTCATCATAAGCGCCATAAACTTTAAATGAGGATTCAAACATTTTTTGAAACCCGACTTCATCTTCTAAGTAAACACTCCACCCAGCGTCATGGTATAGATTTTTAATCGCGTCATAATCAAAGGTTGTCATGTGTTTTATTTTCATATGTAGACTCCTAAATAGATTTAATATCTTTATTATAACGAATTATCAACGTTTTTCATATGTTAAATTTCGGATTAAAAAAAACATCCTCCCCAACAAAAGCAGGGAGGTTGTTTTTAAAAAAGATTGTTTATAATCCGGCGATTTGTCCGCCATCTGCAACAAATTCAGCACCAGTACAGAAACTCGATTCATCACTGGCTAAGAAAAGCACTAAATTAGAGATTTCAATAGGATCTCCAATACGTCCTAATGCATTTGATTCACCCATTTGTTCAACTAATGACTTATCAACATTTGGGTTTTCCATCGTCATCGGTGTTCTAATAACTCCTGGATGGACAGAGTTTGCTCTAATATTAAATTGACCCCAGTCTAGAGCAGCCGTTTTTGTCATACCGCGTACCGCAAATTTAGTAGCTGTGTAGGCTGAACCATTAGGATTTCCTAACATTCCTGCGATTGAAGAGATATTAACAATTGAACCATTCCCCGCTTTTTGCATTGAAGGAACGGTTACTTGCATTCCAAGATAAACTCCTAATTGGTTAATCTTATAATGCATGTCATACTCTTCATCACTAAACTGATCCCACGGCTTAACTTTTGCAATACCTGCGTTATTCACTAAAATGTTAATTGGTCCAAACTTTGCTTCCGTGTCTTTTACAACACGCTCCCAGTCTTCTCTTTTGGTGACATCATGCTTCATAAATACACAGTTTTCACCGAGTTTTTCAGCGGTTTTTTCGCCATCAATAATGTCGGTGATAACAACTTTTGCGCCCTCTTCTAAGAAACGCTCTGCATGTGCAGCACCCATACCACGTGCAGCACCAGTTATTAGTGCAATTTTACCATTAAGTCTTCCCATCGTGTCCAACCTCCTTTATATATTTTGATACTTCAATTATAGATAATATTTTTTTGTTTGTAAACGTTTACGCAACTCCAAAAAAAGATTCAACACAAAATGTGTTGAATCAATTAATGTTTATGAACAATTTCTTGGTAAGCTATATGACCATTTTCTAAATAGACAATACGATCTGCAATATCTTTAGCGTCATCATAATCATGGGTTACAAAAATACTTGTCATATCAGCTAGTTTCATTATAGACCGTAACTCATGTCTGATTTTCAATTTTAAATCTGCGTCTAAATTAGAAAATGGTTCATCTAATAATAAAATATCTGGGCTTGGTGCAAGGGCTCTAGCTAGAGCGATTCTTTGTTGTTGCCCTCCAGAAAGCTCGTGTGGATATGCATTGATTTTATCTTCCATATCAATTAATTTTAACATTTCCAAGACTCTCGATTTTTTCTTATCTTTAGGATATTTTCTAATGCCAAAGGCAATGTTTTTAAAAACATCCATGTGAGGAAACAAAGCATAATCTTGAAAAACCATGCCGACATGTCTTTTTTCACATTCAACAAATGTATTGGCGTTACATAACGTTTCTTCATTTATTTCAATGGTCCCTTTATTAGGCATTTCAAGACCACTTAATACTCTAAGCAAAGTAGATTTACCGCTCCCACTACTGCCTAATATCGCAACAATCTCCCCTTCTTCCATGGAAAAAGAAATGTTTTTTAAAACTGCTTCGTTTTTCGTATATTCAAAATCTACATTTTCAATTTTAACGTACATTGATAGGCACTCCTTTTTTCTTATAATGGGTTAGAAAGTATATTGCAAGAGATCCGACTGATATTAAGACTAATGCAGGGACTGCGCTTTCTTGTAACATTTCTTCTCTAGCGTATCTAAATACTTCACTGGCTAAAGTATTATAATTGGTGGGTCTTAAAATAAGGGTTAAAGGCAACTCTTTAATGACATCGATAAACACAATAATTGATGCACTTATTAAGCCATGTTTGATTAAAGGTAAGTCTACAGATAGTAAAGTTCTTATTTTTCCTGCTTTTAAAGAATATGCTGCTTCAGTATATTTTTCCCCTATTTTATCGTAAGAAGCTTCTATTGAATTATAACCTATCGCCATGAACCTTAACACAAACGCAAAGGTTAACATAGCTAAGGTTGAAGAAATTACAAGTCTACCACTATCAGGGTTAATAAGCCTATAAAGGGGATATAACGTTCGATCAATATCTTGAATAAAAATCATAACAGCAATCGCAATAACCGCCCCTGGGATTGCATACCCAAGATTTGTCACTTTTAATAATCCTGTTTTAAACTGATTTTTAACTCCTCGATTATAATTTGCAAGCATTAAAGCAATAAACACAGTAATTAACGTTGCACTAATCGCAAGCGTTAAAGAGTTAATGATTAAAAATATAAACTCTAAACCAAAGACATCACTAAACGTCATGGTAGCGTAATAAATTAATTGGAATAGTGGGATAAAAAACGCAAAGGCCATAATCCCCCATAAAAACATAGGGAAGAATATTTTTTGCCATCCTCTTAATGGAACACGTTCAATAGGACGGCCCTTTACATGTAATGTATATCTTCTTTTTCCGCGGAGAAAACGTTCGATAAAAATAATCGCAAATACTAAAATCATTAAAACCGCACTCAAACGAATCGCTGCGACGGTATCACCAAGTGAAAACCATGCATTGAAAATCGCAAAACTAAAAACTCTAACGTTAAAATAAGCAACAACGCCATAATCGTTTAGTGTTTCTAAAACCACTAAAAGTGTCCCTGCAACCAAAGCAGGTCTCAACAACGGAAGTACAACGCGAAAAAACACAATAAACTTATTGGCTCCAAGTAACTTTGCATTTTCACTAAATGAAGCACTTTGTTTCGATAAAGAACTTCTTACTAACATATAAACATAAGGAAACAGGGTTAAAACAAATATAAAAATCGCGCCATTAATATTCATTATATTGATTCTTAATGGTAAGTTAATCATTCTAAAGAATCGTGACAAGGTCCCGGTGTAAGAGACCATATCAGCGTAAACGTAGGCCGCAATATAAGAAGGCATTGCCAATGGAAGAATCAAAAACCAACTCAAAAGCTTTCTTCCTTTAAATTCATAACGTGTAACAATATAGGCACTAAATAAGCCAACCAATGCGGAAAAAACCGCTACAAAAGCGATCATTATAACCGTGTTTATGATGTAAGTATTTAATAGATTTTCTCTAATATGAATCCAGGCATCAGAGGGTGGTGTCAATATTTCTATTAAAATATTGAGCATCGGCAGAATTATAAGTAAAGCCGCAGCGACACTGATTACACTGAATAGGTTAATATTTCTTTTTAATCGCTTTAGCATATTAAATCCTTCTTTTAAATATTTATTCCCATCCTACTTCATCCATAATGATAGTAGCTTGGTAACTATTTTCTCCTAATACACTTAAGTTAATGTCTTGAGCTTTAAAGTCTCCCCATGATTTTAACAACTCATGGGCTTCAACACTTGGATTTATTGGGTACTCATAATTCGCATTCGCAAAGCTAGATTGTGAACTTTCAGAAGATAGAAACTCAATAAACTGAATTGCTGCTTCTTTATTATTGGCATGTTTAGTAACCCCCGCAGCTGATACATTTACATGCGTTCCTGTTGTGTCTTGATTAGGGAAAAAGACTTCTACAGTATCTGCAACTTCTCTTTCAAATGAATCGGATGAATACATCATACGTCCGATGTAATAAGTGTTCATTATCGCAACACTCGCTCCGCCTTCAACAACATATTTAGCTTGGTCTCTATCATTACCAGATGGTCTTCTTGCAAAATTATTGACAAGTCCACTCGCAAAATCTCGCGCTAGTTCTTCTCCCATTATCTCAATGAATGAAGCCATTAATGATTGGTTATAAATATTTGAACTTGTTCTTGTGACAATTTCTCCATTAAATCTTGGTTCAGTTAATGCTTCATACGTTGATAGTTCACTTTCATCAACTCTATTTGGATCATACACTAACACTCTTGCGCGCATAGTGAGCCCAAACCAATAATTATCCGCATCACGATAATTACTAGGAATATTTTCATTTAAAACATCGCTTGAAACAGGCTGTAAAACCCCACGTTCTTTTGCACGATGTAACCTTCCTGCATCGGCGATAATTAACACATCAGCATTTGTGTCTTCTCCTTCATTTTCCAAACGATTGATCAAAGGATCAGCATCGCCATCTATCACATTAACTTTTATGCCGGTTTCTTCTTCAAATTGATCATACAATACTTGATCGGTATCGTAGTGTCTTTCTGAGAACACTGTGATGCTTTCTGCGTCACTAGAAACTCCTAGTGTACATGCAGATAACACAAAAAGAAAAGTACTCACAGAAAGAAACAACCATAACTTTTTCATAATTGTGTCCTTTCTTATTTATAATTTTTATGAAAATGTTTACCTGTGTATTATAAAATTATCTAGCGGTAATGTCAAAGTTATTAATATTTTTTATAAATAGTATTACAAGCTCTAAATAAGAAGTCAAAAAAAAGGCACCACTGTGCCTTTTTAATACAGTTTACAATATTGTATTCATTACATTTTATAAAGAAATATTACTTGAATTTAGGGTCATCTCCATCAATGACAGATAATTTTTCAACATCATACCCTAAATGTTTAATCGTTTCTACCACTTCATCCGCAAATGATTCATCTTGATCAAAATGAAATCTTCCGAATTTTCTCTCTAAAGAAATTTCAGCTTTTTTAACACCAATTCGCTCAACCATATTGGTAATACGATTGATACATGACCCACAATGCATCCCGTTAATTTTTATATTTAATATATTAATACGACCACTCCTTTAAGATAATTTTAGTGGCTCTGTTAGACAAGTCCCAATATTTTCATAGGTTCCAAACTCTGTCTCAACACTTAAATCATTATACTCTATATGAATGGTAAAGTCCTTTTCACTAGGTAACCAAATTCCATAAAATCCATTATCGAGTAAAGTAATTTCTTCATCTAAATAAATGTTTCTATCTTCATCAGTAATGGTAACTTCCATGCTTTCATTAGCGAGTTCAGAACGACAAGTCACTAAGTTATGATTATGACTCGGATGGGTATTTCCCACTTAAGGAGCGAATGATAGGTAAAATTTATCTTCATATGCAAGATAAATATTTTCTCCTTCTTGTTTTAAATTTAGACTTAATATTTCATTGATCTTTTTTTCATCTTCGGTTAAAACTATGTGCATTCAACCACCTCACAAATAGCATAGCACTTTTTTAATAAATCATCATAATTCATAATAAAAAAAAGATAAGCGTAAACTTATCTTTAAAGAGACTTATAGCGTTTATAATATTTTTCTACTAATCCATCTTCAAATGGACCTTCTTTTTCATTCACCAAAGATTTTAATTTATCCAACTCAACTTCTAAAATTTTTCTAAGTTTCTTTGGGTACTCCATTTGATTTTTATGTCGATTGTATTCGTTACGGTCTAAGACTCTGTAAGAAAAATCTGGTTTCACTTTAATATCTAAGTCATAATCGATATATTTAATCGCTTCATCATCCAACACATAAGGAGACGCAATATTGCAATAGTAAGCTATTCCTTCTTTTCTTAAGATTCCTATACAATTAAACCAATGTTTCTTGTAAAAAAAAGTGACAGAAGGTTCTTTTGTAAACCAAAATCTCCCATTGTTTTCTATAACCTTGGTTCGTTTATTCGCAATCACGATATAATCTTCAGTATTTTCAATAACTCTTGCATTGGTCCATATGCGATGGAGTGATTCATCATGTTTATAACTTTGAACGACTATTTGATCGCCTATTTCATACATTTTAACACTTCCAGTTTATTGGTCTAAATAATCTTTTCCTTTTAGTGATTCTGGTTCATGCGTAAACAAGTCATTATAGTCTTGTTGACGCAATACTTCGTAAGATAAAATCGCAACGGTATTACTTAAATTCAAGCTTCTAACATTTTCACTCATTGGAATTCTCATTAAACGGTCTTTATGGTGTTTCAAAATTGACTTTGGAATGCCGCTTGATTCACTTCCAAATATCAAATAAATATCCTCGTTTGAATGATTAAAATTCATGGCACTTGGAGGTTTTTGACCATATCTTGTTAAGAAGAAAAATTTTCCTTTGTTTTTTTCAAAAAATGTTTCAATATTAGGATATACCTCATATTCAAGGTGTTTCATATAGTTTGCTGCGCTTCTTGTCACATACTTTGCTTCAAGAGAAAAACCAAGCGGTTCAATAAGATGTAATTTAAAATTACTTGCGACACACGTACGCATGATATTTCCTGTATTTTGCGGGATTTCTGGTTGATATAAAACAATATGATTCATTTGTTAAGTCCTTTCTTGATGGTATTTATTGTATCTAATACCCATGGGGTTTGTAATGTATTTTTGATTTTTTCTATATAGCGAGGCAATTCAGGGTCATTTTGAGTATGCAATAACGCCAAAGCATTTCGTTTTAAAACACTCATTCCTCTCCATGAAAACGCGTAATTTTTATATTGTTTCATCAATGATTTGTTTGAAGAATCAAGCAAAGTTTTAAGATGTATTTGAGCAGCTTCATCACTTTTGAAAACCTCTTTTTTAATAGGTGATATATCTTTGTTTTTGGGACATACATTTTGGCAAATGTCACAGCCAAATAAATAGGTTTTCATCTTGGATAGTTCATAGGTATTTAACACTTTTTTCTCTTGTGTTATGTGTGACATACATGTATTTATATCCATATGATGTTTACTTAAAGCCCCTACTGGACAAGCGTCAATACATTTCGTGCATTCTGCGCAATCATCAAGTAAATAAGGTTCAATTGTTAAAGGGGAATCAATTAAAAGGGTTGCTAAATAAAGATGGGTTCCAAAGGTAGGATGAATTAAGAATTGATTATGACCTAAAAAACCCATTCCTGATAAAAAGGCCGCGAATCTTTCATCTAAAGGCGAAATATCTACACTACCTTTTGCGTTAATCCCTTCAGTTTTAAGATCACTTTCTATTTGTTTAAGACGTTCAGTAAAAACTAAATGATAGTCTTTTCCGTGCGCATATCTAGAAATATATCCATATCCTTTACCTTTAAATTTAGGGCGTTCTACTTGATAGGATAAAGCTAATACAACGATTGTATCATATCCATCTAAAAAGGAGAAATCCTCTTTTAAATGCCCAAAATGTTTTTCTCTCATGTTTTTGTATGTACTTACTGGAATGGTTTTATAATCATCTACATATTGATTTAAAATAGTTTCTATCATTATTATCTTCCCCAAAAAATTGGTGGATGCGCTAAGCATCTCACCAATTTATCGTGTCGACCGTTTGGTCGATTGACGCATGTCATCACACTTATATTATAAACTAAAGTGTCAATTTTTCAAAATCAAAAAAAACTCCCAGGTTTCCCTGGGAGAAAAAAAGGAGATATTATGAAGTATTGTATATCGTGTGTTGCGGAGTTGGTATTTTAGGGAGCGTTACATAGAAGGTTGTCCCTTGTGAAATCTCTGAGACAAATGAGATGGTTCCTCCCATTTTTTCAATGATTGTTTTAGTGAGCGTTAAGCCAATACCGCTACCCCCTTGACTTCTTGAGGGTTCGGCGACTGTAAAGAGTTCAAAAATATCTTTTTGAAAACTTTCAGGAATTCCATCCCCTTCGTCTTTAACACTCAAAAGGACTTTGCCTTCATCTTCGGTTAGCGTGATTGTGATGATGCCATTTTCTTTTGAGAATTTAATGGCATTATCAATCAAGTTTTGCCATGCATTATAAATTAAGTTAGCATTTCCTCTGATAGATATGTCTTCTAAATCTAAGTTGAATGATATATTTTTACTTTCCCATTCTAACTGGGTTGACTGTAAAACATTTCTAATTTGTTCTGCTAGATCAATAAAATCTGATTTATTAATGATGTCTGTATTTTCTATTTTACTTAAAGCAAGCATATTTGTTGTCATTCCCGAAAGACGTTTTGCTTCTCTTTCTATGGTTTCAATGGCATTAAATTGCTTATCTTTTGAAAGTTGATTGGTTCTTAAAAGATGCGCATATCCTTGAATTGCAGAAAGTGGTGTTTTCATTTCATGTGAAATGTTTCTAACAAAGTTTTTATTAACATACGCATTTTTTCTTAATTGTTGACTCATTAAGTTAAAGTTTTCTGCCAAAGTAGCAAGTTCATCTTTTCCTTGAATTTTCAAGTTTGCAGAAAAATCACCTTCAGAGATTTTTTTTGTTGCGTTGGTAATTTTTTTAATCCTTCTTACAATCAGTTGATTGATGAAAAACGCAAACAAGATAAATATCGCAAGCGCTGTTGCGAACATCCCAACTAAAAACTCTAGTTCTGCAAAATCTTCTAAACGGGCATATGATTCAAAAATATTTAACAAGATTCGGTATAAAAAGAAAATAATAAGCAATGAAAACAGTTGGAACGAGATAATTTTTATCGACATGTGTTTCATTCGATAACCGCCTTATACCCGAGTCCTCTAACCGTTTCTATATTAAAACTTTCAGTTTGAATACGCTCTCTTAATTTACGAATATGAACATCCACTGTACGGTCTGTACTTTCAGAATCATAACCCCAAATTTCATTCATTAACTGGTTCCTTGTGAAAATCTTATTTGGATATGATAACAATTTAAAAAGCAGTTCAAACTCTTTTTTCGTCAATGGAATATCATTGTCATTTAACGTTACTTTTTGTGTGTCTGAATCTAATACAATATCAGGCAATACAATTTTATTTTCACTTGCGATTTGATATCTTCTTAGTAATGCTTTTATCCTTAAACCAAGTTCTGAAAAATCGACAGGTTTAACCATATAATCATCAACACCAGCACTAAATGAAGCGGTTTTATCTTCAATATCTGATAATGCTGTCAATGCAATAATCGGAAAATCTGTACGGATTTCACGAATTGATTCGATCAGTTGGTTACCATCCATTTTAGGGAGCATAATATCAATAATCGCTAAATCGATATGTTTATTTTCAAAGGTTTCTAATGCATCTAAGCCATTTGATGAAGCATATACATCGTATCCTGATTGTTTAAGGTAGCCTTCTAAGAGGTCTCTTAAAGCGTGGTCGTCTTCTGCAATTAACAATCTGATCATAAGTTGGACTCCTTTCTAAATCAAGTACGATACAAAAAAATCATACTTGATAATTGTTAAATCAATATTAATTTAAATCGCTTATAAATTAAATCCCTCCAAAGCTCATGGAGGGATAATTTTCAAGCATGCTTCGCACGAATTTTTTCTTTTAATTTAGGATCAAACGTTTGAGCTTTAATCATTTCAATTTCTTCTTTATATGGTGCGTAAACTCTTTTTTTGTCTTCTTCAGTCTTAGGTAAATAAGGCGTTTCTAATATTTTAGGAATATGAGCAAAGCGTTCATCATGAATGATTGCATTTAAGCGTTCAAACCCAATATATCCAAAGCCAATATTTTCATGACGGTCTTTAGACGCGCCTCTTTCGTTTTTAGAATCGTTTATATGTAAAACACTTATACGCTCTTTACCAACAATCTCATCAAAAGATTTCAACACGCCTTCAAAATCATTCACGATGTCATAGCCTGCATCATGAACATGGCATGTATCAAAACAAACACTTAAACGATGAGAATCTTTTACCCCATCAATAATAGCCTTCAGTTCCTCAAAATTTCTACCAATTTCTGTGCCTTTTCCACTCATTGTTTCTAAAGCAATTAACGTATCAAGATTTTTCGTGTTTTCAAATACTTTATCTAACCCTTTAATGATTCTCTTGATCGCTGCTTCACTGCCTTGCTTAACATGAGCACCAGGGTGAAGCACAATTTGAGAAACGCCCATCGCAGCACTTCTTTTCACTTCTTCGGTTAAAAATTCTACCGCAAAATTTTGCTTATCTTCACTTGGGTTTGCAAGATTCATAATATAAGGCGCATGTACGACAACATCTTGAGGTTCAATGCCTTTTTCTTTCATTAAGGCTTTGCCTTCTTCAATTTTCATTCTTTCAATAGCTTTTCTTCTGGTGTTTTGTGGGGCTCCTGTATAAATC
>SL_7KL_010_BRINEDRAFT_10000305_pt1 | contig 22945 bp, 21 predicted proteins | sample SodLak_010_BRINE_FD_10663 | JGI IMG/M metagenome (IMG submission 10663)
CGAGGCACGGAACAGTTCGGACATGGTGCGGCTCGTGCTGTCCACCGAACGTTATCGGGATTGGTTGCTTTAAGGAAACACTGATTTATTCCCGCGCCTGCATGCGAATGGATCAGCGTTTTCACGAATGCGGAGTTGTCGATGAAACACGATGAAGTGAAGACCTATTACGGCGAAACCCTGCAGGGCTCCGAGGATCTGCAGACTGATGCCTGTTGTACCCCGGATTCGATGCCGCTGTTCGTGCGCAAGGTACTGTCGGAGATCCACCCCGAGGTGCTCAGTCGCTACTACGGCTGCGGGCTGGTGGCGCCGGAAGTGCTGGACGGCGCAAGGGTTCTTGATCTGGGTTGTGGCTCCGGACGCGACTGCTATGCGCTCTCCCGTCTGGTGGGCGAAAACGGCCTGGTGGTGGGCGTGGACATGACGCCCGAACAACTCGCCGTGGCGCGCCGGCACGTGGATTACCACACCGAGGCCTTCGGCTACTCGCGGCCCAATGTGGCATTCCATGAAGGCTACATCGAACGCCTGGACGAACTCGGCCTGGAGCCAGGCTCGTTCGACCTGGTGATATCCAACTGCGTCCTGAACCTGTCGCCGGACAAGGGCGCCGTGTTGCGTCAGGTGCATGAACTGCTCAAGCCCGGCGGTGAGATGTACTTCTCGGATGTCTATGCGGATCGCCGTATTCCGCAGCATCTCACCAATGACCCGGTGCTCTATGGCGAATGCCTCAGCGGCGCACTGTACTGGAACGATTTCCAGAATCTGGCGAAACAGGCCGGTTTTGGCGATCCGCGTCTTGTGGAGGATCGACCGCTTGCCATCAGTAACCCGACCATCGAGGCCAGGATCGGTCATATCCGGTTCTTCTCGGCAACTTACCGGCTGTTCAGGATTGCCGGTCTGGAGCCGGCCTGCGAGGACTACGGTCAGGCGGTGATTTACCGTGGAACGATTCCGGAGCAGGCTCATTGCTTCCGTCTGGACAAGCACCACTGGATCGACGCCGGTCGCGTGTTCCCGGTCTGCGGCAACACCTGGCGCATGCTCCGGGAGAGTCGTCTGGCGCCGCACTTCGACTTCGTTGGCGATGGTGCAACGCACTACGGGATTTTCCAGGGATGCGGCACCAGCATGCCCTTCCACGATGCGGCGCCGGATGGTGGAACCAGCGGCGCCTGCTGTTGATGGACGGCACGCCAGGGACACGCCCGTGCGGTCAGCCCCTGATATATGGCTGATCGCGGTCGTGTTACTGATCGCAGGCTGCTCCGCCAACGAAGACGAATTGGCGCGCCTCCAGATCACCGGCTCGAGTACCGTCGCGCCATTGCTGTCTGAAATCGCGGCGCGCTGCGAGGTGGAACGTGCACTGACGCGGGCCGACGTCGGCGGTTTGCGAGGCTGAGCCTTATTCTGCGTCGAACCTTGGGGTTACGTACTTTCCCGAATTATTCCGCTCTTCCCCTGATGGTCTACTCCAGATTCATTCAACGATCTGGAGACTTCATCCATGCGTTTACGTCATCTGTTTGCCGTTGCTCTCGCAGCCCTCATGTTCAGCCCGCTGGCGCTGGCCGATTCCAGGTTTGAAGCATTCAGCGAAGAACGCCTGCAGGGCGCGAAGGAGCAGGGCGGGCCGGTGCTGGTCGAGGTCTATGCGGACTGGTGTTCCACCTGCGCCCGTCAGTCGCCGATCCTTGAGTCCCTGCTCAGCGAGGACGAATTCGCAGACTACACGGCGCTGAAGCTCGACTGGGACGAGGACGAGGACAAGGCCCGCGCCATGGGCGCGCCGCGTCAGAGCACCCTGTTCGTCTACAGCGGTGGTGAGCAGCAGGAAATGTCGGTCGCCGAGACCAATGAAGACAAACTGCGTGACCTGCTGCGCAAGGGACTCTGAAGGAATGTTTCCGCTCGATCTGAGTGTGTTGCAACTGGGCTCGGCCTTCCTGGCCGGGCTCTTCACAACTCTGTCGCCCTGCGTGCTGCCGCTGTTGCCGATCATCGCGGCGGCGGCCACCGGCCGGCACCGCCTGGGGTTGCTGGGTCTCGCTGCCGGACTAGTGGTGGCATTCACCACGGTCTCGGCCAGCGGCCACCTGCTCGGTCTCAGTGAATCGGCCCTGCGCACGACTGCTGGCATATTCATGCTGGCGTTTGGTGCGATCTTGCTGAGCAGCCACCTGCAGGCCGGATTCTCCCGATTGACGGCGGGGCTCGGGGCCACGGGGCAGGGTGGTATTTCGCGAATCCAGTCGGATCATCCGGCGGCTCAATTCGGCATCGGTCTGTTGCTTGGTGTCGCCTGGAGTCCCTGCATCGGCCCGACCCTGGGTGCGGCCATCGGTATCGCTTCCACCGGCGCGGGTATACCCGAGGCCACGGTGATCATGGGGACGTTCAGCCTGGCCGCGGTCGTTCCGCTAGCCGGTGCGGGTTTTGCCTCGCGAAAGGCCTTCATGAACAACCGTGAACGCATGGCCAGGGCGGGGCAGATCGGTCGCTGGATCATGGGGCTTTCCCTGCTCGCGATCGGGCTTCTGGTTCTCAGTGGTCTGGACAAGACGCTTGAGGCGTGGCTGCTGACCCAGGCGCCGGACTTGCTGATCAATCTGACCACCCGGTTCTGACCACTGTTACCGGGGCCGCCTGGTCCCGGTTCTTTCAAGGAGTACAAAGCATGACCTCGGAATACGTGATCAAGGCGAAGCCGCAGACCCTGGATGATGCCTCGGCCGAGGCCAGGCCGTTGCTGGAGCAGGCGAAGGCGAACCTGGGCTTTGTGCCCGCGATGTACGAAAGGATGGCCATCGCCCCGGGCGTGCTGGACACCTATCTGCATGGCTATGCCCTGTTTCGGGAGAAATCAGGCTTTACGCCGGCGGAACAGGAAGTCGTGTTTCTGGTGATCAGCCGCGAGAATGCCTGTAGCTACTGCATGAGTGCGCACGGCATGCTGGCGGACAAGGTCTCGGAGGTGCCTGCGGATGTCCAGCAGGCACTGCGTGGCGATCAGGCCATCCCGGACCAAAAGCTGGCCGCTTTGGCGGATTTCACTCGGCTGATGTTTCGCAAACGCGGCGTGCCGGAGACCACGGATGTCGAGGCGTTTCTGGCTGCCGGCTATCAGGAGCGGCATATCCTGGAGATCATTCTGGCGCTGGCGGTCAAGACGCTCAGCAACTATTCCAACCACGTCACGCATCCGGAACTCGATGAGGTATTCAAGGACTACGCCTGGAACCGTTAATGCGGTCTCGGGCGCTGACGCGGGAATAAATCAGTTTTTCCTTGAACCTTCCCCTTACCGCGTTCCTCGCATTGCCTGGCGTGCTCCTCGTCCCGCCAGGCGTTTTTTTGCTATGACGGCTTGACGCACCGTCGTATCGAAGGGACGTCGATGCGTCGTCTCCTCGGGCCGAAACGCGAGGATCGTTGCGTGCTGTGTTTCAAGGGTCATAGACACCGTCAGCCAGCGCAATAAGTCGATTCCTGCCGCCCGGACACAAGGTTGTTGCCAGCGCGGCGGGCTCCGGGTCCGTTATGCCCCTCCACGGTCGCGTGCGANGGATCGATCCGCGTGCGTGGGGGCATCGGCGGTTCGTTCGCCCTGATACAGATAGTCGCGCGTCGTTGGAACGACGGCGTTCTCGCGGCCCAACTGCAGTTGAAACAACACCAGATCACGCCAGCGGAAGGCGGCCTCGGAGGCGGCAAGGTAGAACTCCCAGAGGCGACAGAAACGCTCGCCCTTGGATTCCACAAACCGGGATCGCTGAGCCTGAAAGCGCGCCTGCCATGCGGCCAGAGTGAATGCGTAATGCATCCGCAGGACTTCAATGTCGGCGGCTACCAGTCCGGCATTCTCGACGGCTGGCATGACCTCGGACAGGGCGGGTACGTATCCGCCCGGGAAGATATGCTTGCGGATCCACGAATTGGTCACTGCCGGAGGGCCGGTGCGCCCGATGGTGTGCACGAGGCCGATGCCGTCCGGAACCAGGCTTCGATGCAGGGTTCCAAAATAGCGCCGATAGTAGGGCACACCGACATGCTCGAACATGCCGACGCTTACCACGCGATCGTAGACTTCGGTGTGCTCGCGATAGTCCTCCAGCAGGATACGGACCCGATCCTGAAGCCGGCGCTCGGCGACCCGTTGATCGGCAACGCGCTTCTGTTCCGGTGACAGCGTGAGACCGGTTACCGAGACATCGGCTTTTTCCGCCAGATACATCGCCAGGCTGCCCCAGCCACAACCGATATCCAGGACCTTCTGGCCTGGGCGCAGCAGAAGCTTGCGTGCGATATGTTCACATTTCGCCTGCTGGGCGGTATCCAGATCCGCCTCCTCACCGGATGGGAAGTATGCGCAGGAATAGTGCATATCCCGGTCGAGAAACGCCCGAAACAGGGTCTCGTCAAGGTTGTAGTGGGTTTCGACGTTGCGCCGACTGATTTGCAGCCCGTTCCACTGCTGCAGCGGTTGCCGGAGGCGGATCAGGTGGCGTCGCCAGCCTCGGCGACGCTCGGCATCGGGGAAATTGCGCATCAGGATTTGCAGAAGATCTTCAAGGGTGCCGGCTTCCAGTTCCCAGCGCCGGTCCATATACAGCTGCCCGAGCATCAGTTCCGGAGCCAGCAACAGTCGTGGCAATGCCTTTCCGTCGGTGAAACGCATGGTTGCGCGCGGTTCACCTGAGCCGAAGGTCTCTGCGGCTCCGTCACGGTCGATGATCGTCAACGTGCCTTGCTGAATCGTATTGCGCAGCCTGTCCGCGAAAAGGTTCATTCGTCAGTCCCCCCCTATCCCTCAGGAGTTTTTCGTCACGATGGCCCTTCCATGATTTCATTGTGGCATCTGCTCGGAGGCTTACCGATACGTTGTTTCGCCCATGGTATTCGGGAGTGGGGAAACCACGCATGGTGACCCATACCACCGGCAGCTAATCTTGATGCCTCCATGGCGGAAGCCTCTCCGTGATCGTTGGCCTTTTCTTCGCGATCGTCGTGGCGCAGCCACTATCGGCCATTGAACTGGACGAGTTGTTTGCGCCCTATCAGGAAATCCTTGCGGACCATCTGGTGGAGAAGGATCTGGAGAACGATGGGCTTGTTACCGCGTTTCGTTATCGCGAGGCGGTGGAGGACGAGACGACCATGGAGCGCCTGCAGACCCAGCGCGAAGCACTCTCGGATTTCGATCCGGGCGTCCTGGATGAGAAATATCAGGCGATTGCCTTCTGGTTGAACTCCTACAATTTTTTCATGCTTGCGCACATTCTGGAGAACCCGAAGGATGGTGGTTCCGCGTTGATCGAGAGCGTGCGCGACTATGGCTCACTGTTTCGTCCCTATCGCGTATTCAGTCGCGACATCTTCACCATCGGTGGACGTGACTACAGTCTCAGTGAAATGGAGAACGAGATCCTGCTTGGCGATGATTTCAAGCGTCGCGGCTGGAAAGAGGCACGCGTGCATTTTGCGGTGAATTGCGCTTCGGTGGGATGCCCGCCGCTGCGTGCCGATATCTACACTGCGGACAACACCGATGCGCTGATGACCGAGAACACCGAGCGGGCCATGCGGACGCCGCGGCATATGCATATCGATGGCGATACGCTGCGCCTGTCCCAGCTTTTCGAATGGTACGAGGACGATTACCTGGAAGAGGCGGAGGATCTGCATGCCTGGATCGGACAGTTCGTCTCCGATGAGGCCCGCGAGGACATGGCGCAGACGCGACGGATCCGCTTCATTGATTACGACTGGACACTGAATGCCCCCGAGTTTTTCCCGGAGTTCGAATGACGCAGCCTGTCACCGGGCTGACGCCGGTTCGCCGCTGCGGGTCCTGCCACGGTTGATGGAGCGGTTTCAAATCGGTGGAATGGGATCACATGGTGGTGAGTCCGAGCCGTGATGCTGGCTACGCGGCAGGCAATTCCCTCGCATGAATCAGGAGGAGTGATGGACAAGGCGCAATTGCAACGAACGCAGGCACCGTTGAAGGAGCAGTACCGCATCGAGCCGCAGGCCGCGCAACTGACCTTGTCGGCGGAGTCACGCGCAGGCGAGGGAGTGACCTGCCGGCTGGATACCGCCAGGGGCGAGTTGACCGCCGGATTGCACCCGGCCACTGGTGGGGACGGCATGGCCCTGTGTTCCGGCGATATGTTGCTGGAGGCGTTGGCGGCCTGCGCCGGCGTGACCCTCAAGGCCGTCGCCACGGCCATGGAGGTCCCGTTGCGCGATGCCGTCGTCCGTGCGGAGGGCGAGCTGGATTTTCGCGGTACGCTGGGCGTCGACAAGCAGGTTCCGGTGGGATTCAAGGCAATCCGTTTGCAGTTCCGCATCGACAGCCCGGCTTCCGACGAGCAACTCGATACGCTGATCGGGCTGACTGAACGCTATTGCGTGGTCCTGCAGACGCTGAGCCAGCCGCCGGCCGTGAACATCGACCGGACGCGCAGTGCGGTTGCGGCGCAATAGATCCACAGCGACGGGTCAACGGATGTCGAACTCATCGCGGAAAGCCGCGAGGACGTGCGGCACCTTGTCCTGATCCCCGATCCGCTCCAGAAATGGCATCAGTCGCTTCCTCTCAGTGTTGTCTGTCGCAGGGGCGGACGTCGGCAATGACGCCGCATGGCCCGACCGATGGCAGGTCATGATCAGTCATGCCCGTTGTGCGTCCTCTCCCAGTCCGGGGAGGATGAACTCGAAGGTGGTTCCGCCAAGTTCGGCGGTGCTGGCCAGGGCGATGTCGCCACCGTGGCTTTGCAGGATGGAGCGGCACAGTGAGAGACCGATCCCCAGCCCCTGACCCTTGGTGGTGAAAAAAGGCTCTAACAGATGGTCGTGCAGCCCGCTTTCAATGCCAGGGCCGCTGTCGCTGACCCGGAAGCAGACCTCACCCGTGCTGCCGCATTGCACTGATAAACGCATCTGGCGTCGCGGGCGGGGCACGTCCTGCATCGCCTCGATCGCATTACGGGTCAGATTCAGGACCACCTGTTGCACCAGCAGCGAATCGACGCGCAGCCATGGCAGGTTGTTTTCGATGTCCTCTTCGAATACGACGCCAGCATAGCGGGCCTGCGCCTCGATCAGGTCACGGCAGCCGCTTATGAGCGCGTCTGCCGCCATGTCCTGTGTCTGCGGTTCACCGGTCTTCATGTAATGGCGCAGGCGACCAATGATGGACTCGATGCGTTCGGCACTGGCCAGTGTTCCGTCCAGGCCGCGACGCAGCACGTCCGGGCACAGCTCCGGTCTGTCCAGCAGTCGCAGACAGGAGCGCACCCAGGTCAGCATCGCGGTCAGCGGCTGATCGATCTCGTGGGCGATGGATGCCGCCATCTCACTGATGGCGGTCTGTCGGGAGACGCGGGCCAGCTCACTCAAATAGCGTCGGGCCTCGTCGCGTGCCCGGGATTCCTCGGTGATGTCGCGGGAGAAGCTGACGATGATCTCCCGCTCACCGTCATGCAACAGCTGCATGGTCACGGAAACCGGGAACGTCGAGCCGTCATTCCGCAGCATGCGTCGGTCGAATTGCATGCGACGTCGCTGGCGGAAGGTTTCAACCTGGCGCAGGAATGTTGCCTCGTCCAGATGGGCATCCAGGTCCCAGATGAAGCCGTGTTCGATTTCCTCGCAGGCTCTGCCCAGAGCTGTGGCAATGGTCTGATTGGCGTAGAGAATACGGCCATTGCTGGCGATCCAGAGGATGTTGTCCGGGGCGTGATGCAGCAGGAACCGGGTCTGGGCGAGTTCCCGTTGCAACTCGGGAGCCGTCAGATATCGCTGCGGATGACGGGGATCATCGACCAGGCTCTCACTTTCCGAGAAATGGGCCACGGCGAGGACGCAGGATCGTCCCTGCAGCGAAAGGCAGCGGGCGTTGATGTTGGCGGGGACGAAGCGCCCGTCCCTTGTGCGGCAGGTCAGGTGGCCCTCTGAGGCCGCCCCCAGGCTTAGAACCCGGTCCACGAACTCGTTGAAGGCACGCATCTCGAACGGGTGCAGATCACGGATGCTCATGTCCGTTAGTTCGTCTCTGGCATAGCCAAGAGCGGTGGCCGCTGCCGTGTTGACCCGCAGGATTCGGCCGTCCTGGGCATCGAACAGGAAGCCGGGTTCAGGTAATTCATCAAACAGTGGGTCGATAGCACCATCGCCGTTGTCAGTGGCCATACCTGCTCCTGGTGACCGTCCGCTACCGCGCGCAGCTAGGTCGTTCAGCCTAGCATCGGGCGGCCGCGGAACGGAGGCACCAGAGCAAGAGGCAGGCCGCACCTAGGTTTATCGTATGAGAGGCCATCGCAGTGGGTCAGGCCCCAAGGCGCCGGCCCATGTCCTCCAGGTCGATGGGCAGGCTGCCAATCGTCTCCAGTTGTCGATCTTCCAGCGCATCGTCCATGGGAAATCGTTTCTGCCAGGCGGCCACCGTGCGATCACGGTGCGCCAGCAGGATCTCGATATGAGGTCGATACAGGACCATCAGGCTGGTCAGCCAGCGATTCAGCGGCCAGGACGGGTGGGCATGATCGACGACGAAATAATCCAGCATGCTGATGACCTGGGAGGCGGGATACCAGGTTTCCCCGGTTACCCAGCGGTTGGTTGTGAATAATGAAAGCGGCTTACCAAAGCGGTCCATGGAAACGGCGATGAGGTGGCTGATCGCCTGATCGCCTTTCGGCCAGGGCTTTTTTGCCTGTGGCCAGACCGCGGATTTGCACCCCGGCGGCATGCCTGATGCCCGAAGAAAGGTGTGAAAGTGGCCGTGTTCTCCTTCCCTGTGCGCGTGGTAGTAGTACTGGGCGTGGCTATCGTGGTCGTACACGTCCTTTTTCGGGTAGTGTGCATCCCGGTAAAAGGTTCCCTGACCCTTCAGGACCTCGCCGACCAGATTCAGCCCCCCCTTTTTCAGGGCCTGCTGACAGAGTTTCATCTCCTGCAGCGCGTTTCGCATCCTATCGCGCTGGGCCCGAGGGAGATGCGAGATGTCCGGTTCGGCGGGTTCATGCCCGAACCGAGTGGCGTTTTCCGCCTTGTGCGGTTGTGCGACCTGCGCGGTGCTGCTCATTCCCCGTTCCTCCTTTCATCGAACCGTCAGCGTTTCAACAGACAAAGGTATGGATGGGATGGCGGCCGCTGAATGTCGGCCGCCACCCGGAGGTGCGCTTATCGGCTGTCGGCCGCCTGCAAACTGTGGCCGGTAGAGCAGGCCGGCATGGCGCGCGCGCTGGCGATCGCATACCGGGCCTCGGGCTCCGGATCATTCGCTGCACACGGATTTGCTGCGCAAGGATTGGCGGCGCAGGGGGCGCAGGGGTTGACCCCACACGGTGCGCAGGGATCTGCGGCACAGGGGTCAGCAGCGCAAGGGTCGGCCTGAAAGCGTTGTTGCTCCTGTTCCATGAAAGCGACGAGGGCAGCGAGTTCCCTTGAGTCCCATTCCAGAGGTTCGGCGGCCATGGGTGCGACCATGCAGATCTGGATCATCTCATCCAGATGCACCTGTTCCATGCCGAATTGATTGAGCCCCATGGCCACCTGGTGGGGATAGGGATCGGCGAAGGTCGCCTGGTAGCCGCTGAGGCCGCCGTGGCAGGTCGCACAGGACATGCCGTTCGTCGACAGGGTGTCGTCGTAGAACAGTTCCTCGCCATACAGGGCCAGGTCTTCCTGATCCCCCTGGAAAGGCTGGTAATCATCCGGCCGCTGCACGGCATCGCGCATCGCGGCGGCGGCACAGGGGTCGGCTGCGCATGCCCCACAGGGGGCGCAGGGGTCAGCGGCGCAAGGGTCAGCCGCACAGGGTGCAGCCGCGCAAGGGTTCGCCGCGCATGGATTGGCGGCACAGGGGTTCGCGCCGCAGGGATCAGCGGCACAGGGGTTTGCCCGACAGGATGCGCCGGGACGGCAGGACGAGCGGCATGGGTTGCAAGCGAAGGACATCATGGGCACCGCCGCGAAAGCCGCGGCCAGGATCGTGCCCGAGATTACGCTCGCGGAGACATTGCGAATTCTGCAGCGTTTCATGATTCCACTCCCGAAAGGTCGATTGACGGATAAACGGCGGTTGCGAAGCAGCGCCGATCACGCCCTTTCAGCTTGGTTGGGGAGTGAGGTACTCACTATTGGGATTTTCCGCAGCAAATGATCAATCACGAGCCGGTATGTTAGCGATCCTGGAGCAGCGGGCGGGGTACACATCACGAGCGGCTGTGGAAACTACGCAGAAAGTGAGGAAATGACGTCTGTCGGGCTGTTTCGTGGCAGTGGCTCATTCGGCTGACAAACCTATCGGGAGCGGCGCGAATACGCTATAACGGAGGCTGTTTCAGCCCGTCTCCCGGACCGATGCTTCCATGACGTATTGCCTCTCCGCACTGGTCGATGCCGGTATCGTGTTTGCTTCAGATTCGCGCACCCACGCCGGTGTCGACCACGTCAGCACCTACAGCAAGATGCACACCTTCGCCTGGGACGGCGAGCGGGTGCTGGTCCTGCTGTCCGCAGGGAATCTCGGCACCACCCAGGCGGTGCTGCGGCAGATTGATCTGGATCTCGCCGACGAGGGTGTGGATGATCTGCGCAGCCTTCCGCATCTGCACCAGGTCGCGGAATACATCGGTCGGCTGAGCCTGAGGGTCCAGCAGGGGCTGACCAGCGGTGGAATGCAGCAGAGCGTTTCATTCGAGGCCACCTTCATCCTGGGCGGGCAGCGCCGGGGGCTGGCGCCCGAGATGTACCTGATCTATCCGCAGGGCAACTACATCACCTCGTCTCCGGAGCAGCCATTTTTCCAGATTGGCGAGACCAAGTACGGCAAGCCGATCCTCGACCGCATCATCCAGCCCTCGTTGAGCCTTGAGAGCGCGGCACGCTGCGCGCTGGTATCCATCGACTCCACCATGCGCAGCAATCTGTCTGTCGGGCCACCCATCGACGTTTTGCTCTACAGCCGCGATTCCCTGCGCATTGATCGACGTCTGCGGTTGAAGACTAATTCGCCGTATTTCATGTCGGTGCGCAAGCAGTGGGCTGCCGGACTCAAGCGTCTGTTCGAGGATCTGCCGCCGTTCGACTGGGAGCGCCAGACGGGCCAGCTGACCCTGGACACGTCGGCAACGGGACCTGCCGGCCCAACAGAGCGTGAATGAACAGCAGTTTCTCCACCACGGCGTCGGAATAGACGAACGGATACAGCGTGGGCATGCCGAGGCTGCCACCCAGAGCGTTGATGGTCACCGACAACTCCCGCCACTGATCCAGTCTTTCCTGGAAGTCCGTCGGCAACACGGCTAGCAGACCGTGGTCACGGGCCGTTTCCAGGGTGTCTCCAATGAGGAGGTAATGGGCCCAGGTTTCGGCCCAGTCTTCCCAGGGGTGAGCCGCGGCATAGGCGCTGATCACGTAGTGTGGCCAACTCATGCCGCCGCTGTAATGGCGCTCCATGGCCTCGGCGTAATCGGCCCGTTCATCACCGAACAATTCGCGGAACGCCTGCAGTTCGTCATCGTTCTGCGCGACCAGACGATCCCAGTAAAAATGCCCGCTTTCGTGCCGGAAGTGGCCGAGCAGGGTCCGGTAGGGTTCACCGAGACGCTTGCGCATGGTTTCGCGGTACGCTGAGTCCGCCTCGCGCACGTTGATGGTGATCAGACCGCCGGCGTGCCCGGTCAGCACCTGCTGATTGTCGTCGTCCTCCATGAATGCGAAGCCGAGCCCGTCCGCATCCTCGCTGCGTGGCGTCAGCGGCAGGCCCAGCTTGATCAATTGATACAGCAGATGGCGTTTGGCCGCCTCCAGTCGCTGCCAGTGCAGATGGTTCTCGGGCTGGCGGAGGTCCGGGATGACCACATTCAACCGGCAGGCCTGACAGAACGAATCCGGATCCTCCGCCGGGATCATCCAGTTGCAGACGCCATCACGGGCGTAGTGCAGACACTTGCGGTAGCCGCGACCGTCAACGGTGTACCGCCCACCGGCGTCCGGCTCCAGTCCGCGCAGCGACCTCTGCTCGGGCAGGAAGCCGGTTGCGCGGTCGCAGCGCAGACAATGCGTGTTCTCGAAGTACAGCGTATTGCCGCACTGGCAGGAAAAACGCCGCATCGCTGATCCTCTCAGGCCTGTTGGCTGCCGACAGCCTGCGGTGCCTGGGCCCAGTTATCATGATTGAAGCGGAAATAACTGTCGGTGATTGCCTCATGCAGGGTGTTCAGTTCCTGCTGGAAAAGGTCGACGAAACCGTGGACGCTATCCAGATTGTTGGCGTCCAGATATTCCCGGTCGAGCCGTTGGACGATCTCGCGCAGGCGGCGCAGGGGTTTCTCGGCCCGAGGCAGGTGCCCCAGACTGGCATTGATCCGTCCGAGACAGAAATGGCAGGCGCGAGGGAATTTCTCGCCGCGTAGCAGGAAGTTGACCACCGCCTGACCGCTGATGCGGACCTGCACTTCGTGACGATACATTTCGTAAGCTGACAGGGATTGCAGCACGCTCATCCAGCCAAGGGTGGAATACACATCGGCGGCATCGCGGGGTAGCAGATTGGCGCTGCGCACATCGACGATCCGACTGGTCATGTCGGCCCGTTCCAGAGCCTGTCCCAGGCTCATGAAGCTGTACAGTGTATTGCGGCTCAACGTCCCGCGAACGATCCCCTCAACCTGCTGGCAGCTGGCGATCGTCTGTTGCAGGAACTCATGACGTGCGCTGCGGCTTCGGATCGATGACAGTCCCTCGCCGACGAAATAATGCAGTTCGTTGATGCCCTCCCATAGCTCCGCCGGAATGATGTCCCGGCAGACCCGCGCATTTTCCCTGGCCTGACGCACCACCGAGACAAGCGAGTTCGGGAAGCGCGTCTCCTTGAGCAGGAACTGGGTGACGTCGCGTTCACTGGCTTCCAGACCCATGCGACGAAATATTTCACCGGCACCCAGGATGTCCACCATGGTGCCCCAGGACAGCGGCGTTTCCCGCGGCAGATCGAACAGCATCTGACTGGAGGTTGCGACCAGCCGGGCGCTGCCTTCGGCACGCTCGAGATAACGGGCCATCCAGTAAACGTTTTCGGCGACTCGGGACAGCATCAGGCAGTCTCCTCATCAATGATCCAGGTGTCCTTGCTGCCACCACCCTGGGAGGAGTTCACCACCAGGGAGCCCCGGCGCAGCGCAACCCGACAGAGTCCGCCGGTGGTTACGTGCATGTTCTCGGCCTGNAGCACGAACGGCCGCAGATCCACGTGTCGGGGCTGCAGGCGATTCTTGATCAGAGTCGGCACGGTGGACAGCATCAGTGTCGGCTGGGCGATGTAGTTGCGAGGCTGCTGCCGGATCAGTTTGGCGAACTGCTTTCGGGTTGCAGCGCTGGCCTTGGGGCCGACCATCAGACCGTAGCCGCCGGATTCATTGGCAGGCTTCACCACCAGCTTGTCCAGATTGTCGAGTACATGGGCGCGCTGTTCAGCCTCCATGCAGAGATAGGTGGGCACGTTGGGCAGGATGGGCTCTTCGTTCAGGTAGTAGCGGATGAAATCCGGCACGAATGCATACACGACCTTGTCGTCGGCGACGCCGGCACCGGGGGCATTGGCGATGGCGACCTTGCCCGCGCGCCAGGCTCGCACAATGCCCGGGACCCCCAGAGTGGAATCCTTGCGGAATACTTCGGGGTCAAGGAATTCATCGTCGATCCGGCGATAGATGACATGCACCCTCTGCGGTCCGAATACGGTTTTCTTGTAGACGCAGTTGTCATCGCCGACAAACAGGTCCTGACCCTCAACCAGGTCGGCGCCCATTTGCCGTGCCAGATAGCTGTGCTCGAAATAGGCGCTGTTGTAGATGCCGGGCGTGAGCACGGCCACCGAGGGCCGCGCCGCATCTTCCGGGGCCAGTGACATCAAGGTATCCAGCAACTGGCTTGGGTAGTCATTGACGGGCAGGATGTTCTGGTTCTGGAACAGCTCCGGGAACACCCGCTTCATGACGTGGCGGTTCTCCAGCATGTAGGACACGCCGGACGGAACCCGCAGATTATCTTCCAGAACGTAGATGGTGCCATCGCCGTCGCGCACCAGATCGGTGCCGCAGATATGTGCCCATGTCTCAAAAGGGGGCGAGATGCCACGGCATTGGGGCCGGAAATTCTTCGAGTCCGCCAGGATGGAGGCCGGTATGACCCCATCAGCGATGATCTGCTGCTCGTGATAGCAGTCATGGATAAAGCAGTTGAGCGCTCGAAGCCGCTGCTTCAGACCCGCGCTGACGTAATCCCATTCCAGCTTCGGGATGATCCGCGGCACCGGGTCAAAGGGCCAGGCCCGGTCGATGTTTTCGCCGTCACTGTAGACGGTGAAGGTGATACCCATGGTGCGTATCGCGGCATCCACCGCGGCCACCCGGCGCTTCAGCTCCCGCGGCGACATGGCCTGCAGGTAGGTAATCAAATCCGCCGCCACCGGCCGCGGTTGATCCGTATGGTCCAGCAGCTCATCGAAGAATTGCTCCTGACCAGTCTGCCCGGTGGATTCAATCATCTCGATGCGCTCCTCGCAGTGGCGGTTATCAAGCAAACGCGAACACGGTCATCGGTCAACGTCTTCTCGAAAGTGGCTGCAAGGCTCGCGCCATGGAATCAGCCCGCGTTCAGGCAGGCCGCTACCGCTTCCCAGCGCACGGTCCTTGAGATCGGTATCCGGTGTCATGAGCCGGCGTCTCCGTCCGATCCGGCAGCGGTGATGCCCGTCCCTGGAAACTGCCGGGTACCGGGAGTGTCGGATCAACCAGCAAAGCCGCGTCCATCAGGCTTGCTCCCGAATGCCCGCATGCAAACCATATAAGGCAGGATAAGCTCATGCTTCAGCCGCTGCCCCCCGGTCATTTCACCGAGACCTACCTCGACGATCAGGCATTGACTGCGCAGTTGCGGCAGTGGGCCGAGGCCTACCCGGAAGTGGTCCGGTTACGGAGCCTGGCGACAACGCCTGAAGGCCGTGATGTCTGGCTGCTGATCATTGGCCCGGATCCGGACCGGACGCGCCCCGGGGTCTGGATTGACGGTAATATGCATGGTGCCGAACTGGCGGGTTCAAGTGTCGCGCTGGCGATCGCCGAGGCGGCCATTGGTCTGCACCATCCGCGGGCAGAGTCGGATTTCGGGCTTCCCGAACACCGCCGGGTCTGGCTGCAGGAGGTGCTGTTCTACATCTGCCCGAGGATGTCGCCTGACGGTGCCGAGCGCGTCATGCAAACCGGCAGTTTCATTCGCTCCGCACCACGTCGTGCGGCCCACGCACAACAGGATCCGCGTTGGGAACCGGAGGATCTTGACGGCACCGGCTGGTGTCGGTTGCTGCGCATTGAAGACCCTGCCGGAGATTTCGTGGCTGCCGGCGAGCATCCCGGGCTGATGCTGCCGCGCGAAGTCGATGACCCACCACCCTATTACCGGCTCTACCCTGAAGGCCTGATCGAGAACTGGGACGGTGAGACCGTACCCCAGCCCAGCGGACTCGAAGGTGTTACCGACTTCAATCGGAATTTCCCCTGGAGCTGGCAGCCGGAGCCGGAACAGATTGGTGCCGGCGACTACGCCGGGTCCGAACCGGAAACGCGGGCCGTCATCGATTTTGCCGTCCAGCACCCCAATCTCTATGCATGGCTCAATCTGCACACCTTTGGCGGGGTCTTTATCCGGCCCCGTATCGATGTGCCAGACAGCCGCATGAATCAGGCGGATCTGGCGCTCTACCGGCAGCTGGAAGCGTGGGCTGAGGCCACCATCGGCTACCCCACGGTGAGCGGTTTCGAGCAGTTCACCTACGAGCCCGAGAAACCGCTGCACGGCGATCTGGTGGAGTTCGCCTATCACCAACGCGGTTGCCTGGCGGAGGTCTGCGAGCTCTGGGATCTGTTCCAGGAACTGGACCGACCACCGGCCAAACGCTTTGTCGATCATTATGCTGCGCTCAGCCGTGACGACATGCTGCGGTTCGCCGACTGGGATGCGGAACATAATGGTGGCCGGCTGTTTCGGGACTGGCAGCCCCTGCACCATCCGCAGCTCGGTCCGCTGGAGGTCGGCGGCCTCAATCCGCTGGTCGGGGTCTGGAATCCACCGCTGGAGCGGCTGGCCGAAATCTGTCGACAGATGACCGAGTACTGGTTCCATGTCGCCGCGCTACTGCCGCGGCTGGAGCTGGCCGAGGCCGGGGTCGAAACGATCGCGCCGGGCATGCACCGTGTTTCCATCCGCCTGCGTAACCTCGGATATCTGTCTACTGCGGGCATCAGCACCTGCCGGGACAGTCCCTGGAACGAACCAGTCCGGGCCGCGTTGGCATGCGATGGTTGCAGTCTGCAGGCCGGTGAGCATGAACGGAGAACATTGCCGCACCTGGATGGCTGGGGGCGCGGGCAGGGAGTCTGGTCGCACATGCCGTGGATGCAGCGCTCCCGCGGAAACGCCCACGAGGCCGTCGTGCGCTGGCTGGTGTGTGGCGAGGGTACTGTCGAGGTGCGGTGTGGTAACCCGCGTCTGGGCTGGCTGCATAGACGCTTGCCTCTGCCGGCCCATGATGGCGGCGGCTGAGAGCCTGACCCCCGTGTCGAAGGTCCGATAATGACCGCCGAGGTCTTCTCTTTTTGCACTGTGTACAATCTGACACTACGTCGAATCGTGAAGGAAAGGTAACGTGAATCGATCAGAAGGCTTTGCAATGGCTCGATGCAGCGGATTGTGCTTGTTCACTTCGGTTGCCTTGCTGTTGCTGCTGGCCGTCATGGGCCCTGCATCGACGGCAGTCGCGGAGGATCGGCCGCGCGTCATCGCCACCTTCAGCATCCTCGGTGATTTCGTTTCCGAGGTCGCCGGAGATGCCGTGGACCTGCATGTGCTGACGCCGCCCGGGGCCGAGGTGCACGAGTATGAATTGCGACCACGCGATTTCATGGCGCTGGAGCGGGCCGATCTGGTGTTCGCCAACGGCTATGATCTGGAGCAGTGGATGCCGCAGCTGGAAGCGACCGTGCAGCCAGGTACCCGGATCGTGTCTCTGGCCGAGACGATCAGCGCAGAAACCTTGCCCATTATCACAGGTGATCTCGAGGGTGCGCCCGATCCGCACCTGTGGATGGATCCGGCCCTCGCGGCGCTTTACGTGGATGCCATTGCCGAGGCCCTGGCGGACCGTCTCCCGGGGCAGGCGGACACTCTGCGCGCCAATGCCGACGCCTACATTGAAAACCTGGAAGCATTGCGCTGCGAGATGATGGCGGAACTGGAGGCTGTACCCGAAGATCAGCGCGTCCTGATTACCAGCGAGGCGGCATTTCTCTACTTTGCGCGGGCCTTTGATTTCCGCCATGACGGGATCTGGGGCACTAATTCCGAGTCCGAGGGAACACCGAGTCAGATCATGCGCATCCTCGACGTGATCGCCGAGCGGCAGCCGGCGGCGGTGTTCTGGGAGAGCACCATATCCAGCCGTTATGTAGAAGGGGTTGCCGAGGATTCCGGGGTCAAGGTGGCGGGCCCGCTATACGTGGATTCCGTGGGCGGTGCGGGTTCCGGCGTCGAGACCTATCTGCGCATGATGCGCCAGAATGCCGTCACAATCCGGAGTGCGCTGGCGGATGATTAACCATCCCCGGATCGCCGGTGGGACAGTCGAGGCGGCGGTATCCATCCGCGACCTCACCGTTGCCTATGACCGCGATCCGGTGCTTGCAGGGGTTGATCTGGACCTGCCGGCAGGACGGCTGATTACCGTCCTCGGGCCGAACGGGGCGGGCAAATCAACGCTGCTCCGCGTGCTTGCCGGCACCCTGAAACCGCTCCGCGGTGAGATCCGGATCAACGATCGGCCGATCGAAGAGGAACGACGCAAAAGCCGTATTGCCTACATGCCCCAGCAGGAGCAACTTGACTGGGATTTCCCGCTGTCGGTGCGCGACGTCGTTCTCTCCGGCCGCTACGGTCATATCCGTCAGCAGGGGGGATGGCAGCGTTTTCTGCCGCCTTCGCTGATCCGCGGCGATCATTATGCGGCGGTGCGCAGGGCGCTGCAGGACACCGACATGCTGGACCGCCAGCACGCATCGATTGACAGCCTCTCCGGCGGTCAGCGGAAACGCGTACTGCTGGCCCGGGCGCTGGTGCAGGAGGCGGACCTGCTGCTACTTGATGAGCCGCTGGCGGGTGTCGATGGCGCCAGTGAGGAACTGATCATGCGGGTGCTGCGGCAGGCGCGCGACCAGGGTCGCACGGTCCTGATGGTGACTCATGACATCATGGGTGCGCGCAAGAGCGCGGATCATGTGGTGTTGATCAACCGCCAGGTGGTGGGTCAGGGGCCGCCAGACGCCATGCTTGCCGATGACATGCTCGCCCGGGTTGCAACCATCAATTGGATCAAGCCGATGGCCGAAGATCATCCGGTGAGCCGTTGTGACGCCGCGGAAACGACGGGGCAGGGGGCATGAGCGAGCGCCTGTACGACATGGGTGTCGGCGTCGTCGATGCCTTCATCGGGCTGATGATGATCGGCGTCAATCTGCTGCCGGATGCTCTTGCCGAGTCCTTCCAGTACGCCTTCATGCAGCGCGCCCTGCTTACCGCCCTGGTCGTCGGTGGCATGTGTGGACTGTTGTCCAGCTACGTCATCCTGAAACGCTGGTCTCTGCTTGGGGATGCCATCTCTCATGCGGTTCTGCCCGGCGTGGCAATTGCCTATCTGTTGAATATCCCGTTTTTCATCGGCGCGCTGGTTACCGGTGCACTGACCTCGCTTGGCATCGGTGTCATTGAACGGCATACCCGGATCAAGGCCGACGCCGCCATGGGTTTGATGTTCACTGCGGCGTTTGCGCTGGGCATCGTCATCATCAGCCAGATCGCCACGTCGACGCATCTGATGCACATTCTCTTCGGCAATGTGCTGGGCGTGCGCTATCCGGCCCTGATGCTCACGTTGGCGGTGGGGCTGGTTTCGCTGCTGGTGGTCATCCTGTATTACAAGGAACTGATGCTCTACGTCTTCGACCCGGTGCAGGCCCGCTCGCTGGGGTTGAATACCTCGGTGATTCACTACGGTCTGATTCTGCTGCTTACCGTGGCAATCGTTGCCAGCCTGGAGACGGTGGGCATCATTCTGGTCGTGGCCATGCTGATCACGCCGGGTGCCACCGCCTATCTGCTGGTCAACAGTCTGCCGGCCATGATGGTCCTGGCTTCCGCAATCGGCATGCTATCGGCGGTTATTGGCCTGTCGTTGGCTGTACGTCTGGATGTTGCCTCTGGCGGTGCCATCGTGCTGGTGGTCACCGGCTTTTTCCTGCTGGCATTTCTGTTCGCGCCCCAGCGCGGTGTCATCGGTCGCTGGTTGCGGCGGCAACGCATTCCGCGTCCGGCCTGAGTGGTGAGCCCGGCACCTGGCCGGCTGCCGACGCAGTACCGCTCAGGCTCATGCAGAAGCATCCCGGCGAATTCTTTCCTGCAGGCCGCGCTTGCGGGATCAGGCAGAGGATGAGTGTGATGTTTCCCGACGGGTTTGAGGCAAGGCGCATCGATACCGATGGCGCGGAGATCCACTGCGTCCATGGTGGCGTGGGGCCTCCGTTGCTTTTGCTGCACGGGTATCCCCAGAACCACGTCATGTGGCACCGCGTGGCGCCGTTACTCAGTGGACAGTTTCATCTCGTCTGTCCGGATCTTCGCGGTTACGGCGATAGCAGCAAGCCCGATGGCGGCTGTGATCATGCCGCCTACTCGAAGCGGGCCATGGCACGGGACATGGTGGAACTGATGGCCAGCCTTGGTCACCAGCATTTCGCGGTGGCGGGCCATGACCGCGGCGCCCGGGTGACGCATCGCATGATGCTGGACCATCCGGCACGGATAAGCCGGGGCTGTGTCATGGATATCGCACCCACGTTGCACATGTTCGAGACCACCGATCAGGCCTTCGCCACCGGCTATTACCACTGGTTTTTCCTGATTCAGCCGGATGGTCTGCCGGAGCGCATGATCGGCGCTGACCCCGAGTATTACCTGCAGCAGAAGCTCAGCCGCTGGAGCGCGCCTGGGGCCCGATTCGATCCGGCTGCGGTGGATGACTACCTGCGCTGTTTCCGTCACCCCGACACCATTCACGCTTCTTGCGAGGATTACCGCGCTGCCGCCGGCATCGACCTCGAACACGATCGCGAGGATCGCGGACGCAGGCTTGCGCAACCGCTGCTGGTTCTCTGGGGGAAGCACGGTTTTGTCCACCGCACGTATGACGTGGCTGGGGTCTGGCGCCGCTATGCCAGCGATGTCGACGCGGTGGCGCTGGACGCAGGCCATTTCCTGCCTGAGGAAGCGCCGGCCGCCGTGGCATCGGAGATGTCACGGTTCTTCACCGCCCCCTGTGGCGACCAAGCTCCCCCTGGTGGGCCCTGACCTCGCGCCTCATGCTGCCGCCGTGGCATTCACCCGGCGATCCGAGATCGGCATATGCAGCACGGTAGCCATCACGCCAAGACCGACGGCGAGCAGCCAGACTGTGTCGTAGCTGCCGGTGGTGTCGAAAATTCGGCCACCCATCCAGGCCCCGGCAAAGCTGCCGATCTGGTGGTTCAGGAACACGATGCCAAACAGGGTCGTCATGTAACGCGGACCGAAGATCTGCGCCACCAGGCCACTGGTGAGGGGGATCGTTCCCAGCCAGAGAAAGCCCATCGCGGCGCTGAACATCAATGCCGACGCCGGGCTCAGCGGTAGGAACAGGAACGCGGCAATAACGACGACACGTGCCGCGTACAGGCTGCTCAGCAATTGCGGCTTGCGGATGCGATCACCCAGCATCCCGAATACGAACGACCCAACGATATTGAACAGCCCGATCAGCGCCAGGGCGATGGCAGCGACCCGACCGGACAAGCCGGCATCCTCCAGATATGCGGGAAGATGCGTGGCGATGAACATCACGTGAAAGCCGCAGACGAAGAAGCCGGCGTTCAGCAGCCAGTAACCGCGATGTGTTCCCGCCTGGCGTAACGCCTGCATCATGCTCTGAGCAGGCGGAGCGCTGCCCGACGCCCTTGGCGTGGCTGCCGGAAAGCCGATGGCAACCAGTGCCAGCAGCACGCCCAGACCGGCCAGTCCCAGGAATGCGCCCTGCCAGCCCAGCCCGTCCAGCAGGCCGTGACTGATCGGCACCATGGCGAACATGCCCAGGGAACCGGCTGCGGTGACGATGCCGAAGGCGAGGCCACGGCGATCTTCCGGCACCACCTTTGCCACAGCGCCAAGCACGACGACAAAAGTGGTCGCACTGAGGCCGGTACCGACAAGAAAGCCAAGACTCAGGTTCAGAGCAACGGCCGTGGTGGCCAGCGCCGTCAGGGCGAGACCCAGGGCGTATAGCGCGCCCCCGGCGCCAGCGACGATTCGGGAGCCATAGCGGTCGGCGAGCATGCCGACGCCGGGCTGCACCAGACCCCAGGCCAGATTCTGCAGGGCGATGGCCAGCGCGAAGACTTCCCGGTTGCCGCCCAGCTCGACACTGATCGCTGGCATGAAGATGCCGAAGGACTGGCGCATGCCCATGCTAAGCATGACCGCCAGGCAGGCGCAGATCAGGACAATCCATACGGTATGGCGAGGGTTGGTCACGGTGAAATCCTGGTCGGAAAGAGAGCCGACCCTACGACGCCTCTCCGATTCTGGCAATCGCCGTGCGCGGTGGCCCTTGATATCCCATCATGCTGGACCAACGTACTCGTCCACGCCGTTAAACCGATCATGGAGACCTTCAAACATGCCAGCACAGCAGGATCCGCTGTTTCAGCCCTTCACCCTGGGCGATCTGGAGTTGCCCAACCGGGTTCTCATGGCACCCCTGACCCGCTCCCGCGCCGCGCAACCGGGTGACGTGCCGGTCGCCATGAATGCGGAGTATTACCGGCAACGGGCCTCCGCCGGGCTGATCATCAGTGAGGCGACCCAGGTATCCCCCCAGGGCAAGGGCTATGCCTTCACGCCAGGCATTCACAGCGCCGAGCAGATTGCCGGCTGGCAATTGGTGACCGATGCCGTACACCAGGCCGGAGGACGTATACATCTGCAGCTGTGGCATGTGGGCCGGATCTCTCGGCCGGAACTGCAGCCTGACGGTGCGCTTCCGGTGGCGCCTTCCGCGATCGCGCCAGAGGGTGCCCAGACCTTCATCAGCGCCGAATCAGGCATGGTGGATGTGTTGGAACCACGCGCCCTGGGCATCGAGGAAATGCCGGGTATCGTCGAGCAGTTCCGTCAGGGCGCATGCAATGCGAAGCATGCGGGTTTCGACGGCGTCGAGATTCACTGCGCCAATGGCTACCTGCTGGATCAGTTCATTCGGACCGGTAGCAACAAGCGCACCGATGCCTATGGCGGCAGCATCGAAAACCGCCTGCGTCTGCCACTGGAAGTGCTGGATGCCGTGCTGGAAGTCTGGTCGCCGCAGCAGGTGGGCGTTCGGGTTAGTCCCACCGGCAGTTTCAACGACATGCGCGATGACGATCCGGTGTCGACCTTTGGCGCCTTTGCCCAGGCCGTCAACAAGCGCGGCATTGCCTATATCGAAGTGGTCGAGGATTCCTTCCAGGGCAATCACGCCGACGGCCGCCCGCAGCCGGTCATCGATGCCATACGTTCAGCGTTTAGCGGGGCGTATATCGGTAACGGTGCCTATACTGCTGATGAAGCGCGGCAGCGTATCGAAGCAGGGCATTGCGATCTGGCGTCCTTTGGTCGGCTGTTCATCGCCAACCCGGATTTGCCGGAGCGCCTGCGTGCCAATGCCGAGCTGAACGAACCGGACTACGACACCTTCTACGGCGGGGACGAGCGCGGCTACACGGATTACCCGCCTCTGGACTCATCC
>SL_7KL_010_BRINEDRAFT_10000308_pt1 | contig 22908 bp, 20 predicted proteins | sample SodLak_010_BRINE_FD_10663 | JGI IMG/M metagenome (IMG submission 10663)
GGATATAAGGTCTGAATTCGAAGTGATCATCATTTTTACGCTTCTCTCACCGTCAAAAAAGGGGTTTTGCCCCCCTTAGGCCGAAAATTAGGTATAGACTCGTAAGATAACGCCCCATCATCTTTATATTTATGTCATTTTTTTGCATTTGAGGCAAAATAACCTCTTGACAATAGGGGCTTCTGAAAGCTATTTAGGATCTAGTTTAATCTTTTTTTGAGATCAGTCACTATGCTATATTTAAAATCACGAATCTACGTTGTTGGGTGCTTATTGTCCATGAGTCTTTTTTGCCACGAAAGTTTCTCGACTGTCCAGGACATGAACCCGTCGGAAGCTACCTCGGTAAAAAAACCGGCAGTCATGGAAACCGTGACAGTTGACGATGCGAAAAAAGGCCTCGAGAATGCAAGAATAGCTATGCAATTAATCACCCCTGAGTTTAGGGCTAAGGCTAAAAGTGTAAAAGGTGAAGAGTTTCTAGCTTATCAAAAAGAAAAATTTAGTAACGGGGAAAAAGGCTTAGAAACGTTAGAGAATTACTTGAGGAGCCTGAGGATAAAAAACGAAGCTTTGACGGATAAACTCAACACTTTTGACGCCCAAACACAAAGTTTTTTGAACGCTAACAACTTAAATGTTCAAACAAGCGAGGATGATAATGTTTTCGCTCAAACCCAAAAGCTCCTAACGGAACTAAGGGAAAAAAATACAGAGGCCAACCGTAAAATTGAATACTTAGAAAAAGCACAACTTCCTCATGACACTAGCGTTCATGGGAATGAGGAAACCGGGCGCACAGCCGCTCAACATAATGAGGAAACCCCCTTATTACCCCGGGCTCAGAATAAAAATTTTCTCATGAGGTTTTTGTCTGGAATATTTAACTGGACATGTGGAAAACGCTAGTGTCCTGTCCGCACTTGAAAACTCCTATAAATATGGCGGGGATGCGATAATCTTGTGGAGCTTTAAGAACAAGACCCCGTCGTGCATGTCCCCTAGAGGGGACAGTCAGACACTTTCCCCTCGAATACACTTTCTTTTCTAATCATCCTGACTCACAAATGTGCCTTTTTACGTTCTCTACCGACGTGAATCTTCCAAGGGAACAAGACCTAAGATCGCATATAAATAAAATTTTAATGAAAAAAAAATTGTGATACATTAGTCATGAAGATTTTCAATAATTTTAAAGATGAGCAAGAATTCCTTTCATCCGAACCCCACACGACGTGATTTTCTTGTTATGACGACGTCCGCCATGGGCGTCATTGGTGTGGGTGCCGCAATATGGCCCTTTATCGATAGCATGAACCCCGATGCCACGGTTCGGTCGCTCGCGTCTTTAGAGGTTGACTTGAAGGCCTTAAAACCCGGAGATGCCATGACGGTGATGTGGCGGGGAAAACCAGTTTTTGTCCGTCATCGGACTGAGGAGGAAATCCAAGAAGCCCAAAATGTCAAGTTGACGATGTTACCCGACCCCCAAACCGATGAGGACCGAACTGAAAAACCCGAATGGCTTGTTGTGGTTGGGGTATGCACCCATTTAGGATGCGTGCCCTTGGGAACAAAGCCCTCTGAACAAAAAGGCCGCTATGAAGGGTGGTTTTGCCCATGCCATGGATCTCATTATGACTCTTCGGGACGCATTCGCCAAGGGCCAGCCCCAAAGAACCTTGAGGTCCCGCCCTATCAGTTCACCGATGAGAAAAGAATTGTCATAGGTTAACGATGATGAAAAAAGCGCTAAACTGGTTAGATACGGCACGAAAAGACACAGTCATTTGGGTTGATGAGCGACTTCCTATTTTTACGTTTATCGATAAACACCTTGTGTCCTATGAAACGCCCAAAAATCTGAATTACTTATGGAATTTTGGATCATTAGCCGGTGTGACTCTTATGATCATGATCATTACGGGACTTTTCCTGGCTATGCATTACAAGCCCGATATCAATTATGCCTTTGACAGTGTCGAAACCATTATGCGCGAAGTGAATTATGGTTGGTTAATCCGCTATATTCATATGAATGGGGCTTCGATGTTTTTTATTTTGGTCTATATCCATATCCTGCGCAGCCTCTACTATGGGTCCTACAAAGAGCCTCGAGAGTTGTTGTGGCTGACAGGAATCGTGATTTTTATCCTTATGATGGCCACAGCATTCATGGGATACGTGCTTCCATGGGGGCAAATGAGCTACTGGGGGGCAACCGTCATTACAAACCTGTTTTCCGCATTTCCTTTTGGGGAATCCATTGTCCAATGGTTGTGGGGGGGCTTCAGCGTCGGAGACCCCACCTTAAATCGATTTTTTATTCTTCATTTCCTGCTTCCTTTTCTTTTGATTGGCATTGTGTTCATCCATTTAATGGCCTTGCATCAATTTGGATCCAATAACCCCCTAGGCGCTGAGAAAGAAAAAGTTGGGACCGTTCCTTTTCATCCGTTTTATACGGTAAAAGATTTATTTGGTCTGGGACTCTTTTTCATCATTTGGTTGGGATTTGTATTTTTTGCACCGCATTTTTTTGGCGAACCTGAAAATTTTATTCCCGCAGATCCGCTTGTGACGCCGGAACACATTGTGCCCGAATGGTACTTCTTACCCTTTTACGCCATCTTACGCGCCATTCCTTCAAAGCTTGGTGGTGTAGTAATGATGTTTATGGCCATAGGTGTTTTGGCTTTTCTGCCTTGGATTGATCGGTCCCCCGTACGCAGTGGCCGATTTCGTCCGATTTACAAAATTTTATTCTGGCTTTTTGTAGCCAANTGCTTGGTTCTGGGATGGATTGGGTCTCAACCCGCCGAAGGTATTATGGTTGCCCTTGGGAGAATCTGCACAGGTTACTATTTTTTGCATTTCTTTGTGTTGATCCCCCTTTCTGTTCATTTTGAAAGAGGACTAAAGGTTCCCGAATATGCCCTCATTTCTTCAAAGAAAAAGGTCTAATATGCCCATTCTTGCTTTACTTTTATGTCTATGGTCGGGACAAGGGTTTGCTGCAAGTGACAAGCCCGCCCAGCAGAAATGGTCTTCTGAAGGTTTGACAGGGACCTTTGATCGGGGGGCGCTTCAACGAGGATTTCAGGTCTTTCGGCAGGTATGCGCCACATGCCATGGGATGCGTTTTTTACGATTTGAAAAGCTAAAGGCCCTGGGGTATAACAAGGCTCAGGTCAAAAACATTGCCAGCTCGTACGATATTGAAGATGGTCCCAACGATGAAGGCGAAATGTTTCACCGCCAAGGACGTCCGTCGGATTACTTCCCCTCCCCATATGCAAATGAAAATGCGGCCCGTGCTGTCAACAATGGGGCCTACCCCGTTGATTTATCGTTAATTATTAATGCACGGAAATATAAAGCAGATTACCTGTATGCCCTTTTAACGGGATACCGTGACCCTCCCGAAGGGGTTCGTTTGAATCCGGGAATGCACTACAATACAGCTTTTCCCAACCATCAAATTAGCATGCCCCCCCCTTTCTCAGACGGGCAAATTGACTATGATGATGGAACGCCTGCTACGGTTTCCCAGATGTCCAGGGATGTTACAGAGTTCTTAACCTGGGTTAGCAACCCAACGACTGAAGAACGAAAGCGAATGGGAGTGATGGTTTTATTTTACCTTGCAGTATTTACACTCTTTATGTACTTGATTATGAAAAGAATCTGGGCAACTGTAAAATAAGCCTCCCCCTCTATTTCGAATCTAGGTCATGACCGTGAAGCAGGCGGGGTTCAGGATCGTTATGGTCCCCCCAAATGCGCACTGCAAAACCGATGTGTTATTAAGGGCGGGTTGTCCATTCACCAGGGTTGTTATGGCTCCGGGAGCCCAGGGGCCCGGTATAGAAGGGACACAAGATTGCGGGGTCAGAATCCCCCTTTGAGCCGCCGTTGCCGCCGCTGTTGGAGGGTACGCCATAGACCGGCACGACCCAAACGTCCCCGTGGGTATAAAGTTTGCACCTAAATTTTTATCCATAATGTTGGCCGCCGGCATTCCTCCTGCCAGGGTTTGTGGATCGAGAACATTTAAAGTCCCCGGAGATACGCCCATTGAACAAAAACACTGAGCTGAACTAGCAACCTGAATCGGCATTTGACCCTCCCTTGTTTAACGAAAATTTAAGTTAAATTTTTTAAGATTTTCTATCAAATGACTAATTGAGTATGCCACGGGAGAAAAGTTTTTGGCTAGAAAGATTCTTGTTTTTTTGATGTGTGTCTTGAGTCTTTGTGAAGCAAAATCACATTTTCTCGGCTTTTCACAGCACACTCAAAACTATTGGCAGGTTCTTGAGTCCCTTGAAAAATCCTACAACATTCCAGAAGGCTTACTGAAAGCCATCTCTTTAACGGAATCAGGGAGGTGGGACTCGGAAAAATTACGTTCCTATCCATGGCCATGGACTGTGCAATATGGTGGAAAAAGCCACTATTTTAAAACCAGGGAAAAGGCTCTTCACTTCGCTCAAAAGTTATTGAAAAAAGGCGAGACGAATTTTGATCTTGGACTGATGCAAATTAATTATTTTCACCATGGAAGCAAGTTTCGCAATCTTCAAGAAATGATACATCCTAAACGTAACATTCAATTTGCGGCGGAATTTCTGTCCCAGCTGACGGCACAAACCTTATCTTGGCGTCAAGCCACAGCGTTTTACCATTCAAGAAACGCTCATGGACACGCGTATCAACAACGGGTTTATCGTCATTGGCAGGACCTCAAAGCTTTGGGACCGACAAAAAACCAAAAACCCACCTTTTATGACCACCTTGTCACATCTCCATTGCCGAAAACAATTCCCATCAGCTACGAATCCTCTCAGGTGCCGAATCCCCGTTATGGATCCACCGGTGGCCATAACCTTTTCTCCGCATCGTCTCCTAAAAATAAATAAGTCTTGTTTGCTAATTTGATCAACATACATTAAATTACATTCAGATTCTTGGGGCTGAAAACGAATGCGTAAAGGCTATTTCTTTATTTTGATTTTCCTTTCTGGATGCGGTGTAAGCCACTATCATTCAGGGGGCAAAAAGTTTTCTAAAACAACCAAAAGCCCAAAACGGGCGACCAGTCGCCCGTACCGCATCAAAGGGATTCAATACCATCCACAATCGTTTTATGAATACGAAGAAGTTGGGCTTGCCTCCCACTATGGCGATAATGATGGATTCCATGGAAAGAAAACATCTACGGGGGAAGTTTTTGATACGTACTCACTGACAGCTGCACATAAAACCCTTCCCTTGCCCAGTGTTGTCGAGGTGATCAACCTTGAAAACGGACGTCGTTTAAAGTTACGTGTGAATGACCGGGGGCCCTTTGTAAGGGGACGGATTATCGATGTTTCAAAAAAGGCATCCTTACTTTTGGGATTCTATAAAAAAGGGGTGGCACGGGTCAGGGTTCGGGCTCTTGTATCGGAAAGCCAGGCCCTTAATATGGGAAAAAAACCCTACAAAAGCCACACACGGTTATACCCGATCAAGGCGTCACGGGTTGTTCCCGCAGCCATCCAAAGATCTCGTCCCTCCCGCCCCTCAAGCCGTCCGGTACCGATCCCGGCAAAGAAGCCATTTATGAAGGTAAAGCATGGATCGCTTACGACCCAGGTCCCCATGGACCCAATTTACATCCAAGCGGCCACCTTTCAAAGCTATGATAATGCCTACGCCTTGGTATCCCGCATCACCAAAAGGCTAAAGGTAAAAGCACGTCTTCATCCGATTCAGCAAGGCAAACTTTACAAAGTCACAGTGGGGCCATTTCCCAGTCGCCTTTCGGCCAAAAGTATGTTACCAAGAATAGAGACCTTCGGATGTCCTAACCCACAAGTCATTGATTCGGCGCTATGAAAAAAAATATCTTTGTAATTCTCACATTCACACTGTTCCTAATCCCAGCACGGGCAACCCTTGCAAAACCAAATACCCTGGCCAAACAAGTGATGATGATTGATGCCACGACGGGGAAGGTTTTGTTTGAAAAAAATGCCCATCAGCTGATGCATCCATCTTCAATGACAAAGGTTATGCTGTGCTACCTGGTGTTTAAACACTTAAAAGACGGACACATTCGTCTTGATCAAAAAATACCTGTAAGTGAGCTTGCCTGGAAGAAACGAGGCTCAAGAATGTTTATTGAGGTCGGATCAAAAGTCACAATTGAGGACCTTCTTCGGGGCATTATTGTCCAATCGGGAAATGACGCCTCAACAGCAATTGCGGAGTTTCTTTATGGGAATGAAGAGGTCTGTTCAGGGGAAATGACTAGCGTTGCTCAGGATATGGGGGCAAAGGATACCACCTTTACCAATGTCACAGGGTGGCCAACCCCTGTTCACCTATCAACGGCCCGAGATTTAGTCTTTATTACCGATCGATTAATTAAGGATTTTCCGGAATACTATCATTATTTCAAAGAAAAGGAATTTACCTATAATAACATCCGCCAAATAAATCGGAATCCCCTTTTACATCGGAAACTAGGCCCAGGGATTCAGTGTGATGGGGTCAAAACTGGGAATACATCTGTTGGTCAGTACGGGTTAATTGCATCGGCTATTCACCAGGGCCAACGATTCATTTTAGTAATAAATGGTTTAAAAACAAAGGAAGATAGGGCCCGGGAAAGTGAAAAACTAATCCAGTGGGGGGTCCGAAATTTCAAAACGCTGCAACTCTTCAAAAAAGGCGAAGCTGTCCATGTTGCCAATGTCTGGGGGGGAGACAAAGGATCGATCCCGATGACCTTAGCCCAAGATTTGTTCATCACCGTTCCCCAAAAACATATCCATAATATGCAAATCGAGGTCTCATATTCAGAGCCCATCCCCGCCCCCTTTAAGGCAGGGGATAAAGTGGGGGAGGTAATCGTGAAAACACCGGATGAAGATCCGGTAAGAATCGACTTGTTGGCAGATAAAAAAGTCAGAAAAGCCAATTTTTTCAAACGCATTCAAATGGCTTTGTATTATCTTATATGGGGGCACAGTGACCCCGACCCGCACCATTGATAACACAAATATTTTTAAAACTTAACGCCTACGCTTGTTGTCTGAACCTTAGTCACATGGGGGGGCGATTCAAAGTGTATTTTTTCTCCTGGAAAGATACGGTCTTGGGAAAGCCTGTAGGTCCATTGACTCATAACACATTCATCGTCTTGTAAATGACGCCCCACAACCCATTTTGACCAAAGTCGCCTCCAGTGCGATAGCGCCTCACACCGTCCTCGAGCTTGAATATGAATGGTTGGAACCGCACGAATCATTGTGGAGCGATTGACAATATCCCCTTTGATGACAACCATATTTTTATTGTCCTTTTCCAGGCTCAAGGGAACCACTTTTTCCAAAGATAATCCGGGTAGAAAAGGGGGGATAAGCCCAAGGGTCTGATAAACAGGTTTTAGGCGTGGGACCACAGATACAATATGGTTTTTTCCAAAAATAAACAGGCTGATGACAAGCCCAAGGGCAAAAACGGTTCTCCCAAGATTCCTTAGGGGGGTTTTGGAGGTCCCGTTGTCTTTGTTTCTTGTGGTGTGAATATCGGACTGGAGTTTGGGTTTTTCCGTGTCTTCCAATGAATCCTGGAACCAAGTGTGTGCACAAGAAATGCAACGCACTTTTCGCCCCTTTTCCCCGATGACTCCGGGTTCAATGAAATAACGGTTTTGGCATTTCTTGCAAGTGATAATCATGGGTGTAGGGATGCATCAATTATAGGTTTCTTCTTCTTTATAGAATGAATGGTATCGTAAATCAAGCACAGGAATTTTCCAAAGCCTTTTCTGATTCGGGAACCGGGCACGGAACCCTATTTACACTGAAAAAAATCATCACCAGGATGCATAGAGTATGGACAGGATACAAAAAAAAGGAGGGGAAATCCCCTCCTTTTTTTTATAAGATAGATAAGTCGGTTAGAAGCTCATCTTAAAGCCTGTGGAAACGACATGGCCATGGTTGTTGCCCACAAATCCTTTTGTCTGATATTCCCGAGGAATTTTACCCCGATCTTCACCCGCTAACCCGTCTTCGAATGACTGCGCGTCATTATGACTCTTGAAATTAAAGTTCACAGCTTCTACATAAAATCCTAATCCCTTGCCTAACGCACGGTCATACGAAAGGGAAATCGTCCGGGCTTTGGCGTCTTTTCCTGCATACCGCCGGGCTGAATCGTAATAGCCAATGGCCACTTTATTCGGTCCATAGTTATAGGCTAAAGCGAGTTCATAGGCCTTTCCAGCATTAAAACTTCCTAAGTTCGCTTGAACATCCGTAGGGTTTTTAATCTGTTGCGATTTGCCATTGTCCACATATTCCGCTCCGAATTCCCAGCCTTGGTACTCTAGATAGGCCCCTAAAGCTAGCGACTTTGTGTTGTGCAAATCGGCTTCGACATATCTTTTCAATAGCATGTTGGTTGGATCTTCAACCTGATCCTGCTTCATACGTTTCCGCGTGTTGCCATAAAGACCGGTTGCCGAAAGAACCATTTTGAGATTATTTTCAAATCTGTGAGAAAAGTTAATGCCTCCTGCCCAGTTGTTCGTATCTTGGGGTTTACCTTTGGAGGATATATGCCCACCGATTGTGTGATCATCTTCACCGCTGTGAAGCGTGTTGGGTGTATACGAAATTCCGAATTGAAGTCCGGATACACGGGGCGTGACGTAGGAAATTTTCGTCGCATAACTGGTTTTTCCCGCAAGGTCAGTTGTGGTATAAATCCCTGTTGTTTTGTTGACAACCGTATCAAAGTTTCCATTTCCATGACCAGTACCGCCTGCAGCCACAAAGGCCCCAGTGGCCATAAAGCTTTCCACACCTTGGGCGTCCCCAAACCGAACCAGACCCCAATCGCCTCTTAGGGTTAAGGAGTTCTCTTCAATGACTTTTTGTCCTGAGGTCTTTTTGGAATCTAAGTTCAAACCAATCCGCCATAGGTATTCCATCTGGCCAAAGCTATCTAAACGCCCTTTGGCATCAAAAAACATGGCTGTATCTTGCAAAGCAAACGCTTGCCCAAGACCTTTATTATCGGGTTTCGCCTTATCTTCGCCTCGTATTTTTGCCCCTTCTTTATTCGAATTCTTAAAAAAGAAGGCGCCGACTTTACCGACTCCGCTGACCTGCAGCACCGGACTATTTTGTGAATCCGCTTTTCCTTCTCCAAACGATCCGAGGGCTAAAGCAATAGCTGAACTCATTCGTATATATTTTTTCATTATTTATGACCTCCACCTAGGTTTTTTGATTCACTACAACACGAAAATTTTGTAGTTCTATTCGATTCATGTTTTTATTAAGAACCGCATTCTTAGATCTCGCAACTTATTCGCATGCCTTCGATTTGATTTCCTGGGACCTGTGCTTACCGTGCAACACATTTTCAATCCACATGATCGGTGTCTTCCCTTAAAACTTCAAGCGCAGCCCCATAACCATGATAAAGATTTTTTTGAGCTTTTCGGACCGCCGGTGTAATGCGTACCAGCGGGGGCCTATGTAAACTTCGGAATCTAAAGAGGCAATTTCTTGAACAAGACTGGCGCCATACGCTTGACTACGATCCCCGTCACGGTCGATATGGCCCGCCTGGCTAAAGTCAAGGGCAAGGGCCGTTTCCCCTATGTCAAACCAGGATTTCCGGTACCCAATCTTTGTATGCACAATATAAGGAGTCTTTTTCCTTTCGGCATCCTTCATACGTCGTTTTGCGACCCCAAAGTGCAGGTTGACCCCTTGGGGGAATAGGATGCCCATGGAATATCCGAATTGGTCCCACTTTCCACGTAACTTCGCCCCATGGCCTGCCGCTTTTATTTTCACACCTTTATCATAGGACCAGCGTAGGGCCGTATCGAAAGAATCTTTATCGGCGTGGCTACCACTCACTGAAAATCCATAAAAACGTGGGCTATCATAGCGAATGCGGTTTTTTCGACCCAATCCATCCATAGACGTTAATACGTCGCTAATCTGAGACCCTTGGGCTCCCGAGGTTTTGTTCCGAAACTTCAATCCCCCGGCAAGATCGGCGCTGGCCCCTAGGACAAAAATATCCGTCATGGACATATCTTGATCCTCCATTGTGCCATCAGAGGCCATTTCCCCCTGGCCAATGTGAAGGGATCCATAGGTTTTATTTTTAAAATAGGCCTCGGCTTTCCGCAGATTAAAATCATTCCCACTAGCGCCAGTGGCAATATCCATATTGGCTGTGGAATGCGCCACCAATCCTGTTTCGATGATGGCTCCAGCCTTTGTCGTGTTCGTCATATCCCCTTCGGCGACAACCCGTGCAAGTGTCGAGCTGCTATCATTGTCAGCATGCAAGGTCCGGGAACGCTTGCCGTCATTGGCGTGCACAACCACGCGATGAACTTGTCCCCCAAACTTGACGCGTATTTTCTCGCGACCTTTCTGAACCCGCGGGCCATGCTGAAGATTCGCTTGCGGCGGAGCCTTCAAACTTTCGGGGTTTTCCAGCTGTTCAATCTTTTTTTCAAGTGTCTCAACTTTCTTTAAAAGTGTTTCAATGGCGCCCTGAAGCTGAGCATGGTTATCGGAGTAAACTTCAGATGTGACAAAGAGGCTTACGAGTAAAAACCCTGTAATTTTATGCATAATGCCCAATTATTATTGTTATTATAAATATAGTAGTAAAACACACCCTAAAATCAAGCGATAAATTACAAACGGTGTATAGTTTCTGGTTTTTAACCATCTCATCAGGGCGTAAAGACTTATAAAACTGGTTAGGAACGATAAAACGGCCCCAAGGCTCATTTCATAAGATATCACCATCCCTTCGGTTTTCAGGTGATTTGCGACCATCAGGCAACTTGCCCCCAGGATCACCGGTAGGGACATTAAACACGAAAAATGAGCCGCATCTTCTCGGGCGTACCCCATCATCCTCAGCCCTGTAATACAGGCCCCGGAACGGCTGGTTCCCGGAATAAGCGCACAACATTGCCACAGACCCACCACAAAGGCCTGGGGCCATGAAAGATCATGAATTTTTTTTTCCGTTGCCCCCTGCCTATCGGCAAAAAACAAAGCCCCTCCAAACACAAATGTGGTCGCAGTCATCACGGAAAGAGACCGCATAAACTCAGGGGATAAAGAATGGAAAATATATCCAATAATCATCACAGGTCCGGTGGCGATAGTTAAGTTCCGCAGAAGACGAGCTTGATCCGAGGAAAAACGACCACACACGACATCTCGACTGCCCGAAATGAGGGAACCGACATCCCTCCAAAAATATAAACTTACAGCGGCCAAACTTCCCAGATGGACTGCAATATCCAGATCTAATCCGTGTTTTTCAAAACCAAATAGATGTGGTAAAATAATAAGATGAGCTGTGGAACTTATGGGTAAGAACTCTGTTATCCCCTGGATCACAGATAGGGCCACGAGATCATAAAATGTCATAGGTTTTGCCTCTTCTCAATAAGATTATAATGCGATACTTAGAAAAAGAATAAGGTTTTTATGCGGACACTATATTCAATCTGGCTTCATCCTGCCAGTCGAAAAATAATGTTTTTCTTAAGTGAAAAAAAACTGGATTACAAAGTTCAGACAGAAAAGCCCTGGAAACCCTCGGCTGCTCTTCAGACGTTCACTTATATCCCCATTCTCCCTGTTTTACATGATCTGAAAGATCAAGTTGTTGTCGGAAACTATGCCATTTGCGAGTATCTTGAAGAGGCCTATCCGTCTCCAACATTAATTGGAAGTACCTTAAAAGAAAAAAATGAAGTTCGCAAACTTACCGTAACTTTCGAAGAACACTTTCAAAATGAGGTAATCAATTTTATTTTATATGAAAAAGTCTTCAAACGGTATTATCACTCACAAACCTATCCCGATTCCGCACGCATTCGCCAAGGAAAAGACAATCTTTATCCATTTCTTAAGCTGATTTCTTACTGGGTTGAAAGACGCAATTGGTTAGCTGGGAATAATTTTTCATTAGCCGATATAACGGCCGCAAGCTATTTATCTTGTATCGATTACCTCGGAGATATCCCCTGGACAAAATTCCCCGAAGCCAAAGATTGGTACGCCCGTGTTAAATCTCGTCCAAGTTTTCAACCCCTGTTAAATGAAAAGGTTCCGGGATTATCCCCGGTCCCTCATTATCACGACCCGGACTTTTAGGGATTTGGAGCCTTCTTCTCAGGCCCTTCTCACAAAAAGCCGACTTAGGGGGTGACGCATCATTTGCAAAGGTTCGTTTCGATGGGGGGGCTTGGTTCGTTAAAGAACTGTTCAGCTAAAATTCTTTCATTCAAATGACGTCCTTTATCAAACAGAAGTTTGACGGATTTTTTTCGATCTTCGAAAACTTTGACATGGGTGATATGCCGGATTTCTGTAAAGTCGGCGGTGGCACTCAAGGGTCTTGAATCCGGATCATTGTTATAAAATTCAACATTGCTGTGGTGGGAGATCAAGGCCCCTCGCCATCCCCGAGGCCGAAAGGGGCTAATCGGAGTCAGGGTAAGAAGCTGGGAGTTTAACGGAAGAATCGGCCCCATGGCGGAAAAGTTATAGGCTGTCGACCCCGCAGGTGTCGCAACCATCACTCCGTCACAGGTCAAGGTTTCCATCCGCACGATGTGATCAATACAGATTTTTATTTTCGCCGCACTATGACGCTCTCTTAGCAAGGCCACCTCGTTGATCGCATAGGCTTTATGCACGGATCCATCTTTCGTTGTCGCTAACATGACTAAGGGATGCAATTCGGCAGTCTCGGCGGATTCCAGGCGATCGTGTAAATGATCGATCGAGGTCGCATTCATCAGAAATCCAATGGTCCCACAATTAATCCCATAAACCGGAATATTGTGATCAATATAATGGTGTAAGATTTCCAACATGAAACCATCCCCACCCAAAGCAACAATCACATCAGCATCGTTGGCGTCGACATTTCCATACCTTTTCACAAGCCGCCCTAAAAGGTCGTGTGTATCCCTGCCCGGTCGTGCGATAAAGGCTATTTTCATGGGTGTTTCAAACCTTTTTCAAAGTCTTTTGCCAGTGTCCACATCATGACGATATAGCCATTTTCTTGATCATCTCCTGGTAAAACGGTTCCCAACGGGTTTAGGTCCACAATCCTTCGGTTGCCGGCAAGCGCCTGAACCAAATCTTTTGGAAACTGTTTTTCCGAAAAGAAAGTCCCTATTTTCTTCTTTGTAATCTGTTGCTTCAAATCTTTGAAGTGTCGAGCCGATAATTGGTGATCTTTAAAAATAACCCCTTGGTGATTCAAACCATAGGACCTTTCAAAATATTGGTATCCATCATGGCATACGAAAAAGGGTACGTTCTTATAGGGCCTCAAAAGTTTTAAAATTTTGCCATCTAAGCTTTGAAGTTTATTGATCAATTGATCAGCATTATTTTGATAAATGTCTTTTTTAACGGGTTGATGCTTCGTAAGCACGGTCCTAATGGCATCAACCAGAAAAATGGTATGACGGGGAGATAACCAGATGTGTGGATCCCTTATGGAAAAATGGTGATGTCCCTTCTGATGGTGATGGCAGCTGGTCCGTTGCGGGTACCCGGACAGCAGAACCGACTTTAGCAAAGGATAGCTTTTGTCCGGAAACCGTGAAAGGGTATCCGCCAGAAATGTTTCCAGCTCGGGCCCGATCCAAAAAAAAATATCCGCCCCATCAATTTTTTCCAGGTCCGACGGGCGCATTGTATAGTGATGGGGGGATGTCTCAGGAGACAGCAAAACGTCAACCTGATCCCCCTCGGCCACGATATCCTTAGTCAAGAAATATAGGGGCAAAATACTGGTGACCACGCGCACTGCGAACGCGCCCAACGTCCCCTGAAACAAAAACAGGGTTAAAAAGAATATTTTCACGCTTTCTCCAAAGGTTGTGTTTCTTCACATAACCAGCTTGCAGTTTGTGTATCAACCCGGTCTTTTAAGGTGGTATACACCTCTGATTGATAGCGATTAATCCATTCGAGCTCGATATCCTCTAAAAGGGTGACATCAATTAAAGCCCGGCAAAGAGGCACCTTCGTTAAGTTTTCAAATTCCATCATGGGCGTTTCTCCTCCTTCAACAGGGGACAGGGGCGTCACCATAATAAGATTTTCAATACGAATTCCGTAGGCTCCATTTTTATAATATCCTGGCTCATTGGAAACAATCATTCCGGGTTTTAGGGGAATATCATTTCCACCCTGGGTAATTCTTTGGGGGCCTTCATGGACATTTAGATAGCTCCCGACGCCGTGGCCCGTCCCATGGGCGTAATCAAATCCTCCTTGCCACAAATGGTAACGGGCAATAGCATCCAGCTGCGGGCCCTTCGTGCCCTGGGGAAAACGGGCTTTTCCTAGGTTCATGTGCCCCTTCAAAACCCGCGTATACCGATCTCGATGTTCGGCTGTGGGTGTCCCTAGGGCAATCGTCCGGGTCACATCTGTTGTTCCATCAAGATATTGCCCCCCGGAATCCACCAAATAAAGATTCCCCGATTCTAATGTCTGACTCGATCCTTCATTCACGCGATAATGGACAATGGCACCGTTAGAGCCAAAACCAGAAATGGTGTCAAAGCTAGGATACTGAAATAANGATTGTTGTTGGCGAAAGGCAAGGAGCTTTTCCACCGCCATAAGCTCGGTAACACCCTGGTCATAGTTTTGTGTGATCCAGGCCAAGAACTGAGTCACAGCGACCCCATCCCTTAAATGCGCGTTTCGCGCTCCTTCTCGTTCTGTTTGATTCTTGCAAGCCTTCAAGGATAAAACTATATCCTGTCCAGACACAAGATGAGCACCGGCATCTTTTAGGATTTCCGTCATTGCATAGGGCACATAGTTGAAATCAACAAAGACGTTTTTATCTGTCAGTGCCGAAAACACCTCGGGAATCTTTTCCCAGGGAACAATCTCTATGTTTTCTCCCAAAGTGGATTGAACCTCTTGTGTTATTTTTTTCGGATCCAGAAATAATTTTACCTTTGTGTCCTGAGTGACCAAGCAATAGCCTAAAACAGAAGGCGTCATAGGGATATCCGTCCCTCGAATATTTAACAACCAACTTACACTATCTGGCAAGGCAACCACGGTCGCATCACACCTTTCGGTTTCTAAAGTTGTTTTAAGGGTCTTAAGCTTTTCTTCTGAGGTTTGGCCAGCATATTTTAAAGGATGGACAACCACGGGATCCCTAGGTTTTTCCGGTTGATCCGTCCAAATTTGATCAACCATGTTATGGGTGACAGGAACAAGCTGAATACCCTGACGTTTTGCGGCTTTTCTCAGCTGTGCAATGTCGGCATGAGTATGCAACCAAGGATCAAAACCAATCCGCTTTCCCGGGGACACCTGCCCCTCTAACCATTCGGAAAATTTTTCAATTTGATGGATGCAGATGACGTCTTCATCCACTTCCTGGGCCGCTTGCAACGTATACCGACCATCCACAAAAAGATGAGCTGAATCCGTCATGATCACAGCAAACCCTGCGGACCCTGAAAATCCTGTCAACCAGTTTAATCTTTCCGCATAGGCCGCAACATATTCTCCTTGGTGCTCATCGGATCGGGGAACGAGAAATCCGTCAAGCGTCTGGGTCGGTAAGAGGTCTTGTAAGCGTGTTAATCTGTGTCCCATAGCATTCCCTATTTGTTATTGTGTGGTTGTTGAAACTTAGCCCTCATCCCTTTTGGTCGGGGCCTGACATGGTATTTTCCTTGTGTGCTTTTCAGAATTTCAAAGTGTTGGACGTTTCTATGATGCTTAAGTGTCAAATCGATCTCGAACATTTTGGATCTTATTGCGGGAATAAGACGTTAAATCTTCACAGATCGTTCTTTTTTCGACCTGAAATTTCGTAGGGATCGTCCTTTGTCATTTTCAAAATGCAGCCCCTTTGTCAAAAGTGTCTTGGGTCTTCTTATGGGGGGGCACCGTTCCACACTTTTTTGCCTTTTCCCGCCGACGAAATCCAAAATGACCCGCCCATTCATGCCGAAATTTAAATTACAGAGACCCCTTAATCGGCAAGGCCAAATAAAGCAAAGCGGTTCCTCGACGAATCAGAAGCAGTATGTTTTTTTTACCAGCTTTTTTTGCGTGGGTCACGGCTTTCTGAAAATCATGCGTCGTCATAATTTTTAAGGTGTCCGCCTCAAGCAGGATATCCCCGGGTCGAAGGCCTTTCTGAAAGGCGTCGGACTTTGTCGTGACCTTTGAAATCACGATTCCCGATTTGTTTTTCAAACGAGAAGCTTCACTTTTCGTCATCTCCCTGACACTCAGTCCCAATATATGAGATTCTTGGGGGCTCGAAACGCCAAAACTTGAGACTTTCCCTTCGTCTTGAGCTTTTTCAAATTCGCCAACATTGATTTTTAAAGAGATGATTTTTTGATTCCGTATCACTTTCAAGGATGTAACCGTATTTATTTTTGATCGGCTTACAAGTCTTTGAAACTTAACCACATCTTCGATAGATTGGCCCTGATACTCGATAATCACATCCCGGACTTTCAACCCGGCGGAAGCAGCAGGGCCCTGATTCAGAACGCGCCCCACAAGAATCCCCTGGGCTTTTTTCATCCCCAAGGACTCGGCAATTTCCGGTGTCATCTGCTGAATTTGGATACCCAGCCACCCGCGTTTTGTTCGTCCATAGGTTTTAAGTTGCTCGATAATAATTTTGGCATCGTCAGCTGGAATTGCAAAACCAATCCCAAGGTTGCCGCCTGTCTGGGTTAAGATAGCCGTATTAATTCCGATGACATCGCCGTGAAGGTTAAACATTGGCCCCCCACTGTTTCCGACGTTAATCGAGGCGTCTGTCTGAATGTAGCCATCCAAATAAGCCCCTGAATCTTTGGTCAGGGAAATTTCGCGAGCAATGGTTGAGATGATTCCCGCCGTCACTGTTTTTGCAAGACCAAAAGGTGATCCCACAACAACCACCCAATCGCCAACGCGAGCCTGTGTCGAACGTCCCCATTTGACATAGGGAAGTTTTTTTGGAGATTCCACCTTTAATAAGGCCAGATCAGTTCCAGGATCACGTCCGATAATTTTTGCTTTAAGCTCTGTATGTTTATGGTCATTCAAAGTAATTACCACGTCTTCGGCTTCATCAACCAGGTGATTATTTGTAACAATGTATCCCGACGGATCGATGATGAACCCTGTCCCCATAGCCCCGGATGGCGTTTGAGGATTCTGATGCTTTCCAAAAAAGTCACGGAACAGGTCTAAGAACGGATGACCTTCCGGGAGATTGGGCATCTGCATCCCGGGTTGAGGGGGCTGTGGGGCTTGACTCTTGGTTAAGATTCCCACAACTGCCGGTAAAACGGGTTCAACAATATCCGCAAAGGAATGAGGCATACACCTGGGTTTCTCCGAAACGTTTTTTGCCTCGATTGCGGACCCGGTCCCAAGCCCAATCAAGAAAACAACGAACACAAACATCTGCGTTAGCTTACTCATCTGTTTTTACCCTCTTAAATAGATCTATTTTTGAAAAAACTTAAAGAAAGCATTTTTTTCAGGCGACAAGACGTATTTTGTATTTTCTGGGTTCAACCCCTCTTTCATAGCCTGAAGAGATCGATAAAAGTCAAAGAACTTCCGACGCATGGGATCACCGCCATCATAGACCTTGGCATAGGTATTTAAGGCGGTAGCATCCGCCCTTCCCATGACTTGACTGGCAACTTTTTGAGCGTCAGCCAACAGAAATCGGGACTGCTTTCGGGCATCGGACCGAATTTCTGTGGCCTGTCTTTTCCCAATATAGCGATAAAGCTGCGCCTCTTGATTTCGTTCGCTCTCCATGCGCATAAAGATCGCTTCACTATTTTCTTTTGGCAAGTCAGCACGGACAATCCTTACGTCAATGATATTAAGGCCTAACTTTGTGGCGGAATCTTCAATTTGTTTTTGGATTGCGTCCATAATCACCGTGCGCTTGTTCGATAACAGATCCACCAAAGGAACGCGACCAATCACACTTTTCATACTTCCGGCCACAATGGTTGACATGCGGGCCTCGACGCCTTTTTCATTTTGAACGCTTTTGTAAAATCTAAGGGCATCATTAATCGTGTATCGCACAAAAAGATCCAAAATAATTCTTTTCTGATCTCCGGCTGTGACCTCACTCACAGGCAAGATATACCCCAATAACCGTTTCTCATATCGACTGATTTCTTGAATAAACGGCCACTTAGTTTTTAAACCGGGGGTTAGGTGAACTTTTACAACCTTACCAAACTGCAAGACAAGAACTTGTTCTGTTTCCTTTACCACAAACAAGCTCATACTCGCAATCACCCCCAAGGAAAGGACGATAACAGATGTCAGGATTAAAAATTTATTTTTCATGATTTTGACCTTGCTCTAACTGTGTGTTTTTTCCGAAATCCTTCAAGGATAAGTGCGGGAGAACCCCTTGGTCTTCCAGAATGATTTTTTCGGATTGACTCAATACCTTGGCTAAAGTCTCAAGGTACATGCGCCTTTCTGTAACGATGGGAGCCCTTACATATTCTCTATAAACGGAATCAAACCGCGCAGCCTCTCCTGTGGCTCGATCAATAACTTCTTGAGCATAGGCCTCAGCGGACTTCTTAATCCGGATCGCCTTGGCTTCGGCTGAGGGAATAATCGTATTCCGATCAGCTTTTGCTTTTTCCACCTCTCTTTGTTGGTCAGCCATCGCTTTTTGAACATCGCGAAAAGCATCACGCACTGGGGCCGGTGGATCGACGTTCTGCAACTTAACGTTTTGTATGGTGATTCCCATATCATAATCGTCAATGATTTTCTGTAATATTTTCTTTGTGCTGATTTCAATATCACCGCGCCGGGTTGTTAAGGCTTCTGCCAATTTTGATTGGGCGATAATCTCCCGAACGACACTTTCCGCCGCCAACTTAATCGTTTGTTCAGGGGACCGTGCTTGGAATAAGAATTTTCCAAGATCTTTAATAAACCACAGGATATTAAAGTTGATATCAATAATGTTTTGATCCCCTGTGAGCATCAGTTTATCCATCGACACCCCGCCGACCGCAATGCGAGACATGCGTTCTTCGGTCATCAAGGGAGCGACACCTTCTCCGCTTTCAATTGTATTAATGCGGTCAACATATTTTACAATTACGGTTTCTATGGGATAAGGCAAATGATACTGAAGTCCGGCAAAGCGAGTATCCACCCATTTCCCAAATCTTAACACAACGGCCTGTTCTCCCTCTCGCACACGGTAAAAACCACTGCCTAACCATAACACAAGACAAGCTAGCAATAAGACGAGGATGATTTTATTCCCCCCCCAATCAGAAGGAAAAAGTTGACGGATCTTTTCTTGGCCTTTCTTAAGTAAGTCTTCTAAATCCGGTGGTGTTTGATTTGAATTTGGACGCTGACCCCAGGGTCCTTTATTCTTGTCATTATCATCCCAAGCCATATTCGCTCTATATCCTTTTTTACTATTTTCTTTTCATCATAAACTGACTATGCTGGAGATTCTAGTAGAATTTTCATGAAAAGATACACCCCATGACGCAAACAGCCTATGAAAAAGCTCTATTTGACGCCATCAAAGCCCTTGTGGTTCCTGTTGAATCCTTACCATTGCAAGAGTCCTCACTTGACACTCACATTCTCTATCAAGACTCCGGGGATGTGGTGGTGACCTTGACAATCCCTACATCGGATCCGTCTCCTTACAAGCCCCTTGTTTCGCACATAGAAAGCCACCTTTCTGCTTTATCTTTTGTGCACTCGGTTCGCGTGATTCTGACCTCTACCCAACCCCAAGATGCTCCCCCCAAAAAGCCACGGGAGACCCCGTCTCTTGCTATCCCCCCAGGAATTAAAAGGATGATTGCCGTGGTGTCAGGCAAAGGAGGCGTGGGGAAATCTACGGTTTCTGCCCTCTTAGCCCAAGCCCTCCAACAAACGGGACAACGCGTTGGGTTGCTGGATGCAGATATTTATGGTCCGTCTCTTCCGCGGATGACCGGGGCTTATGACCGCCCCGTTTCAAAGGATGGAAAAACATGGGAGCCCATCCTTAAGGACGGGATTTCGCTTATGTCGATTGGTTCCCTCATCCAAGACCAAGGTCCGGCAATGTGGCGTGGACCCATGATTCAAACGGCTTTTATGCAGCTTTTATGCCAAGTGAATTGGGGGAACTTAGATACGCTTGTGATTGATACCCCCCCGGGCACAGGGGATATATCTTTGGGACTTATTCAAAAAGTTCCCATAGGTGGGGTCGTTTTTGTCAGCACCCCGCAACGAGTCGCCTGGGATGACACCTTAAAAAGCGTGAAACTCTTCGAAAAATTTCACATCCCCATCCTTGGGTTACTTTTGAATATGACCCCGTGGGTATGCTCCCAATGTGACCATGAAAATGACGTTCCGAACATTGGTGAGCTGACCCATGACATTGAACAACATCTCCCGATTCTTGGCCATATCCCTTTCACTCGTCAGATCCAAACTGCCTGCGAACACGGAGACAGTCTTTGCCGCACGCTGACCCCTGATTCCATGACAGCCGCCGCCCAAATCCTCACAAATAAATTAAATCCCACCACGAAAGAATCGTAAGATACGAAAAATTTAAGGTTACAAAACGGTCAACATATTTTAAGGTTTTATAAAACGATCAATTCGTATTATTTATGAAACTTCATTCAAATACAGCACTTTTTAAATCATTGAACTACCAGCCGTTAAGTCGCACAAGCATGTGGGCCTCGATATTTGCAAATATTTTAGGCATGTGTGTCTTAGGGTGTCTTTTGATCTTAATGGTCAATGAGCCTGCCCATATTATTTTGGTTCTCGCCCTCACGTTATCCGCCACCTTTATTGCGATTGTCAGTGGGTATGATATTTGGAAAAACTATTCAATGAGTGTAAAGTTTGCGACGTTCACCCAAGTTTTTGAACAAAAAGGGGTCCTTTTAACCGATGACAAAGGAAGCATTGTTTGTTGCAACTCTTGGTTTTCTGGGTATGGTGTCACATTTCCCGAAAATGCGTTTCACCTTCCTGACACCTTATTTAGCCATCCCGAAGATGCCCAGAAATTTCATCGCCTACAGTCCAACGTTCCCCTTGGTCAGGGAGGCGAAATACTCGTTTCCGTGGTGATGCAAGCCCCGGCCTCGGAAAAAACAACTCAGAAGATAAAGATCAAAGCCTATCCCGCACAAGGAGAATGCCCTTATCATTTTTGGTATTTTGAAGACGCGTCGGATCCCGTTCCCTCCACCTCCCTAGCCCCTATTTCTCCAGCGATTTTAGAAAGTTCCCCTGTGGGGATCGTCGTCCTTAATAACGACCTGAAAGTGGAATCTGCAAATGCGTTTTTCCGAGATAAGCTTGTGCAACAAAAAAATATTCACCACTGGGATTTCCTCTCTTTTCTTGACACCGATATTCACAATGACGTCTCAAGAAAGCTCCATGAACTTCTAGCCGGGGTTTCCCTTTCTCAGCCCCTTGAGCTTGACTTCAATACCGGGAAAAACCTTTCTGTGTTGGCTTATGTCGGACTCTATAAAGAGCCGGAAAACCCCCTTCAAGATACACCTCGATATCTTATTATACATTGCTTTGATAACCAGGATCAAAAACAACTTCACCTGCAGTTGATGCAAGCCCAAAAGATGCAGGCGATGGGTCAATTGGCCGGAGGGATTGCCCATGATTTCAACAACCTTCTTACGGCCATGATTGGCTTTTGTGATTTGCTGCTTTCCCGCTACTCTCCCGGAGACCAGTCTTTTTCCGATATTATGCATATCAAACAAAACGCCAACAGAGCGGCAAATCTTGTTCGACAATTGCTGACCTTCTCAAAACAGCAAACCTTCCAACCGCAAATTTTAAATATCCCCGAGGCCCTTTCGGAACTGTCGATCCTTTTAAAACGGCTTGTGGGAATTAACATCCGAATTTCATACCAAAACCAAGATCCAGAGATCTTGATCCGCACCGACCGAGGCCAGCTTGAACAGGTGATCATTAATCTGGTGGTCAATGCACGCGACGCAATGAACAACGAAGGTGACCTTACAATCCGTACATTTCATAAACACTGCAAGGTCTCTGAAACCTATAAGAATCAAACCCTTGCCCCTGGCACCTATGCCGTTCTCGAGATTGCAGATACCGGGACCGGCATCTCAAAAGAGTATATGTCACGCATTTTTGATCCTTTCTTTTCCACAAAAGAAGTAGGAAAGGGAACAGGATTAGGCCTCTCCACAGTCTATGGAATCGTAAAACAGGCCTCTGGATACATAGGATTAGAGTCTTATCCTGGAAAGGGGACGACCTTTTCGATCCTTTTTCCGGCGTACAAAGCGGAAGACAAAAAACGAAGCCTCTATCGGATACGAAGGAAGAAAAATTCCCACGACCTCACAGGCAGCGCCCGCATTTTGTTTGTGGAAGATGAGGATGCCGTCCGTCTCTTTGGGACGCGTGCCTTGCGGGATAAGGGCTATCATGTTGTGGAGGCACGGTGCGGACAAGATGCCTTAGAGATTCTTTCCAATCCGAATGAACACTTTGATTTGCTTATTACCGATATTGTGATGCCGACCCTTGATGGGCCGACCCTCGTCAAAAAAATCACCGAAAACCATCCCAATTTAAAAGTTATTTTTATCTCAGGCTATGCCCAAGATACCTTCCGTAAAAAGTTACAGTGTGATGAAGAAAACATTCAATTTTTACCGAAACCCTTTTCTTTAACAGAGCTTGCCATCAAGGTCAAAGACGTCCTGGAGGATCAGGGCCCATG
>SL_7KL_010_BRINEDRAFT_10000310_pt1 | contig 22847 bp, 17 predicted proteins | sample SodLak_010_BRINE_FD_10663 | JGI IMG/M metagenome (IMG submission 10663)
TAAAAGACTTTGATTTTTAATAAAAAAAAAGTTAAATTGTATTCTACTAAATAAAAAATATGGGAATTCATTTATTAAACCCGTGTACACCTGGTACGCGTAACCGATCTGTTTCCGATTTTAGTGAATTAACTCGTAAAAAACCTGAGAAATCATTAACATCTTATAATCAAAGATCAAAAGGTCGTAATAATCGTGGGATTATTACTTGTCGCCACCGTGGTGGTGGTCATAAACGTTTATATCGTGAAATCGATTTTAGACGTGATAAAATTGGAGTACCTGCAAAAGTCGTTTCAATTGAATATGATCCAAATAGAAATGCAAGAATTGCTCTTTTACGTTATGAAGATGGTGTAAAGCGTTATATCTTACATCCACGTGGATTAAATACAGGTGAAATGATTATTTCAGATTTAAATGCACCTATTTTGGTTGGAAACTCATTACCGTTACGTAATATTCCTTTAGGTGCTGAAATTCATAATGTTGAATTTCAACCAGGCGCTGGTGGACAATTAGCACGAGCTGCTGGTTCACTAGTTGAAATTCTAGCTAAAGAAGGAAATTTTGTAACTGTACGTTTACCTTCAAAAGAAATCCGTTTTCTTTCAAAAAATAGTTGGGCTACTCTTGGTCAAGTTGGTAATGTTGAAGCTTACAATTTAACAATTGGCAAAGCAGGTCGTTCACGTTGGCTTGGAATACGTCCTACTGTACGTGGTTCAGCTATGAACCCCGTAGATCATCCACATGGTGGTGGTGAAGGTCGTGCTCCTATTGGTCATAGTCGTCCATTAACACCTTGGGGTCGTCCTGCTTTAGGTAAAATCACCCGTAAGCCTAAAAAATTCAGTAATGTGTTTATTATTCGTAAACGTAAATAATAAACATAAAAAATTGATTCGATTCTCAATTTAAAAATTGAATTTTAACAGTGTATTATTAACAAGAGGTTTAGAAAAAAGAAATGCGAAAAAGAAAAAATACCCGAAAAGCTAGGTGACGGCAACTTCGTTGCTTAACCAAAGGGTTAGAAAACTTTGTTGCTGTCAACGAAGTTTCCATTAAAAATTTAAATAGAAACAAAGAACAATTTTGATTTATTAATCAAATTTACGTTTTTTATTTATTGGTTTTAAATTTGTACGATTCTTAAGTCTTTATGACTGAAGACTAATATGGTGTTAGAACTTAAGGTTGTAAAGTATATATAATTATTATTCTTTTTCCTTGCGACGGTGTTTATATTTATAACGCTATAAATCCAATCTATATGTTTGCCATATAGAATGTATATTTAAGGTAATTTCTCTCAGTTTTTATAGGATTGTTCAAAATGAATTTGACTCCGTCCTAGTTTTTCATTGTTAAAATTATTTAAGTGTTAATAACAATTCATTTTAATATGAAATCTTTATTTCAAAAACAACAATCATAAAGAAAAACAAGAATTTACTTTAATAATTCAAATAATATTTATTATTATGCCACGTTCAATTTCAAAAGGTCCATTTGTTGCGGGTCACTTATTAAAAAAAGTAGAAAAATTAAATAGTATGGGTAAAAAGATTGTAATGAAAACTTGGTCTCGTTCGTCAGTTATTATTCCACCTATGATTGGTCACACTATTGGAGTTTATAATGGAAGAGAACATATTCCTGTTTTTATTACTGACCAAATGGTTGGTCACAAACTAGGGGAGTTCTCCCTAACACGTCTTTATCGTGGTCATGTTAAACAAGATAAAAAATCGAAACGTTAAACAAAACAAATGTTTTTTGTTGTGCGAAGCCCTCCTGAAAGGGCTTCGCACAACACTTTCTTAAATTTGATTGGTTAAGAAAAAAATCAAATTTTAAAGAAGATCTAAAAATAAATCAGTGAAATTTATTTTCTTTATAGTCAGGTACGTACATAAGGAGAAAGCTGTTATACAATTCTTACAATCAAATTTTTATATATTATAAACATAATATATATAAGCATAATATATATAAACATATAACTTTTAAGCGGATGACGAGAATCGAACTCGCAACATCTAAACCAAATAAGGTATAGCCAAGCCAAAATAACAATTCATTCGCTATTAAAAGAACATAAAAAAGAAGAGTGTTACAAATAATCCTAAAATTGTGGAAAAGGTTAAACTGTATACCAAACTCATAAAAGAAAGAAACAAAAATCAAACCCTAGATTATTAAAAAAAAAGAGTCTAAACATTTTAAAGAAAAGAAGAAAGAATAGTAAAATGTCCTCTACTAGAAAGGGACCGTCAAAGGGTGTTTCCGTAATATAAAATAGGCAAAATCTGAGAGAAAGAAAAAAAATATATTAGGGCTTTAAAACAAAACGAGAAAAAAAACACAATTACTCTCGAGAATGAACAGTTCTAAAGTATACTATTCATTTTTAAGAAATGAATAGTATTGAATAAGAAAGGCGTTAAGAATCTCTTCTGATTTTAAAAAAGAATTCAAGAATTGTACTGAAATGTAAATCTGGAGGAAAAGAATAGCGAGATATTGAGAGATAAACTTAATGAGTCCATTTTCATTTTTAAGAATGGAAATAGACGTTTGTGTTTCATTTTTTTCTGGACGCTCTTCTGCCATTTTTTTTTATTTTTTGTTTCTTTCTAAAGATAGTGATTTTCTTATGAGCGGATAGTGGGACTCGAACCCACGCTTCAAGCTTGGAAGGCTTACACTCTACCAACTGAGTTATATCCGCATTTTTCTTTTTCTTTTCTATTTATATAATATATAAATATTAGTTTAAAAAGGGTGTTTAAGAGTCTATTAAATCCTTTTTTGTTTTTAATAAGTCTGTAAAATCTAAAAACAAAGATTTAAGCATAACGGTCGCAACATCCAGTTTGGATGACTGGCACTCTGCCAATTGAGTTACATCCGCTTTATTCCTCCTCAAATACGCTATTCTTTCTCTTTTGATTTTTTTTGTAGAATAACTTTTTCTTTATAATATTATTATATAATAATCTCTTTCATTTTGAAACATAATTTCTAACCTTTTTATACTTGATATATATCATTGACCCAGCTTCAAATAAAATCGTTAAGTCAATAATATAATCAAGTATAATTAAATTTAATATTCAAATAATCGCTTATTAATTGTGTTATTATGAATTTTCAATTTATAACCGAACTTTTAAAAGATTCATCTATCAATCAAGTTTTATATAATTTATCTAAAACTAACAGAGGCTTGCCAAACGAAAGCTAATAAAATAAATAAAACAGGGATGATAGGTAAAACATCAACAATTGGCGAAAAAGGTGCGTAAGCTTCAGGAAGTTTTGCAATTACCATTACTAAATTTGCCATAAAATTACTTCAATATATATTAATTTTTCAATTTAAGTATGTTTGTGGTGTATATAAATCAAGTTTTATAACACAAAAAAAGAAAATTTCTCTTTAGAACTAGACTCTTTCTGATTTTCTATCTTATTTTTTAGGCTACATCTTGAAAAATATGGAACACAGCGTGAAAAGTAACGTTCTTAATCTGAGAGTCTATTTTTTAACAAACACTACTTTAAATTATGCTCACCTTAGAGCTATATTTCTTTCAATCTATGCTTATAAATATCATTAAACAATAATATCTATTATTGTAACATAATATATTGTTAGAACAATCCTGGAATTGAGAAAATTTAATTAAAAAGTAAATTTGTTATTAAAGTAATCAAAAACAAGTATAGCTATTTTTTACTTAAGGCGAAACTAGTTTAGTTCTTTAAAACTCCTAATCTGATTTTCAGACTTAAACATTCAAAGATTGCATGATTCAATTCAATGACATTCATTGATTATTTTTAGATAAAATAATGTGTGCAATCTGGTCTAGCTTCCCATAATACTAAGAAAGACTTTCTACAAAACTTTTATAAATAAGATTCTTTTCTTCTCTTTTTTAATAGGCGGCACCCGGATTCGAACTGGGGAATAAAGGATTTGCAATCCTCTGCCTTACCACTTGGCTATACCGCCTTTTTAGGAAATTTTCCTTTTTATATATTAGCACTATAGACGGAAAAAACTAGGATGTTAAAAAAGAGAGAGAAGCTAAAGCTATAATCAGTTAAAAAACAGGTTTGTATAAAAAAAGATTTATAATCTGTTAAGATTCTGTGGTTTTAAAAACGTAATACTATTAAAATAGTATTAGACTTTTTGTTAACTTTAAGAAAAATAAAATAAGAAATACACTTTAATTTATCTCTATTTTATTTTTCTTAGAGTTAAAAATGGAACAGTAATGTGTAGCCCAGTTTAAATAGAATACACCGATTTCCTAAAAGAATTAGTTTTGAGTTAAAATTCTATTTTTTAAGAATTCGTTGAAGTCCCTTGTTTAGAATCTCCTTCAGATATGCCTTCAGGTTTTGTTTTTAAAGCTTCACGAGCTAAAAATAAAGATCTTACAACTTGTTTTTCTACTTTCTTTTTCCAAGCATTTTTTCGGATATTTTTCTTTGCTTTTGAAGTACGTTTTTGTTAACCTAAGGCGTTTATTTCTTTAATTTTGCAAAAGAAACGAAATAAGATTAAAGAATTAAACCTCGGATTCCAAACCATTTTTGAGATTTTGTTCTCAAATGGCTTTTCTTTTTTTGTCAGGTTCTTATTTAAAAGTTTTTATATAAAAAACACTTTCGTGTGAAACTCGAGATGACTTCACAAAACAGGACTTTGGGCAAGTAAATAAAATCAATAAAATACAATAGTTGATTCTAAAAGTTCTTGCTTTATTATAAATCATGAATTTTGTACTTTTTTCTTCCATTCATTATCAAATATCTTTAATTTCTGTAATTGTAATTGATTGTTAATTTCGCCACATTCACTTACAAAAAATTTAATAAATATTTTCAATTTAAGAGTCACGGGTACATTAAAAACTATTTCATGACGGCCCCGCCCCTAAAATGGGAAAATTTAGTTTTTAACAAACTGTCTAGGATTACTTTCTTATTCAGATTAACTTTTTCATGAGTGAAATTTATAAAAAAAAAAAATACAGAAGAGTTACAAACTCTATTTGTTTATAATAAAGTTTATAACTTTTCTGTATTTTAATAGGGCTTTTAAAAAACTGAAATGCTAAACACACCAGAGCAATATTAAAGACACCTGTATTGTAAATTTAGTACGAAGAATTTCGATTTTGATTTTTTAATTTCCTATATTAAGGTATATTTTTCCTTTTATGTAAAGAAAGGTTTGAAAAATCCATATCGAATAAAATCTTTGATTTTATTCGAGATCCGACGGCCGAAAGAAAACTCGTAGAGTTTTCTCCCGCCTAGCGCGTTTAGCGCAGCGGTGAGAGGGCCGTAAAACGGTCTCGGCCTTCGGCCGTCGCATAGGATTTTGTATATATCTATAAATCCTTATATTTTGCCATAAAATTAACAAAAGTCGCGGAAGAAAATTTAGACCCCCCCGTTTTCTTTGAAAACGAGGGGTCTCGCGGAAACTTTGTTTCCGCGATACTGTAAATTTTTTATTTTCTACGAAAACGGCGAGTTTTGTCCCGGAAACGAAGTTTCCTCGACAAGAGAACTAAAAAAGAAGTAATTGTGTAAAAGCTTCAGGATCACAAATTGATAATTGAGCTAAAACTTTACGATTCAGCTGAATCGAACGCGTTTTTAAATAAAAAATGAATTCAGAGTAATTTAATCCATAGCGTCTAACAGCTGCATTTAAACGAGTAATCCAAATACTTCGGAAGTCACGTTTTTTTTTTCTACGATTAGCGTAAGAATAACGTAAAGCTTTCATATTTTGTTGTTTTGCTGTACGATATAGAACTGAAGCTGAACCACGGAAACCTTTATTTAATTTTAGGATTTTTTTATGGCGTTTACGAGAAACATTACCACGTTTTACACGAGTCATTTTTAGGTATAATTATATTCCTTAATAGATAAGGAAGATTTGTTTTAAGCTTTTTTCTTTTTTGCCTAAGACGCTTCGGGTAAAAATCAAATATTTTAACTTTTGAAAGAAGATTAAATTTAGTTAATATTTCTCTTTTAAAGAATATCTAAAAAAGTAAATAAGCTTTAAGTTAATCAATTTTTGTCAGTTTTTTTTCTATAGCAGAAACGAAGTTGACTATAAGAAATTTTTAAAAAGCTTTAGATTAATTTAATAAAAAGATGTGCCCTTTTTCGTCACTAAACTTACTTTTCTAAAAGCTTTTAAGATTTAACAATAAAAAACATATTAAATTTTAAAGGTCTTTGTAAACTGTATAGAACAAAGTGTATTTAAAACATTATTTTTTAATTGTAGGTACAAAGAATTAATGTTTGTACAAAAGTTTGCATAGCCAGTTTAACGTTTATGACAAATTAACTTTATCACAAAAACTCGAAGAGTTTTTGTGATAACGGCACTTTTTCGTAGAAAAAGTGTCATTTGTTGGACTGTAGAAATAAATAGGTACATGGGTTACCTTAATTATAAATATTGAACTGGATAGTGTAAACCATTATCGGTCTTCGCACGTCACGGAAACGAAGTTTTCTAAACTGAAGTTTGTAATCTTTTTTTAAAAAAGATATATGTATATAATAATGTATATTAGATTAAATGGAAAGGTGGCAGAGTGGTTAATTGCACCAATTTTGAAAATTGGCGTGGCTTTGCGGTCACCGGGGGTTCGAATCCCTCCCTTTCCGATAAAAAATCAAATCATTAACGAGAAAAAAAGAAAACTGAAGAAAATGGCTAGATATATTGGACCAAAATTAAGAATTATTAGACGTATTGGTAAACTTCGTGGATTAACGCGTAAGAAACCTTTCCGTCGTGTATATCGTGGAAAAGGACCTTTAAAAGGTAAAGTTATTCCACCAGGACAACATGGCTTAGTAAAATTATTTAAAACTAGACCTTATGACTCTTGTGAGTCTGATTACTTAATTCGTCTAAAAGTAAAACAACGTCTACGTTATAACTATGGTTTAACTGAACGTCAATTAGTTAACTATGTTCGAAAAGCAAAGAAAATTAAAGAAGCTACAGGACAAGTTTTACTTCAATTATTGGAAATGCGCTTAGACAATATTGTTTTTCGTTTAAACATGGCTCCTACTATTGTTGCTGCTCGCCAATTTATTAGTCATGGACATATACGTGTAAATAACAAAAAAGTAAATATTCCAAGTTATATGTGTAAACCTAAAGATGTTATTTCTGTTGCCATGAAGGAAAAATCCCTTACTCTTGTGAATAAAAATCTAAATGAATATTATCAACGTATGCGTTTTTACAAAAAACGTTTAGAAAAAACAATTGCGTTCGTTCTATTTCAGTTAAAACTTGTTCCAAATATGGGCTCTGCTTTACAATTAATTAACGGTTCAGACACAGTATTAAAAATTAATAATAAGCGTGTTCGTAATCCTAATCATATTTGTAATCCAAGAGACGTTTTATCTATTACAACAAGTGAAGGTTCGCGTCAAATCAAACTATCTTAATTTAGATGATTTTATAAATTACCCATTAGGGTCCAATTTAAATGTTTTGTTTCAAAAGAATTGCAAAAAAAGGTTTTGATATCTTTTATGTCTATCTAAACAAAACAAAAAAGGAGATGTAATATACACAAATAATTCTAAATCAATTCAAATTTAATTGGTTTTATATCGTAAAAATCGAAAAAAAAAAAAATTATATGGCTGTACCAAGTGCGACTCGTTTAAAAAGAAAAGTTTAATATAACCAAGCATATCATTGTCATTTATTGTTTCTGTTCCCCCTTTAAAACCACTAAACTCGCTTTTTTGAAGATTAAAAAAATAGAGTACTACATTCAAATGATATAAAACTATTTATTTGAGTAAGGAAAGGCAATTCTGAAATTTTTTGTGGGCAAATGGCACCCTTTCCCCAAAATTTTTGCATTTATTTCGATGATTCTTGAACAGACTTTATACTTAAAAAAATTGTAATAAAAAATCATAAATCATATTTTCGTAAAGTTTTAGACATTTGTTGCTTTCAATGTTGCAGGCAATCAAAAAAGCAGACAGTTCGAAAAAACAAGATTTCATGAATTGTTAAAAAGTAAGGCTAATATCATTAAGGAATTGAAAAGGAAAGTTTTTTTCCCAAAATTTTTGGTTTTTTGGGGATTCTTAAAAAGCAACAATTAATCTATAATTTTTACATTCATATAGATAATTAGCTTTGACGTAGATACCTCTAGTAAAAAGGTTTTCATTGCGTTTTAAAGTATCTATACTTTTTGCGTTTCATTTTTGTTTTTTCTAAAAAAATATCGTATTTATTAAAAATACAAACGAAATGAAACAAAGTTTTTTCTTCAAATCTTATACTCTTTCCCTATTTCATTATATTTCAAGCCTATCTTTTTTTTATTCAACTTTAACGAGGATATTCTCTATTGAAAAAGAGTCTCATCTATCAGTTATTGATAATTTCTTTATCTTTAAAAATATGGTCAACAAAGATATCGTAGAGAATTAGGATTCTTTTTTAAAATGTTAACGGAAAATCATATAAAGGTTTTTAATTTACTATGTGAATTCATTACGGGCGACGGACATTCATTACGGGCGGAGCCGTCGAGCTTTAAATATATTTTTCACTTTCCTGAGAATTATAAGATCTATTTATTGTTATTGGTTTCCTCTTCGTACGTTTAATAAAAAGACTTTTTATTTTGTAGGTTCGGAAGAGATACGGGAACTAAAAAACTAAAGTTCCTGTATCTCTTCCTTTATTCATTTTTTAACCTCGTTGTTTTTTGTTATAAACACTTATGAACAATTTAATTTTTTTACATTAAATCTCAAAAAAAATTACGGCCTTGAAGGGTTAGTAAACTTCGTTTCCGGCATTTCATAGAAAAATTCACTTATTCTTGACAATAAAAAACTACATATATATAATATGTTATAAGAAAAAATTTAGAAAAAATTTTTACGACAAATCAAGCCTGTTTAACTCAATTGGCAGAGTATCGGTTTTGTAAACCGAAGGTTGCTATCTTTACTAAGGATTTAGTTATTGTATAATATAAATTAGTATAAAAAAAGAAAAATCAGCCTCTTTAACTCAATAGGTAGAGTATTGGTTTTGTAAACCAAAAGTTGCAGGTTCGATTCCTGTAGGAGGCTAGGGAAGAAGGTAATATCCGTAATCGACCTAAAAAAAGAATACAAGGAAAATACACATGTATGTAATGTACACTATTATATTCACCTTATTTTAGTTTTAGAAAAATCACATCTTATCTTTTTGCGTATAGCTCTCATAAAGCTTTATGAACAATATTAGATTAATTAAAGAAAAAAACATTATTTAAAAAAANAACCATTAATCTTTTTCAAATTCAAGATTTCATAAAAGAAATCTTACCCCTTTTCTATTTAATTTCACTTTTCTTTTTTNTTGTTCTTTTCTTTTTTCGAATTTCAGAATTTTTTTTGTTTAAAAAAGAAAAAAAACAACAAGTCGTACTTTCAGCTACAGATCTAGCTTCTAACCAAAGTTTATCAAGTGATTATTTTGTTTTAACTTCCGATGGTTTTAAAAATATTGGAGAAATTACAGTAAACGATAAAATTGCAGTTCGCATAAAAGATGAATTTATTGAATACAAAAATCCAAAAAAAGTTATTAGTACCCCATATTCCGGCAAAATGTACAATGTAGAAACGCGTGGCCTAAGCATTCTTTGTACGCCAAATCATTTATTGTATATTTTTCGCGGCCGTGTACGTGGCAAAAACACGCCATGGGAATTAGTTCCTGCAAAAGATATTTATAATAAAAATTTTATTGGTTTCGCTAAAACCGGAATTTGGCAAAAAAAGGATTATCAAGTTTATTTACCTGAGGTTAACATTTATAGGGGACCAAGGTTTCTTAAGAAAGAACCTTCTGTAGAAGTATCTATGCGACCTTTCTTAAAATTTACAGGTTTTTTTATTGCCGAGGGTTGGGTTTCCCCTTATAACACTCAGCGTGCAGATGCTGGTCGTATTGAAATTAGTCAAAGCAAACTGAAGGAACGTTTATGATTTGAAAATGTTTTAATTGATTTAAATTTAGCGGCTGTTCAATATTTTGCAGAAGGCTCTTATAAAGATCCTTCAAGAGGTCGTTATCTTGAAGAAAAATACCGTATTTATGATAAGCAATATTTTCAGTTTTTTAACGAACTAAATAAAGGTGCACGTTCTTCCCAAAAAAGATTACCTGACTGGACGTGGGAACTAAGCCAAACGCAGTGTTTGTGTTTACTGGAAGGTTTAATGTTCGGTGATGGTGACGTTGAGTTATGCTATTACACAGCGTCTCCAGGTTTAGCTTACGATGTTTGTCGTCTTGTTTTACATTGTGGTTACGGCTTTTCTGTCAGAATAAAAGAAATTAATCCTAATCAGGAATTTCCACCTTCGCAAAATCCTTACGTTCAAAGTATTGTTAGAAGTAACTATCCTGAATATGTGGTTAGAACTTTAGCAAAAACTAAAAATGAACCTGTTATTAACAACCAGAATACACAAGACAAGAACAGTTATGATGATAACTATATTGATTATAGTGGTATGGTTTATGACATTATTTTAGACGACAGAGTTATGTATGTATGTTGTAATGGTAGAGGTTTTTGGACAGGCTGCTGTGGTGAATCTTTAAATTAAAACGTGTATACAGTCTTTTTTAAAAATCTTTATTTTCTTTTATCTACATTGTTAGTGTTTCTTTTATTCTTTTCTATTCCGCGAATTCTATAAAAAAAAAAACGTTTTTAAAAATCTTCTCCCGTATTTTTGTTACAGTAGCTGTGCAAAGGAAACTTTTTCACTTTTAGTTTTTTCAGAAAATGAAATTTTAAATTCTTTAATGGAAAAACTAAAAGTGCAATTCCCCGAAGTAAGTTTAAAAGATTTGGAATTTTATAACGAAATTATTTACAGCTGTATTGCACAAATTTCAAATAAAGATTATTGTCTTGCAAACATTCTTTATACTCTTTTTATTAGAACATGTATATGGAAACAGGAAAAAAGTCTTTGTAATTTACAAAAAAATTCGTGTGGAATCTATGTTTTATACAATAGGGTAACACTAGCGGCTTATGTAGGCGAAAGTGTTAATATTGAAAGAAGATTTTTTGAACACTACACTCAACTTGTTTCTGGTTCTCACTTTAATAAAGGCTTATTGGAGGCAGTATCAACGTATGGCATTGATTCTATTGAATTTTTTATTTTTGATTGTGGTGAAGTGTATAATGATTCAAATTTTCGTAGAGAAAAGGAAGTATCATTAATGAATACTTGGCCAGGACCTGTTTACAATGTAAAAGACATTTATAAACGAACACGCTTAAGTGTAAAGTCCTAAAGGGGGCTTTACACTTTATTCTTTTTTTTCTTTTTAATGTTTAGAATACATTTTTAGGCTAGAAGAGTTAACATAAATGGGACATTAAATTAAGTTTTTTTAGAAGTTAACTTTTTTTTATTATTTATTATTTATTATTTATTAGAGTATAGCTTATTTATTTGATTGTTTATCTTAAGAGGAACAGTAATTAAATAATCTGTATTCTAATATAGATTTTCTTACTTTTATCTTTTTCCTCTGATTTGCTAGTTCGACTCTAGTAGCAGGCTTTAAAATATTAGTAGTAGTAAATTAATACTACTAATTTATTAGTAACCACAAAAATAGAATTAGGAAAAAAGTTTTTATTCTGTTGGACGTACCTTTAATCAAATAAGTTGTTTTTAGATTGTATATATGATATATACATATATATCTAAATCTAAATAGTCGTGTTAGATTTTAGAGCTTGTAGCTCAGTGGACTAGAGCACATGGCTACGAACCATGTGGTCGGGGGTTCGAATCCCTCCTGGCTCAATTAAAATGTATGTATATAACTATAGTTTTATAAATGTAAGTTTATAAAACTTATCCATTTAAAAAATTAAGTTTTAAATAAGCTTTAGCCGATCAATCTAACTTCCTATCGAATAAATAATTCGTCTTAACACATTAGTACTAACGATAATTTTTCTTAAATGAACATAAATATAATTAAAATAAGATTCAAGTCAAATGAGTATTGACTTTAGTCTGAACATAGGATATATTTATCTAAACCCTTATAAGCGGGTATAGCTCAATGGTTAGAGCGACGCCTTGCCAAGGCGTAGGTTGTGCGTTCGAGTCGCATTACCCGCTAAAAATCTTTTATAAGAAAAAACGATATCGATCTATACATATAGATCGCTTGATTATTTAGGATAAAGATAAATTTATCTAAATTTATTTTTGCACTGTGTAGGAATTGAACCTACCTTAAAACGATTATGAGTCGTTTGCCTAATCCGCTCGGCCAACAGTGCTTTTTTGAAGTTTTCTTTGTGTCGGGCTCTCGCACAATAAATATAAATTCATGTACTTATGTTTTATTATTATTTATATGTATACATATTTAGCTTAATATACATATATATATGGTTTTTGTCATAGATGCTAGAAATATTTATAACGTTCATTTATATATATCGCTAGCGTCAATTTATAATTTAATAAGTAGTAATAAAACTTCCTGATCATTTAATTATTGAATTAAACGATCTAATTACACTTATTTTTAGATAATATTTTGTACTCCCCAGGTAGGACTTGAACCTACGACCCATCGGTTAACAGCCGATTGCTCTACCACTGAGCTACTGAAGATATGAAACTAACTTTGGATATACAAATATATTATATATATAAATTGTTTTTTGTTTTCTGATTCATTAAAAATGAATTAAAAGAATGATATACTGCTATTATATAAAAAACGTTTTCGTATCCGCGTTACGGCCTCGAATAAAACGCACTAGGCGGGAGAAAACTCTACGAGTTTTCTTTCGGCCGTCGGATCTCGAAGATTTTCTTCTATTTTATTCGACATAGTTTAATTATGAAAATTAAAACGGTTGTTCTAACAAAAACGAATAATTTTGACTGTATGAAAGAAATTTCAACTTGTAAAAAGTATAGTCTACAAAAAGATTCGAGCGCCTTTTTATTAGAGAAAATGCATTTTATTATTGTCATTATTCTGTCAATAATAATATAAAATTTTTACTGTAGGTATCTACAAAAATAATAACAACGAATAATAACAACAAATAATCTTTAATAAGCTATTACATTTCAAAATGAATTTTGTAACTGTTTTGTTTTTAATTGTTATGCGCTTAATAGTTAAGAAATATTTTTATGAAATTAGCTGTCTATGGTAAAGGTGGTATTGGAAAATCTACAGTAAGTTGTAATATTTCAATTGCTTTAGCTAAACGTGGAAAAAAAGTTTTACAGATTGGTTGCGATCCGAAACATGATTCAACATTCACATTAACAGGATTTTTAATCCCAACAATTATTGATACGTTACAAAGTAAAGATTATCACTATGAAGATGTATGGCCAGAAGATGTTATTTATCAAGGCTATGGTAATGTTGACTGTGTAGAAGCAGGTGGACCACCTGCTGGTGCTGGATGTGGTGGTTACGTTGTAGGAGAAACAGTTAAATTATTAAAAGAACTGAATGCGTTTTTTGAGTATGATATTATTCTTTTCGATGTTTTAGGAGATGTTGTATGTGGTGGCTTTGCTGCTCCTCTTAACTATTCTGATTATTGTATTATTGTTACCGACAATGGGTTCGATTCAATCTATGCTTGTAATAGAATAGCTTCTTCCGTTCGAGAGAAATCACGTGTACATCCACTTAGATTAGCTGGTATAATTGGAAATCGTACTTCAAAAAGAGATCTTATCGATAAATTTATCGAACATTGTCCAATGCCTGTTCTAGAAGTTATTCCACTTGTTGAAGATATTCGTATTTCACGTGTTAAAGGAAAAACTCTTTTTGAACTGGCTGAAAGCAATTCTTCTCTTTTATATATATGCGATATTTATTTATCAATAGCTGATTCATTACTTTCAGAACCTGAAGGTATAGTACCTCGTGAGCTAGGGGATCGCGAGTTATTTACTATTCTTTCTGATTTTTATTTATCGCCTATTCCTGATAACGAAAAAGGAGAAAAAAAACAGGAAGAATCACTCGATTTCTTTCTTGTTTAATTTTTTCATAGTCTAACTCATTTGACTTCCTATAATGATTAATGATCCACCATTAAATATAAATGGTGGATCAAATAATACCATTTTTCCACAACCCCTTCGTAATCGATATCGTACTACCACTTCAGTTAGAATTTATTCAACCCCCAAAATAGCCAACGATGTACCTTTTGAATTAAAAAAAGTTTTTCCTAATCAAGACTTTTATATACCAGACTCGCAACCTGGCATTTATGTTCTTTTCTTTCCCCATAATAAATCCGTATATGTTGGACGACAGGCCAAAGCATAAATATTAGACGTGAAATTTTTGGGATAAAAGGTCCTCAGGCTTTGGCCTGTCGTCCTATTCTAAAACAAAATTCCGATGCCTCAGGTATACAAAATGTTAAATCATACACTCTATTACAAGGTAGTAATTTAGAAAGTCGTGGCATTCGCTTACAAAGAGAACTGCAATTTATTCAAATTGCAGGATCAGCTTCTATAAACATAGCTAGAAATACAACACAAAAAGGAAATATACGTTTTAGTTCGGATCCCTTTGTAAAAAATCCAACCTTCATTCAACGTACCAAACCGTGGTTTAACGAAAACCTGGGAACTTCAAAAAACTCAATTTTCCCATCTAATGAACCAAATGGTAGTACAGGTGTTGAAAAAAATCAATAATTAAAAAAGAGTTAGTATAAGTCTATATTCATTTTATATAAGCTTTTCTAACTCTTTTTTATACTTAATTATAATATAAATTTTATTTTAAACCCCTGCAAAAAGTTAACCTTTTCTTCTTTAGTTTAAATTTTCAATATTTGTTTTTTTTGTTTTGAATTTTATGTTAAACCCCTGAAAAAAGTTAACCTTTTCTTCTTTAGTTTATTTATTCTTGTTTTACAAGTTTTAAACTTTTTTTATCTTAAACCCTTGTTAAATGTATACTTTTTGGTTTATATGAGTTAATAATAATAAGTTAGAGAATATGCAAAAGCTTTTAGCTTCGTCTTTAAATGCTGTCTTTGTCAAATTCTTGTCTAAAGGTATTTTATTTTAGAAAACAAACTTGAATATTTATAGATTCAAAAGGTTATGAGATAAAATTATAATATAAATTATAATTGTTTATTTTAAATGTGATAAATTTGATAAGTGTTTGAAGATATCTTAATTCTAAGAATTTAAGTTTTCCGAAATTCGATGCCCTATTTGCAGCAACAATCGTGTTGCTACCTCTGTTCGAGAGAAATCACGCGTACATCCACTTAGATTAGCTGGATTAATCGGAAATCGTACTTCAAAACGTGATTTAATTGATAAGTATGTTGAAGCATGTCCAATTCCAGTATTGGAAGTTCTACCTTTAATTGAAGATATGTGGGTGGAGAAGTCTTTAGGACTATCCCCCCCGTTAGATCCGTGCGAGCAGCTCTCGCTGCACACGGCTCACGCTAGCGTAAAGATGAACTTTTAAAAGTTAATGAAGGTTAGAGTTATTAGGATGTTTGTTAGAGTCCAGCAATTTGCTTAAGGCGGAGCTAATTAGGACTTTTTTTTTTCTTTTTCGCCTCCTTGGTCGGCCCGGAGGCCTCACTTGTGGGAGATCCAGAAGAAGCAGACTCAGGAGCCTGCTGCGATGCCGAGGAGCCTCCAGCCGAATTATCGGCTTGGGAGCTAACTTGCTTCTCGGCGTCACTTTTTGGTGCAGGTCCTGCAGTCGAATCCTTCTTTTCAGTATCCGGTAATCCGGATTTAGAAGGTCCGCTGCTAGCCTGAATAGCTGGAGGTGTTGGGTTACTTGATTTTCCCTCCGGGTCAGAAAGGGTTTTTCTTAGTAGTCCCAGAAAGAGAGTTTCCAACTTTATTGTTTAAAGATTCTTGTGCGAGAAGAGCAGCTGCCTTTTCGCTCAAGGCTTTAAGTTTGATGGGGTTAGTCCCCACCGATTTGTCGTACTGCAACATTTCTAAAGGCGAGAGAACTCGCTCTAGCGCAGCACGGTTGATGCGGTTGTCTTGAAGGGTACTAGCTTTACCTAGAGAGATAGAGCTTTGTGGTACCCTTTTAAGTTTATCCCCGAAAATGTCTTTCTCAAGTGGTGTATTACCACCTGGAAAGAATAAAGGGTTTTCTTCAAGTATAACCGAATCTTGTGAGTCAAGCCCCATTTCTAGAATTTGGTCCCTAACTTCCTCTGAAGTAGGGCCATCTGAGAATGGAAGAGCTTCAAGTATGTCTTTTAACGTAAACGTCAAGTGTCCCGGAGGGAAGTTGAACGTTTGTCCGTTAGTTGAAGGACAACTGTTAATTAAACCTGCCATACGAGAAACCACCCCATGGAAATATTTTTCGTAATTCGTTTCGGTTGGTTTTTCAATGTAGGGAGAATTTCCGCCAGCTCCACAATCTAAATATTGTTGTATTGTGTAATTTAATAGACCAGGATCCGCTTCCATAAATGGAGCTATCTGGCAGATCCCAAGAGAAATTAGAAATCCTTGGACTTCATCTTTTCTAAGGAATCTAGCTTTATAGTACCTGTATGAAGGCGAGCGATCTACAATTGAAGCTGGAACGGAATTTAATGCAGAGCGAATCTGCACCATATTCAAAATGATAACCATGGTTACAGCACACCATAGTTTAATACCAGGAAAATATTCTAGCTCAGATAGAGCATTTAGATCGATAATAGGGAATTCTCCAATGGAAATTCCTTTGCGTCTAATGCGTAGATCTGACTTATTAATGCGTTTCTTACTTGAAGGCATAGGCAAGACTTTTTTAAAGGCCTAGGAGAGATCTTCGCCACTTGTCGGAACCTCATCCATAGGATTTTCTGGACGCGGCATGACCAGTTGGCCGTGCGTCCTTTTTGTGGCGAATAAGTGTTCAGCCCACTTACCTTGACCGCCGTGATCGTGATGAATTTTCATGTGGCAGGCCCAATGTACCAAAATTAAGTTACTGGGCGAGTTTGATCCACCTGAAGCTACTGGTTTAATGTGATGCCTGTGTATAGGTTCACCTAGGTTTTCGCCTAGAGAATTATAACAGACAGGACAAACCCAGTTTTGTTTTGAAGCCAAGTATATATCAGACTTCCTAATAAGGTCGGCGTATCCTCTTTCAAAGAGCATTATTTCCCTTTGCTTAAAATACTCCCTACATTCAGGGTTATCCTTTACTTGGTCCAATTTCACGGGCACGTAGTCTATTACCTTTCCGGCATGTTTTTTACGCCAAAACCAGAAAGCTCGGAGCATTGCGGGTCGCGAAATGTCCATTTGTAAAAGTATCCTTTACTCGGGTTTTTCTCGAGAGCAAAGTACTTTGAGACGCGCCATTGAACATTTTTGTTTTGGTGGCGGCGTTTTATAAATCGGTATTGTAGAATATACAAGTAATTATCTAGAGCTTTGAAATGTCCAAAACACTCCCAAGCTCTCTTACTGATAGCCCAACCCCGAATAACCCGGTTGCCTTTTAGGATGAGCTGTGGTGACGCTTTCCCGCTATACTGGATAAACAAACTTTTTAGTGTTGCCTTCACTTTTGTAAAGGATTTCTTAGACGGAGAGGCCATGCTAAACATTGCCTCCTCTCTTAAGAAACTGAATTCTCCAGTTTCGTCAAAACCGTGAGTCGCAAGATACTTCCTACCAAAACGTTTGGCAAGTCGTAAATTGAAACCTAGAAAGTCGAAGCCCGAGACAACATCTGTAATTTTTGTCTTGTCAGTACTTAATTCTAAGCCTCGACGCGCGAGGATAGGTTCAAGTTCACCATATAATGATTCAGCATCACGTTTTGTCCTTGTAAGAATTACAAAGTCGTCTGCGTAACGAATCATTGTGCGGCCGCGAGTATACGCTTCAAACAGCCTTCCGTTTTTCCATTCTTTAATACCCAATTCTTCAGGGATGCCATTTAATGCGATGTTGCATAAAAGGGGTGAGATGACTGAACCTTGAGGAGTACCATCGTCTGTACGGAAATAAATCCCGTCATGGAAGATACCACCTTTTAGCCATTTTTCAACCAGATTGTATCCCGGAAAGAACTCAATCCTATTTAAAAGGTACGAGTGGTCAATGCAATCAAAACACTTTGAAACATCCGCTTCGAAAACCCAAAGTTTTTTCTTTTGGTTCATTACTCGAAGTAATCGTCCAACAGCGTCATTTACTTGACGGCCGGGCCTAAAGCCATAGCTGGAAGCCTCGAATTTTGCTTCCCATTCTGGTTCTAGAGCACTTTTAATAACGAATTGTACAACCCGATCCTTTCTAGTAGGAATGCCTAAAGGGCGAAGCCTACCGTCTGGTCTTGGGATGTATATTCGTTTTACTGGCCTAGGTTTCCAGTTTAAAACTCCAAGGAGCTTTAATTCTTTATAGAGATGATAACGACCAGCAGGGGTTATCGCAATCTGCCCATCCACACCTGGTGTATGCGATTGTGTAACCTTGCGAACCGCAAGGAGTAGTAAAGAACCAGAGTTGATTAATAACCTTTGTAACCTACGTAACTTCTTAAGCTCACCTAAGCGTGAACATCTGAATATACGAAAACGTAAAGACTGAACCTCCGCTGATATATCCTTCCAAGAAAGGTTATGCCAAGAAGAGGCTGGCCTGTTTCTATCAAAAGTATTTACTTTTGGCATATCACCCAGAACATTAAATCTTTCCTAAATTCGATCAGACACGCTAGCTTAACTTTCCATTGTAAAACCGAATACCTCTTTGAGGACTCTGTTTTTGCTAAGGACAGGTTATACGATTGTTCCTGCACCTAAATTAAGGAAATTTTCCCAGTTTCCGCAGATGGTCTCCGGAAGCAAAAGCTTTCCCTTGCACTATTTCTTTCATGCAGTCCTTATCATGGATAAGTCATCATACCCATACAAAGGCCATATACGACAGGATTCTCCCGCCGCTACCAAGCGTCTAGGTAAGTGCCTATCACTTTCTTGGAGTCCAGAGATGGTTACACGTTCATCATAACATTCATATACGAGCAGTGAGGACCTGAGCAACCAAACCGGACGCATTAGTTCCACTCAAGAGGTGTCTAAGGGCCTCTTGACTACGTCATTACTCAGATGCTAAACAAGCAGCTTGTGCTTCCTATACTGTGGCTCACACGGATAACGATCCCGATATCAGGTCTCAACAGCTCTAGCCTTTATTCACATAGGCGGTGAGGCACTTACTCCTATGTGACTGTTTATTTCCCGCTTGGGGATCCTGTCCTTTTCAGTAGGGATCTGGAAATATAGGCTCAACCAAAGTGGATTGAAGGGGGGAACTAGAGCTACGGAAAAGAAGAGTTAAAATAAATCCTTCGTACCCTCGGCAGGAGCCGAACCGGCACATTGTTTATTTTTAACCTTCAAATGGAATTGAACATGAGTTCGGAAACCTTTATGAACCGTATTCTACCAATGAATGATGATGCGGCGTGCCGCACTTAGAATTTCCCGTGTTAAGGGTAAAACTCTGTTTGAAATGAGTGAAACAGAACCTGCTCTTTTATACATATGTGATATGTTTTTATCTATAGCAGATGCATTACTTTCAGAACCTGAAGGGGTTGTACCACGTGAGTTAGGTGATCGTGCTTTATTTAGATTATTATCAGATTTTTCTCTTTCACCTTCAAATGAAACTAAAAAAACAAAAACTGAATCCGAAGAATCAGCTAATAATTTAGATTTCTTCCTTGTTTAGAAACAATATCAAATTGAATGATGTGTGAAAACTTATAATTTTTACTATATGTACTTATAGAAAACTTTTCTTGGTCTTGAAAAAGAGTTTTCTTTTTCTCTTTTTCTCCCGGCCCAAAGGGTTAGGCCCCAAAAGAGGCCGTCAAACTTTGTTTCCGCGACAGAGAAGTTTTTTTTACTATAGATGCTTGCGGCTAAAAATGAAAATTTATTTTTGCTCCTTAATAAAAATGATATAATTCACCAGTATAGTCTTTTTTAGACTATAGCCTTCGTGATGGAATTGGTAGACATCCTGGTTTTAGGAACCAGTGCTGAAAGGCGTGCCGGTTCGAGTCCGGCCGAAGGCAAGTAATAGATACAGTTAAAAAACTGTAATTTACTATTACTTAACGGTAAACGGAACGTAGAAAATTTCGTTTTCTAATTATAAAGCAAAGTTATATTCGTTCATGGTGGTATACAAAAACCAATTTATATATATATTTTGGTTTTGAGTAAATCGTAGACATAGAACGATGTTTAAAAAAAAGAAAAATTATGCCAATTGGTGTTCCACGTATTATTTATAGTTGGGGAGAAGAGCTACCAGCTCAATGGACGGATATTTACAATTTTATTTTCCGCAGACGAATGGTGTTTCTAATGCAATATTTAGATGATGAACTTTGTAACCAAATTTGTGGTTTATTAATTAATATTCATATGGAAGATCGTTCAAAGGAACTTGAAAAGAATGAAACAGAAGCTGGAGGCTCAACACCTCGTGATAAAAAAGGAGATAGTGCGTCAGCTTTTGCAAACAAAAAAAATAGATCTCCAGAAGATTTATTAAATTCTGATGAAGATTTAGGTATTGATGATATTGATACTTTAGAACAGTTAACATTACAAAAAATAACAAAAGAATGGTTAAATTGGAACTCACAATTTTTTGATTATTCGGATGAACCGTATCTATATTATTTAGCACAAACCTTATCTAAGGATTTTGGAAATGGAAATAATCCTGCACGTTCGCCTTATGATTTTAATGCACCACAATTTTTTAATACTTTAAAAAGCAATTCTGTTAATTCTCAAAACAAAAATTTAGGAGTAGGAGGTAGTACACCTTCTGGTAAAGGATTAGATATTTACTCTGCATTTAGAACAAGCTCTGGGTTAACAAGCCCAGAAAATTACAGTTTAAATGAAATGCACCCGTTATTTGGTGGATCTTCAAAAAAAGATCAACTTTTACAAATGTTTAAACTAGGAGAAGGTTCTCATTTTTCAAATAGTTCTTTAGGACAAAGTTCAAATGAACGTAAAAACAAAGGTATTTCAAAATTCTTATTAGACTTAGCAGGTCAAGATTTTCTCAAAAATTCTTCATCTTCTCAACAAAATAAAAATCTTTCTGAGAAAGCTTTAGGACAACGTCAATTACGTCGTGAATATAATTTAAATTCATTATCTTCAGGATTAAAACATCCTGAAAATAAGAAAGCATGGGTTTCAAGTTCTAATGAATCTTATAATGAATTCCGTGATTATTATCGTAAACAAACAGAACGTTCTTTGCTTGAAGAAGAATCAAAAAAAGTTTTTGTTATTATTAATTCGTTTGGTGGTTCAGTTGGTAATGGTATTACTGTGCATGATGCTTTACAATTCATTAAAGCAGGTTCATTAACTTTAGGACTTGGTGTTGCCGCGTCTGCTTCTTCATTAGTATTAGCTGGTGGTACTATTGGTGAACGCTATGTTACTGAAGGTTGTCATACTATGATTCACCAACCAGAATCGTCATTACAAGGTCAAGCCTCAGACATTTGGATTGATAGTCAAGAAATCATGAAAATTCGTTTAGACGTTGCTGAAATTTATTCTCTTTCAACATATCGTCCACGTCATAAAATCTTACGTGATTTAGATCGTGATTTCTATTTAACTGCGCCAGAAACAATTGCTTATGGTTTAGCTGATGAAATTGCAACAAATGAAGTTATGCATGAAATTGTTGAAATGACAGCAAAAGTTTGGGATGTTTATGATGGAAAACAACAACGTTTATTAGAAAGTCGTGAAAGTGCGTCTTCAGGCTCAGAAACACAAACGCAAAGTTAAATTTACCCCCTAAGGATTAGGAAATTTTATTTGCGTTATTGTTAACTTTCAAAAGTTTAAAAGAGTTTATGTATTTATAAATACATATCGAATAAAATCTTCGAATTTTATTCGATATCCGACGTCCGAAAGAAAACTCGTAGAGTTTTCTTTCGGACGTCGGGTACATTTAAATAAACTGAAATACTATTTATGAGTTGGGGTTGAACTTCCCCAACTCATAAAACAAAGAACATGGTTAAAAACCATATCCGCGTTTTAGAAGGGCCGTAAAACGCGCTAGGCGGGAGAAAACTCGTAGAGTTTTCTTTCGGCCGTCGGATCTCAAATAAAATCGAACATGTTATTCGAGGTAGATAAAATATTCTCTAGGAATTTCATTAAAACGATTTATAATTTTTACTCATAAATTATAACAAAAACAGCAATACGATCCATTTACGACAGCATTTCTACTTTTATTCTTTGATGGAAACTTTGCCTCCTTGTTCTTCGAGGAGTTTTTATTATTATTGAGGATTCTATTTGATGGCAGGGGCAGGATTTGAACCTGCGACCTTGGGATTATGAGCCCCACGAGCTACCAGACTGCTCTACCCTGCTTTAAAAAACTTTTAATTATTAATATAATTATATACTTATATTTTCTGAATGTCAATTCATAAAAGAAAAAATGAATAATATTTTTCATTAATGAGTAAAGATAACTATAATTTCCGTTGGTTAAGTCTATTTTTAATTATTCAAGACTGTTACATAAAACACACATTATTCCTTTATTCCTTTATTCCTTTATTCCTTTATTCCTTTATT
>SL_7KL_010_BRINEDRAFT_10000312_pt1 | contig 22773 bp, 22 predicted proteins | sample SodLak_010_BRINE_FD_10663 | JGI IMG/M metagenome (IMG submission 10663)
TCAAATTTTAATTAACTTAATACGATAGTTGCATGACATCGTCCAAATTAGAAAACAGATTGATAGACTTTGCAGTTGCCCGAATAAAATTAGCTGATAAAGCAAAAATAATGATGCAGCAGATTACCTAAATTCTTGACATAAATAGGATCTTCGTCAAGCACAGCTTTATAATTATTCAGAAACAATAGTAGCGTCTTCTAGTAAAGATTATATTTTTAAAATGCAAGTATGTTTAAAAGAGCTAAGAGAATCAATGTCTAATTTGACAATACAAGGCATAGCATCTATTTCCGATACCTCGATTGACTTTCAGTCGCATATTGTTGAAGCTATCGAGTTAGTTAAGATTTGTTCTAAAAGTATAAGCACTACAAAAAATAAGATGAATGTTTAAAGCTTTCGAGTTATGACCTTAATTAATTAGCTGAAATAATTTGACCAAATTTAAAATATCAAATAATAAATTTTAAAATAACATGAACATAGCGATTATAGGAAGTGGAACCATGGGAAGTGGAATTGCACAAGTAGCAGCAACAGCTAATTGCAAAGTGAAACTTTTCGATACCAAAAAAGAAGCTTTAGAGAAGGCTGAAAATTCTTTGGATAAAATTTTAAACCGCTTAATTGAAAAAGGCCGAATAGATGAAGCCGAAAAAAATAGAATTCAAGGTAATATTTCTTACGTAGAAAGTTTGAAAGATTTACACGACGCCGATTTAACCATTGAGGCTATTGTGGAAAATCTTGAAATAAAACAAAAGGTTTTTCGGGAGTTAGAGTCGATTCAACGAGAAGATGCCATTATTGCAAGTAACACATCTTCGCTTTCTATCGCGTCTATCGCTTCTTGTTTAGAAAGGCCTGAACGCTGTATTGGAATTCACTTTTTTAATCCCGCACCATTGATGCCATTGGTAGAAGTAATACCTGCGGTACAAACATCCTCTGAGGTATTTGATAAAGTTTTTTCAATCATAGAATCATGGAAAAAAGTGGCCGTAAAGGCAAAAGACACACCTGGCTTTATTGTAAATCGAGTAGCCCGTCCCTTTTATGGCGAAGCTTTACGCATTTACGAAGAAGGATTTGAAGGTTTACCCGAAGGAGAACAAGGCTTTGCAACGATTGATTGGGCGATGAAAAGCATTGGCAAATTTAGAATGGGACCATTTCAGTTAATGGATTTCATTGGAAATGATGTCAACTATACCGTGACCGAAACGGTGTTTACTGCCTTTTATTTTGATCCGCGATACAAACCCTCATTTACACAAAAACGCCATGCAGAAGCAGGATATTTAGGAAGAAAATCGGGAAGAGGATACTACAATTACGCAGAAGGAGTCGAGAAAGCAAATCCGATTCAAGATGAAGCCTTAGGAAACAAAATTTTTAATCGGATTTTGGTGATGCTTATTAACGAAGCAGCCGATGCCTTATTTCTCAATATTGCCTCCGCCAAAGACATAGATTTAGCCATGACAAAAGGAGTAAATTACCCCAAAGGTTTACTGAAATGGGCCAATGAAAAAGGTATTGATTGGTGTGTAGAAGAAATGGATAACTTATACAATATCTACCGAGAAGATAGATATAGATGCAGTCCGTTGTTAAGGAAGATGAAGGAGAAGAAAGAGTTGTTTGAGGTTTAAGTTTGCAGCTTTTATTGTTTATTTTTTAAAACATGTAATCTGAAAAAATGCATTTATTTTTTAAATCAAAGGATTTACAAATTAAGTGAGAAAAAACTATTAAAAAATTAGATGAGCTCAGCAAAAATACCTCATAAAATGCTTTCCCTCGACCCGTTTAGCTCGTGGTTGGGGATTGAAATTATTGAAGTGGAAATCGGTTATTGTAAATTAGGTCTTCGTATTCGAAAAGAAATGCTGAATTCCATGCAAAAAGCCCACGGTGGAATTACGTATTCATTAGCCGATTCCGCCTTTGGGTTTGCGGCAAATACGCATGGCAAATTTGCTGTTTCTATTGAAACATCTATTAACCATATTGAAGCATTAGCCGAAGGCGACTACATTACCGCTGAAACTAAAATTGATGTGGCCAAAAACAAACTCGGATTTCAGGTAGTTGAGGTGAAAAGAGGAGAAGAGCTTGTGGCATTGTTTAAAGGAGTGGTTTACCGTACTTCTAAGGAGTGGGAGGTTTAGGATTAGGTTTTATTTTAATCTTGCCTCAATTTGCGTTAGGGATTGAACGAAAAGCCCGTAAAATGGATTGCCTTAGATTTTTTTGTTTTGAAAACGACCGGTAGGGAGCTCTTGAAAAACATTTAAAATCTTGGCAATACATTGCGGACTTGAATGTGAAAGCCCGTAATACGCCATAAAAAAAAGGCTTTATTACAAATGCAATAAAACCTTTTTCAACCTAACTAAACTTATCTTTTATACGTCTTGACCTTTCATCATTTTGTTCCAATAGAGGTAGGGGAGTCCGTATTTTTTGAGCATCCATAATCTCCAGTGTTCTTTTGCAGAATTGAAAACTAACATTTTTTTCAAATTAGGGTCTGGAGTAAAATTACCTTCATAATCAAATTCTGCCAACGCCATTTTACCAAAACCAGTAACTAGCGGACAAGAAGAATAACCTTTGTAAGACTCATTCTGCGCTTGTTGATTGTTCATTAACTGAACGAGATTATCAACTACAACGGGTACTTGCTTTCTAATTGCAGCTCCTGTTTTAGCGGTTGGTAACCCTGCTACATCTCCTAATCCGAAAATGTTTTTGTGCACATTGTGTTGTAATGAATTGATGTTAACATCCAACCAGCCTGCATCATTAACTAAACTTGATTCTCTTACAAATTTAGGTGCTGCTTGTGGCGGAGCTAAATGCAACATATCAAAAGGAACTTCAATATTAGTTACCCCAGAAATTTTTTCACCAATTTCTTTAGATTCATTGGTAACGCACTGATTCTCATCATCTCCTACGTATTGAAAGATAATAACTTTTTTCTTAGCATCAATCAATTTTGGAGCATAAAAAGGCTTGAAGTGCATTCCGTAACGTTCCACTACACGGGTGAGTGTATCTCTAATTTGCTTTACGCCAAATAAAACAGAACCTGGCGTGGCAAAAACTACACGTGCATCTACATTGTTTTTCTTGAAGTAATCGGCTGCCAAATAAGCTATTTTTTGCGGAGCACCACCACATTTTATTGGGGTAGTAGGCTGTGTAAATATGGCATTTCCACCTTTAAAATTTTTGATAACCTCCCACGTATGCTTAGGGTCTGTGTAATTACTACAAACAACGCCTTTGTCAAGGGCATCTTCCAATCCATCTAACATACTTGGCTCCATTACTAAGCCCGGGGCAACCACCAAATACTCGTAAGTAACTAAGCCATTTTCTTTGGTGGCCACAGCATTATTTTCGGGTTGAAACTCGGTTGCGTAATCTTTAATCCAAGTAACTCCATCAGGAATTAAATCCTTCATTGGCTTGGCTGTATCTTCATAATCGTAAGTTCCAGCTCCAACAAGTGTCCATGCAGGTTGGTAATAATGTTTGTTGGCAGGATCAATTATAGCTATGCTTAATTGCTTGTTTTTCTTCTGTAATTGAGCTGCGGTCATTATTCCTGCAGTTCCTCCTCCAATGATTAAAACTTCAAATTTTGATTTCATTTGTTATAATTTAATTGTTAGTTGAATGCAATGCCTCTTGGTGCAGAGCGCTACTTTCATTAAGTCTATTATAGAATTAATAGGTGTAGATGTTTTGCTAAACTAACTTTTTATCAAATATAAGTGGTGAAATTTGAATTTAATGTAACTTATGTTACATTAAATTGTTAAATCCTTAGTTTTCAATTGTCTGTTAATCTGAGTTGAATTATAATTATAAAGTCAAAATCAATAAGTATATACAGTTATAAGGTAATTTTTTGAAGGATAGCCTTAGCTATCGTGATTAAAATTAACGCAATAAATAGGTGTTCTTATTTGAATGAAATCGAGTAATCCAACTCAGGTTATAATAAAACTCACAGCTAAATTGATGTGTAAATTTGTTGTAGCAATTGCTTGTAAAGATAGTTTTTCATTATTTAGTAAGAGAGGCAGCTCCGTGCATCCCAGAATTACTCCATCAGCTTGTTTGTGGTAGTTTTCAATAAGTTGCTTATAATATGTTTTTGCTGCTTGAGTAAAGACTCCTTGCGTTAGCTCTTTAGAAACATAATGATGTGATTGTTCAATATTTGTTTGGTCTGGAATAATTACTTCAATAGCATATTTTTCTCTTAAGTATTCTTTTAAAAAAGCCTTCGTCATTGTTGGTTTATTGCCTAGGAGTAATAGCTTTTTAAGTTTTAATTTCTGAGCTTCTTTAGCAACGGCATCTCCAATATGCAAAAACGGAATAGTGATTTTTGGTTGGACATAATTAACCGCCATGTGTGGGGTGTTAGCAGCTATAATTATAGCTTTTGCCCCTGCACTCTCTAGCTTTTGAGCAACTTCTAAATACTTAGCGTTTATTTCATCCTCAATTTGTCTTCTCATTACATCAATATTGATGCTGTAGATGATGAGTTCAGGGTTTTGATCACTTCCTATTCTTTTACTAACAAGGCGGTTAATCTCTTTATAATATTGTAAAGTTGAGTGGTATGAGGTACCTCCAATAATTCCTAAAGTTTTCATTTATTTTATTTTAAAATTAATAGCTAACTATTACTTCGTTAGAAGAATACTTGAAATCATTTTTACATCAGGCTTTAAGTTTGTTCCTTTAAAAACTTGATTGTTCAATTTTTCTTCCGTGAACAGGTTGTTCATCTCTGTAATTTTTGACGGGCATTAAATATTTTAGCATTTCTACTTGTTCTAGTGAGACTAAAATGGGTTGTTCAAAAATTATCCATCTTACATCTTCATTACAAGGTGGAGTAGTAAGTGAGCCTACGTAAGTAAAATAGTTCTTGTTTGTCGGCAAATTTAAATTCATATCAAAAGATAAATCGATAATTTTTTCTTCTCCTTTTTTTAAAGGTAAAAAACTCTCTAAAAAATCGAAAGGCTCACTGTTTCTACCTTCTTTAGCGACCACTTCTATAACTAAAAACTCTCCGTTTTTTGTTTGATGCACCAAGTGAATTGCTAATGGATATCTAACCCCATCTATAAGATGTTCTGCTGGTTCGTGAAAATGAAATTGAGTTAAGTTGTATTTTTTTCCTTTCCAATTCAAATAATCTCCAGTTTCAAAGTTATATTTGATGGTATGACCATTTTTTCTACGCTGTGTAAGACAGTTTTTTCATCGTATCTGAAATCAATAGGCTTTAAGTTCTTGTTTTTTGTGTACTTAACAAGATTGATAGGCGATTGAAAATTTCCGCCACACTCCGCATTATTTGTTAATTCTTTCCAATGCTCAGGGCCAGTTTCTACTTCGTAACTCCATTCCTTATAATTTTTTATTTTATCATTTATCGGTTGAAGTTTTTCTTGCTTACAACCCAATAAAAGTAAAATAATAGGGGTAAATATAAGTAAGGATTTCATTGTAAATTATTGCTTTTCTTCAAATTCAATACTCCAAATGCCTCTTACTTCATTCACATCATATCCAATAGCTTTGTCTTCTGGATAAAATTTTAAAATTTTGTCATAAGTTTCTTGCTGTATTTGCTCACCAACATCTCCATGGCATTTTAAGCACATATCATTGGTAACAATTGGATAGTAGAAGTTAGCTTTATTCCCGTTTTCTTCCACAATAGGTTGAGGTTCTTCGCCAAGCTGAATTTGCTTTTTAAATTCTTGAATATATTCTATTTCTTTTTCTGAGGCCTTATTGGCTGGATTTCTATTTTTATCTGAAACTCGTTTAATAGTTGCATTATGAACAGTTGCCATAGAATCGGTTAATGGCATAGCTCTTACATTGCAAAATTCTAAAGCGTGAATTACCCCTTCTTTTTGAATGGCTCCCATAAGGTTTTTTCCTAATTGAGCTTTAGTGGATTTTGCGTAATTTAGACCTATACTAGCTAAATCTTTTTCTTGTTCACCTTCATTCCACTTTTTACCCGTTTGCTCATAATTGTCGCCATGATTCTCTTGCCAGTGTTTTTTGAACCAATCAGGCTCTTCTATTTTATATTCGTACATAAAATGAGCAATGGCCTCAATTTCTTCTTGGCTATATTTTTGGTAAGGCATTATTCCAAAACGTTTTACAGCGCCCTTTAGTTTAGCTTTTTCTTTTGAAGGTTTTTCAACAAAATGCCATATACTTTCTGCGAATTCTTCTTTTGTTGAAGCATCTTTTAAATATCTAGCTTTAATTGCTGCCATTGGTGGACCAACTCTGTTTTTTTCTGAAGAAGTAGGGTTGTGGCATAAATAGCATTTATTTTCCATTGCTTTTTTGCCTTTTTTTGCCAATTCTTCTGAAGTTATTTCACGCTCCTCTGAAGTTGTTTCGTAAGTAGCTTCTTTATTCTTTTTACAAGCTGTAAAAAATAACAAAATGCCACTTATTAATACTATTGCTTTTTTCATCACGTCTTTTATTGTTAGGTTGAGCCATCAAAAATAAAGTTAATTAAATGATTAACATGTAACATAAGTTACAAGTAAAAAAAAACCGCTCATTATTTGAGCGATTTTTTTTAAAAGTCAATTTCAATAGTGAAATTTTTATTTCACATCTTTCTTAGCTAAGTACCAAGTGGTTTTTTCAAGACTATCATCAGCCATACGATCTTCGTACTCTTTCAAATTTTTTGGTGGTGGTACAATGGCTTTATCTCCTTTTTTCCAATCTAGTGGACAAGCTACACCGTTTTCATCAGAAAATTGCAATGCTTCAAGCGCTCTTAAAATTTCGTCCATGTTTCTACCAATATTTAAAGGGTAGTACATAATTAACCTAATTTTCTTTTTTGGGTCAATAAAAAATACAGCTCTAACGGCAGCAGTTTCGCTTTCATTAGGTTGTAACATTCCATAAAGCTTAGAAACTTTCATATCTATGTCAGCGATAATAGGAAAGTCTAAATACACTCCTGTATTTTGCTTAACGCTATCCACCCATCCAATGTGAGAGTGTATTGAATCGATACTCAAACCAATTAATTCTGTATTTAATGCTGTGAACTCATCTTTTCTTTCTGCAAATCCACTCATTTCAGTAGTACATACAGGCGTAAAGTCAGCTGGGTGAGAAAACATAACTATCCACTTGTCTTTAGCATAGTCATTTAATTCAATATTCCCTTTGGTAGTTACGGCTTTAAAATTTGGCGCATCATCTCCAATTCTTGGCATCGTGTAAACTTCTTTTTCTTCGTTACTTATATTTTCTTTTTCCATAGTTAAAAACTTTTATTGTTCATTGCAAATATAAGTAATGCTTATAGTTTTGAGTGTTACAATTGTTACACAAAAAGTTTAATATGACAAAAAAGTCGTTTGACACATCAAACGACTTTTCATTACGGTAATTTCAATTGATAAATGGTATAAATTAGTCAAAGGCTTTATAACCTGCCATCTACTAGCTTTTTTGGTAAAAATGATTTAACGTCAAAAACGACAGCGTCATCTGCTTTTATTTTTGAGAAATCAATACTTAAAAATTCGTTATGCGATACCGCTAAAACAATAGCATTGTATTTTTTGTTGAGGTGATCGCATTTTTCAATCAAGTCAATATCAAATAACTCTTTAACTTCTCTAGGGTTAGCCCAAGGATCAAGAACATCTACATTCATGTTGTAGGATTTAAGTTCATTGATTACATCAATGGCTTTTGTGTTTCTTGTATCAGGACAATTTTCTTTAAAAGTGATGCCTAAAACTAAGGCATTTCCATTTTTAACCTTGGCTTCTTTATTTAGCATAAGTTTGATGACTTCGTTAGCTACATATTTCCCCATTCCATCATTCATTCTTCTTCCTGAGAGGATGATTTCTGGATTATAACCAACTTCAAGCGCTTTTTGTGCCAAGTAGTAGGGATCAACTCCAATGCAATGTCCACCTACTAGTCCAGGGGTATATTTAATAAAGTTCCATTTAGTTGCAGCAGCTTCTAGCACTGCATCTGTATCAATATCAAGGAGTCTAAAAATTTTAGAAAGCTCGTTTACAAAAGCAATATTGATGTCTCTTTGTGAGTTTTCAATAACTTTTGCAGCTTCGGCTACTTTAATGCTTGGCGCAAGGTGTGTTCCAGCAGTAATTACTGAAGCATATACATCATCAACAAGTTTAGCAGCTTCAGGAGTACTTCCAGAGGTAACTTTCAAAATTTTGGTTACTGTGTGTTTTTTGTCGCCTGGATTAATACGTTCTGGAGAATAACCTACGTAAAAATCGGTGTTCATTTTAAGGCCCGACTCATTTTCAAGAACGGGTACACATTCATCTTCAGTAACTCCTGGATATACAGTAGATTCATAAACTACTACATCATCCTTTTTTAGGACTTTTCCAATGGTTTCGCTTGCTTTAATCAGTGGGGTTAAAACGGGTTGTCTATTTTTGTCGGTTGGAGTAGGGACGGTAACTACAAAAAAATTATAATCGTCTAAGTCATTTACTTGGTCTGTAATTTTTAGTCCATGTCCATTTTTATTGATTTGCAAGGCTTTTTGAAGTTCTAGGTCTTCTACTTCTAGCGTATGGTCGTGTCCGTTTTGGAGTTCTTTTACACGCTCAGAATTGATGTCAAAACCAATTACTTTATATTTTTCAGCAAATGCAACTGCTAGTGGTAAACCTACATATCCTAAGCCAATTACGGCAATTTTTTGTTCTTTGTTCATTAGTTAATTATTTATTTGCGTCTGAAGATTTTATTAAATATTCGTTTTAAGATATTTCTTTTTTTGCCAACATCAAGGTAAGATTCTCCATATTTTCCATATCCATAACCATACCCGTACCCATAACCGTATCCATAACCATAACCGTACTTAGCTTTATGTTCAAAATAATTCATTACAAAACTAATATTTTTCACCTCTCCAGTTTTATACTTTTCGTTAATTACATTAATCATTCCTTTTTTAGAATAGTTTTGTCTGATTAAGTATAAAGATGCGTCAACATATTTAATAAGGTTAAGTGCATCAGAAACCAAGCCAATAGGGGGAGTATCTAATATAATGAAATCGTATTTTTTCTTTAATTCAGCAATTAATTCATCCATTTTCTCATCCATTAATAACTCAGATGGGTTTGGAGGAATTGGTCCAGAGGTAATAATATCTAGGTTATCATAGCCAGAAGCTTGTGTAACTTCCTCTAAGGTATTATGGCCAATAAGGTAGTTTACTACACCAAGTTTGTTATTGATGCCAAAGTCATCAAATATTTTTGGTTTTCTAAGATCTAATCCAACCAAGATTGTTTTTTTTCCACTCAATGAAAAAACAGATGCTAAATTAATAGAGGTAAATGTTTTTCCTTCGCCTGAAACAGTTGAAGTACAAAGAATGGTTTTTGGGGAATTCTTGTCTTTTTTCTTAAAAGTAAACTGTAAACTTGTTCGTATTCCTCTAAAGCTTTCGGCTATTGCCCCTCTAGATTTTTTAAATACAGCTAGATTGCCACTAGTCTTACTTTTACCTATTACACCTATTATAGGTATTTCTGATTTATTTTCTATGTCTTTAGGGTTATTTACCTTGTTATCTAGTAAGGCTAATAAAAAGACAAACAAAAACGGAATTCCTCCACCAATTATAACTGCCATAACGTAGTTTAATTGATTGTTAGGACCAATTTTACCGCCCCCAACATCTTTAGCAGCATCTAGTATTTCTACATCACTTACATTGGCAGCTTTAATCAATTTTGCCTCATTACGTTTAATTAAAAATTGATTGTAGGTTTCTTGAGATAATTCAAATCTGCGTTCTATTTTGAGTAATTCCTGTTGTTCTTTAGGTAGTTTTCTAACGTCTTTTTCTAGGTTTTTAATTTCATTTTTAATGTAGCTAATTTCGCGATCAAGAATTCTTTTTGTGGAAGAAATATTTTCAAGGAGTACGTTTTTAGAAGCGTTTATTCTTCGGTCAATTTCGTCTAAATCAACAGCACCTTCTTGAAGGGTATAGGAGTAACGAGATCGTTCTTCTGCAAGTTCAACAATTTTTCCAACAGCTGTTGAAATACTTGCTTCATTAATCCCAAAGATAGTAGGCGCTGGTAATTCAGAATAATCGTTTCTGTTTTTTAAGTAATCTTCAAGAATTTCATAGTAATTAATTTGCTTGTTAATTTCTCTTTCTTCAGTGTCTAAAGAAGTGAGTCTTAATCTAAGTTGCGTACTTTCTGCATCTAAGTCAAAAATTTGATTTTCTTCCTTAAATTGGTCTAACTCTTCTTGTACTTTGTTTAATTCATCACCTCGGTCAATTAAAAGACTATCAATAAATCTTATTGTGTTTGTAGCATATAAGTTTTTGCTATCTAACATGTCCTTTTGGAGGAAATTAATTGTTCCGTTAAGGTAATCAACAATTCTATTCTTATTTCCTCCACGTAAACTTAGTTTCAAGACAGAGCTCCCTTTTTCTGCTTCTACCTTTAAGTTACGGTAGGAGCCTACCTTACCATATAAATTAGAAAAACGAAAATAATATGGAGCATTAATTCTTTTTGAAAAGTCAGTTTTTTCTAAGCTACCATTAAAGAAAAAAGTATTTATTTCTTCTTCATAGCGGTAAGTTTTAGTGAACTCACGACTAGGTATTTTTTCTAAAATTTGGTTTTCTGTAAAGTAATTATAATATGTTACATTAATTGAATCTTTTTCTAACTCTTCCTCAGATAACTTAAAGGATAATTCAAAATGATGGTCACTTATAGGATTAACATGAATCAACCTATTCTGCAATTGATAAGCATTTGGTTTTTGTTTTACTTTAAACGGTGTATTACCGTAAGCATCAATTTTTTGATATTCACCTTCTTCTAAATAATCAATATAAAACTCTAATTCCTTGACAACCTTTTCATTGTGTGTTCTTGTTCCTAGCACAATAATAGTTTGGTTTACTTTACTTGAAGCTCCTCCCCATTTAAAAGTTAAACTGGTATTGGTGGTAAATAAAGGGTTGGTTTTTTCTTTTACAGAAACCAGGCTAGATAATTCGTAGATAGGTAGTTTTCGTACACTTATATAATAGGCAATGCTAAGTCCAATACCTATGCTAATTATGAAAAGCCACCAATAACTCAAGATTTTAAATAAAAACCCTTTAAAGTCAAAGCTTCCTGTAATATCCCCAATTTCAAATTCTTCTTCCTGCATTATCTGTTTAATCTAATGGATATAATGGTTATTGTTGTTAGCACCCCTAATAGTGTTGTAAACGTTCCAAACCCATCTGTTCCAATACCATAGGATTTCTGAGGTAGAGGGTTTATAATAATCAGATCATTGGGTTGAATATAGTAATAAGGTGAGTTGATAGCGTCAATCTTAGTTAAGTCAATATGATGTATTCGTTTTCCCTCCGGATATTGCCTAATCAGGGTTACGTTTCTACGATCACCTGTCATGGTGATGTCTCCAGAATTGGCAATAGCTTCCATAATAGAAACTTCTTCTTTGTAAAAAACTTGTCCGCCTGTACTACCTATTTCACCAATTGTAGTGTATCTAATTCCAGGAAGCTTTACAGTTACAAATAAATTAGCCCGTTCTTTAAAGTAATTTTCGTACAACTTTTCTTTGACTAAATCTTCTATTTCTTCAAGGGTAAATCCTATAACTTTAATTTTTCCTAAAGTGGGTATTTTAATTTCTCCGCGTTGGTCAACTCTGTACCCGTCAAAATATGCCTTTTCTTCGGTAGTGGCTGATGCATTACTATCATCTATTGGGTTGAACATTCCAACCAATTCTTGGTCAATTGCTTTTACCCGAATGCTTAGCAGGTCGTTGGTTTGAACACGGTAGGGTTTTCTGATTTGAGATAATGATATTAAGCTATCTGTGTATTGTTCATTTTTTTCTTGTTGCAGATATGTCAATCTCTTTGTACTTATACATGAGGATGAAATTAGTATAAGTAAAATTGTAAAAAGCAAAAAGAATCTTTTCATTATACGTGTATTGTGTATATTAACAATAATTTACAGTTTACAAATATATACTTTATGAGCGAAAGACAAAACATAAATTAGGTTTGCTGATTCTTTTTTTTTATTCTTGTAAATTATATATTACAAATCCTCGGGTAAATATATTTGGAGCTATGAATTCTCAATTTTATTCCTTTATTATTCCAGTTTACAATCGCCCCCAGGAGATTGATGATTTGTTGCTCAGTATTTCTAAAATGTATGCGAAAAATTTACATTTTGAGGTCTTGGTTATTGAAGATGGATCTACGCAAACGGCAAGTAAAGTATGTGAAAAATGGGCGTCAAAAATTCCTCTGGTTTACCATTTTAAACTTAATTCGGGTCCAGGTAAATCAAGAAATTTTGGAATGCAGAAAGCAAATGGAAATCATTTCATAATACTTGACTCAGATGTTACACTTCCACCGCATTATTTAAAATCTGTTGATGAATTTTTAAATAAACATAGGGATATCGATTTTTGGGGTGGTGCCGATCGATGCAATGATGATTTTACTGATCTTCAAAAAGCTATTGATTTTAGCATGACTTCTTTTTTAACAACAGGAGGAATAAGAGGACGCAAAAAAAGCATTACTAATTTCGAGCCAAGGAGTTTTAATATGGGGATTTCTAAAGAAGCGTTTGAGGTTTCTAATGGTTTTGGTAAAATACATCCAGGCGAAGACCCTGATTTATCTTTAAGACTCAAAAAGAAAGGGTTTAAGTCAGCTTTCATCCCTAATGCTTATGTATTTCATAAACGAAGAATAGACTTTGTAAAGTTTCAAAAACAAATAAGAAAGTTTGGTTTAGTGAGGCCAATTTTAATGAAATGGCATCCTTCTTCTAAAAAAGTAAGTTTTTTCTTGCCAAGTTTATTTGTGCTTTCGCTTAGCTTTAGTTTTGTACTTTTCTTGTTTCAGTTACCAGCTTTGTTGATGCTTTTTTTACTCTACTTTATAATACTCTTTTTTCAAGCATTTTACATACATCGTTCTTTTAAAATTTCTTTATTAGCTGTTGCAACTTCTTTTATTCAGCTATTTGTTTACGGTGTTGCTTTCTTAGAAAGTTATTACTATTTTCATATTCAGGATTTTCATGCAGAAGACAAGTTTCCTGAATTGTTTTTTAATCGCGACTAATTTAGTAGATGCATTAAACTTTCAAGCGCTTTTAATCTTAATTTTTTGGTACTTTTGTTGAAATAAAATTACGTATAATGCTACGTTTACTATTAATTTTGAATTATTTAAAACTTTAAAATGGATGCTATCATAAATGAAAGAAACTAAAATTAAACTTCTGAAATTTAAAAACAATTGGAAAATTATAAGCCTGTTTATAGCTTTTACTTTTTCTATATGGCTTGTTTTGCAGTTGAGTAAAAATTACATTTATAATTTTCCTGTTCTTATTCAGATTGTCGATTTGCCTGTAGAAATTGAGATTGAAGATGCAACAATAGATATTGCTTTTAATCTAACAGGATTTCAGCTACTTTCCAAATTAAAATCCAATTCAGTAATAGAAATTGAAGCTTCTTCTACAGTTATAAAAGACAGTGCTATTGTGCTTCCAGAAAAACAAATTATAGAAAAAACAAAAGAATCTCTAGGTTTGCCAATTAATTCTATAGTAAACCTTGAAACAAAAAAACTTCCATTAATTAGAAGAGAAAAAAAAACAATAAGCCTTAGATTTGAGCAACAGATAAGGTTTAGCAATCAATACAATAGTCTGGAAGGCGTTACTTTTGAAGCGAATCAAATCGAAGTGACCGCCCCAAGCTTTATCTTAGATACGCTTAAGTCGCTAAAAGTAGAGCCATTAGTGCTTACCGAATTAGATCAAAAAAAGGAGGGGAGCTTAAAAATTTTAAATCCAAACGCATCTTTAATTAATCTTTCTCAAACTGAAGTCGCTTATGAGATTGATGTACATGAGTTTACTGAGAAAAAATTAATTTTGCCCTTTCAAGTTATTGGTCTTCCAGATAACTACACCTTAATTACTTTTCCTGAAAATGTTCAATTGCAGTTTCAAGTTCCTTTAGCTGATTATTCTTCTGTTAACGCTGAAGATTTTGAGGTTATTGTTGATTTTAATCAACGTTTAGAAGATCAAATCCTACTTATACCAAAATTAAAGACCTACCCAAAAGATATTTTGAACCCAACAATTTATCCTAAAACAATAGATTACTTAATTAAGTACATAGATGAATAAAAAACCTAAAATAATTGGAATTACAGGAGGGATTGGTAGTGGAAAAACTACTGTAGCAAAACTTTTTAACGAATTAGGTATTCCTCTTTTTATAGCAGATGATGAAGCAAAGAAATTAATGAATAATTCTGATGACTTAAAAGCTAAAATTCAAGATTTGTTTGGAATAGAAGCTTATGTAGATAACAAATTAAATCGTCAGTACATAAGTCAACAAGTATTTAATAACAAAGCTCTTTTAGAAAAACTCAACACTATAGTCCACCCAGCTGTTCAAATTAGCTTTGAAACCTGGTATAAAAACCAGTCGGCNCCTTATGTTTTGTACGAAGCAGCTATTTTAATTGAAAAAGGAAGAGTTGATTTCTTTGATAAAATTATTCTTGTAACGGCTCCAAAAAGTGAAAGAATTAAACGTATCAAACAACGAGATCAAATAACAGAAGAGCAGATCGAGCAAAGAATGAAGAATCAATGGACTGATGATGAGAAGAAAAAATTTGCAGATTTTGTAATAAAAAACAATAATTTACATAAAACAAAAGAGAATATTCATTTTATTCATAATATATTAAAAAATAATTGATTTTTTTAAAAAAATTACTAGTTAATTTTTTCTTAATTACTTAAATGTTAAAATACCCAAACATATATTTGGGGCATGAATACAAGACTATTTAAAATTTTAGTTGTATTAATGAGTATTTCACTTGTGGGAATCATTGCTGTACAAGGATTATGGATTAAAGATGCTGTAGATAATTCTGAAGAGCAATTTTCTATAGCAGCTAAGCAAGTACTTATTAATGTGTCTCAACAATTAGAAAAAAATGAGTTAGAGCACTATTATTTTGAGTTTGCTGCTATTGCTGACAAAACGCAACCTTTATCTTCTCAGCTCTCGGAGTTATTCCAATTTAAAAAAGAAGATGAAGATAGTGAGTACTTTGTTTACACCAATACACTTCTTCAGGAGGATTACAAACTTGCATCCCCTTTTATACTTGATGAAAAGGATAGCCTAGAATTTAAAAAATTTGTCAACAAGAAGGTGACTAGATTAGTTAGAAGCGACGGTAAAGACGGTGGAAACTTATCTGCAACTCAACGTTTTGAAAAAATTCAAAACTTAGCTGAGGACGAGCGTTTTTTAATGATGGATGTAATTAGAGAAAAAGCTAGTTCGATCCCAATACACCAACGTGTTGACATTAACCAAATTGAAAGTTTAATTCAAAAGCAACTAGAAGAACGAAACTTGAGTTCTAACTTTGAATTTGCAATTTTTAGTAATAATCTGGCAACCAAAATTCAAACAGATAATTTTGAATTAAACTCGCCAACTACATATGGTGTACCCTTATTTAGAAATCCAGTTAATGGTACAGAATATCAATTGTTTATTAATTTTACAGATAAAAATAAATTTATAATTGGTGATATTTCTAAGTTAGCTTTTTTATCTATTATTTTCACCTTTATTATAATACTTGCTTTTACCTCTGCCGTTAGTCAAATTTTTAAACAACGTCAAATATCTGAAATTAAAACAGACTTCATCAATAACATGACGCATGAATTTAAGACTCCAATTGCTACTATTAATTTGGCTTTAGATTCGCTCACAAAATTTGATAAGCCTGATGAAGATCGGTTGAACCGCTATTTGGAAATGATACGCAGTGAGAATAAACGCATGCATGCACAAGTTGAAAATGTGTTGCGTATTTCCAAACTAGAACGCAACGAACTGGATATTGATAAGGAACGTATAAAGCTTCACGACTTAGTTGATCAAGCTATTTCGCATGTAGATTTGATTGTGCAAAATAGAAATGGTTATGTAAAAACTCACTTTGAAGCTAAAAAGTGTTCAATATTAGCAAATCCATCACATTTTACTAATGTGTTGGTCAATATACTAGACAATGCTATTAAGTATTCTCCAGAAGAGCCAAAAATAGATGTTTGTACAGAAAACGTTAGAAACTACATCATATGCACTATTAAAGATCATGGTGCTGGAATGAGTAAGCAAGTTCAGAAACGAATTTTTGAAAAATTTTATCGTGAACATACCGGCGATGTCCACAATGTTAAAGGACACGGTCTTGGCTTGGCTTATGTGAAGAAAATAGTAGAAGATCACCATGGGGAAATCTCCGTGGAAAGCGAAAAAGGAGTAGGAAGCTCTTTTATAATTAAATTACCTTTAATATCATAAAAACTATGGAAACTGAAGAAAAAAAGATTTTGTTAGTAGAAGATGATCCAAATTTTGGAGTTGTCTTGAAAGATTATTTAAGCATGAACAGCTATGATGTAACTCATGCTAAAAACGGAATGGAAGGCTATGAAAAATTCAAAAAAGGAGATTTTGATCTTTGTATTTTGGATGTTATGATGCCTTACAAGGATGGTTTTACTTTAGCTAAAGAGATTAGAGAAAAAAATGAGGATGTACCTATTATTTTCCTAACTGCTAAAGCTATGAAAGAAGATGTTTTAAAAGGCTATAAAGTAGGAGCAGACGACTATTTAAATAAGCCATTTGACAGTGAGGTGCTTTTAATGAAAATTAAAGCCATTATGCAAAGAAAATCATCAGATAGCTTAGCTGATAGCAAGCAATTTGAATTCAATATTGGGAACTTCCACCTAAATTCTAAATTGAGATTTTTAACTTTTAAAGAGGATGAGCCTATCAAATTATCACCAAAAGAAAACGAGCTTTTACGTCTTTTGGCTTTGCATGAAAATGATTTGATGCCTAGAGAGTTGGCCTTGACAAAAATATGGCGAGACGATAATTACTTTACTTCTAGAAGTATGGATGTATATATCGCCAAACTGAGAAAATACTTAAAAGTAGATGATTCTGTAGAAATCTTAAACATTCACGGAGAAGGTTTCCGTTTAGTAGTGAAAGATTCAGAAAAAAATAACGCTTAATTTAAGCCATTTTTTCAGTTCCAAAGTGATTCATCACAAGCTAAGATTAAACTTAGCTTGTGATATTACTTGGAATTTTTAATTAATTTCTCTATTTGATTTGTAATNTCCTCTTTTGGTAAGTTATACTCAAACCATTCAATGGCTTCTTGGTTTCTAAACCATGTAAGTTGTCTTTTAGCAAATCTGCGTGTATTTTTTTTGATTTCTGAAATGGCAAATTCCTTTGTCCATTCACCAGAAAAATACCTGAATAATTCCTTATAACCAACCGTGTTAAGTGCATTTAATGCTTGTTGTTCAATTAAGCTTTTTGCTTCTTGTATTAGCCCTTGTTCAATCATTATATCCACGCGTTGCTCAATACGTTTATAGATGACTTCTCTAGGTGCTGTTAGCCCTATTTTAAGACTTTCAAATTTTCGTTGAGACCTAGCTTGACCCAAAAAACTTGAAAATTTTTGCCCTGAAGCTCTATAAACTTCAAGTGCTCTAATAATTCGGTGTGGATTTTCTAAATTAATTTTTTGAGCGTATGAAGCATCTACATCCATTAATTCTTTTTGCAACGGACTTATTCCTTTTTGTTTATGAATATCATTGAGTTCTTGCCTTATTTCTTTAGGCACCTCTGGAAACTTGTCTAATCCATCAACCAAGGCTTTTACATATAAGCCACTACCACCAACCGCAATAACAACATCATGTTTTTGGAATAGTTCTTCCAATTTATTTAATGCATCTTTTTCAAATTGCCCAACACTGTAGGAATCTTTAACGCTAATATGTTGAATGAAATGATGAGGTGCTTCTTGTAGTTCTTCAGCAGTGGGAACAGCAGTTCCTATTTTCATTTCCTTGAAAAATTGCCTAGAGTCGGCAGAAATAATTTCAGTATTAAAATGTTTTGCCAAAGCAATACCTAGGCTAGTTTTTCCAATAGCCGTAGGGCCTAAAACACAAATGAGTTTTTTTTTACGCATTACTTTTCTAGAAAACTTTCTAAATCTTTGTTGCTGGAATACAAGACTAATACATCATCTTGAGCTATTACAGTATCTGCACTTGCTACCCCTTGAACAATATTCTCCACCTTAGAATTACCTAAAAGACTTTTTGATTCTGTTTTTTTGATGGTAGTTAAAATTAAAATGTTGTGTTTTCTTTTTAAATCGATTTCTCTTACGGTTTTACCGATGTATTTCTCTGGAGTTTTTACTTCAATAATACTGTGTTCATCGTCAAGCTCAAAAGAATCAATCACATTTTTAATACATAATTTTTTAGCCCAACGCTCAGCAGTTTCTTCTTCCGGGTGAACAATTTCATCAACGCCAATGGCTTGCAGTACCTTCTCATGAAGCGGGTTAATTGCTCTACTAATCAACCTTTTTACTTTAAGGTTTTTGAAAAGTGCGGTAGTCATTACATTAGAACCTTGATCTTCACCAATAGCTACAATAACCATATCGGTCTCTTTTAAGGGAAGACCAGAAACAGCCACCTCATCGGTAGAATCCATACAAATCGTATGCGATATTTTTTCTTTGAACAGCTCCACTTTATTCATACTGTTATCAATACCTATCACTTCGTTTCCTTTATTGGTGAGTTTCTCACCTAAAGAAGAACCAAAATTTCCAAGCCCTATAATAATTACTTTCATTTGTTTATCTTTAATTGTTTTTCAGTGGTCAGATGCGACACGTCTCATCATTCTTTTGGATATAGAAGCTTTGTAAGTGCGTGTTTCATCGTTATTTTTATTTATTATGTTTTCTCCAGTTTCCGTTTAAAAAGTTATGGTAAACTTAATTCATTGTAATTTCCTCGGTAGGATAACGGTAATTTATTTCTTTTACTTTCTTGAAAAAAGCAATAATTACAGTAAGTAAAGTAACTCTACCAACAAACATTAAAACAGTAACAATTAATTTACCTAGTTCACTCAATTCACCTGTAATACCTAGACTTAAACCAACTGTACTGTAGGCTGAAAAACATTCAAAAGCAATACTTAATAAATCTTTTTCACTATCAGTTATTGAGAGTAAAATTACGCTAAATCCTATAGCAATAAGCGATAAGGATATAATAGCAAATGCTCTTCTCACAGAAATATCAGCAATTTCTCTTCTGAAGATTTCAATTTTATTTTTTCCTCTAGCCATGCTGAAAATATTTAAAGTCGCAATAGCAAAGGTACTCGTTTTAATTCCTCCTCCGGTAGAAGCTGGTGAAGCACCAATCCACATTAGTAAAAAAATGAGCATTATGGTTGAAAAATTTAAGCTACTAAAATCAATCGAGTTGAAACCTGCTGTTCTAGGAGTAGTGGCATTAAAAAAAGAAACTACAACCTTCCCAAATCTACTGTGCTCCGCTAATGTATTACCAGCTTCCATCAAGTAAAATAAGACAAAACCTATACTAGATATAGTAAATGTAGTAATGAGTGTAATTCTACTGTTTAAGTTTAGAACCCAAGGTTTGAAGTACTCTTTCGATTTAAATTTTGAAAATAATCTCACTCCTAAATATTTTGAATAACCATATATATTAGACACAATTGGGAAACCTAGCCCGCCAATTATAAATGTAAGCGCTACAATGAGTTGAAAAGCGTAATTATATCTAAATTCTACTTCGTAAATGCTATTTGATAAGGTTGAAAAGCCTGCGTTACAAAAGGCTGATATAGCATGAAAAATGGAAAAGAAAATTTGCTCAGAAATGGAGCTGAAATCTGAAGGATCAATGCTAGAAAAAATTAGCACTGCAGAAAATCCTTCAATAATAAAGGTAATGAGCAAAATGTTTTTGAGGGTTGAAAAGACTTCTCCAATCTTATTTGAAGAGGTAACATCGGTAAGTACCATTTGATTTTGGTAAGTGTCATTCCCTTTAAAAAAGTAACTAAAATAACTGGCAAAAGTTAAAATTCCTAAACCACCAAGTTGAATTAAAACCATGATAATTGACTGACCTATTTCAGTAAAATATGTGGCTGTATCAACCACAATTAATCCTGTTACACAAACTGCAGAAGTAGCCGTAAAAAGAGCATCAATAAAGCTAATGCCGTCATGAGTGGCAGTAGGTAACATGAGCAAAATAGAGCCAACCAATATAATTAATATAAAACTAGATATAAAAAGTTGTGCAGGATTTAAAAAAGAAGTTTTATAGTTGAATCGAAGTTCCGAAAAATCTCTTATAAAGGTTAAAACAACTGCCACTCTCAACCAAATATCATCGTAAAAAACAGCAAAGAAGTTGTAATTTTCAACCTGTTCAAAATGATGATAGATTACCCAAATTGAAAAAATTAGAGCCAGAGTGTCAAAAATAATAGCTTTCTTTCGTTTGCGCTTTTCAGGGTGAAAATACCTGCCAATAGTAGCAAAGATATTGACAATTAATACGCTTATGTAAAACAAGGCTAAAAGTGAAATAATTCGTGGAGCTTGTTCAAAACCAAAATCAGAAATGATGCCCAATAAGCCGAAAAGGCTCATTAAGAAAGCAAATCGCTCTAAAAACTGAATAAATTCTTCTTTAGATTTCATTCTCTATCTGCAAATTTTGACACACAACAATGATTTTTCATTTATTCGGGTAATTCCTTAATCTTAAAGTGATTATTTTTCTTTCTCAAATACGAAGATACAATATGTCTTGCATTTGGATTGTCGTCCATAGGAGTAATTAAAGATTTGATGCGCTTTAGTTCTTTTAATTGATGGTTGAGGGCTACATACCCAAAACCTTTAAATTCTCCATTTTCAATAAGTAAAATTGACTTTTCACCAACTTTTCTGCCTTGATCAACGACCAAAAAACTTTTATTTTGAAAGCTCAAACGATCAATTAAAAGTTTAGCTCTTTGATTGTAATCTTCTGGACTTTCATCTTGAACACAAGCCCCTTTACAAGCTTTTATCGTATAATTAAAACAAGCGCCTTTCGTTTTATGTAAACCACAAAGTTTTTGGCATAACTCAAACTCTTCAACAAATTTGCTCATTAAGCTTTTAGCCTGTTGTAAATTGGTAAATGTAGTAAGTGGAACTCCTTTTTGCTTGGCAGAGCCTATTTTAAATTCAATATAACCATCATTAGTTACTTTTTCAAAAAGTACATGGGTATAATTTTTTGCTTTTAAGGCGCGGTTATATTTTGGTTGTATATCTTTAATTTCTTGATTTTCTTTGAGTAAGGCTAAAACTTCATTTCCTGTAACATCAAAGCTTACGGAAGCAACTTCCTTTTGTATCTCTTTAGCCTTTGGCCGATCACTGGTAAAGTGTTGATTGGCTCTTTTTTTCATATTCTTACTTTTACCCACGTAAATTACTTTCCCTGTTTCATCAAAAAAGTAATACACTCCTGTTTTAGATGGGATTTCCTCAATTAATCGTATTAATTTTTTATCTTTTGATTTGACAGGATGTAAACGTTGGCTTTCAGCAACTATATTTTTGTGTGAATCTTTTTGAAGCAAAAGTTTAAACAACTCTACGGTAGCTTTAGCATCTCCAGAAGCTCGGTGTCTTTTACTCACAGGAATTCCTAAACTTTTGGTGAGCTTGCCTAAAGAATACGAATCTTCGTCGGGTAGTAATTTTTTTGACAACTCAACTGTACAAATTGATTTTCGTTTGTAGTCATAGCCTAAACGCTTGAATTCAGTCCGTAAAATCCGGTAGTCAAATTTGGCATTATGGGCAATCAATATACAATCTTCTGTAATTTCTATAATGCGTTTAGCCACCTGATAAAATTTAGGAGCTGTTCTAAGCATGTCTTGGTTAATACCAGTTAAGCCAACCACAAAAGATTGAATTTTTCGCTCAGGATTAATCAAACTACTAAACTGATCTACAATTTCTTCACCATTAAATTTATAGATAGCAATTTCTGTAATTCCCTCTTCATTAAATTTACCTCCCGTAGATTCTATGTCTAAAACTGCAAACAATAAGTTACTTTTTTAAGATTACAAAAGTACATATATATTTTAAGTATTACTGAATAGACCTTATTTATAAACGTTTTATTTAGCAGATTGAATTTGCTTTATTAATTAGATTATTCACTTTAAAAATTTAAATTTTTGTTATTCAATTATAGTCTAAAATACAAGAAAATCTCGCTACATTTGCAACTTCATTTTTTTGATTCATGCAGGCGTATTTTAAAGAATTTCCAAAAAATTTATCCATTGCTTTTCCTGTAATGTTGGGGCAGCTGGGACATGTTTTAGTAGGCTTTGTAGATAACGTAATGATTGGCAAACTAGGCCCTGCGCCCTTGGCAGCTGTTTCTTTGGGAAATACTGTAGTTTTTTTTGCTTTATTTTTAGGCATTGGTTTTTCTTTTGCCATTACACCATTAGTTGCTGAAGCCGATGGTGAAGAGGACTACATTAAAGGGAGGCAGGTTTTTC
>SL_7KL_010_BRINEDRAFT_10000313_pt1 | contig 22679 bp, 24 predicted proteins | sample SodLak_010_BRINE_FD_10663 | JGI IMG/M metagenome (IMG submission 10663)
AGGCCATGGACTCCTCGTCCTCGGGCAGATAGGCGGTGATCACCCGCCGGACATGGAAATCGTTGGCCAGCTGGAAGGACAGAATGGGGTCGTACAACTCCCGGCGTTTGACCAGGTCGATGTACTCCTCGGGCTTCATGTCATCGGCATGATCCTGATAGCCCGGCATTCGGCCGCCGGCGACAATGGCTCGCAGGTTGAGGCTGCGGCAGAGCTCCTTGCGGGCATCATAGAGACGACGACCGAGCCGCATGCCCCGGTACTCCGGATCGACGAAAATATCCACGCCATAGAGAACATCGCCATTGGGGTCATGATGGGTGAGGTAGCCGTTGCTGGTGATCTGGTTGTATTTGTGCCGATCGCCGAAGCGGTCATAATCCACGATCATTGAGATGGCGCCGGCGATCACCCGTCCGTTGTCCTCGATACAGATCTGGCCTTCGGCGAAGCGATTGATCTGAGCGCTGAACTGTTTGCGGGTCCAGGCGCCCCCGAGGTCCGGGTAAACCTGGTCCATGATGTGGCGGACGTCCGGGTAGTCGGAAAGCCGCAAATGGCGAAGTTGCAGGCGGTGTTCCTCGGCGCTGTTGTCCTGCTCATTCATGTCCACAAGGATATCATGGGCCCCGATGACGTCAGAGTGTCTGACCCGTCAGACAAGGAGGCAACGATGTCCGAGCATTTGACCGCTGAACAGCGCCAGACCCTTCGCCACGCGCTGGAGAAGGAAGGTGAAGACTTACGGGAGGAAATCCGCAGCGAACTGCTGGCCGCCGACCTGCATCGGGCGGAGGACATCGCCGATCGCGTCCGCGACTCCGGTGAAGAGTCGGTGGTGGATCTGCTCGCCGACATCGAGTATGCCGCCATCGATCGGCACATTCAGGCTCTGCAGGCCAATGAGCGAGCCCAGCAGGCCTGGCACAGCGGGGGTTATGGCATTTGCCCGGATTGCGGCGAGGCCATTCCCTTCGCCCGCCTGGAGGCGTTTCCGTCGGCCGCCCGGTGCGTGAACTGTCAGTCGACGGTGGAGCGAGCCGACGGCCCGCCCCCGCGCCTCTGAAAGGGGACTCTGCTTGCCGCGCTGTGCCGCCCAACGGTTCGCTGCCCTCTGCCTGACCTTATGGCTCGGGGCGGCGCCCGTGGCTGTCGGCGCCGGTATCGAGGTAACCATCGCCGGTGTCGAAGGTGACCTACGGGACAATGTTGTGGCGTTTATCGACGATCGGGTAGAACTGGATTCGCCCCTGGCGGCCCGTCTCCACCGAACCCGGGTGGAGGAACAGGTCCGCGAGGCGCTGGAGGCTCTGGGACATTATCAAGCCGACATCGCCATTAGTCTTGAGGAACGGGACGGCCAATGGCATCTGGACCTGGAAATCGATCCGGGGCCGCGGGTGACCCTGCGGATGGTGAACGTGGTGATTCGGGGTGACGGCGCTGACGACGGTGCCTTCGAGCGACTGCGGGAGCGGCTGCCCATCGCCAGTGGTGATGGCCTCGACCATGGTCGCTATGAGGCCAGCAAACGGGCACTGCGTAGCCTGGCGCGGGAGCGGGGTTACTTCGACCATGAGTTCACCACCGCTCGACTGGCCGTGCACGGTGAGGAAGGCTGGGCGGATGCGGAACTGGTGTTCGATACCGGATCACGTTACGTCTTTGGCCCGGTGAAGTTTTCCGATTCACCGTTCCGCGAGGCATTCTTGGAGCGTCTGGTGCCGTTTGAATCCGGCATGCCTTATGACGCTGGGGAGGTGTCCACTTTCAATACCCGGTTGCTGGAGAGCGGCTATTTTGAGGATGCCCGGGTGGACGTGGCCGCCGACGAGCCGGACAACCGGCAGATACCGGTGAACGCCGAGGTCGAGACGCGCCAGCGTAATACCGTCTCCACGGGTGTGGGGTATTCCACGGACGAGGGCCCGCGCCTGCGTCTGGGTTTTACCCGCCACTACGTCAATGATCGGGGTCATCGGTTGACGGCGGAGTCGCGTTTTTCCGAAGTCCGTCAGGCCCTGGATGCCCGTTATGAAATCCCGCTGAGTGACCCGCTGCGGGACAACCTCACGGTGAGTACCGGGTGGGAGAATGAGGAGGTTGATGATCTCCGCAGTGAGCGCTATAGCCTGGGTGTCAGTCGCCGGCAGCAGTTCAATTCGGGCTGGGTTCGGACCCAGTCGGTGAGGCTTCTTGATGAGCGCTTTTCCGTGGGAGCCGAGTCCGGCCGCAGCCAGTTGTTTCTGCCCGGTCTGTCGTTTTCGCGAACGCGATCCCGGGGAGAACCGGATCCCCACTGGGGAGATCGTCAGGATTATTCCCTGGAGGCTGGCGCCCGCGAAATCCTCTCGGATGTGGACATAGCGCGCCTGCGGGTGGGACACACCTGGTTGCGAACCGCGGGCGAGGGCCACCGTTTCCAGTTGCGGGGCGATCTGGGGGGGATCGCTACCAATGAGTTCAGCGATGTGCCGACGTCATTGAGATTTTTCGCCGGTGGCGATCAGAGCTTACGTGGCTTTGCTTTCCGAAGTCTCGGGCCAACCGACGACGACGGTGACGTGGTGGGCGGTCGTTACCTCGCCACCGGCACCGCCGAGTACAGCTATCCGGTGGTGGGTGGGTGGCGGATGGCCGCCTTTGTGGATGCCGGCAACGCCTTCGATCAGCTGGACGAGGTGGATCCGGAAGTCGGGGTCGGCTTTGGTGTGCGCTGGCGCTCGCCAGTGGGGCCGCTGCGGATTGATCTGGCCTGGGGTGTCAGCCGCGATGACAATCCGCTTCGCTTGCATCTGTCGGTGGGGCCGCCGTTCTGATGCGGGCGCTGATTTATTTCACGGTCTCAATGTTGCTGGTCCTGCTGGTGACCCTCGCCTGGCTGGTGAGCTCCACCAGCGGCGCGCGCTGGCTGGTGGAGCGGGGCAGCGAGCAGGTGCCTGCGTTCTCGGCTCAGGTGGAAAGCGGCAATCTGCTGGAGGGTCTGGCTCTCACCGATCCACGCTGGCAGGTAGAGGATCTCCAGGTTGCCGCCCGGTCGCTTTCATTTCGGTGGACGCCCCGCTGCCTGCGCGAGTGGACGGTCTGCATCGAGGAACTCCGGGTCGCGGATCTGACTGTCGAACGCCCCCCGGCGGTGGCCGTGGATCCGCTGGAAGCCGTTATTGCGCCGGATGAGGCCTATGAACCCGCGCCGCTGGTGCTACCGGACATCACCGTCCCCGTGGATCTCATTCTCAGCGATGTCGTGATCGATGGAGCACGACTGCGGTCCGGGGACACTGACCAGACCTTGGACCGCGTGGCACTGGCCGCTCATTGGTCAGAGTCGCGGCTGGTCCTTGAATCTCTCGAAGTGGTGGGTCCGGCTGGCGAGCTTGATCTGCACGGACAGGTAAGGACCACCGGCCACTGGCCACTGGATCTGCAGGCTCGGCTGCGGCCAGAGCCGGGCCTGACGGCTGACATGCCTCTGGACATTCATGCCACGCTGGGTGGCGACCCGGGGGCACTTGATCTTGCCGGGACGGTGGAAGGGCTGGAAACCGGGCCGGTGGATTTCGATGTCACCCTGAAGGCGTTTCAGCGCCCGCTCCAGGTATCGGGTCAGGCGCGGGCAGCGGGCGGTCATCTGTCCGTGGAAGGGGAACTCATGGATGAACTGGCCCTCGATGCCACGGTGGATATTGCGGATTTGGCCAGCTTTTGGCCGGGGCTGGGGGGTGAGCTCCGGGGCGACCTGCAGGCCCGCGGAACCCTGGCCGCGTTTTCAGCGGCGGCGGATCTCGATGCTGAGGCCCTCAAGTGGGATGAATTCACCGTTGACGAAGCCCGCCTTGCTGGGGAATGGCGGCAGGCCGACGGCGGATCGTTGGCGCTGTCGGCCCGGGGCGTCTCTCGCGAAGGCGAGCCATTGGGGGGCGGTGAACTGTTGCTACAGGGCACGCCCGAGGCGCACGAGCTGGCGCTGAATGTCAGCGAGGGACCGATGGAGGTATCGGTGACTCTGGACGGTGGGGTGGAGTCCATGGGTGATCCCTGGCGTGGAGTGATCCGCCAGGCGCAAATTGCGGCACCCGATGGCACCTGGCGACTGCGGGATCGTCCCGCACTGGAACTCAACCCCATGACTCCCTCGCTCATGTTGGCGGCCCATTGCTGGGGCCGGGATGAGCTGCGGATTTGCGCCGAGCCCCTGCGAGCCACCCCAGAATCCGGGCGGCTGGCGTTTTCGCTGCCGGCAGTGGATCTGGCGATGCTGGATCCATGGCTACCCCCGGGGATTGAACTGCCGGGGCAAGTGGCGGGTGATGGTCTGCTGCGCTGGCAGGCGGACCAGCCGCCGGAAGGCCGTTTGACCCTGGTCAGCGAGAACAGTCAGCTGGTGGTCACTCCCGAAACTGAGCAGCCGGCATTTGAGCTTCCCTACGATCGAGTCGTCCTCGACACCGACCTGCGGTCAGAGCGGGCCAATATCAGGCTGAGTATTGCCGCGCCGGATCTGGGGGCCGGCGGCCTGGTCGCGGCATTCGACCCAGCCGCGATGGCGGCCGAGCCCATGTCCACGCCGCTCACCGGTCAAGTCTGGTTCGACGGTAGTCCGCCGGCCCCTCTGACCGGAGCGTTGCCTCAGATCCGCAGCGTGAATGGACGTCTAACCATCGAAGGGGCACTGGCCGGGACCGTGCCGGCACCGAGATTTCAGGGCCAGGTGGCTATCCGCGACGGCGAGGTCTGGCCAGCCGCTTTGGCCTCCGCCTTTGACGCGATCTCGTTGGTGGCCGACGTGGATGGCGACCGGGCGGAGCTTTCCGGCGGCATGTCGGCGGGTGAGGGCCGTGCCGAGCTCGACGGCCAGCTGGATTGGTCCACCGGGACACTGATGGGCAATCTTCACCTTGCCGGCGAATCCCTGGAAATTGATCAGGGGGCGCTGGAAATTGATCAGGGGGCGCTGGCGGATTTACGGGTTTCGCCAGATCTGCAGCTGTCCCTCGAACCCGAGCGGATTCAGTTCAGCGGCGATCTCCGGGTGCCGTGGGCGCGCATCGCCCTGATGTCGGCGCCTTCCGGGGCTGTCCGGGTGTCACCCGATGCCGTGCGCGTTGATCGGCCCGAGCCCGAGGCCCCCGCCGTCATGGAGGCTGCCGGTCGGGTGCTGGAGAGTGATCTGCTCATCCGCCTGGGCGACGATGTCCGCTTCGAGGGCTACGGGGCCAGTGGTCGAGTCGACGGTGAGCTGCGGCTCCGTCAAGCCGGTGGCGCCGAGGTCCAGGGCGCTGGAGTCCTGGAGCTGCGGGATGCGAGCTACCGGGCTTACGGGCAGGAACTCGGCATCCGCCGGGGGCGGTTGGTATTCGCCGGGCCGCTGGAGGACCCGCGCGTCGATATTGAAGCGGTTCGCGAGGTGGGCGACGTGGTGGCGGGAGTTCGGCTGGAAGGGTCCGTCCGCAGCTCCAGCGTGACGCTATTCTCGCAGCCGGTGCTGGAGCAGAGCACCATTCTGGCCTATCTGCTCACGGGCCAGCCCCCGGGTCGCGGCACGCCGGGTGAAGAAGCGTTGTTAGGCCAGGCGGCACTGTCGTTCGGCCTGTTTGGCGGTGCCCGCATTAGCGAGGCGCTGGCAGAAGAACTGGGGGTGGAAGACTTCCAGCTGGAGGCCGCCGGTCGGGGTGAGGAGACCCAGGTGGCCCTGAGTGGTTATCTGGCCCCCAACCTCCTGATTCGATACGGCATTGGGGTGTTAGAGCCGGTGAACACCCTCAGCCTGCGGTACTACTTCAACCGTCAGCTCTATCTGGAAGCGGTCAGCGGCGCCGAAAACGCCGTGGATATCTTTTATTCCTTCGACTACGACTGATCAGAGCCGCCGTTGCCGGGGCCTGAGCCGCTGCTGGAACCGGAGCGGGGGCGCCGGCCGCCATTGCCGCTGCTGCGCCGTCCATTGCCACCGCTGCGTCCACTACCGGCTCCACCGCGGCGGGAGTCCATCCGGGCCGCCGGTTTGATGTCGGTGGCGATCAGCTCCGGCGGTGCCATCTCCGACGGGATTTTCTGATCGATGTAGGCCTCGATGTCCGGCAGGGAGTAGACATAGCTTTCACAGGCAAAACTGATGGCATCGCCGGCGGCGCCGGCCCGGGCCGTCCGGCCGATACGATGAACGTAATCCTCGGGGTCCTGAGGCAGGTCATAGTTGATCACATGGCTGACCTCGGGAATGTGCAGGCCGCGGGCCGCGACATCCGTCGCCACCATGATGGGCAGGTCCCCGTTCTGGAACTGGGAGAGCAGCTGCTCCCGCTTGTTCTGAGGGATATCCCCGGAGATCACCGCCGCTTTGATGTCATTGCCCTTGAGGTAGCCGGTAACCCGGTCAGCGTCCCGCTTGGTGTTGACGAAAATCAGGGTCCGGGTGGGCTCCTGCTGGCGCAGTACGCCCAGCAGCAGACCGATCTTGTCATTGTTTTCAACGTGATAGAGCTGCTGCCGGACCCGGTCGGCGGTAATGGTCTCGGACTCGATTTGCACCGACTGCGGCTCGTTCATGTGCTCGTAGGCCAGTTCCCGGACCCGCTCGGACAGCGTGGCGGAGAACAGCATATTGAGCCGCTCTTCCGGCGCCGGCATGCGGCGCAGCAGGTAGCGGATATCGGCAATGAAGCCCATGTCGAACATGCGATCAGCTTCATCGAGAATGCAGACTTCGATGTTTTCGAGGGTGAAGACGCCCTGCTTGTAGAAGTCGATGATTCGCCCGGGGGTGCCAATGAGAATGTCCGTGCCCCGCTCCAGAGACTTGCGCTGGCTCTCATAGCCGGTACCGCCATAAATGCAGGCGAAATCCAGCCCGGTGAACCAGCCCAGGCGCTCGGCATCCTTGTGGATCTGTAGGGCCAGTTCCCGGGTGGGCGCCAGAATGATGGCCCAGGGGCCGGTCTTGCCTTCTTCCACCGGCACGGTCATCAGCCGATGCATGCAGGCCAGCAGGAAAGCCGCCGACTTGCCGGTGCCCGTCTGGGCCTGGCCCGCGACGTCCCGGCCCCGAAGGGCGATGGGCAGCGCAGCCGCCTGAATGGGCGTGCAGTGGGTGAATCCGATCTCCTCGAGGCCGGTCATGAGAGACGGATGGAGATCGTGGGCGGCGAAGGTGGAGTCAGATAGATGATTTTGTTCCATGGGCGCGGATCATAACGCATCGGCGGGGGTTTTGCCCTCGTCGGGCCGAGTTAAAAACCGTAGACTGGGACAATGTGTACGTCATCGGTCCCATTTCTATAGGAGTCAGTCATGAGCGATGTTCAGGACACCATTCGCGAACAGGTACAGAGCAACCCGGTGCTGTTGTACATGAAGGGGTCGCCGCAGTTCCCGCAGTGCGGTTTTTCCATGCGCGCTGCTCAGGCCCTGGCGGGCTGTGGGGTGGAGTTCTCCTACGTCAATGTGCTCGAGGATGAAGGTATCCGACAGGGCATCAAGGATTACGGCAACTGGCCGACCATCCCCCAGCTCTACATCAACGGCGAACTGATGGGCGGGTGCGACATCATTCTCGAAATGTACGAGAGCGGTGATCTGCAAAAAGCGGTGCAGGCCGCCGGCAGCGAGTCCGCCGGCGAAAGCTGAGGCGTCCGCTCAGGCGCCGCCGGGCCGTCCCAGGGTCTCGTCCCACCGATTGACGATGGCGCAGAACAGCTCGGCGGTTTTTTCGGCGTCGTAAATGGCCGAGTGCGCCTCACGCGCATCCCAGTCCAGCCCGGCTGCCGCGACTCCCCGAGCCAGCACGGTCTGGCCAAAGGCCAGGCCTGATAGCGTGGCGGTGTCAAAACATGAAAACGGATGGAACGGGTTGCGCTTGATGCCGCAGCGCGCCACCGCCGCGTTCAGAAAGCCCAGATCAAACCAGGCATTGTGACCCACCAGAACCGCTCGGCTGCAGCCGGTGGCGCGAATGGTTTCGCGAATCGGTTTGAAAATCTGCGGCAGGGCCTCGGACTCGGGGATGGCCATGCGCAGCGGATGATCCGGGTCGATGCCGTTGAACTCCAGCGACTTGGGGTCGAGGTTGGCGCCTTCGAAGGGCTGAACATGATGCGTATGGGTCTCGCCCAGATAGAGCCGTCCCTGGTCGTCCATGTGAATCATGACGGCGGCTATCTGCAGGACGGCGTCGGTGGCGGCCTTGACGCCGCCAGTCTCGATGTCCACCACCACCGGCAAAAAGCCGCGAAAGCGCTGACTGATAAAGGGGGGTTGCATAGCGGCTCCGTTAGGGGGCTGGGTTGGCGGATTGCAGGCGCCATGCCACGGTCCCGCCGGCGCGCATGGGAATGATCGTTTCCGCGGCGTAGGGCAGCTGCTCGGGAATGGATCTTGGCGCCCGCTCCAGAGTGATGGTGTCGGGGTTGCGGGGCAGTCCGTAGAAGTCGGCGCCGTGCAGGGCAGCGAACCCTTCCAGGCGATCCAGGGCGCCGGCCTCATCGAACACCTCCGCGTACAGCTCAATGGCCAGCGGTGCGCTGAATACACCGGCACAGCCACAGGCGCTTTCCTTGGCCCCCCGGGCATGGGGGGCGCTATCGGTGCCGAGAAAAAATCGTGGATGCCCGGAGACGGCCGCCTCCAGCAGCGCCTCGCGATCCCGCTCCCGTTTGAGAATGGGGAGACAGTAGTGATGGGGGCGGATGCCACCGGCCAGCAGGGCGTTGCGGTTCATAAGCAGGTGTTGAGGCGTGATCGTGGCGCCGAGCCGCTCCGGCCCCTCGCGCACGAACTCGACGGCATCCGCGGTGGTGAGGTGCTCCAGTACCACCCGGAGCCGGGGGTGACGCTCCAGCAGTGGCGCCAGGCGCTCATGCAGGAAGAGCTTTTCGCGGTCGAAGATATCCGTATCCGGCTGTGTGACTTCGCCGTGGATGCACAATCCGAGACCCTGTTCGGCCATGGCATCCAGTGCGTCAGCGCAGCGGGCGATGTCGGTGACCCCGGAGTCCGAATTGGTGGTGGCCCCCGCCGGGTAGAGTTTGACGGCATGCACCCACCCACTGGCGGCGGCGCGCTCGATTTCGGCGGGTGTGGTGTTATCGGTGAGATAGAGGGTCATCAGGGGCTGGAACCCGCTTTCCGGCGGGATCGCGGTCAGGATGCGGTCACGATAGGCGCGGGCCTGCTGGGTGGTGACCACCGGTGGAATGAGGTTGGGCATGATAATGGCACGCCCGAACCGCTCGGCGCTCCAGGGCACCACATGTTCAAGCACCGGGCCATCGCGCAGATGCAGGTGCCAGTCGTCCGGGCGAGTCAGGGTCAATGTTTCCATGGTGGGCAGTGTACCAGCCGGTCTGCATCGGGACGGGCCTGGCTTGATTCTGCGAGGCAGCGCGACGATCATGCGCGGCTGACCTCCATTGCCGGCAAACCGACGCGAGAGTGCATTTCATGAGCGAGATTAAAAAGGTGGTGCTTGCCTATTCCGGCGGACTGGACACCTCCGTCATTCTTCAGTGGCTGCGCGACCACTACCAGTGCGATGTGGTGACCTTCACCGCCGATCTGGGCCAGGGGGAGGAGCTGGAGCCCGCCCGGAGCAAGGCCCGGGGTCTGGGGGTGGAGGAAATCTACATCGACGATCTGCGCGAGGAATTCGTTCGCGATTTCGTCTTTCCCATGTTCCGCGCCAATGCCATCTATGAGGGAGAGTACCTGCTGGGTACCTCTATCGCCCGTCCGCTGATCGCTAAGCGCCAGATTGAGATCGCCCGGGCCACCGGCGCCGATGCCGTCTGCCATGGCGCCACGGGCAAGGGCAACGACCAGGTACGCTTTGAGCTGGGCTACTACGGGCTGGAGCCCGGCATTCAGGTGATCGCACCCTGGCGGGAGTGGGATCTCAACTCCCGGGAACGTTTGCTGGCCTACGCCGAAGAGCGGGGTATTCCCATCGAGGGCAAACAGGAAGGCGGCGGATCGCCTTATTCCATGGACGCCAACCTGCTGCATATCTCCTATGAAGGCGGCGTGCTGGAGGACACGTGGACGCCGGCTGAGGAGTCCATGTGGCGCTGGAGTGTCTCGCCGGAGGCGGCGCCGGATCAGGCCACCGAGATCGATCTGACTTTCCGTGGCGGCGATCCCGTGGCGATCAATGGTGAGCCTATGCCGCCCCATGAGCTGCTGTCAGCGCTCAACCGCCTGGGTGGTGATAACGGCATCGGCCGAATCGACATCGTCGAGAACCGTTACGTGGGCATGAAGTCCCGCGGTTGTTATGAAACCCCCGGCGGTACCATTCTGCTGCGGGCCCATCGGGCCATTGAGTCCATCACCCTGGATCGGGAGTCCGCCCATCTCAAGGACGAGGCCATGCCCCGCTACGCCGAGCTGATCTATAACGGCTATTGGTGGAGTCCGGAGCGGGAGGCCCTGCAGGCCCTCATCGATAACACCCAGACCCGGGTGAATGGCACGGTTCGCCTGAAACTCTACAAGGGCAACGTCATTGTGGTGGGGCGCCAGTCCGAGACCGACAGTCTGTTTGACGCCAGCATCGCCACTTTCGAGGATGATGCCGGCGCTTATGATCAGAAAGACGCTGAGGGCTTCATCAAGCTCAATGCTCTGCGTCTGCGGGTCGCTGCCCGGCGCCGTGACTAAGGATCAGGGCGCCTCGGCGAAGTCGGCCTTGGCCTTGAACTCGCAGAGATCGTAAATCGGGCAGGCGCCGCAGCGGGGGCGGCGGGCCACACAGACATAGCGCCCATGGAGGATCAGCCAGTGGTGGGCGTCCTTGAGGAATTCCCGGGGGACCAGCCGCACCAGACGATCTTCCACCTCGCGGACATTGCGCCCGCGGGCGATGCCGGTGCGGTTCGAAACCCGGAAGATGTGTGTGTCCACCGCCATGGTCGGCTCGCCGAAGGCGGTGTTCAGCACCACATTGGCGGTCTTCCGGCCCACCCCTGGCAACGCCTCCAGGGCCTTACGACTCCGCGGGACCTGGCCATCATGCTGATCCACCAGCGCCTGGCAGGTGGCCATGATGTTGCGGGCCTTGCTGTTGAACAGCCCTATGGTGCGAATGTGCTCCCGCAGACCCGTCTCGCCGAGACCGAGGATGGCCTCGGGCGTGTTGGCCACCGCGAACAATGATTCGGTGGCCTTGTTGACGCTGCGATCAGTGGCCTGGGCAGACAGAATGACTGCCACCAGCAGCTCAAAAGGGGAGTTGAAGGTCAGCTCGGTGGTGGGGTGGGGGTTCGCCGCCCGCAGACACTCGAAGATGGCCTGCCGCTTGTCCCGGTTCACGGGTTGGGGTCCGATTGTTTCGAGCGCCGCCGCTGACGGGCCCGTTCCATGGCCGCCAGGGCCCGGGCGCGACGCTGTTCGCGATCCGGCAGGACCGGCGGGCTGGCCTGCTGGCGACTGCGGCGCTCGGCCCGCCGGGCATTGTCCTCGGCCCGCCGCCGGGCGAGACGCTGATTGCGCTGCTGGTAGCGATCTCTCGCCAGTTCCCGTCGCCGTGCCCGGGCCTCCGGCGGTTCCTGGTCACGCTCAGTGGGCAGCATGTGAATGCAGTCCACCGGGCAGGGGTCGAGGCAAAGATCGCAGCCGGTGCATTCGTCGGCGATCAGGGTGTGCATGCGCTGACGGGCGCCGACAATGGCGTCCACGGGGCAGGCCTGAATGCATTTGGTGCAGCCGATGCAGACGGATTCGTCGATCCAGGCCACTCGCGGCGGCTGGTAAACGCCATGGTCCGGGTTCAGGGGTTTGCTCGCACGACCCAGCAATTCCGCNAGCGCATCGATGCCCAACTGACCGCCCGGCGGACACTGATTAATATCCGCCTCCCCCCGGGCGATGGCCTCGGCATAGGGGCGGCAGCCGGGGTAATTGCACTGCCCGCACTGGGTCTGCGGGAGGCGGGCATCGATGTCATCCACCAGGCTCATGTGGCTTTGAGACTGTCTTTGGACTCGTCAATGACCGCGGCAATGGCGTCCGGATCCACTCGGGTGAGCAGTGGCTTGAACGCTGCGATGTCGTGGTCCAGCAGGGGGTGACTGGCGTCACTCCACTGCATGGTCTCCACATTGAGGAAGGCCTCTGCCGCCCGGGCCGTTTCCGGCAGCACCGGCTTGAGGTAAAGCATCAACAGGCGGAACAGGTTGATGCCCGTGGTGCAGACCGCCTGCACTGAGGGTGCCTGCTCCGGGTCTTTAATGGCGACCCAGGGTTTCTGCTCATCAATGTACTGATTGGCCTCATCGGCCAGGGCCATCACTTCCCGCACCACCCGGGCAAAGGAGCGATCCTCGTACAGGCCGCCGAGGTTTTCGGCTTCGGCACTGAATCGGCGGAACAGTTCCGGGCTATCCAGGTGGGGGCTCAGCCGCCCCTCAAACCGCTTGTGAATAAACCCGGCGCAACGGCTGGCAATATTCACCAGCTTGCCTACCAGATCGGCATTCACCCGCTGAGTGAAGTCCTCGAGGCTGAGGTCGATGTCATGCACACCACTGCCCAGCTTGGCCGCAAAGTAGTACCGCAGGGATTCGGGGTTCAGATGGCGCAGATAGGTCTCGGCCATAATGAACGTGCCCCGGGATTTGGACATCTTCTGGCCATCCACGGTCAGAAATCCGTGCGCGCAGACCCGGGTGGGGGTGCGGAAACCGGCACCGTGGAGCATGGCCGGCCAGAACAGCGCATGAAAATAGACGATGTCCTTGCCGATGAAGTGATAGAGCTCGGCGTCCGAATCGGCGGCCCAGAAGTCATCAAAATCAATGCCGCGGCGATTGCATAAATCCTGAAAGCTCGCCATGTAACCAATGGGAGCATCCAGCCAGACATAGAAATACTTGCCCGGTGCGTCCGGGATTTCAAAGCCGAAATACGGCTCGTCACGGGAGATGTCCCAGGCGCGCAGACCGGCGTCAAACCATTCCTGGAGCTTGTTGGACACCTCTTCCTGTAGACCTTCGCTGTGGGCCCAGTGTCGCAACATGTCCTCGAAGTCCTGCAGGCGAAAGAAGTAGTGCTCGGACTCCTTTTGCACCGGGGTCTCGCCGGAGAGCACCGATACCGGATTTTTCAGTTCGTCCGGCGAGTAGCTGGCGCCGCAGGCTTCGCAGTTGTCGCCATATTGATCATCTGCTGCACACCGCGGGCAGGTGCCCTTGATGTAGCGATCGGGCAGAAACATGCCCTCTCGTGGGTCATAGGCCTGGGTGATGGTCTGACGATCGATGTAGCCGCCGTCGCGCAGGCGGCTGTAAATCAGCTCGGAATAGTGGCGGTTTTCCGGCGAATGGGTACTGTAGTAGTTGTCAAAATCGATATGAAAGCCGGCGAAATCCCGCCGGTGCTCGGTGCCAATCTGGTCAATCAGAGCCTCCGGGGTCAAGCCCCGCTCTCGGGCCTTGAGCATGATCGGCGTGCCATGGGCATCATCGGCGCAGACATACCAGCACTCATTCCCCTGCAGCTTCTGGAAGCGGACCCAGATATCGGTCTGGATGTATTCCACCAGATGACCCAGGTGAATCGGGCCATTGGCATAGGGCAGGGCACTGGTGACCAGTATCTTGCGGCTCATGAACGCTCCGCGGGGTGACAATCAGGAACCCGGGATTATGCCAGAGCCGGCGGGCCAGGCATCACTCCCCCGCAGGACCGCGGCGATGCCCCGGGCGCTGGCCGCCTGATCCCGGTGACTGACATCCACGGTGAGATCGGCGTAGTGACAGTACAAGGACCGTCGTTCCTGATACAGGTCATCCAGTGACTGGCCGACGGCTCGGGCGATACCGCGGGTATCGAAGTCGGTGACGCGGGCCCTGATTTCCGCCAGCGTCACGTCCAGATGCACGATCACGCCATGGCGGCTCAGTTGAGCCATGGCCGCCTCGCTGTAAACTGCGCTGCCCCCCGTGGCGATGACGTGACCCCGGCAGTCCAGGCGCGTCAGCACCGCTGCCTCGATTCGGCGCAACGCTTGATGGCCACCGGTATCGACGATGTCCTGCAGACGCTGCCCCTCCCGTCTCTGAATCAGCAGATCGGTGTCCACAAAATCCAGGCCGAGTTCCCGGGCAAGTAGCACCCCTACCGTGCTCTTGCCCGCCCCGGGCATGCCGATCAGCACCACGTTGTCGAACTCTCTTTCCATGGCATCAATCTGCCCCCCGGAGGCGCGGGCGGCAACCCCACCCGCAGCGTGTTTAATGCACTGGGAGCGCAGGGTAGACTTCCGGCAGTTCCTTGGGCCATGAGTGATTTGAGGAGACCACATGCCGGAGTTGTCCCGTGCAACCGTCGAAGAGGCCTTGAGCGGCTGGACGGAACCCAATCTGGGGACCGATCTGGTAAGCGCCGGCGCCGTGCAGGCGGTGGAGATCACCGACGCCGGTGTCCGGATTGATCTCAAGCTGGGTTTTCCGGCGGATCGCTATCGCTCCGAGCTGCAGAAGAGCGTTTGCCATGTCTTGACGACGGCGACGGGAGCCGAGTCGGTGACGGTGAAAGTGGACTGGGCGGTCTCCGCCCGGCAGGTGCAGGCGGCGCTCAAGCCCCTCGAGTCGGTGCGCAACATCGTGGCGGTGGCATCCGCCAAGGGTGGCGTCGGCAAATCCACTTGTGCTGCCAATCTGGCGCTGGCGCTTTCGGATGAGGGCGCTCGCGTGGGATTGCTGGATGCGGACATCTATGGTCCCAGCCAGCCGCGGATGATGGGGGTGGCGGGGCGCCGGCCGGAAAGTCCCGATGGCAAGACGCTGACGCCGCTGGATAATTACGGCGTCCAGGTGATGTCCATCGGTTTTCTGATTGAAGAGGATTCCCCCATGGTCTGGCGGGGTCCGATGGTCACGCAGGCATTGACCCAGCTGTTGAATGAATCCCGATGGGAGGCGCTGGACTACCTGGTGATTGATTTGCCTCCGGGGACCGGTGACATCCAGTTGACGCTGTCGCAGAAAGTGCCGGTGGCGGGTGCCGTGGTGATTACCACGCCCCAGGACATTGCCACCCTGGATGCGCGCAAGGGCGTTAAGATGTTTGAAAAGGTTAACGTGCCGGTGCTGGGTATTCTCGAGAACATGAGCACTCACTGCTGCAGTCAGTGCGGGCACGAGGAACACATTTTCGGCTTCGGCGGTGGCCAGCGTCTGGCCGAACAGGAGGGAGTGGAACTGCTGGGTTCCCTGCCCCTGGATATTTCCATCCGGGAGCAGGCCGACCGGGGTCAGCCCACCGTGGTGGCCGATCCTCATTCCGCTGCTGCCGAGCGCTACCGGCAGGCCGCCCGCCGCACGGCAGCCCTGCTCTCGTTGCAGGATCCGGCGGGCGCCAGCCGCTTCCCCAACATCGTCGTCGACGACAACTAGGATCGGTGCTGTGAGCATTAAATCGGATCGCTGGATTAGAGAAAGAGCCGCGGAAGGCATGATCGAGCCCTTCGAGGCCGGGCAGGTCAGGGAAAATGTGGGCGGGCGAATGATCTCCTATGGCACATCCAGCTACGGCTACGACGTCCGCTGCGCGGATCACTTCAAGATTTTTACCAACATCAACTCGGCGGTGGTGGACCCCAAAGCCTTTGATGAGTCCAGTTTTGTGGATGTGCGCGCAGACGTCTGCATCATCCCCCCCAACAGCTTTGCCCTGGCCAGCACCGTGGAATACTTCCGGATTCCCCGCAATGTCCTCACCATCTGTCTCGGGAAATCGACCTACGCCCGCTGCGGCATCATCGTCAACGTCACCCCCCTGGAGCCGGAGTGGGAAGGGCATGTGACCCTGGAATTCTCTAACACCACCACCCTGCCGGCGAAAATTTACGCCAATGAGGGGGTGGCGCAGATGCTTTTCCTCGAATCGGACGAAGTCTGCGAGTCTTCCTACAAGGACCGGGCCGGCAAATACATGGGTCAACGGGGCGTGACGCTGCCGCGCCCCTGAGGCCCGTCGATCAGCCCTCGCCGCTCAGGCCCTCGACTTCGGCCAGGCGCATCCGTACGTTCAGGCTGTCGCCTTCATGCTGCTCAATCTGGACCGCCAGATAGTTCAGCGCAGGGGCACACCACAGCAGCGTGTAACGGTCCCGATCCGGATCCTGACGGCGGATGCGTAGTGCCTCGAACTCACCGGCCGGCGTGCTGATCTGCTCGTAACCCTCGATGTGCAGGGTATAAGCTTTGAGTTCTCCGCCATCGGCCACCTGGTAGACCAGACGGTCCCGGGATGTTTCACGGTGGCTGAGGTCGTGCATTAACTGCAGCGGGCTGATCACCCGGTCGATGGTGTCCGGGGTGATGTCGATGCGCCAGGGAAAATCCTCGACGTCATTCACCACCTGCAGACGCGCCCAGTTGAACCGCAGTTCGGCCTCGCGTTCGTCGTCGCCGCGTCGCTGGTAGCGGTAGACATCGGGGCGGAACCCCTGTTCGGTGATTTGGCCGCGGCTGGACTCTTCCACTTCGGCGCGAATCAGCAGGCGCGCCGGTCCGGTGGCTCTGGTGTGGAGGCGATAGTCGTAGCGCCCGGGGAAGGGCCGCCGAAACTGCAGATGAGCTTCGCCCAGGGTGATGCCGACCCGTTGCAGCTGGTAGCGTGCTTCAAACTCCGGCGGCGGGTGGCTGGCACTGGCGATACTGATCACTGCTAGCAGCGTCAGTGCCATCATGGTCAGTCGCTTGCCTTTCATTCAGGTGGTGCCGGCTGTTAAGCAGGGCGGACGCGACAATGGCTCGCCATCCAGGCAGACCTGTCCACTCCGCATGCTGACCCGCCCTTCCGCGATCCAGCGCACCACCAGGGGATAAAGCCGATGTTCCAGCGTTCGCACCCGCGTCTCCAGCGATTCCGGCGTGTCCGTCCGGCGCACCGGCAGACTGGCCTGGGCAATCACCGGACCCGCGTCGAGGGCCGGGATCACGTAATGGACACTGCAGCCATGCTCCCGGTCGCCGGCCTGTAGTGCCCGGGCATGGGTGTGCAGGCCGCGATAGGCCGGCAGCAGCGAGGGGTGAATATTCACCAGCCGTCCCTGAAACGCCTTGACAAAGCCATCGGTGAGAATTCGCATGAAGCCCGCCAGCACCACCAGATCCGGGTTGGCGGTGGCGAGCCGGGCCGCGAGCGCTGCATCGTAGGTCTCCCGATCGGGATAGTCACCATGGGGAAGCACTTCGGCTTCTACGCCGGCGCGGCGGGCGCGCTCCAGACCACCGGCCTCTGCCCGGTTGCTGATCACCCGGACGATCCGGCCTGCAATTTCGCCGTCGGCGACGGCATCCAGCAGCGCTTGAAGGTTGCTGCCGGACCCGGAGATCAGCACCGCGATCCGTAGGCCGGTCCGGGTCATGACCCCTCCGTGTAGCGCACCGCCGGGCCACCGCCCTCAATCACATCTCCGAGCAGCCAGGCCAGCTCGCCAGACGCCTTCAGGACATCCAGCGCATCATTCGCCGCGGCGGCGGGGACCACGGCGACCATGCCGATGCCGCAGTTGAAGGTGCGAAGCATCTCTTCGGTGGTCACGCCGCCGCTCTGCTGTAGCCACTGGAAGAGTGCCGGCCAGTCCCAAGTCCGGGTATCGATACGGGCCGCCAGTGGCGCACGGATGATTCGGGGCAGGTTCTCGGTCAGTCCGCCGCCGGTGATATGGCAAAGCCCATTGACTGGAACCTCGTCCCTGAGCCGCTGCAGGGACCGGACATAGATCCGGGTGGGCTCCAGCAACCGATCCGTCAGGCTCTGGCCGTCCAGCTTGCGGTCCATGCCCTGGGGATCCCGTTCGATAATGCGCCGGATCAGTGAGTAGCCGTTGGCGTGGGCGCCGCTGCTGGCCAGTGCGATCAATGCATCGCCGGGCCGTATCCGGTTGCCGTCAATGATTTCGTCCCGCTCCACCACGCCAACACAGAATCCGGCCAGGTCATAGTCACCCTCACCGTAGATGCCTGGCATCTCGGCGGTCTCACCGCCGATCAGTCCGGCCCCGGCCTGGCGGCAGCCATCGGCAATTCCTTTGATGACCTGTTCCGCCACGTTGAGGTCGAGTCGGCCGGTGGCGTAATAGTCAAGGAAGAACAGCGGTTCGGCTCCGGTGACAATGACGTCGTTGACACACATCGCCACCAGGTCGACGCCGATGCCCTCGTGCCGGCCGGTGTCCAGAGCGAGGCGCAATTTGGTGCCGACGCCATCCGTTCCCGACACCAGCACGGGGCGTCGGTATCGGTCCACCGGTAATTCGAACAGGCCGCCGAAGCCGCCCAGGCCACCCAGCATCCCGGCCCGCCGGGTCGAGGCCACGGCACCGCCAATGCGCTCCACCAAGGCTGCCCCAGCTTCGATGTCGACGCCCGCGTCCCGATAGGTGAGTCCTTCCTTTGCGTCGCGCTTCGTCAAGCCTGATCCTCCCTTGGCGGTTCTTCGTTCAGTGCCAACGTCCATGATAACTTAACCACCACTGCCACCGCTCCGGGAGTCCCGGTTCAATTTCATGACAGCCCGCCACTTCGCTTTTGTTGTCCTGCTCGTCATTCCGCTGGGGATGTTCCTCATCCCTCCGGTGTTCGCCAGGGATCTACCATCGCCAGGCCGGGTCGAAGTGCCTGTGGCGGATCAGACCGATCGTGCCCGCGAGGCAGCCACCGCGGAAGGCATCGATGGGGTGTTGAAGCGACTGACTGGCGATCCCGCGGTGACGGAGACACCAGCGGCCGCCGGGATGCGCGACCAGGCAGATGATCACCTGCAGGGTTTCTCCTACCGGCGGGGCGAGGACGGCGATCTCTTTCTAGTGGCCCGCTATGACGTTCGCCGACTGCGTGAGGCATTGGTGGCGGCGGATATCCCCATCTGGCCGCAGCGTCCGCCGACGGTGTTGGCCTGGGTTTCCATGGATGACGGCGACGGCCCGCGCATCCTACAGGCTGGCGACCAAGGGGGGCTGGGGGATCAGCTGGCGCAGTCTGCGGCGGACCTGGGGGTTCGGATGCTTTACCCGATTATGGATCTGCAGGATCTTGCCGCCATATCTCACGCGGACATTGCCGCCGGCTTCGTGGATCCGGTGATCGATGCCTCCGGGCGCTACGGATCCGATCGCCTGCTAGCGGGTCAGGTGCTAGAGCGAGGCGGTGCCGCCCGGGTCGGCTGGATGCTGGTGGACCCGGAGCAGGCCACCGCTCAGCGCTGGCGCGTGACTGGTGAGGATGCAGGACAGCTGGTGGGCGATACGCTGGAGCCACTGCTTGAGCAGCTCCGGGAACAGTTTGCCTATCTGCCGGACCTCGGCGCTCGCGGCCGCTTGACTGTGAGGGTCGCCGGAGTCCGGGACCTGGCGATCCATGATCGGCTAATGGAGCGGCTGGAGTCCCTGGCGGGGGTCGCTCAAGTGATCACGCTTGGTGTGCAGGCGGACACGGTGGATTTCGAGCTGTCTATCCGCATCGAGCCTGATCAAGTCCGGGATTCCCTGGATCGCGATGCCCGGTTGGTGTCCACCACGGACGGTTATCGCTGGGAATGAAGGGTACCCGGTTGAGTTTCTCACAACTGGCACTGGACTTCCGCTGGGATCAGTCCTGTGATCTGGCCTGTTTTGTGGCTCAGGGCAACGAGGAAGCCGTTGCGGCGGTGGAGGCCCTCGAGACGCCTCGGGCCCAGTGGCTCTTTATCTCCGGGCCCGCTGGCTGCGGCAAATCTCATCTGCTGCATGCAGCCTGCGCGCAGCGCGGCCAGGGTGGACAAGCAGCGGTGTATGTGTCGCTGGCCCAGCATGGCGGCGGTTCGCCGGTCCTGCTGGAAGGGCTCGAGCGAATGGCACTGGTGGTCATTGATGACTTGCATGAGGTGGCCGGGCGGCCGGATTGGGAAGAAGCGATTTTTCACACCTACAACCGGCTGCGGGATACCGGTGGACAGTTGGTGGTGGCGGCGGATCGCACGCCGGCGGGCCTCGAGATGGGTCTGCCGGATCTGGTATCCCGGCTGCAGGCCATGCTGTCGTTGCGCTTGACCCCACCGGATGACGAGCGGCGGCGTTGCATTCTCGAGCAGGCGGCCCGTCGACGAGGGCTGCACCTGCCCCCGGAAAGCGTTAATTATCTGCTGAGCCGGGAGGCTCGGGACCTGTCGCATCTCATGGCGCTGATGGATCGCCTGGATGCCGCATCCCTCAGGTCAGCCCGCCGACTGACGGTTCCGTTCATTCGCGCGGTACTTGCCGGCTAATTATCCGCCGGGGTGTCAGCACCGGACTGCGAGGCGTCCCTGGCGGTCTTGGCGGCCTGGTGGGCCCGTTTACCGTAGCGCAGCACCAGTAGACTGCAGCCGAAGTAGGTCAGCGCCAGTAACACTTCGAAGCTGCCCAGCCAGCGGCCGAGCCCCAGGCCCGTGGCGGCAATCAGCCCATGCACAAAATAGGCAAGGCTCAGCATGCCCGTCCACTGCATGGTGTAGCGCCGACGGGCCAGCAGGCCCGGCAACCCCAGCATCAGTGGCAGAAGAAAGATCACCAGCAGCAGGATGCGAATCGCCGGCGGGGGGGGGTCCAGAACCAGCACCCACGCCGCCAGCAGCGCCATCAGGCTGATGTAGGCGGTCACCGCGACCTTGTAAAGGGGGCTGGGGGCGACGGTGGTCGCGGTTTCCCGGATCTCCCCGGCATCACTCACGGCTGGACTCCTGTCCGCGTTTCAGCTGGGTGGCGACGCGGGCGACCCGGGCGCCAAGGCAGCGGCAGAGCTCGGCCTCGGTGTCGTCCACTGGTCGATCTGCATCGCCACCGGCCAGGTGGCTCGGACCGTAGGGCGTTCCGCCGGAGGAGGTGGTGGTGAGCCCCGGTTCGGAATAGGGCAGTCCCACCAGGTACATGCCGTGATGCAGCAGCGGCAGCATCATGGAAATCAGCGTGGTTTCCTGGCCGCCGTGAAGACTGCCCGTGGAGGTGAATACGCCGGCGGGGCGGCCATCAAGCGCGCCGCTGAGCCAGAGCCCGGTGGTCTGGTCGAGGTAATGCTTGAGGGGCGCGGCCATGTTGCCAAACCGGGTCGGGCTCCCCATGACAAGGCCCTGGCACTCCGCCAGGTCGTCGAGGACGGCGTATGGGGCCCCAGCCTCCGGAACGGCGGGTGCGGTGGCTTCGCTGACTTCGGAGACCGGGGGGACCGTCCGCACCCGGGCCTCGGCGCCAGGGATGGATTCAACGCCATGGGCCACCTGGCGAGCCATGTCATGGGTCGCCCCGTGACGGCTATAATAAAGAACAAGGATTTCGCATTGCATGGGCTGGATGATCCGGGCTGAAAAAGGCTGGTGCAAGGGGGAAGACATGACGACGAACACCCACACATGCCGGCATTTCATCGTGACCGGGCGTGTCCAGGGCGTCTGGTATCGGGTCTCTACTCAGGACCAGGCGCAAAGCCTGGGGCTCAGAGGCCAGGTAAGAAACTGCCCGGATGGCTGCGTGGAAGTCATCGCCTGTGGCGAACCCGAGGCTTTGAATGCGCTGGAGGCCTGGCTCTGGGACGGGCCCGCGGATGCCCGGGTTCGCAGCGTCGACGCGAACCCGGCTGATGATCCAGGTCGTCGCGATTTCGTTATCGCCTGAGACGCGGCGCGCTGGCGCTTTACCGGATTCCCAATCCATGGAAATATATGGCGCCATGCGGCCAAGAGGAGCACGATGAAAACCTTTCGAATGATGGCAGCCGCGGTTCTGGGGCTGTTCATGAGTCTGCCCCTGAGCGCCCTCGCCGAAGAGGGCGATCCAATTCTGGGGCGTGAAAAAGCCTATACCTGCATGGGATGCCACGCGATAGAGGGGTATCGCAATGCCTATCCAGCCTTTCGGGTGCCTCGCATCGGCGGGCAGCACGCGCAATACATCGTTTCCTCTCTGCAGGCCTACAAGAACGGTGATCGGCGGCATCCCACCATGCAGGCCATCGCTGGGACCCTGTCCGAGCAGGACAAGCGGGACATTGCCGCTTATTTTGAGGCCCTCGGGCGGAGTGAAACACCATGAACCGATCCATCGCTTTCGTGCTGGGTCTCGTGATGAGCCTGGTCGGCTCCGCCGCATCGGCTCAGGCCGTCGGTGATCCGATTGCGGGCCAGGAAAAGGCTCAGACCTGCATTGCCTGTCATGGGGCGAAAGGCGCTGCGGACAATCCCGAATTTCCGATTCTGGCGGGTCAGCATGCCGACTACCTGCTGCATACCCTGCGGGCCTATCAATCCGGCGACCGCGTCAACGCCATCATGAACGGGCAGGCCGCCGACCTCAGCGAAGAGGACATGCGGGATCTGGCGGCTTTCTACAGCCAGCTGGAGCCGGCGCTTCACACCCCCGATCGATCCCGCAGGTAGGCGTAGCCACTGCGGTAGTCCGGATGCCTGAAGCGGTAGCCGCTGGCCACTAATCGCTGATTGCTGCATCGCCGCCCGGCGTTGTCGCCCGGCTCCCTTGGTGGTGTCGGGCAGCCCAGCACCCCGGCCATCCAGTCCATGATTTCGCATTGGGTGCAGGGGTGGTCGTCGGTGGCCACGTAGACGGGCGCCGGCGACGGCAGATCACCCAGGTGGCACAGGACTCCCACGCAATCATCTTCATGAATGCGATTGGTATAGCGGGGCGGATGATCGCCGCAGCCCCCTCC
>SL_7KL_010_BRINEDRAFT_10000314_pt1 | contig 22669 bp, 22 predicted proteins | sample SodLak_010_BRINE_FD_10663 | JGI IMG/M metagenome (IMG submission 10663)
AGGTCGAAGATGACCGCGTCGTAGCGGTGCGGGTCCAGGGTCGTGGCCATCAGCCTGCCTCGTCGTCGTTGGGTGGTGCCGCGTCTCCGGTGCCCCGGCACTCCCCCGCCGACGCACCCACCGCACATCGGACCCCACGTTGGACCACGCGGTAGAGAGCATCGTGCCCGGCATGGCATGCGGCGCGCTGGACTGTCGACCGACCGGTCGGTCAGCAGGTGCCGCACCGATCCGTACACCGGTTGCCCGGTGCCCCCGTCACTGATCGCGACGTCCCAGGAACGGGAAGGCCTCCAGGATGTGCTCCAGGCGGTCACCGATAGCCGCGATCCGGGAGCGTGGCACACCCACCACGACGAAACGTAACTGCGTTGCCGGGTCTGCCGGCTCCTTGGCGACACCGGTGACGGGCACCTGCTCTCCCTCCACGGTGAGATCGAGTTCCAACCAACCCTCGATCGACCCACACCGCGCAACCGGGGCCTCCCCGTCGGCCAGGTGGCGCAGTTCGATCAGGAGGTCCGTGAGCTCCTGGAGCTTCAACGAGGCCTGGAGCCGCGCGGAGAACCCTCCCTGCCGGATCTCGACGCTGGTTGCAAGCCCGTTCGCATCCCAGTAGCGGTCCGCCCGGATGGCGGGTTCACGGGCCAGCACCTGGAGCATGACGTGACCGGACGCGCCTTCGAGCAGCAGGGCCGGGTCGTGGTCACCAGTGGTCATCGTTCGACGCTAGCTGCTAGGAGCGGCCGGTGCGCAGGTCAGCGGTAGCACGCACCGTGCGCGGCGGTCGCGTCCTCACCACCGCCGGCACGGCAGCAGCTACCGTCGATCAGGCGGGGAACCTGACGCCGCTACGGAGGAGCACGTTGGCGAAGGGCCGGAACTCTCCGGTCCTGACGACCGCGCGGGCACCGAGGGTCATGGCCTTGAGACCCTCGTGGGTCACCCGTTCGACGTGGGCGTCGGGGAGTCGCTCCGCCAGCGCATCGAGGAGCCATGCCGCGTCGTCGGTGCTCTCGTGGGCGACGACGTAGGCCTCCACCCGGAGTTCCTCGAGCACCGCGTCGAGGACCTCGAGCAACGGTGGCTTCCCGGGCGCGAAGGCCAGGTCGATCCGCGGCGTCGTAGGGACGATCGGCAGGCCGGCGTCGGCCAGCCCGATCAGGTCACCGTGCCCGGCGGACGCCAGGGTCCGTGCCAGCTCTGGGTGCAGCACACCGGCATCCTTCACGTTACGTCATCTCCCTCGTGCCACTGCTGCCGGAGTTCGGTGCGGCGCGGTAACGAGGGTTGCGCACCCTTGCGGGTGACGGTCACGGCTGCCACCGCGCTCGCCCACCGGGCTGCCCTCGCGAGATCCGCCCCCTCGATCAACGCCACGGTCAGCGCGGCACAGAAGGAGTCGCCGGCGGCGGTCGCATCGACGGCTTCGACGACCGGTGCAGCGACGGGCACCACGCGGCCCCCATCCACGACCAGGGCACCGTCCGCCCCCAGGGTGACCACCACCTGCGAGGGGCCCTCCAGGGTGCCCACGAGGTCCACCACCTCGTCGATGGTCCTCGGCTCGCGGTCGCTACCGGCAAGCGTGGCGAGCTCCCCCCGGTTGGGGACCAGCACGTCGACGCGGTGCAAGAGCTCGCTCGGCAGGGTCGCGGCCGGTGCCGGGTTGAGGACGACCAGCGCCTCGGCTGCAGCGGCGGCCGCGGCCACCGTGGGTACGGGCACCTCGAGCTGGAGCAGCACCGCGGCGGCATCACCCAGTCGGGCAGCCACCACGTGCTCCGTGGAGAGGCGGTCGTTGGCCCCGGGGCTGACCACGATCGTGTTCTCACCGTCCACACCCACGACGATCAGCGCCAGGCCGCTCGGTACGCCCTCGAGCGCGGCCAGGTCGGTGACGTCGACGTCGTCGTTGGCCAGGGCCTGCCGGAGGGTGTCCCCCACCTCGTCGTCACCGACGCAGCCGACGAAGCGCGTCCGTGCACCCAGCCGCGCGCAGGCGACCGCCTGGTTGGCACCCTTGCCTCCGGTGGCGCGGTAGTGGTCGCCGCCGATGACCGTCTCGCCGAGCCGCGGATGCCGCCGGACGGGGACCACGACGTCGAGGTTGGCGCTACCGACCACCGCGATCGAGGGTGAGGCCGCGCCCGCAGGCCCGCTCACGATGCTGCCACCGCGTCGGGTTCCAGGCCAGCGGTCCACATCAGCAGACCCTGGAACAGCGGTGCGTACCCCGGCCACTGCTCGCAGAAGGCCGGTGGCGCCCAGTGCGGCGCGCAGTCGGAGGTGAACACCGCGGTGCGGCCCGCATCGACCTGACGGACGGCGACCAGGGGGTCACCGGCGATGGTCGCCAGGACCTGCGCGTCGGCGACCGGCACCGTCCGGTTGTGCCCCAGCAGGTGCGGCCACGTCCCGGTGATACCGCCGAGCGCCGGGTGGTCGGCGTCGGTGACGGTCGGTGTGACGCCCTCGGGGGCCTCGATGCGGTCATCGTGGGGCAGGCAGGTGACGGGCAGGACCTCCTCGACAGGGGTGCCGGCGAAGGCGGCCTTGGCCTCGAAGCCGGTGAAGGACAGGTAGCCGCCCACCATCACCAGCCCACCGCCGTCGCGGACCCAACGAGCCAGGGACCGCAGCCTGTTCGGACGCGTCTCGGAGCCTTCTAGGACGGCACGGGGTAGCAGCAGGGAGTTCGCGCCGATGTCGCTGAGGACGACGACGTCGTACGCCGACAGCGCTGCCGCCGTGTCGGGGAAAGCGTCGGGCACCAGGTGCGCCGGCAGGTGGGTGAGGGTGTGGCCACCGGACTCCAGGGCAGCACGCAGAGGGCCGATGCCCTCGACGTAGGAGCTGACGGTGAAGTGATCGACCCCTTTGATGTGGGTCGACTGGGTGATCCAGGACTCGCCCGCGACCAGGACGTGCATACGCAGCCTCCGTTCGGTGTGCCGGTGTCGGGGTCTGTGGTGGGAGGGCGCCGACGAGGGTTCGCTGCGGCTCAGCCCTCGTTGATCAGCTCGAAGAAGGTGACCTCGTAGGTGTCGATCCACTCCATCCAGCGTGCCGCCACGTCCTTGCCGGGCGACACCTCGTGGTCGGCCTCGAACTCCTCGGGTGAGGTGATCTCGATCACCTCCAACCCGTCCCACACCGCGGCATCGCCGCCCATCTGACGGCGCGCGCGGCCGTCGCGGAAGCCACGAACCGAGGGCAGCTCCAGCATCCTCGGCCCGATGAACTCGCGAGCGAAACCCTCGTAGTCGTCCAGGGTCCGGCCCTCGGCCAGGGTGAACAGCGTGATCGCGACGTACACGTCGGGCTCCTGTCGTCATCGCTGCGACGGTGGTAGGGATGCGGATCGGGGCCGGCCGGCTCGAGGGGAGGGGAGCACCGGCCGGCCCCGGAACCATCAGTCGAGGAAGGCCGCCACGTTGTCGGCGGTGACCAGCTCGACGTCGACCGGGACCTCCTCGTCGAGGTCCTCGCCGCCAGCGAGAGCGATCGCGCTCTCGATGCCGATGCGCCCGATCTCGAAGGGCTGCTGGGCGACGGTGCCCTCCATGCGACCGTCTTCGATCGCCGCGAGGGCGTCACCGGTGGCATCGAAGCCGATGATCACCAGTTCATCGAGGATGCCGAGCGCGTCAGCTGCCTCCACCGCACCGAGCGCCATCTCGTCGTTCTGAGCGAAGATCGCGTCCAGGTCGGGGTTGGCCTGCAGGATGTCCTGCGCCACGTTGAAGCCCTCGTCGCGGCTGAAGTTGGCGGTGATGCTGGAGACCAGCTCCACGCCGTCGGCGTCGGCCAGGACGTTGTCGAACCCGGCGCCACGCTCACGGGTGGCATCGGTGCCGGGGATGCCCTCCAGCTGCGCCACGGTGCCCTCGCCACCGATCAGGGAGAGCAGCTCCTCCGTCGCGAGCTCGCCACCCAGCACGTTGTCACTGGAGACGTGGGTGGCGACCTCAGCTCCGTCGACGGCCCGGTCGACAGTGATCACCGGGATACCCGCGGCCTCGGCCGACTCGACCACCGCGATGGCGGCCTCCGAGTCCACGGGGTTGAGCACGATCACGTCGACGCCCTGTGTGATGAAGTCGTCGATGCCGTTGGCCTCGGTCTGGGCGTCGTCCTGGGAGTCGTTGACGATCAACTCGATACCGGCCTCGTCGGCTGCGGCCTGCGCGCCCTCCTGCAGCGTCACGAAGAACGGGTTGGCCAGGGTGGAGATGGACAGACCGATGGTGATGTCGGTCGCGTCACCGTTCGCGACGTCCGTCTCCTCCTCGCCGTTGCACGCAGCGAGCACGAGCGCGAACACCGCGAGCAGCGCGGACAGCTGGAACAGCTTCCTGGTTCGTCCCATGGTGCATCCTTCCTATTGATCTCAGCCCCCCGCAGGTTTGCGGAGGGTGTCGGTCATCACGGCCACGGCGATCACCGCACCGATGACGATCTGCTGCCAGAACGACGACACGCCGAGCAGGTTCAACCCGTTGCGGATCACGCCGATGATCAGCGCGCCGACCAAGGTCCCTGCCAACCTGCCGCTGCCCCCGTTGAGGCTGGCACCGCCGATCACCACCGCGGCGATCACGTCCAGCTCGAGCGTCGTGCCGGCGGTGGGTTGCGCCGAGTTCAGCCGTGCGGTCAGGAACAGTCCACCCACGGCCGCCAGCGCTCCCGCCGCGGTGTAGACCTTCAGCTTGGCGCGGCGGACGTTGATGCCCGACAGCCGTGCCACCTCCTCGTTGCCACCGATCGCGTACAACGCCCGTCCCGTCGGGCGGTAACGCAGGTACATCGATCCCAGCACGAACAGTGCGGCGACGAACAGCACGCTGACCGGGATCACGCCGAACAGCCGGAACGTGGCCACCCACCGGAACCAAGTGGGGTAGCCGGTGATCGGTTGTCCTCCCGTGATCACCAGAGCAAGCCCCCGGGCGACCGAGAGCATGGCCAGCGTGGCGACGAAGGGAGGGAGGCGTCCGTAGGTGATCAGCAGACCGTTGATCAACCCCGCCAGGGCGCCGACCGCGATCCCGGCGATGATCGCCACGCCCATCGGCAGGCCCGCGGTCGCGAACGTCCAGCCTGCAACCGCAGCGCCGAGCCCGAGGACGGAGCCCACGGACAGGTCGATGCCCTTGGTGATGATGACCGCCGTACCACCCAGTGCCAGCACCGCCAGCACGGTGATCTGCTGGAAGACATTGAACAGGTTGCCGACGGTCAGGAAGTTGGGCGCCAAGACCGCGAGCACCGCGCTGAGCACGATGAGGCCGAGGAGGGGGCCGCTGCCCGAGAGCAGCCGCTCCGCGAGGGCTCGGAGATGCCGACCGTTGGCCGCTGGCTCCTCCGCGGGAGCCGACGGTGGCAGTGCGTCGTTGTCCGACATCCTCATCCCTCCACGGCCAGTTGCATCACGGCCCGCTCTGTGGCGTCCTCACGTGGCAGCTCTCCGGTGAGCCGACCGCGACTGAGCACGGCGACACGGTGGGCCAACCCGAGTACCTCGGGCAGCTCCGAGGAGATGACGATCACGCCCTTTCCCTGGAGCACCAGCTCGTTGATGATCCGGTAGATCGCCTGCTTCGCGCCGACGTCGACGCCGCGCGTGGGTTCGTCGAAGATGACCACCTCAGGCTCGCGTGGCAGCCACTTGGCGATGACGACCTTCTGCTGGTTCCCGCCCGACAGGGTCGCTGCCGTCTGCAGCGGCGAGCCACGCAACTCGACCCGCTCGGCCAGCTGCCGGGTGAGCCGGTTGAGCGCCGAGGGTCGCACCACGCCGCCCTCCACCGCACGCTCGAGCATCGGGTAGGTCGCGTTGTCGCGGACCAGCTGGTCCAGGGCCAGACCGTGCTCCTTGCGGTCCTCGGGGATCATCGCGATCCCGGCCTGAGCGGCCTCCTCAGGGCTGCGGAGCCGCACCACCTCGCCGTCCAGACGCACCGTCCCCGCATCCAACTGGTCAGCACCCACCAGGGCGCGTGCGAGCTCGGTGCGCCCTGCCCCGACCAACCCAGCGATCCCCAGGATCTCCCCCCGGTGCAACGTCAGGTCGACGTCGGCGAAGGCCCCGTTGCGGGTGAGGCCCTCGGCCCGCAGCAGCTCCTCGCCCACGCTGTCGGGGGGATCGGGGAACTGCTCGTCGACCTCGCGGCCCACCATCGCCTGGATGATGTCCTCGGTGGGCACATCACCACGGGACCAGCCCGCCACCCCTGCGCCGTCGCGGAGCACGACCACGGCATCAGCCACCCGCGGGATCTCGTACAGGCGGTGGCTGATGTAGATGAAGCCGACACCCTGGCTACGCAGGTCGTGGATCAGCTCGAACAGGATCTCCGCATCCTCTCGGGACAGCGCCGCCGTCGGCTCGTCGAGCACCAGCAGCCGTGCCTCGAGGGCGAGGGCCTTGGCGATCTCCACCTTCTGCCGTGCACCGACGGACAGCCGTGCGACGGGGGTCGCCGGATCCAGATCGCCGAGACCGACACGGTCGAGGTGGTTCGCTGCGTGCTGGCGCAGGGCGTCGTAGTCGATCAACCCACGCCGTAGCGGCAGACGACCGAGGGCGATGTTCTCCATCACCGAGACACCGGGGAGCAGGTTGGTCTCCTGGTGCACCATCCCGATGCCGGCGTCGAGGGCCACCGCGGCGGAACGGGGCGCGTAGGGCTGGCCCTCGAAGGCCATCGTCCCCTCGTCCGGCTGATGGACCCCGGAGAGGATCTTGACCAGGGTGGACTTGCCTGCCCCGTTCTCACCGAGCAGGGCTACCACACGGCCGGGGTGGACCTCCAGATCGACACCGTCGAGAGCGAGCACCCCGGGGAACGCCTTACGCAGCCCGCGCGCGGTGAACAGCGGTTGCTCGCTCATGACCGCACCTGGGAAGCGCTGCTGGGACGCGACGACCCCGCTACGGTCGAGTCACGCACGATCAACGCAGGCGCGAGCAGTTGCAGCGATGGCCCGTCGGCAACCGAGCCCGCACGCAGCAGCCGCTCGACGGCCGCGTCAGCCAACTCGTCGATCGGCTGACGGACGGTGGTCAGCTTCGGCCGCGTGAGGGTGGCGAAGCCGATGTCGTCGTAGCCCGTGACCGCCACGGTGCCCGGGACCTCCACACCATGCTCGGCGAGGACGGCGAGCACACCCAGGGCGATCAGGTCGTTCCCGCAGACGATGGCGGTCGGGAGCTCGCCGGCCCCGACCAGCTCCGTCGCGGCCGCGCGACCCCACTCCACGGTGTAGGCACCGTAGCGTGTGGAGTACACGTTGCAGCCGGTCGCGGCTGCGGCGTCCACGAAGGCCTTGGCACGTTCGCGGGCCGTGGAGTCCCTCGGCTCTGCGCTGACGAAGGCCAGGTCCCTGCGCCCAAGCTGGTGGAGGTGATCGACGACCGCTTGGATGCCCGCACGCTGGTCGACAGCGACCAGGTCGGCCGGCACACCCTCAGCGGCGCGATCCAGCTGCACCAGGTGGACCAGGCCTGCGGCTTCGGTCAGCGCCGGCGCGGAGGCTCGTTCGTCGACCGGCACCGCCAGGAGACCGTCGATGCTGCGATCCAGCAAGCGGTGGAGCCCTTCGGCTTCCGCCGTGGGATCGTCCTCCGCATCGACCAGCAGCACCGTCCTACCCACGCGCTGCAGGCGCCTTCCCACCGCTTCCATCAGCGCGGAGAAGTACGGGTTACCCACCTGGGGGACGACCATCCCGACGGTGTCGGTGCGTTGGCGACGAAGCCCGCTTGCCAGCAGGTTGGTGCGGTAGCCGAGCTCCTCCTGCGCTGCACATACGCGCTCGGCCAGCTCGCCGTTGACCCGACGGGTCCCAGACAGCACCCGTGACACCGTGGCGACGGAGACCCCGGCGGCCTCCGCCACATCACGCATGGTCACCACGGCTGCGCCTATCTGCACGTACCCGGCCTGCTCCCCGACCCGACTCGCAGTCGCGGACCTCTTGCTCGCCCCGCACTTGGAAAACGATTTCCTCCTTGGTGGATTCTAGCCCATCTACGGGTCGCGTCAAAGGTGACGGGCCAACCTCGAGCGGCCACGACCCCCCGGCCCCCCGGCAGACCATCCTGCACCGACAACGGACGGTCGCCCCCCCATTACGCTGGCGCTGTTCCTGCTCTGCCGCTCATCACCCGACCGCACTCCCCACCCGCCTACCCCCTTCGCCGGCGGCGCCGAACGCCCCAGTCGTCGACGTCATGCCTGAGAACCACCGGGCCGGCCTGCTCAAGGGGCGCACCTTCACGACGCTGATCGCGCTGTTCTTCGTGGTGCACTACGGGATGTTCATGGCGGGCATCGGGGTCGTCGTCGGCGTCTTCGTCTTCTCCAGAGTTGGGCTCCGCGAGGCGCTGGCGCCCGGCATCCTGCTACTGGCAGCCCGCACCATGCTCGCGAACATCCCTCGGTGGCGGCGGACGCCCGGTTCCTGGGCGCGGACGGGTCCTCGTACCTGATGGGTCGCGCCATGACGGTGATCGGGATGGCCTACCGCAGGATGATGCCCCTGCACGTCGGCATCATCATGCTCGGCATCCTCGACGTGCGGTGGTGGCCCTACGGCACCGTCGCCATCGTCGGCACGATCACGTTCATCGGTGGGCTGTGGCTCTACCGACCCTCAAGGCCCTCGCTGCCAGGTCGCAACCCCCACCCACCAACCCGCTCAGACCGTCATCTGCGACCCGGCACAACCTGCGTCCACCCGCACCACCGTCACCACCGCTGCCACCCCGAACACCCGCGGTACGGCCACTATCCCCGCCGCCACACCCGCCCGTATCCGGGCCGTGGGTATGACCACCGCCTACCTCGCCGCCGAAGGCTTCGAGCGGCAGCTCGATGAGGAGCTCGCCCGCAACGGCACCGCCGTGGAACTGCAGCACGGTCGACTCCGGATCAGCGAGAGCCCGCCCGTGCACGCCGCCTGGGCAGCCAACACCTGTTGGGATGCAAAGCGGATCCAGGTCACCTCCATCGACCACGCCACCAAGGAGCTGCGCGCCCGCCAGCGCAACTGGGCCCTCTACGCCCCCGTGGACCGCGGGCGGGCCCAGCTCATCGCCAACAAGCTCCCCCACGTGGCGGCCCGACCGCTGGAGCTCGGCGAGGTGGCCCCCGACGCACCCCTCGGCTCCTGGACGCTGCTCGAGCGCGACCTGGTGCTGGCCGCCAGGAACTGCTCCAGCCCCTTCTCCCACGGCGTGCCGCGGTTCACCGAGGATCGCACAGGTTCGCCGAGCCGGGCGAACCCGAAGCTGCGGGAGGCTTTCGCACGGCTGCGCCGTCAACCCGAGCCGGGCGACCGCTGCCTCGACCTGGGCGCGGCCCCGGGCGGGTGGACCTGGCTACTCACCCTCACGGGTGCGCAGGTGCTCGCGGTGGACCGGGCACCGATCGACCGCGCCCTGCAACAGCGTCCGAACGTGACCTTCGAGCAACGGTCCGCCTTCGGCCTCGACCCCGTGGAGCGCGGGCACATGTACTGGTGCAGCGAGGTCATCGCCTATCCGGAGCGGCTGCTGGAGCTGGTGTCGCGGTGGCTGTCCAGCGGCCACGTCCGCAACCTCGTCTGCACCGTCAAGTTCCAGGGGCCGACCGATCACGAGGTGGCCGCACGGTTCGCCGCACTGCCCGGTGCGCAGCTGTTCCGCCTATCCAACAACCGGCACGAGTTGACCTGCGCGGTCCTGGACGCGCTGTGACGAGCGAGAGGACGAGGACGGAGTCGCACCTGCACGCCGACGACCGGATCCCGGGGGCGAACCCGAGCAGCAGGCCCGCGAGGTAGTGTCGGGGGTGGGCGGCCGCTTGAACTCGGCAGCAACGGCCGACCGAACAACGCGCGCAATCTCGACGACGTGCAGCTGCCCCGCCCGGAGGACATCGGTGCGTGCTGAAGGCTCGGGAGCCCGGTAGCTCGCGGTTCGTCCTGGTCCTCGGCACGGCCGCGGCCGTGGCCGGAGCCCTGCCGGTCTTCGTCACAGCGGCGCTCGCGGTCCAGGTGTCCGCTTCACTGGGCTTCGGTCCGGTGGGTATAGGGGCTGCGGTCGCCACGTTCTTCGCGGCGGTCGCGTTCAGCGCGATCCACCTGGGTCGCGCCGCCGACCATCTCGGCGCTGCTACCGCGCTTCGGGCGGCCAACGTCGGGACCGCGGTCGCCGCGCTCGGGATCGCCGCGATGGCGACGACCTGGTTCAGCTTGGCCCTGGGGCTGGTGCTGGCAGGCCTTGCCGCCGCCCTGGGCGACCCGGCCGCGAATCGGCTCCTGTCGCTGCAGATCGACCGCCGACGCCTGGGCACCGCGTTGGGCCTCAAGCAGTCCGCTCCACCGCTCGCATCGATGCTGGCCGGGCTGGCCGTACCTGCACTCGCGCTCACCGTGGGTTGGCGCTGGGCGTACGCCCTTGCTGGAGGACTCGCCCTGCTGGTTGCGGCTGCCGTCCCCCGCAACACCTCACCCCTCTCAGCCCGTCCGGCGCAGCGTCGTCGCGGGCGTCCCGAGCCCCTGGAGGGCAGGCCCGCTCTGCTTCTGCTCGCCGCCAGCTTCGCCCTTGCCTTCGCTGCGAGCTCGATCGTGCTCGCCTTCTACGTCGACACCGCCGTGCGCGCCGGGACGAGCCCTGCGCGGGCCGGGCTGGTGTTCGCCGCGGCCAGCCTCACGGCGATCGCCACCCGACTGGTCGCTGGCGTGGTCTGCGACCGCACGGCCGTACGGCCCCTGGCGCTTGGAGCTGGACTGCTGGCCGCGGGCGCCGTCGGCATCGCCATGTTCACCCTCGATCAGCCCTGGGGTCCAACGGTTGGTGTCGTCATCGCGCTGGGCGGCAGCTGGGGGTTCCCCGGGGTGTTCTGGTACGCGCTCATGCGTGCCTACCCGCACGCACCGGGACGGATCACCGGCATGATGTCCCCAGCTGCGATCGGTGGCGTCGTCGGCCCCCTGGGCTTCGGCGCACTGTCCACAGCAGCCACGGACACCACCGCCTGGCTCCCTACCAGCGTCATCGCACTGCTGTCCTCCGCAACGATGCTGCTCGGTCATCATCAGCTCTCGCAGCACTCGCAACACTCGCGGGGCTGAGGCACACGACAGCCGGCGTGCGACTCGCAGTGGTCACAACGCCCCAGCTACTGCGCTCAGCCCTTGAGTCCCGTCTGGGCGATGCCCTGGATGAACTGCCGTTGGGCCAGAACGAACACCAGGAGGACGGGGAAGGTCATCAGGGTGGTCGCCGCCAGCTGGACGTTCCAGATGGGTCCACCGTACGCGTCCGCGAACTGGGTCAGGGCCAACGGCAGGGTGAACCGCTCCGGCGTGGAGAGGAACACCAACGGCTCGAGGAACATGTCCCAGGTCTGCAGGAAGGTGATGATGGTCAGGGCGGCCAGCGCGGGCGTGGCCAGGGGCATAGCGATGCGGAAGAAGATGCCGAAACGCCCGAGGCCGTCGACCCGCCCGGCCTCCTCCAGTTCCTTCGGCAGCCCGAGGAAGAACTGCCGCATCAGGAAGGTGCCGAACACGCTCTGTGCCCCGAACATCGGGATCAGGACCAGGGGCACGTGGGTGTCGATCCACCCGGCCTGGTTCATCATCTGGAACAGCGGGATGATGATCACCTCACGGGGTACCAGCAGCCCGCCGAGCAGCACGAGGAACAGCACGCTCGCGCCAGGGAACCGCACCCGTGCGAAGGCGTAGCCAGCCATCGAGGAGATGAGGAGCACTCCCGCGGTGACCAGGACCGCGATGTAGACGCTGTTGAAGTACTGCAACGCGAAGGGCTGCAACTCGAAGACCCGCGCGAAGTTGCTCCACTGCGGGTCCGTGGGCCACAGGACCGGCGGGAACGCGAACACCTCGGCTGCGGTCTTGAGTGAACTCGTCACCATCCACCACAGCGGGAACACGAAGGGGACGAGCAGCAGCACGATGACGAGATAGAGGGCGGCACGGGCCCAGTTCAACCGGCGGCGGGCCTCGCTGGCAGCGACCATCGAAGACTCAGCTCTGCTCATGGAACACCCACCGCTTCCGGAGCTTCCACTGGATGACCGTGAGGATCATCACGATCACGAACAGCAGCACGGCGCCTGTGCTGGCGTAACCCGCCTCGAAGCGGCGGAAAGCCTGCTGGTAGACGTAGTAGACCAGCACGTTCGTCGAGTTCCCCGGCCCACCGCCGGTCATCACCGCGATCGTGGCAAAGACCTGGAAGGAGCCGATCACGGTGATGATCGACACCAGCATCACCATGGGCGCGATCATCGGGAGCGTGATCCGCCGGAAGATCTGGAATGGACCGGCACCGTCAACCCGGGCGGCCTCCTGGATCTCACTGGGCACACCCTGCAGCGCGGCGAGGAAGAGGATCATGTTCAGGCCGACGTTCTTGAACACCTGCACCACGACCAAGGACGGCATCGCCCACGTGGTCGAACGCAGCCAGTTGGGGCCGTCAGCACCGATCAGGGAGAGGAAGGAGTTGATCCCGCCGTCGGCTTGGAGGAGGAACTCCCAGACCACGGCCCAGGCCACGAGCGAGACGACCACAGGGGCGAAGAACAGCGTGCGGAACACGGTGGTCCCCGGCAGCTTCTGGTCGACGAGCACCGCGAGCAGCAGGGCCAGACCGAGGTTGAGGGGCACGAGACCGAGGGAGAACGCAAAGGTGTTGCGGAGCACCTGCCAGGCGAGAGGGTCCTGGGCCATGCGCGTGTAGTTGTCGAAACCGACGAAGGGGGCAGTCCCGCGGAGGATGTTCCAGTCGAAGAGGCTGTACCAGAACACCAGGACGATGGGGATGCCCAGGAAGATCAGGAACCCGATGAACTGCGGCGCGATGAAGACGTAGCCGCTGAGCCGGTCCTTCAGCCAGTAGGCGTTCCGCCGCTCACGGCGCCGGAGTGGCCCTCCAGGGGGGGCTTCCACGGTCGAGCTCATCGTGTGGCCGTCCTCTGCTCAGGACGCGTCGGGCCCGCATCGTGCGCGCGTCGTTGTTGGATGTGGTGGGGCGCCCCGGGGGGAGGGCCGCCCCACCACAAGTGTGAAATCACTGCAGCAGGGGCTCGCTGGCGTCACGGACCTGCTCGAGAACGGACTGCACGTCGGCGTCGGCTTCCCACAGCGCGTCGAGCTCGGAACGGATCGTGTCACGCAACTGGGCGAAGTTCGGATGCGAGGGGATCGGACCTCCAGTGGCGATGCCCTCGATCACCACACGCTCCAGCTGCTCCCCGGTGAGCAGCGGGTTGGTCTCCGCGAGCACCTCCGCGGTCAGCAGGGATGCACGGGGCGGCGGGAAGAACTGAGCCATCGCACGACTGTTCTCCTCGTTGGTCCAGTAGGCGAGGAACTCCGTCGCCTCCGGACGGGCTTCGGAGTTGGTGAAGACGCCGACCGCAGCCTGACCGACCACCTGCTGCGCTCCAGCCGGGCCCTCAGGCAGCGGCACCAGGCCCCAGGCGAAGCCGTCCTCCTCCAGCAGCGAGGCCCGGCTGATCTGGGTGATGGTGAGCGCAGCATCCCCAGCGAAGAAGTCGGCGCTCTGGCCCGGCCCGGGGTGCGCCTGGTCCTCGAAGACCATTGAGTGGAACCAGCTCATCGCCTCCACCATCTCCGGATCGGCGAAGGTCGAGGTCGTACCGTCCTCGCTCCATGCGCTGGCTCCCCAGCCGCGCCAGACCGTGGCCAGGTTGTCCCACAAGCTGAACTCGAAGTCCCGCACGACGAAACCGTGGTTTGCGATGTCCTCGTCGACGATCGTGGTGGCCGCGCTGCGCAAGGCATCCCAGGTCCACTCGCCTTGCTCGAGGAGCTCGTCGGGCGTCTGCAGCCCCGCCTGCTCGTACATGTCCGCGTTGTAGAACAACGCGAAGGGTGAGGTCGAGAAGGGGTAGCCGTAGACCGAGTCACCATCCACCCACAGTTCCAGCGCCGACTCCTCGATGTCGTCGAAGTCGTAGCCCTCGGTCCCACGCAGCGACGAGCCGACGTCGTGGAGCACACCCGACTGGACGAACTCCGGACCGTTGCGTTCCATGATCCACCCCAAATCCGGTGGGTTCCCGCCGGCCAGCTGCACGGTCAGTGCGTCGTTGTAGTCCTCGAAGGGCAGCACGTCGAAGCTGATGGACTCGATGGTGTCATGCTGAGCGACGAAGCTGTCGGCGATCTCATCGAACAGGGCGAGGTGGGCGTCGTTGCCGGTCCACACCGTCACCCGCAGCTCACTCGCGCCGGTCGCCTCCTCCTCAGCCGGGTCATCGATATCGACATCTTCAGCCGGCTCATCGATGTCCTCATCCTCACCGACGCCGGTGTCACCGGGGGCGCACGCAGTGACCACTAGCGCGGCGATGACCAGAGCACTGATCAGCCGCAGCGGTCCCGCTCTCAAGGGGATCCGTGGTGTCCTCATCATTGTTCCTCTCTCCCGCGACCAGCACAGCTGGTCTTGTCATCCTTATCCAGCTTGCGCGCCCCTACCGAGGTGTCGATCACTCCGCCGGAAGCGCATCGATCGCGTCCCGGAACGACGCCGTCGCCGTCCTGACGTGATCAGGCTCGTCTCCTGTCACCACCACACCGATCAGCACCGCATCGGCGCCCGCCCGCCGCAACGCCGGGATGTCCTCTGGTGCCAGGCGGTGCTGCGAGGGCATCACCACCGGCAGGCTGGTCCGTGCCGCCAGGCACGCGAGGTCAGCGAGCCGGTCCGCCCGTAGCGGGCTGCCGTACGCCTCTCCGGGCGCGAGCGAGGCCTCCAAGGCAGCGAAACCGAGTTGCTCCAGCACCGACGCTCGCTCCCAGGGCTCACCGTGACCGAGTGCCACCATCGCCCCGTCGGCCGGCGCTTCGTCCACGTACCACGCTGGTGCGTGGTGCGCGTAAACATCGAAGAAGTCCACCCCGAGCTCCCGTGCGGCACGCACCTCGTCGAGGGTCACCCGATCCTCGCCTCCCACGACCAGCCCAACAGGAACCCCGAGCTCCTGGATGGCGGTGATCGCCGGAGCTTCCTCCGCCACGGAGCCGAAGGCGTTGCCGGAGGCACGATGGCCGACGTTGACGTGCACCTTGAGGGCATCCGCACCGCCGTCTACGGCTGCGCGCGCCAGCTCCACGTCGTTGCGGGCGAGGCTGACGAACAGCGACATCGGTCGGATGAAGGGGATGGCCATGTCAGCAGACTCCTCGTTCGGGTGCGAGCGTGTGGTCAGTACGCACTGACATCGGGCCAGGACCGCTCGATGCCCTCGGCATCACACCGTGCCTGGAACCGCGCCAGTTCCTCAGCGTCGCCGTGCACCTGTCCCGGACACACCTCACTGCGCAGGCAGTGGTCGGCGAGCAGGCCGGCCACCTCTCCGATGTTCCACTCCGTGGGGTGCAGCCGGTAGCAGCCGTTGGTGATGTGGGTAGTGCCGATGTTCTTGCCACCAGCCAGGAGGTTGCGGGTGCGCACCGGGAGCAGCGCCCCGAGAGGGATCTGGTAGGGACTGGACGCGACATCGATGTAGTTGTCACCACCGGTGGAAGGGTGCAGATCGATGCGGTACATCCCGACCCCGACCGAGTCGGGGTACTCCACGGCACCAGCGTCGCCGCGGATGGCCAGTGACAGGTCCTGCTCGACGATCGTGCGGCGGGCGCGGATCCGACGGCTCTCCCGGATGTAGGGCGCCATCGCGAACCCGTCGTCGGTTCCGGCCACGTCGGGCCGCAGGCGCAGCCCCGGCCAGCCGGTCCCCCCGTCGCGTCGCGGCGCCTCGGTCTGCAGCCAGTACAACATGCTCAGACTCTGGCGACGCGCACCCGCAAGATGCCGCGTGGCCTCTTGCTCGCTGACGCCGATGATCGGACCGTCGACGTAGTCGATCATGGGCCAGTTCACCAGGACGATGTCGCTCTCGAAAGCCCCTGGGCGGAACATCCGCCGCGCGAGGAGCCGACGGAAGCGCCACAGCTCTGTGGAGCCGGGATTGGCACGCTGATCGGCCACGATGGCGAGCGGATCCTCCTCCGGGTTCGGCTCGAAGGTGTGGTGGTGGGGTTCGAGGGTGTGTGGATGGGGCGCCGTGAGCCCGAGCATAGGTCCGGGCCAGTAGTCGGGCCGGTAGGTGCGCCAGCGGTCGTAGTCCTCGGGTCGGTCGATCGTGTGGTCCTCACCATCCCGGTGCTCGACGATGAAGCACCAGGACACCGCTTGCATGTTGAGGGGCTGGGCCTCGGCGGGGGCGGAGGGCTCACCGGTCTCCGCCTGGGACTCGAAGCCCGTCACGTGCTCCGTGCCGGTGAGCGGCAGGAGATCACCGAGTTCGGTCGCATCGATCACGTAGGGGGCGGTCGCCACGACCCGCTCGCCGCTGCCCACATGCTCGAGGGTCACCGAGGTGACCCGGTCCCCCTCGGTCTCCGCGGACACCGGCCGCACCTGGTAGCGCACGTCCAGCCGTCCGGACGCCAGGTAGGGAGCGAGCATCCCGTCGATAGCCGCGAGGCCGGCTCGAGGCTCGGCGCACAGCTTGCTGACCGTCGCCGCACCGGGATTGAGGACCCGCAGATCACGGGCCTCGGAACGCAGCGGGTACCACCGCCGGTAGTACTCGCGGATGGCCTCCCGGAGTTGGCGGTAGGACTCCGTGCACCCGAACTGTTCGATCCACGGGTGCTCGTCCGAAGGCACGGCCTGCGAGGTCAACTGGCCCCCGAGCCACCGCGTCTCCTCCGTCAACAGCACGCGGCGGCCGTTGCGCGCCGCTGCAAGGGCGGCGGCGACACCCCCCAGTCCACCCCCGACGACCAGTACTTCGGTCGAGACCTCCTGCACGAGAACCTCCGCTCTCGGACGGCGCAGAACCCAGGTTCCCGCGCCCGACATCATCGACGCCTCTGCGTTGAGCCTTGCGATATCAGGCTATTCATGCGCATTAACGAAGTCAAGACCCGATGCACAACGACGCCGCCTTGCTGCCATCATCGGCAGCGGCAGCGCGCAAGCCCCGCAGCGACAGGCAGCGACAGACCCTGGTGCTAGGCCGGCGGTCCCGTCGTTGCCCCCGCATGGAAGGTGCAGGGCAGTAGCTGCTGGGAGCGCCGGTCGTCTCCGGTCTCGACCAGCTCCATCAGGGTGGTCAGGGCCGTGGCACCCATGGCGCGTCGCGGGATGGCGAAGGTCGTCCAGTTCACGCCCGTCGGCTCGCCCCGGGGTGGTTCACCGAGCAGGGCGATCGACATGGCGTCGGGGACCCCAACACCGGCCTCGAGAAGCTGCCGTCGCGCCCGGTCGGCCAGGATCTCGTCCTGGGCGATCAGGGCCGTCGCACCGAGCTGTCGTAGGTCGTGCAGGAGCAGCTCGTCTACCTCCTCATCCGCGACCCGACGGATCAGTTCCTCCGCATGGAACATGCCGGCCGCAGCCATCGCCCTCTGGTAGCCGGCAAGACGGTCCACAGTGGGCTCGGCCGCGTCCTTCCAACCGAGGTAGGCGATGCGTTCGTGACCGAGCCCGAGGAGGTGCTCGGTGACCTCCTGCGTCGCACCGGCATAGTCCGCTCCCACGTAGGCGACGGGGCTGAAGTCGTGACCGAGGTCGCGACGACCGACGAAGACGACAGGCAGCCGATCACGGCTGAGACGGCGCAGTTCGGCCAGGTCGCCGCCCCGCCCGAGCAGCACACACCCATCCGCAGCCTGGAGGCGGTTGACACCGGAGCGGTAGATGGCACGAGCACCGTCGGCACCTGCGCTGGTGAACAGCAGCAGATCGAAGCCGTGGGTCTGTGCAGCATCCTCGATGCCGAGCAGAAAGGGGTAGTAGAAGTCACGGTGATCAGCAGGGAAGACGGGCTCGAAGGTGTAGACACCGAGCAGGTGGTTGTTCCCGCCCGCCAACCGCCTGGCCGCGGGGTTCGCGACGTAGCCGAGCTCCTCCACCGCTGCCCACACCCGTGCCCTGGCTGCCTCCCCGATGGCGTGGGGCTGGCCGGGGACGTGGTTGATGACCAGGGAGACCGTGGCCTGGGAGACTCCGGCCTGCCGAGCGATATCGGCCTGCGTGGGACGTCGGGGCCGAGCGCTGTTCACGGCCATCGTCTCACTGCCTCCCGATCCGGTCGCCGGCTGCTGGGCGACCCGAACCCCGCCACAGATCACCGGAACACTACTCGACAGGGTGGGGTCCCTCCGCCGACGCCGCTGCGGACGGGACCGTCGACGCCCGTCGTGCGGTCCGTCACGACGGTGGGCACTCGGCGACACGAACGCACGCCCGCAGGCGCTCGTAGCCGCAGCCGACCCGCGGAGCGTCCTCGTCACACCCCCGGGCAGCCGTGCGGTCGGTCCCTCCGCTGTGCGCGTTCGTGGCAACCCACCCGCGGGCTGTGACCGCCCTCCTGGAGCTGGATCGTGCGGCATCTCGACGTGTTGCAGGTCGTGTCGCTGCACGATCTGCACGGGTTCTGCAGCCCGCTCCCTGCAGCGCCCCAACAGCCACGTGGCGGTACGCCGACCACGCTACGGCCGCCAACACCCATGTGAATGCGCGGCAACCGCCGACGGCTGCGTGCCCAGGCCCACGAGGCCACGGCCCTCACGCTCCCCGGCCTGGAGTCCAGCGACGCGGACCGTTCCGTGGTCCGGTTGGCGGACCACGTCCAGGCCATCATCACCACCGTCGAGCAGGCAGGCCGGCCGGTGGTGCTCGTGGTGGACTCCGGAGCGGGCGGGCCAGCCCACGAGGTCGTCGATCGCGTCCACGACGCGATCACAGCGATGGTCTACGTCGACACGGGCGCAGCGACGGGTCCCCTCGACCCCGACCTCGAGGGCGCGGAACTCCCGCTGCCTCCGGCCGACGAGCTGGCAGCCGAGAAGAACCTCGAGGGGCTGACGCCCGCGCACCTGGTCCGCTTCCGCGCGCAGGCCGTGCCCCAGCCGGCGGCGACCGTGCGGCAGGGCCCGTCGCTGCGCGGCACCGCCCGCCTCGATGTCCCACGACGGTGGTGCGCACCGGGTTCTCCTCGCAGACCTACCGCGCCGCAGTGGCGCAGGGCCAGCCCTTCCTCGCCGGCCTGGCCGACCTCAACGACCTGACCTACGTGGACCTACCGATCAGCCACTGGCCGAGGTGGTCCCGGCCCGACGCCCTGGCGGCGCTGCTGGCCGACATCGCCCGGCGCGCCTGACACCGCGTACCCGTTGCCGCGTACCCCGCCAGCCAGCCGCGCCCTCCAGCCAGCCGCGCCCTCCAGCCAGCCGCGCCCTTCAGCCGGCCGCGCCCTCCAGCCGGCCGGGACCTACCCCGACTGGTCGGGACCGCACCGGACCCGCCCGAACCTGCTGCTCAGCACGGCCCCATCTGCAACTCACGACCGGTTGCCTGCCCGAATGGTGCGGTCACCCCCAGCGCCGTAACGAGGGTGGCCAGGACCAGTGGCAGGTAGACCCACGCGGGGCTGACCAGGGAGATCACCCCGAGGCTGAACGGGCTCGCCGCGCCCGCGGCACCAGCGAGCAGCCCGGCGAACAGGCCCAGGATCGGTCGTCCCGCGCCGTGGGGCCGCATCCGGCCGGCCCGGAAGGTCGCCGTGAGCAGTCCCAACAGGGCGGCCAGAGCGCCGACGGTCACCGCCGCTGAACCCGGATGGCCCTGCACGTCACGGGTCGCTACCGAGGACAGGGCGGGCGCGCTGGCGTCCATGGCCATCACCACACCCTGCCCGTGCCCCGGCCCTGCGGCGGTGGGGTCCGTCTCGGGCGCGGCGCTCGGCGCGAGGGCGAGCACCGCGAAGCTCACGATGGAGAGCACCATGAACCGGTGCGGTACGGGCACGGACGTGGCGACGCGTTCGGACATTACGGATCCTGTGCGGTGGGATTCCGACCGATGACCAGGACGTTACGAACGCGGCACACCGTCAGCCTGACCCACCCCGGGTGAAAGGCTCCACCTGCGCCCGTACGGGAGCGCTGCCCGCAGCTCGCGAGTGTCATCGGACATCGNCCGTTCGGGGTCCTCGGCTCGCAGGTCTCGACGTCGTAGCCTCACGGCACCGGGACGCGCTACAACGGCGCCACATCGACCCGGAACCCGGGCTGAGGGAGGAGCGGAGGAGCGGAGGAGCGGAGGATGCTGCCCTGCGAGAACTGTGAAACCCCCTACGACCCGATCGGTACCCGCTGGAAGTGCCCCCACTGCGGCTTCAAGAACCACTGCTGTGGCCGGCCGGGGACCAGGCGCCGGGTCCCCGGCCGGCCACAACGACACCCCCGGACCGCGGGAACCGGCGGCGGCGTCGTCACCTCGGCATCAGTCCCGCAGCAGGGCGGCCTCCCGGTTCGCGCGGCGCAGCCGTTCGGCTGAGCTCACCAAGAGATGTTCGATGATGCGCGTGTAGACCAGGTGATCGGTGCTGCAGAGCCGCATGAGCTCGGGCCGGGCCAACTCGAAGCACGCTCCGTCGGTCGCGGCCCGCACGGTCGCTGACCGGAGCGCTTCGCCTAGCAGCCCGGGCCCACCGATGACCACGCCGGAGTAGAGATCCGCGAAGCGCGTCGCCGGGCCGTCGATGGGATCGGCGAATTCCACACCGGCCACGCCCGAGACCAGCAGGTGCAGGGCGTCGGCATCGGCACCCTGCTGCAGGATCACCTCGCCGGTTGCAGGGGTGCGCTCGACGAAGCGCGGCAGCAGGCGAGCCCGGTCGTCGTCGCCGAGGTGGCGTACGAGCGTGAACTCGGCAAGGTCCAGGCCAACGGATCCGGACGCTGCTCGACCTGCACCGGCCAGCAGGTCCTCCTCGCAGCGCCGCGTCGCGCCGTCGAGGGTGCGGTCCACCTCGACGTCGAGTCCGTCGAAGGTCCCCGGCACGGGGACACCTGCGGGATCGGTCACCACCAGCCACTGGCCGTCGGAGCGGATGTCCTCGGGGAGACCGCGCAGCAGTCCGATGGTCGANCCATCGACGGCACCGGCGCGATGCAGGTCGAGCACGACCACCGCAACGTCGTCCTCGTCGCTGTTCAGCGCCGCAATGACGCGTTCGAGGGCGGTCGTGGGGCGCTGCGAATACCGCCCCGAACGGTCCCGAGGTGTCTGCGAGGCCTCCTTCGACGGGCCGTCCACCCTCCACGGAGCCCAGCGTCGTCGGGCCGTGCCTCCGCGGATCCTCTCGGGCTCCGTCTCACGTTCCCATAACGGCCCCCGACGATGGAAGGGACGATGGTCACCGGCACCATCGACCGGTTCCTCCACGGCGTTACACCACCCGCACCGGGGTAGTGACGTGGAGCAACGGGTTGCGCGGCTAGTGCCGTGGCCAGCCGAAGGCTGGGCGGCGCCCGCCAACGACGGGTGCACCGGCGCCCGCCAACGACGCACTGACGGGTGCCGGCCAGCCGCAGGCCGACCGGCGCCGGTCAGACGGCCGTGCGACGGTGCCCGCGGTTCACCGCGCTGATGATGGCCTTCATCGATGCGGTGACGATGCTCGGGTCGACACCGACGCCCCACAGGACGGTGCCGTCGATGTCACACTCGATGTAGGCCGCGGCCGTGGCGTCATCACCCGAGGACATCGCATGCTCGGAGTAGTCGAGCACCTCGACCTCAACGCCGTGACCGGCCAGCGCATCCCGCAGACCGGCGATCGGACCGTTGCCCTCGCCCTGCAAGGTGACCGGCTCACCAGCATCCAGCAGCTCCACCCACAGCTGATCCACCCCGCCATCCCCCGGCACCGCACGGGTACTCACCAGCTTGAACCGCCCCCAGGGGGTGCTGTCGGACGGCAGGTACTCATCGGCGAAGATGCGCTTCATCTCCACCGAGGTGACCTCGCCACCCTGATCATCGGTGCGGGCCTGGACAACGTGGCTGAACTCGATCTGCAGCCGCCGAGGCAGGTCGAACTGATGGTCGTTCTTCATCACATACGACACGCCGCCCTTACCCGACTGCGAGTTGACCCGGATCACCGCCTCGTAGGTCCGACCAACATCCTTGGGGTCGATCGGCAGGTAGGGCACGTCCCAGGTCATGTCCTGCAGGGCCACACCAGCCTGATCAGCATCGCGGGCAAGCGCCTCCAGACCCTTCTTGATGGCATCCTGGTGACTGCCAGAGAAAGCGGTGTAGACCAGGTCACCACCCCAGGGGTGCCGCTCAGGCACAGGCAGCTGGTTCGCGTACTCCACCGTCCGACGGATGCCATCAAGATCGGACAGGTCCAACATCGGATCGATGCCCTGGCTGAACAGGTTCATGCCAAGGGTGATCAGGCACACGTTGCCGGTGCGTTCACCGTTGCCGAACAAACACCCCTCAACCCGGTCCGCGCCAGCCATCACACCAAGCTCCGCCGCCGCGACCGCCGTCCCCCGGTCGTTGTGCGGATGCAGGGAGAGCACGATGCTGTCCCGATCGGCCAGGTTGCGGTGCATCCACTCGATCGAGTCGGCGTAGACGTTAGGGGTCGCCATCTCCACCGTGGCCGGCAGGTTCAGCACGATGGGCCGGTCCACGGTCGGCTCAAGCACCGCCATCACCGCGCCGCAGACCTCCACGGCGAAGTCGAGCTCCGTACCGGTGTAGGACTCCGGTGAGTACTGCCACAGGATGTCGGTA
>SL_7KL_010_BRINEDRAFT_10000315_pt1 | contig 22649 bp, 20 predicted proteins | sample SodLak_010_BRINE_FD_10663 | JGI IMG/M metagenome (IMG submission 10663)
GAGGTCTCTTGAAGAAAACGAGCATCTCCATGAAAAAAATCTGGTACATCATTTTTATAAACATTTGGAACCTTTTTTAGTAGATAAATAGGGGGTATACCACAATTAGTACCATGTTGAAAAGTAATCGTATCATTATAGCACTTCTATTTTTAATCATTTCATGTGGAAAATTGTCGCAAACACATTTTAACACGTATATTAATCCTAATTACAAATGCGCAGAATTTATTAGCCCGGAAAATTCTTATAAAACATTTGAGGATAAAAACACTTCTGGATTTTGGGTAACAATCGTTGACTCTTTAAATCAATCGCCAATTCCTGAAGTGCTGGTTTTATTTGAAAAAGATCCAACTAAAACTGCAGATTTGACAGATGATAAGAGAAATATTTGGCTACATTCTGGATTGACAAATGAAAAGGGAAGTATTTGGATACATTCTACAAAATTGGATACAGTATTTGTACAATACATTGGCTTTCAAAATCAATATTATTATCGCAATAACGCTTCAATTGACAGTGTCGTAATATTTTTAAACGAATGTCTTTATTCGTCTCATTAGTGTGGTATAACACTGCGCATTAACTGGGGCCGCGGACTCTTTAGCTCCTGATTCTAATGGCAATATTCAAAATTTCAGTCTTTATTAAACTTAAAATCTCCGCGCCCGTTATGCGCTGATCCGTTAATTCCCTGTCTCTGGAGTTTGAGATTTACCGGATAGTAATTCTCTAATTACAAATAAAAGCCGGCTATTTGTACATACAATCAGTTTTTTAAATCTTGTGTTCAAGTTATTTTACAAGACTTTCAACCGCATCCAACATATATAGGGTATTTAACCAAAATACAGCTCCTCAGTCGTTGAGTCCTTGCGTTTTGAAATGATAGTCTCGTTCATCAAGTATAAAAGTAGCTCTTTTACAGAGCTGCACAGTAATCCCACAGGGAGCTCGAAGCATCACAAATGGAACTATTCTATAACTTTCATCAATGATCAGAGGTTCTCTCATCTTTATCAGTATTACCTTCTGCAGGTTTTTTTGTAAACATTTATGAGTTGCAGTAAAGATAGATTCATGTTTTTATAATCAGACACTTTCTATAGTAGATTGTTTACACTTCCATTATATCCCTTCCCCGCCATCAGTGAAAAAATATTGCTTGCGGGCTCTATTTTTCTGCTTCACTTTTTTACTCCAAGATGTTCCACCATTCCGTCGTTTCTACCGGGTTACTTACATTGATTGCAAAATGTTCAACTTCGTATTTACGTCCAGTTTTTATTTAAATTCGATGACAAACAGATTTTCGGGCTGTCAATTATTCTTTGGCTTAAGAGATCAATTAGAATAATTGTGTGTAAATAACCAAAATAATATATAAGTTGCGCAATCGATTACATTACGAATTTAAACAACCCTAGTTATGTCTATAAAATACACCGTAAGGTTCGCTACAAATCCTGATGATTTTGATCTGTATGATGCCGGTCAGATCAGGGACAATTTTTTAATGCCAGACTTATTTTCCGATGGAGATATCAATCTGGTTTATACTCATTATGATCGATTCATTGTAGGCGGAATTAAGCCAGGAAACTCACCACTTGAACTTGAAACCATCCCTCCACTCAAAGCCGATCAGTTTTTAGACCGCAGAGAGATTGGAATCATTAATGTTGGTGAAACAGGAACAGTGGTAGTTGATGGAGAAGAGTATACCCTCGATTTTAAAGAAGCTCTTTATGTAGGGAAAGAAGCTGGCAAAGTGGAATTTAAGAAAAACGATGGAAAACAGCCGCTGTTTTATCTGAATTCAACCCCTGCCCACAAGTCTTATCCGACGAAAAAAGTCACTCAAGATGATGCCGAAATTGTTGAACTTGGTTCCCTGCAAACATCCAATCACAGAGTTATCCGGAAACTGATTGTTAACAGTATTGTAAAAACCTGTCAACTTCAGATGGGGATGACACAGCTCGAGGAAGGAAGTGTTTGGAATACCATGCCGCCACATGTGCATGACCGACGAATGGAAACCTATTTTTATTTCGAACTGCCGGAAGATCAGGTCGTCTGCCACTTTCTTGGAGAGCCTGACAACACACGTCACATCTGGCTTAAAAATCGACAGGCAGTGCTATCTCCCCCATGGTCAATACATTGTGGATCTGGAACAAGTAACTACACCTTCATTTGGGGAATGGCTGGAGAGAATCTTGATTATAGCGACATGGATAAAGCCAAACCCACAGACCTTCGATAATTTGATTTGTATTAAACTAAACCAACACCAATTATGAGTTCACTTTTTGATTTATCTGGTAAACGAGCACTTGTGACGGGAGCTACTCACGGTCTCGGAATGGCAATGGCTAAAGGCCTCGCAGAGGCTGGAGCAGAACTTATCATTAACGGTACCACTCCCTCCCGTATGGAAAAAGCTGTTGGAGAATATGAAAGTGAAGGCCATACTGTTCACAGTTTTATCTTTGATGTAACCAATGAACACAAAGTTCGGGAACACGTCGATAAAGTGGAAAAAGAGATCGGACCAATAGATATCCTGGTCAATAATGCAGGGATTATTAAACGCGTTCCGCTCAAAGACATGGATGTGGAGGAATATCGAAGGGTGATCGACGTAGACTTAGTGGGACCCTTTTTGATGGCCAAACATGTTGTTCGTCATATGATTCCCCGCAAGGAAGGTAAAATCATAAACATCTGTTCGATGATGACGGAACTCGGCCGCGATACTGTTGGCGCCTATGCCGCTGCCAAGGGTGGACTAAAAATGCTCACAAAAAGTATGGCAACCGAATGGGCTCGCTACAACATACAATCGAATGCCATTGGGCCAGGATATTTTGCCACTTCACAAACAGAGCCTATTCGAAAAGATGGCCACCCATTTAATGAATTCATAATTAACCGAACACCAGCCGGCCGCTGGGGAGATCCCTCCGACCTAGCAGGAGCCGCTGTTTTTCTATCTTCTAAGGGCAGCAATTTTGTAAACGGACAGGTAATATACGTTGATGGCGGTATTTTGGCTACGATTGGCAAACCAGCTAACGAATAATGATTTTTACAGATCATCATTAAAGCACTGGTAGCTTTTTTATTTCTTTGGCTGTAACCGCTCTGTTGCTGATTTCATGTAGCATCATGGGGATTCTGCCCATAACAGAATCTCTATCTCAATTCCGCTGGACAAAGAGAAGATGGATAAACCTGTCTTTATTACTCAAATTTAACTTGAAAAGCTTACCGGTACAGTCCCGAAAGGATTGTTGCCGGTATCTTAAACGATTTGGACGAGCTTCTGGCATGGCAGGGATATGGCTTAGACCTCGATATAAAATGGGACGAGCTATTAACACTTCAATTTGCCAGATTTCAAATGGATAGCCCCCAGATGGAAAAATGAGAAAGTAGGATTTTGAAATGAACTACCTCGGGGCAAAGCCCACGAGGTATCAATGTAAAACCACAACCATTTACTCAAATATGAAGTTTATTCTTGGGTGTCACCCTTCTCCTGAATGGATGCCTGCAGCAAAATGGGCACATTTATCGTTTCCGACCCAGAGGGTCGGGGAGTTGAACCACTTATGAATATTAAGAACGCTGTGTTCAAGTCATTAATGCAACAGCGCGGTGTTTAAGGGTATACAGCTACTGAAATGCATCATATTTTTATTGCTGTTTACTGAAAGGAAACTTATTTAAAAAAACAACTCAATTGCATATCAATGAATTTCCGGGTGAGTACGGTTAAATGAAGAAGAAAAAAACAACGATCTATGATATAGCAAAGCACCTTGATGTTACCGCTTCAACAGTATCCCGTGCGCTGAAAAACAACTCCCGCATCAGCGATGCAACAAAACTGTTAGTTCGTGAAACAGCAAAAAAACTCAATTATCAACCCAACAATATTGCCGCCGCGCTACGAAAAGGGAAAAGTAATGTGGTAGGAATAATCATCCCCATGGCAGACAGGAATTTCTTTGCTTCTATTATCCGTGGCATCGAAGAAATTGTAAATGATGCGGGATATAACGTTATTATCTGCCAGTCAAATGATTCAACCGAAAAAGAAATATCCAACATCGGTACCCTGCTGGAATCCCAGGTTGATTGTATTATGGCGTCCTACGCAAAAAGCACAACCAACTTTGATCATTATAAAGAAATCGTTGACCGTGATGTCCCTCTCATTCTCTTTGACCGGCTTCATGAATCTCTGGATTCACTTGACGTAGATGCTGTGGTTATTGATGATTATATAGGTGCCTACAAAGCTACGCAACATCTTATAGACCAAGGATGCCGCAGAATTGCACACTTTTCTGGCCCTGAACATGTCAGCATCTATAAAGAACGAAAGCGTGGCTACGAGGACGCACTTATTCAAAATAATATTAGCCTTGATGAAAGTCTGATCCTTGAAAGTGATTTAAAACTGAAGGCTGGCAAAGATCTGACTGAAACTATTCTTCATTGGAACCAACTGCCGGATGCTATTTTTTCATCCAGTGATTATTCAGCCATCGGGGCAATGGAAGTGTTAAAATACAACCAGGTAAGAGTACCCGAACAGGTTGCAATAGTAGGGTTTAGTAATGAATCGTTTACTTCGTTTGTGGAACCTTCGCTTTCAACAGTTGATCAGCATAGCAAGAAAATTGGACAGTATGCGGCGAACTTGTTTTTAGATATCATGAAAAAAAGTAAAGGTGAGCATACTGCCACGAAGACCGTTTTATCACCTGAATTAATCATCAGAAAATCATCTTTGAAGTTGACATAATTTTAAAAACTTGACCAAACTAAGAAACGAACAGCTCACTTATGAAACCCTTTCTTACAAAAGATTTCTTACTTCAAACAGAGACTGCAAAAATCCTGTATCATGACTCCGCTTCCGATCAACCCATTATTGACTATCACTGCCATCTTCTACCTGCAGATATAGACAGTGATAAAAACTTTGCCAACTTGACAAAAATCTGGCTGGATGGTGACCATTACAAATGGCGGGCGATGAGAACGTTCGGCATCGATGAAAAATATATCACAGGTGACGCACCGGATAAAGAGAAGTTCCTAAAATGGGCGGAAACGGTTCCGTATACCGTTCGAAATCCGCTCTATCACTGGACACATATGGAGCTTAAAAACTATTTTGGAATTGATAAACTCCTGAGTCCGCGAACGGCAGAGGAGATTTATGATCAGTGTACAAAGGATTTGCAGAAAACGGATTTTAGTACAAAGTCAATCCTGAAACGGATGAATGTAAAGGTTGTTTGTACAACTGATGACCCGGTTGACAGCCTATCGCACCATCAAAATATCAAGAAAGATCCATTTGGTGTAAAAGTACTACCGGCCTTTCGACCTGATAAAGTCTATGCGTTTAATGATCCGGAAAAGTATAACAGCTATATCGATCAGTTAAGTGATGTAAGCGATATTGAGATCAAAACGCTGACAGACCTGTATGAAGCCCTTCATAAACGGATTAGTTACTTCCATGAAAATGGGTGTAAACTTGCTGATCACGGACTGGAAAAGATTTTCCATGCAAACCTTTCTTCTTCCGAATTACGTGATTCATTTATACAAGTTCGGAAGGGAAATAAACTGAGTGTCTACCAAAAGCATGGGTTAACATATGCCATCCTGATTGAGCTTGGGAAGATGTATGAAAATAAGAACTGGGTCCAGCAATACCATCTTGGAGCACTGCGAAATACCAACGAACGAATGCTTGACGAGCTGGGACCCGATACAGGATTCGATTCCATTGGTGATTTTTCTCAAAGCCGGAATCTTTCCCGGTTTCTGAATCAGCTTGATTCAACCAATCAGCTTGCAAAAACTATTCTCTACAATCTGAACCCGGCTGAAAATGAAGTGATGGCGGCAATGATCGGGAATTATAATGATGGCTCTGTGAAAGGAAAAATGCAATATGGATCTGCCTGGTGGTTTTTAGATCAAAAAGATGGGATGGAAAAACAATTGAATGCTCTCTCCAACCTTGGGCTCTTGAGCTGTTTTGTCGGGATGCTGACCGATTCAAGGAGCTTTCTCTCCTATCCCCGCCATGAATACTTCCGGCGGATACTCTGTAATCTCATCGGAGCCGATGTTGAAAACGGTGAGCTACCAAACGATCCTGAACTTCTCGGTGGAATTGTAGAAGATATCTGTTATAACAATGCAAACGAATATTTTGCATTTTAGATAGCGCAATTCTCTATGAAAAAAGTAATCACATTTGGCGAAATCATGCTTCGCCTCTCCCCTCCCGGCTATCTTCGATTTTCACAAGCAAATCAGTTTGACGTAAATTTCGAGGGAGCCGAATCCAATATTGCAGTATCTTTGACCAACTTTGGAGTCCCAACTGAACTTGTGAGCCGGGTGCCGGATAATGATATTAGTGACTCCGCTCTTAACGAGTTGCGAAAACACGGTGTGGGAATAAATCATGTAATATTAGGTGGTGAACGATTAGGAGTCTACTACCTGGAGAACGGTGCTGTGCATCGTGGTGGAAAAGTTATCTACGACCGTACGCACTCCTCGATATCGGCCATAAAAACAGGTATGAATGATTGGGAAGTGGTTTTTGATGGCGCGGAGTGGTTTCACTGGACAGGTATCACGCCGGCACTGTCTCAAAACGCTGCAGATGTGTGCAGGGAAGCGATAGAAGCAGCAAATAAGCTGAATATTACCATTTCTGTAGATTTTAATTTCCGTGCAAAATTGTGGAATTACGGCAAAAAACCATCAGAAGTTTTGCCGGAGCTGGTGAAAGGATGCCATATTATTATGGCTAACGAGCTGGATGCAGAACAACATTTTGGCATTCAACCGAAAAATAAAGAAGACCTTGAGTCGGGAGAGATGAACAGAGACGCTTACCTTTCAGTCTGCAGACAGTTGATGGATAAACTTCCAAATGCCAGAAAAATCATAACAACAAATAGAGAACCCATCAGTGCATCTCACAATAACTGGTCAGGTGTCTTATATAATGGTAAAGACTTTTTTGAATCTCCCACATACGAAATTACACATATCGTGGACCGCGTGGGGGGTGGCGATTCCTTCATGGGAGCATTGATTTATGGATTACTCACATTCAGGAACGATGATCAAAAGGCACTAAATTTTGCCATTGCGGCCTCCTGTCTCAAACACACAATTGTTGGAGATGTGAATTTAGTTACGGTGGATGAGGTGATGAAACTATTGAAAGGTGATGCATCTGGCCGGGTATCCAGATAGGATAAATTGACATCTAATCATCTTATTTGACCTCCAAGCTTTAGTTCCAATCGCCAACCGAACCAGACTTGAATAAAATGTGGTTGACTCTAACCCTCTTATCTCTTCTGAAAGCACTTATCAAAAATGACTCTGATTCTTTTTCAGAAGAATTGGAATATCAGCATAATCACTTATTCATTGAGGAAAATCTTGACTATTAAGCTTATTATTTGCAATTTAAGTTATCGGTTAAGTTATTCTACGAAAATTCCATCTGATATCTGCACAATGAACCTATAATCAAATAATTCGGGATAAGTCACTTACTATTTTCGTTTACCAGTATAAAAAGTCACGTCCTTGTTCTGCTTATTCTGTTATTTAAACATCAAACTATGCATACAAAATCAGTATCTATGATCTCAATGTTGAGTTGTTTTATTTGGGAATTTGGTGGTGACTACCGTTAACCATATTGGAATGTTGCATAGAATCGCAATGAACCTCAGGGTTTTCCACCTGCGCTATGCTCCTTCCCGTGATTTTTAATTTAAGCTCTCCAAAGCAAAAGTTAATCTTGGAGAGTCGCCATTTACTTAGGCAGTATTGAGTAAAACCTCTTGAATATCAAACATATTAACGCAAACAGATACAATAACTTTTAAATTTAATATCGATCGATATGAAAAAAGTAATTACTTTGGGCGAAATTATGCTTCGTCTCTCCCCCCCTGGATTTTTGAGATTTTCGCAAACAAACTCATTTGATACGATTTATGGCGGTGGGGAGTCGAATGTATCCGTTTCGCTCGCGAATTACGGGATTCCTACCGAATTTGTCACACGGCTGCCTGATAACGACATCGGCCAATGCGCATTGATGGAGATGCGCAAACGTGGTGTAGGAACAAAACATATCATTTACGGTGGTGAACGCCTGGGAATTTACTTTCTCGAAACCGGAGCGGTGAGCCGTGGCAGCAAAGTCGTATATGACAGATCCCATTCAGCTATCTCCTCGATAAAAAAAGGTATGATCGACTGGGAAAAGGTCTTCAAAGATGCCGAGTGGTTTCATTGGACAGGAATTACACCCGCGATATCTCAGGGAGCGGCTGACGTTTGTCTTGAAGCGATAATTGCTGCGAACGATCTTGGAATTACGGTTTCTACTGATCTCAATTATAGGGCTAAATTGTGGAAATACGGCAAGGAACCCTCCGAAATAATGCCCGATCTTGTCGATGGGTGTGATGTTATTCTTGGAAACGAGGAAGATGCAGAAAAACATTTTGGCATCCATCCTGACAACGTAGATGTAACTCAGGGTGATTCAATGGACAGCCAGGCGTATCTGTCCGTTTGTAAACAGTTGATGGAAAAATTTCCTCGTGCTAAAAAAGTTATTACCACCTTGAGAGGATCAATCAGCGCATCTCATAATTCATGGTCTGGAGTGCTGTATAATGGCAAAAATTTCCTTGAAACTCCAACCTATCAAATAACCCATATAGTGGACCGTGTTGGCGGCGGTGACTCCTTTATGGCTGGATTAATTTACGGGCTGTTAACCTATAATGATGACGACCAAAAGGCTCTTGAATTCGCTGTAGCAGCATCTTGCCTGAAACATACCATTTATGGAGATGCAAATCAGGTTACTGTAGATGAAGTAAAGAAACTGATGGAGGGTGATGCCTCAGGCCGGGTATCCAGGTAGATAAGTAAATTCTCTTATATAATCCTTTTAAAGTGATTCATTCAACCTGTTTCAAAGCTCTATTTATTAATACATGAATTTAGAATACACGTGGCGTTGGTTTGGGCCGAAAGATCCGATCACGCTTGATACCATAAAACAGACCGGGGTAACCGGTATTGTATCCTCCCTTCATCATAAGAAACCGGGTGAGGTTTGGAGTATTGAAGAAATCAAAAAACACAACCAGATCATCGAAGACAATGGGTTGAAGTGGTCTGTGGTTGAAAGTATCCCTGTCCACGAAGACATAAAAAAGCAGAGCGGCAGGTGGAAAGAGTGGATCGAAAATTACAAAGAAACGATAGAAAAACTGGCGTCTTGCAACGTTAAGACGATCTGTTACAACTTTATGCCGATTCTTGACTGGACCCGAACAGATCTGGATTTCCCGCTCGGTGATGGTACAACCGGCCTCAGATTCGATCAAAAAGCATTTATTGCGTTTGAACTCTATTTGCTTGAGCGCAAAGAAGCAGAAAAGAACTACTCCTCCCAACAGAAAAAAGAAGCTCATACCTACTTTAAAAACCTTGACAACAAACAAAAACAACAGCTTGTTAATAACATCATTGCAGGTCTGCCGGGTGGCCACGATGAGTACAGCCTGGCAGATTTCAAAGCCATATTAAAAGAGTATCAGTCAATCGATGAAAGCAAGTTGAGAACACACCTCGCTCATTTCATGAATGAGATTGTGCCTGTTGCTGAAAAGTATGAGGTGAAATTGTGTATCCATCCAGATGATCCGCCATACCCAATTCTCGGGTTGCCACGGATTGTAAGTACTGAGAAGGATGCCAAGTGGCTGTTGAATACAGTGGATTCATTCTACAACGGACTAACATTTTGCACCGGATCCTACGGGGTCAGGACCGATAATGACCTTCAGGGAATGATAAAACGTATGGGTGACCGGATTCACTTTCTTCATCTTCGAAGTGTTCAACGGGAAGATGGTGTAAGTTTTTATGAAGCTGATCACCTGCAAGGTAGCTCACAAGTTACAGAAGTGATGCACACCCTGTTAAGTACTTTCCAATCATCCGACAGAACCATCCCCGTTCGTCCTGATCATGGACACAAGATGATGGACGATTTGGACAAAATTTCAAACCCGGGCTATTCATGCATCGGCCGCCTGGATGGGTTAGCAAAATTAAAAGGACTAGAGAAAGGAATTCAGTATTCGTTAAATGTCATTAACTAAACTTATTTATTGTGAAATTCAATATGCTAATTTTAAAGTACTTGTTGATTCTCTATGTTTTTGAATTGATTGTGTAATCGATTGCTTCGAATAACTTATTCACGGGCAGTAAATTTCTAATAGCCCGATAATCTTAAACTAACAATTAACAATGGCTAGATTTACTCGAATTGAAGTTGCACTTGAAATGGACCGTTCCGGTTTGGTGCCTCTATTTTATCATGATGATATAGAGCTTTCTAAGAAAGTTCTAACCGCCTGCTATAAAGGAGGGGCCCGCCTGTTGGAGTTTACCAACCGTGGTGATTATGCCCATGAAGTATTCAGAGAGCTTAACGTTTATGCCGAAAACAATCTTCCTGAGATGATTCTTGGCGTTGGATCTGTTACCGACGGTGGCACTGCTTCTCTATATTTACAGCTTGGTGCAAATTTTGTGGTTACACCTGTTCTTCGTGAAGATATCGGCCTTGTGTGCAATCGCCGTAAAGTTTTATGGTCACCCGGATGTGGTTCACTGGCAGAGATTGCACGTGCAGAGGAGCTGGGTGCAGAGATTGTAAAGGTATTTCCTGGCAGCCAGTTGGGACCAGGTTTCGTTAAAGCTATAAAAGCACCCTGCCCCTGGACGTCCATCATGCCAACAGGTGGTGTGACAGCGGAAAAGGACAATTTAAAAGCCTGGTTCGATGCAGGTGTTACCTGCGTTGGAATGGGATCAAAATTGGTGACAAAAGAATTTTTGAATAACGAAGATTTTGAAGGACTGGAAAATCACGTACAGAACACCCTTCAAATCATAAAAAGCTTCAAAAAGTAGATCTCTCATGAAAGCATCTTTTCTGCTGTTCCTACTTGCTCTTTTTATTTCATTGGCTGCGTGTGAAAAGCCGAGCGATACTACAACCATTCGTATGGCTCATGCGCTGAATACCTCTCACCCCGTGCATGAAGCGATGGTTTTTATGGCTGACCTTGCAAGTGAAAAATCAGATGGACGTTTGCAAATAAAGGTATACCCCAATCAACAGCTTGGTTCTGAAAGGGAACTTCTTGAATTAGTACAGATCGGCAGCGTGGGTATGACAAAGATATCGTCCGGTGCTCTTGAAAACTTTGTACCGGAAATGCTTGTCTTCGGCCTTCCTTACCTGTTTGGTGATGAAGAACATATTGAGTCTGTACTTCAGGGAGAGATTGGCCAGGAGCTTCTACTAGCGGGTGAACCTTACTGGCTAAGAGGTCTTACCTATTACGATGCCGGAAAACGAAGTTTTTACACAAAAGATCGTCCTATAGAGTCTCCCGATGATCTGGGAGGCATGAATATTAGAGTAATGCAGAGTCAAATGGCGGTTAACATGATGAGAAATTTAGGAGGATCACCCACTCCTATCTCTTTTGGTGAGCTTTACACGGCCCTTCAACAGGGCGTTGTGGACGGGGCAGAAAACAACCCTCCCTCTTTTTTGACTTCGCGTCACTATGAAGTAGCAAAATACTATAGTCTGGATGAGCATACGATGCTCCCCGATGTTGTCATAATAGGGACTAAAGTTTGGGATAATTTGAACACACAGGAGCAGCATTGGCTGCAAGAAGCAGCGGATTCATCAGCTGTATTCCAAAAACAATTATGGATTAAAGCCGAAAAAGAGGCCTTTAAGATCATTCAGGAAGCCGGTGTAGAAATTAATTATCCGGATAAAGGCCCTTTTATCGAAAAAACCAAGGGCATATACGAAGAGTTTAGGCGAAATCAACCCGAAATATATAAACTGGTAGAACGAATTCAGAATCTACAGTAAACAACTTTACCACTAATTATATAATGGCTTTCAAAGAAAAATCTGACATTTACATAGGTCATTTCCTTGCTTTTTTAATGGCTTTGATGCTCGTGAGTGTGGTATGGCAAGTCTTCACAAGATATATACTCGGTGCAGCAAGTGATTTTACAGATGAGCTGGCACGCTATCTTTTAATTTGGATCGGCACATTAGGAGCCGCATATATTTCTGGTAAAAAGATGCACTTGGCGATTGACCTGTTGCCAAAAAGTTTAAGTGGAAAAGCCAACTATCGCCTTAACGTAATCATTAGTCTGTTTGTCATGGTTTTCGCACTTTCTGTAATGATTATCGGTGGATCGAGGCTCGTCTACATCACCTTTGTTCTTGGACAAACGTCAGCAACACTTCAAATACCCTTGGCCTATGTCTACTCAATTTTGCCGATTAGTGGATTGCTGATAATCTATTATAAGATATTGGATATATTGAACTTGGAAGAAGATAAAACGCCTGGTTCAAGAATTATTAAACACTAACTAAGGCCTGCAAACTATCATAGAACTATGGGAATTACAGAAATACTGATACTCATCATAAGTTTCATCGTTCTTTTAGGAATTGGTGTACCAATAGCTTGGAGTATCGGTTTATCCAGCTTATTCACCTTGGTTGTAAGCATTGATACGATACCGGCTTTTACAACTTTAGCCCAACGGATGGCCACTGGGCTTGATAGTTTTACCTTGCTTGCCATCCCCTTTTTCATTCTCGCCGGACAGTTAATCAATAGTGGTGGATTGGCTCACAGGCTTATTGAACTTGCTAAAAATTTGATGGGATCATTGCCGGGTGGCCTAGCTCATGTAAATATTGTAGCAGCAATGTTATTCGGGGCAATAGCCGGTTCTGCAGTGGCGGCTGCTTCTGCTATCGGTACAATATTAGGACCAAAAATGGAAGAAGAGGGATATACTAAAGAGTATGGCGCGGCTGTAAATATAACGTCATCAACAACTGGCTTACTAATTCCTCCCTCTAATATTTTAATTATCTATTCCCTTGCAAGCGGTGGAGTTTCTATTGCCGCGCTTTTCCTCGCCGGTTATTTGCCTGGAATTCTCACTGGTCTACTTTTAATGAGCGTAGCGTGGTACTGGGCAAAAAAGAAAGATTTCCCAGTAGGTGAACGAACCTCATTTAAAAAACTCTTCAAAAGTTTTATCGATGCCATTCCCTCCCTCTTTCTGTTGATTATTGTCATTGGAGGAATCATCGCAGGGATTTTTACCGCCACAGAAGCTTCAGCCATTGCTGTGGTATATACCCTGATTCTTGGTTTTATTTATAGAGAGCTGCATATAAAGGAGCTGCCGGATTTATTTCTTCAGTCAGTTAATACAACAGCAATCGTAATGTTGTTGATTGCAACATCCATCGGGATGTCCTGGGTTATGTCTTATGAAGATATTCCAGTAACCGTGACGGATACACTTCTTTCGCTGAGTGATAATAAGATTATTCTTTTGTTAATGATTAATTTTATTCTTCTATTTGTTGGTGTATTTATGGATATGACGCCCGCTGTGTTGATCTTTACACCCATATTTTTACCAATCGTTACAGAGCTGGGAATTGATCCCACACATTTCGGTATTATCATGATTTTAAATTTATCTCTCGGTCTCTGTACTCCTCCTGTGGGCTCTGTGCTGTTTGTTGGTGTGGGGGTCGCAAACACAACCATTGTAAAAGTTATAAAACCTTTATTACCTCTGTTTTGCGCAATGATTGTAGCATTACTCCTGGTAACCTATTTTCCAGAAATAAGTCTGTGGCTTCCAAGATTATTTGGGTTCTGATACATACGAAGATTTATTAAACAGATATTTTTGTACTACAAATACGATATCGTAGGGTTATAGTGTGAATCTTTAAGAATTTACTACCGCCAAAAAAGAAACTTAATATTTCTAACTTTTTTACTATTTATCATTATGAAAAATTCGTTTGATTTAACCGGCAAAGTAGCTGTTATAACTGGCGGAAATGGTGTTTTGGGAGGAGCTATGAGTGAAGGACTTGCCGCCGCAGGTGCCCGGGTGGGTATTCTCGGCCGCACCCAGAAGACGGTAAAAGAACAAGTCGAAAAAATTAAATCGAATGGTGGAGAAGCTATCTCACTGATTGCTGATGTACTAGATAAAGTTACCCTTCTTAAAGCAAGAGATAAGATAACCGAACGATGGGGTAAGGTTGATATACTAATTAATTCAGCTGGAGGAAATATTCCGGGTGCTACCATTAGTCCGGATCAATCTTTTTTGGACATGGACGATGATGCACTCACCAAAGTTGTTGATCTGAATTTTAAAGGAACCTTTTTACCTTCGAAGATTTTTGCTGAATCTATGATTACTCAGAAGTCTGGTGTGATAATAAACATCTCATCAATGGCAGCTCAGCAGGCCATTACGCGGGTTATGGGCTATTCAGCATCCAAATCTGCTGTTGACAATTTTACGCGTTCTCTGGCTATTGAAACTGCGCTAAAGTATGGGGACGGAATCAGGGTAAATGCTATTGCCCCCGGTTTTTTTATCGGGTCGCAAAATCGTGATCTTTTACTGAACTCTGATGGCACTTTAACTTCTCGCGGTAAAACAATTATAGAAAACACACCGATGAAAAGGTTTGGTGAAGCTGAAGAACTGATTGGTACAGTTATATGGCTTTCTAGCGATGCATCCACATTCGTTACTGGTACAGTAATACCTGTAGATGGCGGATTCAGTGCCTATAGCGGAGTTTAATGAATGAAATTTAGCAGTTGGTTTCCCCTCTAAGCCATCCGTTTTAATCATAGAGGAATGCGTTTAGATAAACCAAAAACTGGAAGGCAACCCAACGAGCTTAAATGAAGTGTAGTTTTTCGATTTCATCCCCTGCAACAGTTGTTCAGTTGCCCTGGCTCCCAGTATTTGAACAGGCTGGTAAATGCATAAAAAACTAAAATACAGATAAGTATTCGGCACTAACGGTCTCACTAAGTTTGATATTTGAAGAGATTGAACTATTCACGGATGTCTCTGAAATTTTACAACCAAAATGCGAACAAGTTTTTTGATTCTGGAATTTATTCAAACTGGCACAGAAGAGACTCATCATCTCTAACAATTCTGCATATTTTGTACCGTTATGGTTAACCGGTTAATTTATTCAGTTTAATTTTATCTCAAAAAACTAGCTTCATTATTTAACTAATTTATGGATAGCACGAAACTTGGAATTGGAATCGTAGGTTGCGGAAATATTTCTGATATACATGCCGATGCTATTTCTGCAATGGAATCTTGTGATTTAGTTGCAGCGTGTACAAGAAACATAGAGCGTCTTAACTCATTTTCTAGTAAATATTCTGTTACTCCTTACCAATCCTACGATGAGTTTCTGACTGATCCCAATCTCGATATAGTAACAATATGTACGCCGAGCGGTACACACTTTGATTATGGAAAAAAGGCTGCTCAGGCAGGAAAACATGTTATTGTTGAAAAACCAATTGAGATCACCCTGGAAAGAGGATTAATGCTCGTTGAAGCGTGCAGGAAAAAGAATGTAAAGTTGGCAGTAATCTATCAGAACAGATTTATAGATAATGTCGTAAAAATGAAGAAAATACTGGATAAAGGTATAATCGGTAATGTTTTTATGGCAAGCGCATCGGTAAAATGGTACCGGGATCAGCACTATTATAATGAGTCTGGCTGGCGTGGTACCCTTAAACTTGATGGCGGAGGGGCAGTCATCAACCAATCTATACATACCATCGATTTACTACAGTGGATGCTTGGGGATATGGAATCAATTTATGCATATACGGTAAATTCAACCCATGATGGTATTGAAGCTGAGGATAATGCCGTAGCAGCAATGAAATTCAAAAATGGATCGATCGGAGTGTTTCAAGCTTCAACCTCTATTTTACCTGCTCAGGAGCGAACTATAGAACTTAATGGAACAAAGGGCACGCTCTTACTGCGAGGTGATAAGCTTTTTTTAAAAGAAGACAATGAAAAGGTAGAATCATTAGAATCTCCCAAACCAGTAGGTGCATCCGATCCTCTCGACGGATTAGACTATGAAAACCACTTAAAGCAGTATAAACAAATTATACATTCGATTCTTGCAGACACAGAACCAGTCGTCTCTGGCGAAGAAAGTCTAAAGTCACTGGCCGTTGTGGAAGCTATTTACCAATCAGCTAAAAAAAGAAAGCCTGTATCTATAGATTCCATATCTCCAAAATCTATAATCACTTAAGTTGACTCCAATTTAAATACTATATTTAATCTCTACCAGATGAGCAAAACCTATCATAATTCATTTTTTGCGATGAATACGCGTTTTCACGCTGTTTTTCCAAATTTGGATTATAACTATGCTGATCAGGTTTTTCATGCCTTAAAAATGGAAGTCAACAGAATAGAGCAAAAGATAAGCCGGTTCATTCCAGAAAGTGATCTATCCATTATTAACAAAACCGCATTCAAACATCCCGTTAGTTTAGATGAGGAGTTATTCGAAATTCTTTCTTCATGCAAAGAGTATTGGAAATTAACAGAAGGTGCATTTGATGTAACCCTGCGACCGTTCATAACCTATTGGAACGAAAAGCCTGAGCCACAAAGATCAACAAGCCAACTTAGCAATATTTTCAACCAGGTTGGAATGGTTCATCTTCATTTAGATAAAAGTAACAGAACGATTTCGTTTGATAATAAACATATTGAAATAGATCTTGGCGGATTTGGCAAAGGTTATGCCTTGGAAAGAGTCGACAGTCTACTAAACACACATAATATAAAAAGTGCATTTATAAGTTTTGGTGAAAGTTCGATTCTTACTTTAGGCCGTCATCCTGCGGGAGATTGCTGGAAAGTAGGTTTAAACAATTATTTGGAGCCAGGCTCATCAATTCATGAATACCCAATGCAAAATAGTTCAATGTCTACCTCTGCCAATTTTTATTTGGATGATAACGGTACGCTTTGCAATCACAATCATGTAATTGATCCTGTAAAAGGAGTGCCTGTTAATGATTTCATCTCTTTGGCGGTATTTTGCAATTCTTCAATAATAGCCGAGATCCTTTCAACGGCGCTCCTGGTTTCCTCAGATTCTGTTATTCGAAACACAATGGAAAAGATAGAAGAGCTAAACGTTGTTAAGATTGACTACTCTTCTGATGAAGCGCGTGTGATAAAATTTTGATTTAAATTATAATTACATAAATATTATTATGAACATTAATCGCAGAAAATTTCTCGAAATGACAGGTGCAATAGCGGGCTCATCTGTTCTCACTGCAACCATGCCATGGTTCTCTATATTCAACAATCCAGCGCCCGCAGGTAAGAATGCATCTGACCGAATCAGAATAGGAATGATAGGTATAGGTTCACGTGGCCAGGCACTATTATTGAATATGCTGGAGCTCAAAAATCGAATGAATGTTGAGATTGTTGCTGTATGTGATAACTACGAGCAACACTATCAACGAGCAATTAAGCTCACCGATGGTAAGGCTAAAGCATTTTACGACCATCGAAAAATGCTTGATGAAGTAGAAATGGATGGAGTTATTATAGCAACCCCTTTACACGTACATGCTCATCAGACCATTGATTCCTTTAAAGCTGGCCTCCATGTTTTTTGTGAAAAGTCAATGGCACGTCATTTAGATGATGTTAAAGAAATGTACGATACCCACATTGAAGAGAATAAGATATTAATGATCGGTCATCAGAGATTATTCAGTCCAGTGTATCTTCAGGCGATGGAAAGAATATCTAATGGGGATTTGGGCTCCATCACAAAACTTAAGGGTATATGGGATCGCAATACCGACTGGATATTTTATGATGTGCCGGGCGGGCGCGGAACTGAGCTTGACCGTATTCGTAATTGGCGCTTGTATGAGGAATCATCTGCTGGAATGATCACGGAGCTTGGCTCTCATCACTTTCAGATTGCAAACTGGGTAATGGGAGAAGAACCATTATCAGTGATGGGAAGCGGAAGTATTAACTATTGGAACGACGGAAGAGAAGTATATGACAATTTTTCTTTGATCTTTAAATACTCAGACGGCACGCATTTTATATACGATTGCAATTCTGCAAACAAACATAACGGAATGCAGTTTCAGGTACAGGGCAATGAAGGGACTATGGAGCTTGAATCAAATAAACAGTTCGCTGAGGACGCTCCCCCCCCTCCCGCAATCGATGAGTTGCTCCAAAATATTGACTCAAATAAATCTGAGACTATTCCAATTGGGGGAGCGACTTGGATTCCCTCTGGTGCAGTTACCTATGGAGGAGAGTTTATTTCTGAGGATTGGAAAATGAATGAGACTCTGCTCTGTCTTGAAGGTTTTATCAACTTTATTCGTGAGGGCGAGGCTCCTGAAAGATTAACCATAGAAGGTTACAATGCTTCAATATGGTCTCTTCTTGCCGAAGAGGCAACAAAAACAGGTTCCAAAATCATAAGAAATCCCAAATATGTACTATGAAAAACCCTTACAAAAGATTCGGTAAAAAAATTGGGTATTGACCTGCATTAAGATTGCGAACACAAATCATATACTTTGATTTTACTAAAAGATATCACTGTGTGTCAATCCTCATGGCCTAACCAGGGATCAGGTAACTCTTTTTGGCCCGTAACTGCAGCTATAATACTTTATATAAATGGTTCTACAAGAATTCTTGTGGGTGAAATGTATTTAACTTTAAAAAATGCTCCGACAATGTAGGAAACAAATAGAGAGTCTTAAAATATCTGGATCGTTTTTGCAACGAGTCCGCCGGCTGGCGGCCGAAGTACCACGAAGTGCATAATTATCAAGGTACTATCCTTCATGAAACCTTCGTGTTTTCGTGCCTTCGTGGCAGGAACACTTGGTGATTTGTTGCCCTTAATTCTATCATTTTCTTACAGATTTTCTCTTAAAGGTTGAAATGCTAAGATTTTCGATACCCACAAGAATTCCTGTAGAACCATATAAATTATGGCTTCAAATGAGGTACATAGCTAAGCAATAAAGAAAATCCTTCAACCTTTCTTCTTTCTAAGCATTGGAGTTGCCCGTTTACACAATTGAATACATATCCCCCAAGGGTCTCGTAACATAACCAAATGTGATCCATCCTCCAGGAGATCATCACTTACTACAGTAGCTCCTGACTTAACGAGGCGACTCTTATCCATCTCAGGATTTTCAGATACATAAGCTAAATGTATTATCAATGGGTTCATATTTCTGTAGTCAGGCACCATGTCTACGGGATTATTGTAAATTTCAACCATCACTCTTCCACTATCATCTGACAGGAAGGTCATATATGGTGAATCTTTTGATTGTTTTACTATCTCTAATCCCAGATTTTCCACATACCAATCTGCCATTGCTAGCGGATCTTCAACATTAAGCGCAACATGTTCAATTTTCATAGATAGTAAATTAATTGATTATTTGAATATTTTACGAAATAAAATTCAGCTAAAATCTTCTCTTAATTTTATCAAGATATATATATAAGATTCATTCAATCCGAATTTATTCCATTTTGGATTGCTTTTTCTTCTTCTATACTAGGAATCAAGCTTAACCTTAAACTTACCAATTATCTGTTCTAAAAGGCGATATTGGTAATTTAGCAATATTATAGAAAGTGCCGCTTAAACAATCTTCGAATCCATAGCGTACTGCAAGTGGATTTGAGACTTTGTCGCTTGTAACAGTAATGGTTCCGTTATTACCGATATTAGCTTTAGCTGCAGAAAATACACTATCTTTTCCTGCAATAGTGAAACCGGTCAAAGATTGGTTAAAACTTGATAGTTCATTTTGTTGATTTCCCTGTACTGATTTAAAATGAAGTATGACGGTTTCCTCTTGTATTTCCATGTAATCAAATACCGGAGCAACAAATTGAATATGCTCATAGCCATATTGCTCAGCTAAGGCCCAGTACGCTAACCTATCAGCAATCATTTCCTTTTCTGGGGGATGAATATCATCGCACTGACCTACATCTGTTGTTACTATAAGTCCTGTATGCGGAATTTCAAGAGAAGCTTTTAACTGAGCTTCTCTTATTAAAGCTGCATTTATTACCGGGGTATCCCGATACTTTTTATATGCATAAGGCGCTATCTGTACAAAATAAAAAGGAAGCTCTTGATTTTTCCATTGTGAACGCCATGAATTTACCAGCGTATGCAGGTAATTTTTATAAGGCATGGGATTAATACGGTTAGTTTCTCCTTGATACCACAAGACACCTTTGATACCGAAATCCTGAAAAGGATGTACCATACCATTAAAAATTTGGGTGGGCTGTTTTCTTTGATTCCTGTCATCTGCTAACACATTCACCACTTCTACTTCTTTATAAATTGATAAAGAATCTTCCGGAAGCCATGCTTCAATACGCGTGCCGCCCCATGATGCATCAATAATGCCTACAGGTACGTTCAACAATTCATGGATTTTTCTGGCGAAAAGATATCCGATTGCACTAAACTCAGAAACAGATGAACCATTAGCCTCCTCCCATTTCCCAATGACATTTGTTTCTGGTTGGAGGCTACCTGCCCTTTCCGTATTGAATAATCGAATGTGGGTATTTTTTGAGTTTAAAATAAACTCATTTGAACCGTTCACAGGAGATGATCCCAAGCCTTTCATTGGCATTTCCATATTGGATTGTCCAGATCCTAACCAAACTTCCCCTAAAAGTATATTCTCAAGTTTAACGTTGGTACTTCCTTTAATATCCAACTGATGCTTAGTAAACGATGCCTTTTCAGTTTTTAAGTAAGTTTTCCATAACCCATTGGAATCCGTTTCGATTCTGCTTGTGGCACCCCAGCTCGCACTAATAGTAATTGTACTGTTAGGTATGTCCGAACCCCATATTGCAACTGAATCATTTTGTTGCAATACCATATTGTCTCCAAAAAATGAAGGTAAGGTAACTTGGGAAAAGCAGGGTATTGCTTGAATTAGTAAAACAAAAAAGATGAAACAGCTTTTCATATTGTTAGACAAAAAAAGGTGGGTATTTATTTATCGATTATTTTTGTAGTCATACCGAGCTACTCTTATTCTTGTTTAAAATACCATGTCAAACAACCGTAAGTCTTAAAAATCATAGCTCTACCTTTACTTTTGGAGGTTGAGTGAAAAGTCCTGCCGTTTCGAGAATATGGGTATGAAAATCATCTACAACATTATGGTCAAGCTCCCATGCCGACGTGTATCGATACACCGCCTTTCCATCCACCGTTCTAAACGCAAAAAGATGCGTATTCGCATCATCTTCCAAGTATTCAGGCTGATACTCCATTGGTATAACAACCCCCATGTCAAGGCCATGACCTTGGTCAGCCTGATCTCCAGAAGTCCATCCAAATGTACTGTAGTGGGCATCTCCAATAGTTATTTTTTCCGCATTTGCATGTTTCACAATGCCTGTTGCAAGGATCAATTCATCCACGTCTCCTGACAGTGAAACCCTGTGCTCGGTATATCTGTTTGCTGCATGTATTTCAATTTCTGAGACAACCGAGACTAAATGACCAAATACATCCCAATCCTCATAGGTCATTCTTATAATAGATCTCAGCGGTCCATTGACAGGCACCTCAAACTTGCGTGATGTCCAATTGTCAATTGTTCGGACTTCCCCTTTCTTCATCGCAGCCAGTGATCCGAGGCCAAGAGAGCTGCCGACCACCAGAACATCCGTACCCCACGGATGAATTTCATGATAATTCACAGAAATGGTGTCCAAAACCAGATCTGGCATGCTTTTTCCAAAAATATCCACACGGTTGCGAGTGTCCAGATAAAATCGATATCCAACCAAATCCGACTCCCATACCGGTCCTTCCATGTAAGCCCAGCCCGACCCCTGAACCTGTTCATTTGGAATATCTAAGGTCTCCACTTCCTCCATCTCAGAACCGCCCTCATATATGCCATTTACGAAATTGCCACCACTCTGCACTTTCAGAAAAGCCTGAGTTCTTTTTTGATATTCTGGCTTTTCTGCGACAATTTTAAGTTCGAAATTCAGAATTTGACCTGCTTCAAAATCAGTGAGAAAGAACAACACGTCTGAATTGCCATCACCGGACAGGTCATCACATTGTGAGGGAATTTCCCGGCGATCGAGATCATCTTTTATCTCCAATCCAGTTGCGGCTTGTTGAAATAACTCTTTCTGATTCGATAGTTCACCACTTGCTTCTGAATAGTTAGGGGCCACAAGGCTTAGTACCAAGCTGCAATGACCGGGTTGAAGATTAAACTGGGTCAGGTCTACTGTGACTGCGGCACTGGCGACCGGTTTATTGAGTTGGTTTTCAACATTGAAACGATAGAGTTCACCATCAACAACCGAGTCTCCCTTTTCATTACATGCAATAAGAAACCCCAGAAAAATGAGCAGAAAAAATTTATTGTGTGAATTATTCATAGAAAATTCTCAATTAATACGTTTGATTT
>SL_7KL_010_BRINEDRAFT_10000316_pt1 | contig 22642 bp, 29 predicted proteins | sample SodLak_010_BRINE_FD_10663 | JGI IMG/M metagenome (IMG submission 10663)
GGAAGCCACGGTGCCGCACCAAACTCCGCGGCGTGAGCAACCTCATGAAAGGCAATCCACCGCCGGAACCTCGGATATGGGACGCGAAGTTCGTCTGCAACGCGAAGGATGTTTGGGCGGACAAAATAGAGGCCATGGTCGTCTGAATCTGCCAACAACAACGGATCATACTGCCCCAACACGTTTCGAGAGAGGTAACTCAGGGTGAACGCCATTGTTCCGGTATTGACAGTCCGTGCAACATCAGGAAAGAGCGACTGTGTTTCCGCTTCGATCGGCTCCATCACTCGCCGGAAAGTTGCAATGTTTGCATTGATCCAGTGGTGGCGGTTCTGTACTTCAATTGCGTCTGGGAGCTCAAACTCGACGTCGCCAACAAGCCGAAGACGATCGCGGGCGTCACGAACGTCGTCTGCATAGCCTGCTTCCTCATCAGGAGTAAGGGTGAGATCGCCCGGTTCAGTCGCTGCTTTTGCAGAGGCACCAACGGCGTCCCAATCAACAACGCCGTTTCCGCTTGCGTCTGCGACTGCTCGGACGCTGCGATACAAATCCATACGTGTAGTTTCGTTACGACAACTCAAAGTCCTTGTGTCGCCGTAGCGTACCGCACCGCACGATTAACTGGAATCTAACGCTTCAAGCTCAGACGCAGGTTTGCTACGGAATTTCATCGCTGCAATCGCGATCGCCGCAAAAAGAACAACGAGCACAACTGCAACCGCCATATTCGGCCCAGTTTCAGCTGTTTTGTCTGCAAGCGTCGTCTCCTCTTCAGTCTCAGTAGGTGTAGCCTCGTCAGTGGAGCCTTCCGCAGCATCTCCTCTTACATCCGAAAGTAACTCACCAATGCGCTCTGGACCAAATTGAAGACGCCCACCGTCAAGGTGGACCTCAAAGAGTGTAATATCTCCCATACTACATGTTTCGGCAACTGACTGCTTAGCCATTTTGGTGATTCACTGATACCTATGGCCTCCAGCAGCGTCCGATCGAAACCGGTGTGTTCATACACCAGCCACGAAACCCGCGACATATGGAGACGGAGAGCAGAGAGTTTCTTGAAACGTTGTTAACGACACCAAGTCCCTCAGGGTTTGAAACTGCCGGCCAACGTGTCTGGGTCGAGTATGTGAGCCAGTTTGCTGATGATATCTACACTGATGCATATGGAAACGCAGTTGCAGTTCATGAAGGCGAACCTGATGCACCCGAAATCGCCTTTTCGGGGCACGCAGACGAAATCGGGTTTATTGTCCGAGATATTCTCGAAGATGGTTTCCTTCGAATTGGGATGATTGGTGGCTCCGATCACACTGTCTCGAAGGGACAGCATGTAACGGTTCATACTGAGACTGGCCCTGTTCAAGGAGTCATCGGGCAGACCGCGATTCACCTCCGTGAACCAGGGAGCGAAGAGTACGAAAAAATCGAAGAACAGTTCGTCGATGTTGGTGCCGCAGATGAGGAAGAAGCTACCGAACTCGTTGAGGTTGGTGACCCAATCACCTTCTCTACGGAGCTGTACGAACTACACGGGAACCGACTTTCCGCACGTGGAATGGATAACCGCGTCGGGACGTGGAGCGCTGCAGAAGGGCTTCGACACGCCGTTGAAAACGATGTCAACGCAACGATCTACGCAGTGAGTACCGTCCAAGAAGAAGTGGGAGTGCAGGGTGCAAAGATGGTTGGTTTCGATCTCAATCCGGATGCGGCAATTGCGATCGACGTCACTCACGCCACAGACAATCCAGACGTCGCAAGCAAACACAAAGGGCCGGTGACACTTGGTGACGGACCTGTTGTCGGGCGTGGAAGCGCAAACCACCCAAACGTTGTCAAACTCGCACGAGCGGCTGCAGAGAATGCCAAAATTGAGATCCAGCTCCAAGCTGCAGGTATTCGAACCGGAACCGATGCAGATGGCTTTTATACAAGCAGGAGCGGTATTCCGTCGCTCAACATCGGTATTCCAAACCGCTACATGCATACCCCGGTTGAAGTGATTGATATCACAGATCTTGATTCCGTTGCCGCGCTGCTTGGCTCGATCGCGGAGCAGGCTGGGTCGGTCAGATCATTTGCGGTTGAGATCTAACTGCTAGAAACGCCAAACCACAACAGAGGATCGCTGTGGCAACCGTCCACGCACTGAGGCGCAAAGAAAAACCGTTAAAACTCGTCGGAGATTGCGTTACGGTATGGCTGGAACTATTGAAGTCCTCGTCCCTGGTGGGAAGGCCAACCCAGGCCCACCGCTCGGTCCGGAACTCGGACCGACCCCAGTGGACGTACAGTCCGTCGTACAAGAGATCAACGATCAAACCGCAGCGTTCGATGGGATGGAAGTCCCAGTCACCGTCGAATACGAGGATGACGGATCATTCTCGATCGAAGTCGGTGTCCCGCCAACGTCTGAGCTTATCAAAGACGAGGCAGGGTTCGAATCTGGCAGCGGTGAGCCACACGAGAAGTTTGTCGCTGACCTCTCAGTCGAACAGGTGAAAAAGATTGCCGAGCAGAAATCCTCAGACCTTCTCTCATACGACGTGAAAAACGCCGCAAAAGAGGTTGGCGGAACCTGCATGACACTCGGTGTAACGATCGAAGGCGAAAACGCACGGACGTTCAAACAGCGCGTCGATTCCGGCGAGTACGACGACGTCCTCGCGTAGTTCCACTTCGTTTTCACTTTCAAATACAACCATTTTGAGCAGAAGCAATGTCTCAGCAGAATCTGTTAACACAAGCGTGTTAGTCATAGACACGCGTTACAAGGCTTCTCGTGGGAAAGGATGCTTCGACGGTTTTAAGTCCATCATAGGCCACTTTCCGATGAGGCAGGCTAGCCCCTGTTTCACTGACCCGTAGAAGCTCCTACGCGTACTACGGAGGTGAATAATGGCAGACGATATAGTACAAGCAGTCTCTCGCGCACTTGATGAGGCCCCACAGCGGAATTTCCGCGAAACCGTGGACCTCGCAATCAACCTGCGTGATCTAGACCTTAACGATCCGTCGAATCGTGTAGACGAGAGCATCGTGCTCCCGTCTGGCACCGGACAAGACACCAAGATCGTCGTCTTTGCGGAGGGTGAGACCGCCCTTCGATCCGAAGACGTCGCCGATCAAGTTCTCTCTTCTGATGATATTGAAGAGCTTGGTGACGATACCGATGCCGCAAAAGACCTTGCCGACGAAACAGACTTTTTCGTCGCAGAAGCCCCACTGATGCAGGACATCGGTCGCTTCCTCGGAACCGTACTCGGTCCACGAGGAAAGATGCCGACACCACTGCAGCCCGACGACGATGTCGTCGAGACGGTCAACCGGATGAAAAACACGGTCCAGGTTCGCTCACGCGACCGCAGGACCTTCCACACCCGCGTCGGTGCTGACGATATGTCAGCCGAAGACATTGCGGACAACGTGGATGTTATCATCCGCCGTCTTGAGGCAGACCTCGAAAAAGGACCACTCAATATTGACACCATCTTTGTCAAAACAACGATGGGGCCAGCAGTTGAGGTGAACGCCTAATGAGCCAGAGCGAATCCGTCCGAAAGACCGAAACGATCCCACAATGGAAACAAGACGAAGTTGACGAACTTGTTGACTTCATCTCAGGATACGAATCGGTCGGAATTGTCGGTGTTACCGGCATCCCAAGCCGACAGCTTCAGTCTATGCGACGAGAGCTGCACGGCAGTGCGGCAGTTCGGATGAGCCGAAACACGCTCGTTACGCGTGCACTCGAAGAGGTTAATGACGGCTACGAGCAGCTAACCGAGTTCATTGCAGGACAGGTTGCGCTCGTTGGCACTAATGATAACCCATTCGGACTTTTCAAACAGCTCGAAGCGTCGAAAACCCCAGCCCCAATTAACGCGGGCGAAGTTGCACCAAACGACATTGTCATCCCGGAAGGGGACACTGGTGTCGACCCAGGTCCGTTTGTTGGTGAGCTCCAGCAAGTTGGTGCGGACGCACGGATCCAAGATGGCTCCATCAAGGTCATGTCCGACAGCCACGTTCTCGATGAGGGCGGGGTCGTCTCGGAAAACCTTGCTGGTGTCTTGAGCGAACTCGGCATTGAGCCGAAAGAAGTCGGTCTCGACCTCAAGAGTGTATTCTCCGAAGGCGTGCTCTTTTCGCCAGACGAGCTTGCGATCGACATCGACGAGTACCGCGCAGACATTCAGTCTGCTGCGGCAGCCGCTCGAAACGTCTCGATCAATGCAGTCTACCCAACGACACGCACGGCAGGCGACATCGTCGCCAAAGCATCCAACGAGGCAAAAGCCGTTGCACTCTTTGCTTCAATCGAGAGTCCGGACGTCGTTCCAGACCTCATCGGCAAAGCAGATGCGCAGCTTCGTGCACTTGCTGCACTGATCGACGACGAGGAAGCATTGCCTGAGGAACTGCAGGGTGTCGAAGCACCAGCAGCACCAGCGGCAGATGCATCCGAAGAAGCACAGCCTGACGAAGATGACGACGATGCGTCAGCCGAAGAAGCCGACGACGACGACGACGAAGATGACGACGGCGCGGACGGCCTCGGCGCAATGTTCGGATAACAAACACAACTTGGAGATATAACAATGGAATACGTTTACGCAGCACTCATCCTGAATGAGACAGACGAAGAGATCAACGAAGACAACATCACCGCAGTCCTTGAGGCAGCAGGTGTCGATGTTGAGGAATCCCGTGTCAAAGCGCTTGTCGCAGCACTCGAGGATGTTGACATCGAAGAGGCAATCGAAACTGCAGCAGCAGTTCCTGCAGCAGGTGCCGCACCAGCCGCAGCAGGTAGTGATGACGATGCTGACGATGCTGAAGAAGCAGACGCAGCTGACGATGCAGATGACGACGATGAAGAAGAGGAAGACGAAGACGCAAGCGGTGAGGGTCTCGGCTCACTCTTCGGCTAAGTTCGTCTACTCGACGACATAGCTCGAACTCGATCGTCATATCTCAGATTTCTCATTTATTTAGACGCTGAGCAATAGCGCAGTCGCAGCCCTTAGCTATCCGGTTCGCTCTCAAGTGCCGCATCTCTAAGCGCTTGGCATCGATCGGTAGGCGCGTCAAGCGATGGAACCGTTGTAGGAGTACCGTTTTTGTCGATCGAAACAAACACGAAAAACGAATCGGTTGTTTGGCTTTTTTCTCCACTTCGGGGATCTTCTCTGTATGCACGGACACGCACACGAAGACTTGTCTTTCCAACCGCGTATACGTATGACTCGATTACGCAAATCTCGCCTTGTGGGACTGGCTGCTCAAAATTCAGCTGGTTAATGCGTGCGGTAACGCACGTTTCACCCGCATGTCGCATTGCAGACATTGCGCCAACTTCGTCCATCCATTTGACGACGTTGCCACCATGTGCGGAGCCATAGTTGTTCGTATCGTCAGGTTGGACTCGTTGACGGTTCTCAATATATGTTGCACTTACCGTGGTCATACGCAGTCAACGAGAGTGCAGGACAAAAGTATAATACACAAAGTGGTAGTGCAATTGAAACGTTTATATGAGTCGTCTCCTCTTTGTGCGAATGTGGAGATAACCGACGACAATCATATTGAGTGCAGCAGATGCGAGGAATTCATCCCGCTTTCGGATGCCGTTGCAATCGAAAAAGGAGTCGCCATCGTCAAACCACTTTGCCACGACTGTCTGTCGATCGTAGGGGTACCCAAAGGATATGACCTTAGCCGTGATTTGACCTATTTGAGTCGATAGATACGGTATGCAGTGTCGTGTGAAGCGCTCACAGATCAACTCTGTTCCGTGATGTTTAAGTAACGCAGACGAGTTCCTCCGAATGTAGATACTGTAGGGATACCGGGTCCCGAGTCCGAAAGGGCGACGATAATAACCGCGTGTTGCGGTAGCCAAGCCTGGCCCAAGGCGCTGGGTTGCTAACTCAGTGGCGTAATGCCCCCGGGGTTCGAATCCCCGCCGCAACGCTCGCTCATCATAACTTAGCCATGAGTGCAGAAGAACCACAAGACGGCTCGCCGGAGGAGGAAGAGAACCTCCGTTACTTCGTCCGAATTGGTCAGACTGACCTTGACGGTACGAAGACGGTAGAGCGCAGTCTCACGGACATGAACGGGATCGGCCAGCGGACGGCACGGATTATTGCCGACACCGCCGGTGTCGACAGAAACGCGACGTTCGGCCTTCTCGAAGACGACGAAATCGAATCAGTCGTTGACGTTGTCGAGAACTTTGCCGAGCACGTCCCGGAGTGGATGGTCAACCGACAGAAAGACTTCTACTCCGGAGAAAACGAGCATATCGTTGGCTCCGATCTCAACCAGCAACGTACGCAAGACATCAACCGAATGCAGATGATCAACTCCTACAGAGGCGTCCGCCACCAGCGCGGACAGAAGGTCCGAGGACAGCGAACAAAGTCCACGGGTCGTACCGAGGGGACGATCGGTGTCAACGTCGAAAAGATCCGCGAAGATGCAGAGGGTGGTGACGACGAATGACGACCGGAAAGAACACCAAAAACTACGAGACGCCAAACCACCCATTCCAGGGTGCACGTATCGCAGAGGAGCACGATCTCCTCAGCCGCTACGGTCTCAAAAACAAAGAAGAGCTTTGGCGTGCACAGTCTGAACTCCGTAGTATGCGCCGTGAGGCACGTCGTCTCATCGGTAGCGCACAGGGAGACATCGAGCTTGCAGCCGAAGAGGGTGCAGCGTTCCTTTCACGACTCCGTCGCTACGGCATTCTCAACGAGAACGACGAGATCAACGACGTGCTGTCGCTTGATGTGACCGATCTTCTTGAGCGTCGTCTTCAGACGATCGCATACCGCAAAGGGTTGGCATCAACACCAAAGCAGGCACGACAGTTCATCGTTCACGGTCACGTGACGGTCAACGGTGCACGTGCACGAACCCCATCGCGGAAACTTGAGGTCGACGAAGAGAACACCATCACATTCGACGGAAACAGCGCGCTTGCAGATGATCTCCATCCAATGCGTGCAGAGGCACAGGAGTAACTACCTATGAGTGAATCAGCTGAACAAAAGTGGGGAATTGCCCACGTGTACGCGTCGTTCAACAACACGCTCATCACAATTACTGATCAGACCGGTGCAGAGACAATCGTCAAGTCCTCCGGTGGATCTGTGGTGAAGCAGAACCGAGACGAAGCGTCCCCGTACGCAGCTATGCAGATGGCTGAAACGGTGGCCGAACAAGTCAAAGCAGCCGGTCTCAGTGGACTCCACGTTCGCGTCCGAGGCCCTGGTGGAAATGGTAACAAATCTCCAGGACCCGGCGCACAGGCCACAATCCGAGCGCTTGCCCGTGCAGGCATTGAGATTGGTCGTATTGAGGACGTCACACCGGTTCCACACGACGGAACACGCGCACCAAAAAACAAGCGAGTCTAACGAACCATGACAACCGAATTCGACGTCGAGTTCATCGAACGGACAGATCGAAACGCACGATTCCTCGTGCGTGGCCTAACGCCTGCGTTCGCAAACGGTATTCGCCGTGCGATGGTCGCAGATGTGCCAACACTTTCGATCGATACGGTTCGATTCGTCGAGAACTCCTCGGTGATGTTCGACGAAATGATCGCCCTTCGATTGGGCCTTATTCCGTTGACAACACCGTTGGATGATTTCGAACTGGGCGACACGGTTACGGTCGCACTCGATGTCGAGGGACCGGCAACCGCATACTCAGGTGACATCGTCACCTCGGAGCCTGGTGTCGAAGTAGCTGACAAGAACATCCCAATCATCAAACTCAACTCCGGCCAACGGCTTGAGTTCGAGGCAGATGCAGTGCTTGACCGTGGAAAAGACCACGCAAAGCACCAAGGTGGAGTTGCAGTTGGCTATCGACACCTACAAAANGTCGAGGTCGACGGTGACCTTGGCGAATTCGATGACGAGGAGCCACAGATTCTCCGTGGAGTNATTGAAACCGAAGATGGTGAGCTAATTGCATCAAGCGAGTTTGATCACGACCTCACCAAACTGTATCCTGGAAAGGAGCTTTCGGTGACCGATGTTCCCGGTGCGTTCGTCTTCCATGTGGAGACGGATGGCTCGTTCTCAGTTGAGGAATTGGTCGACCGCGCCGCCGAAACGATCGGCGATAGAGCGGACGAACTGAAAAACGCAGTCGCAGTCTAACACCACAACACTAACAGAAATAATGCCCCATTCGATCATCACACCACAACGGCACCTGAGCGAGCTTCCTGAGAGCGATCGCTCACTGTCGGCTGTGGCACGGCCATCATCAACCAGTGATGTAAACGGTCGGATCGAAAGTGGTTTTACGGGGCGAGCGGTATCACGGAGTGCGTGCAGGGATAGCCAAGTCTGGCCAACGGCGCAGCGTTCAGGGCGCTGTCCCATAGGGGTCCGCAGGTTCAAATCCTGCTCCCTGCACTCCGTTTTCTCTCAGGAGGTTACAAGACCATGAGTAGCAACAAGACGAATCCGAGACTACAGCGTCTCATTGCCGACTTGAAGACGGTTTCAAGCGAGTCAGATGCTCCTGTATGGGCAGCTGTCGCAGACCGTCTCGAAAAGCCACGGCGTACCCACGCGGAAGTCAATCTTGGTCGTATCGAGCGGTACGCACAGGAAGATGAAACCGTCATTGTCCCAGGTAAGGTTCTGGGCAGCGGTGTGCTTCAAAAGAATGTGACGGTCGCAGCAGTTGACTTTTCTTCGACAGCTCGAAAGAAGATCGAGCAAGTTGGCGATGCAGTGACGCTAGAACAGCTTACTGAACAGAACCCAGAAGGATCGAACGTCCGGGTGATTCGATGAGTCTCGCAGAGTTTGACGCAGATGTAATCGTCGACGCACGTGACTGTATCCTTGGTCGTGTTGCAAGCGAAGTCGCACAGAAAGCGCTTGCAGGCGAAACCGTTGCAGTCGTCAACGCCGAGAAAGCAGTCATTACCGGTAATGAANGCGACACGATGGCAACCTATCGGAAGCGTGCAGAGCTTGGTTCAGACCGAGGTCCGTACTATCCAAAACGCCCAGACCGAATCTTCAAACGTGCAATCCGTGGAATGGTGCCATATAAAACTGACAAAGGCCGCGAGGCGTTCTCGAACGTCCGTGTCTACGTTGGAAATCCATACGACGAAGATGGTGAGATTCTCGACGGAACTTCACTGGATCGACTCTCAAACATCAAATTCACATCTCTCGAAGAGATTTCCGAGCAACTGGGTGCGAAAGTCACATGGTAACAAACACAAGCGGTAAAAAGAAGACTGCTGTCGCCCGCGCAACGGTTCGCGAGGGCGAGGGCCGTGTACGTATCAACTCCCAGCCAGTTGAGCTGGTCGAACCGGAGCTTTCACGCCTCAAGATGCTGGAGCCGTTCCGCATTGCTGGTGACGATCTTCGAGATCAAGTCGATATCGACGTCACCGTCAACGGTGGTGGCTTTTCTGGACAGGCAGACGCTGTCAGAACTGCCATTGCTCGTGGATTGGTCGAGCACCTAAAAGACGCTGAACTTCGTGAGGCATACATGGACTTTGATCGGTCGTTGCTTGTCAACGACGTTCGACAGTCCGAGCCAAAGAAGTGGGGCGGGCCAGGCGCACGTGCACGCTACCAGAAATCCTACCGCTAAGGTGATTCAACTATGATGATTCCCGTCCGGTGTTTCACGTGTGGTAAGGTTGTTTCCGAGCACTACGAAGAGTTTCAGGCTCGCGCGCAAGCGGGAGACGAGGACCCACAAAAAGTGCTTGATGACCTCGGCGTGAACCGCCACTGTTGTCGACGGATGATGGTATCGCACGCCGATCTTGTCGATGTCGTCTCACCGTACCAATGAAAGGAACTTACAACCGTTACGAAAAAGCCCGCATCCTTGGAGCACGAGCGCTGCAGGTCTCATATGGCGCGCCAGTGCTTGTTGAGACTGCACAGAGTGAACCAATCCTTATTGCGGCAGAGGAATATGATGCAGGTGTCTTACCGTTCACCGTTAATCGGGGAGGTAACTAATGACACAAATTAGGTCAATTTCACTCCGACGTATTCTCGACTCACGTGGAAACCCCACTGTCGAGGCAGATGTACTGACAGAGTCCGGTGGTTTCGGCCGCGCTGCAGCGCCGTCTGGTGCTTCGACCGGCGAGTACGAAGCGATCGAACTCCCACCCGAGGAAGCAATTGCAAATGCACGCGAACATGCAGTCCCACGACTGCTTGAGACGTTCGCAGATGACCAACGCGAAGTTGATGCAGCACTCCGTGCTGCAGATGGTACTGACAACTTCTCCGAAATTGGTGCAAATAGCGCGGTTGCAATCTCAATGGCTGCAGCGAAAGCAGGCGCAGATATGCTTGGTGCACCGCTGTACCAGCATCTTGGCGGTGCATTCCGTGGCCGTAACTTTCCGGTCCCACTCGGTAACGTGATCGGTGGTGGCGAACACGCAAAAGATGCAACACATATTCAGGAGTTCCTCTCTGCACCAGTCGGTGCACCAAGTGTCTCTGAAGCGGTGTTTGCAAACGCACAAGTACACGGTATGATCGGCGACCTGCTTGATGAACGTGGCATCCCGGCAGCAAAAGGTGATGAAGGTGCATGGGCACCAGCAGTCTCCGACGCTGAAGCGTTCGAAATCGTCGAAGAAGCCGTTGATCTCGTCTCCGATGACCTCGGATTTGAGATCGGCTTCGGACTTGATGTCGCTGCAGCAGAGCTATATGACGCCGATGCAGGTGTCTATCGCTACGGTGACGAAGAGAAGACTGTCGACGAACAGGTCGAATACATTGCAGAGCTTGTCACAGAGTATGACTTGGTTTATGTTGAGGACCCACTTGATGAGAATGACTACGAAGCATTTGCTGACCTGACGGACCGCGTCGGTGAGCAGACGCTCATCTGTGGTGACGATCTCTTCGTAACCAATACCGAGCGACTTCAAGATGGAATTGAGCAAGGTGCAGCAAACAGCATCCTCATTAAACCAAATCAGATTGGGACGTTGACGGATGCGTTTGATGCGATCGAACTCGCCGTTGAGAACGGATATGAGACGGTCATTTCGCACCGTTCCGGCGAGACTGAAGATACCACAATTTCTCACCTTGCAGTGGCAACGGACGCTGGATTCATCAAGACCGGAACAGTTGGCGGCGAACGTACAGCTAAGCTAAACGAACTCATTAGAATCGCGGAAGACGCAGTATGAGCGAAAACGAAAACGACGCACTCGAGACCGCGGCCGAGGAGATTGACGAAGAGGCCGACGTGGCCGACGCTGGCGCAGCGCCAGCCGTCGATCCTGATACGGACGCGGAAGAAGAATTGCCCGCTGATGAAGCAGCCGAAGAGGATGCTTCTGAAGCCGAAGCAGTAGAAGATGTGGCTGAAGAAGACCCAGAACCAGTCTTCGACGAGGATGTGATGCCAGACGATGAGGCAGACCTCCTCATTCCAGTTGAAGACTATCTTTCAGCCGGTGTTCACATTGGTACGCAGCAGAAGACAAAAGACATGGAACGGTTCATTCACCGTGTCCGTGACGATGGTCTCTATGTCCTTGACGTAAGCCAGACGGATAACCGAATCCGTGTCGCTGCTGATTTCCTTGCGAACTACAACCCAGAGCAGATTCTCGTGACCTCGTCACGACAGTACGGTCGATTCCCAGCGGAGAAGTTCGCTGATGCGATCGGTGCACGTGCACGAACTGGTCGGTTCATCCCAGGAACACTCACCAACCCGGACTACGCAGGCTACATTGAGCCGGATGTTGTTGTTGTTACTGACCCAATTGGTGACGCCCAAGCCGTCAAAGAGGCGATCACGGTTGGAATCCCAGTCATCGCAATGTGTGACTCAAACAACCAGCTTTCGAACGTCGACCTCGTCATCCCGACGAACAACAAAGGTCGCCGTGCGCTGTCGGTCGTCTACTGGCTCCTTGCCAATGAGACGCTCGATCGCCGAAACGCTGGCACAGTCTACGCCCTCGAAGACTTCGAGGACGAACTGTAACACCCAGTACACAGCGACGTATTTTCTTCGGCCGTCCAACAACACTGAGCGACTGCGATTGTCGTTCAATTCTCAACAATGCCGAACTGTTTACCAAGCGGCCCCTCAAACCAACAGACTGACTGATTGCCGAATGTCGTTGGCGATGAAACGGGATACATGTCGACTGCCTGTGAGAGGTCGTTAACGGCAAACAAACAGTACGCCGGCCCCGGCGGATATCTGTCAAGCCGCGTTTTCAGTGGGCTGTGTGGGTTCTTTGGTGAGAGAAACGAGACTGGCTCACCTGGGATCGATGCGACTATTGCATCGATCGATTCGATTGACGTCTCGATCGGTGTTGGGATTCGAAACAGTCGCTTGAAGCGTGTTGCCCACGGTTCGATCGCAGAGACTGCGATACCGAGTTCAGCAATCCCAGTAATCGGTCCGTCGTGTGCCCACTCGGATGGGACACGATATGATTTCGGTGTTCGGTCAGTGACAAAGAACGGAAGTGCGAACCGATCGGACTCCGGTCCAACAAATAGCTCGTCCCACTCAATCATCACATCATCTGGACGGGTACGTCCACCTTGTTGAGGTCCAACGATCGGTTCGCCCGCGTCAATCGATCGTTTAGCAGCGGCAACAATATCCTCGGGTTCGATTGCCCAGGCACACGGGCCTGCATCAGTCCCAATGTGCGTTGGCCATCTGACTGTCTCGCCCGGTTGTGTTGTTTCGGTCGGTGATATCAGCTCAAGGTACGACCCATCAGCGAATGGAACGATCGACATTTGTGTTGTTCCATCTGCGTGCTCGCCACCAAACTGTGGTGAGAGTCCACCGTCTGTAAACTGTTCAACTGCGGTTGTGTGATTACTCCATGCTGTTGCAATGTGGTCGATCGATAGGTTGCCAGACATACGAGTGGGTAGCACACGTGTCCTCAAAGCAGTATGCGTGAGCGCGGGTTCTCAGACTACATAGCAGCTGCTAAGAGTTCTGACTACCAATTACATAGCATGCGATAAGGATCCACAGATGTGGATTGTGCGGCATTCCCCAGTTCCCTTTCTCCGTGGTATACGCCACTCCGGGGAGGGCCCCATCACGGCACCACACGTGACACAATACGTGCGAAGATATAAAAACAACGGACAAGTAACTCGTCAGCATCATCAGTAAACTAGTCCCGAAAAGTACCTAACAGTTCACAACAACGCATGAATATGACTACTTCAAGCGCACCGGGCAAAGTGTATCTCTTCGGCGAGCATGCCGTCGTATATGGGGAGCCTGCGATCCCCTGTGCAATCGAACGGCGCGCACGCGTCACCGTTGAACCAAGAGAAGATGATCACGTTCGGGTAGAGGCACGCGATCTAACACTTGATGGATTTACAGTCGAATATGATGGGTCAACTGGTGATCGACCGGATGTTGCGGTTCCATCTTCGCTTGTTGATGCGGCAATGGGATATGTTGACGCTGCAGTCCGACAGGCACGTGCTGCTGCGGAATCACCAAAAGCGGGGTTCAATATTACTGTCGAGAGCGATATCCCACTTGGAGCGGGGCTTGGGTCGTCTGCTGCGGTCGTTGTCGCATTGATTGACGCTGCAACACGATCGCTTGACGCACCGATTGAAACACGTGAAGTTGCAAATCGAGCATATCGAGCGGAGTTTGAGGTTCAAGACGGACAGGCTTCACGGGCAGATACATTTTGTTCAGCAATGGGTGGCGCTGTTCGAGTCGAAGGTGATGACTGTCAGACGATTGAAACGCCACGACTGCCGATCGTTGTTGGGTTTGATGGCGGGGCCGGAGATACAGGGACACTTGTTTCGGGCGTTCGAGAGCTAAAAAACACCTATTCGTTCGCTGCAGATACCGTATCGTCGATTGGTGATATTGTTCGCCGTGGCGAACTCCTGCTGGCGGAGTCGGATCCAACTGCTGCACCGAGCGAACAGCTACTCACGGAACTTGGTGAGCTGATGAACTTCAATCATGGATTGTTATCTGCGCTTGGCGTCTCGTCCCGATCGTTGGATGCAATGGTATGGTCAGCCCGCGACGCCGGTGCATATGGAGCAAAGCTCACTGGTGCAGGTGGTGGAGGATGCATTGTCGCGCTTGANTCAACACCGGAGACACGNACTGCACTTCGGTTTACACCTGGCTGTGAGGATGCATTCCGAGCCGAGCTCTCGATGGATGGCGTTCGCGTTGAGGAGCCATAGATGGTCACCGTACTCAAACTGGGTGGAAGTGTTATCACAGACAAAAACACTCCAGAAACGGTCGATACCAGGGCATTAGCGGCTGCTGCAGATGCACTTATGTCGGTTAGCGAGCCGTTAGTGATTGTCCATGGTGGTGGAAGCTTCGGTCATGTCCATGCCGCAGAACATGGTATTTCGACGACAGTGGGGACTACAAACTGGGATGGTATCTACGCAGTGCATGCTGCGATGAAGCAACTCAATACTGCAGTGTTGGACGTCCTGCACGATCGTTCGATTCCTGCAGTACCCGTGCACCCGCTTTCTGTTGCGGAACGGGATCGAGATGGGACGTTGTCGCTTCCGGTTTCCAGTATCGGTCGGCTTCTTAAAGAGGGGGCAGTCCCAGTCCTCCACGGCGACGTGATTGCACATGAAGAGCATGGGGCAACCGTTCTAAGCGGTGACGAGGTCGTCACGCATGTTGCAACAGGACTTTCGGCCGACCGGATCGGTATCTGCTCGACTGTCCCTGGCGTGTTAGATGACGAAGACAATGTTATTGAGCAGATCCATTCATATGATGATGTTGAAGCCTATCTTGGTGGCAGCGAAAGCACAGACGTAAGCGGTGGCATGGCTGGAAAAGTCAAAACGTTGCTTTCATTGGGCGCACCAGCCACAATCTTTGGTCCAGAACAGCTTCAGCCGTTTCTTGACGGGGAGGCTGTTGGAACCTATATTGATGGCTCTCAGTAACCGTCAATAGACCTGCGTACACAACAATCCTTATTCGGCACAGTCTCGGAGTGGTGTGTATGGATGCGGACGCTGTTTCCCAACGACTTGAAGCTGTTGTGGACCCTGCACTTGGAGATGATATTGTTTCGCTTGGGCTTGTCAACGCGATCGATGTTGATGATTATGAAGAAACAATCCGAATCTCGCTTGCACTAGGTGCACCNTACTCACCTCATGAGAGTTCGATCGCTGCTGACGTCCGAGAAGCGCTATCCGAGACCGGATATGCGATCGATTTGACGGCAAAAATACCATCCGGTATGAGCGCGAGTGATGATGTACTACCGGGCGTTGAAAACATTATTGCAGTCGCGTCAGGCAAAGGAGGGGTTGGAAAGTCAACTGTTGCAGTAAATCTTGCAGCAGGGCTTTCAAAACTTGGCGCACGAGTTGGGCTCTTTGATGCGGACGTGTATGGTCCAAATGTCCCACGAATGGTTGCCGCAAAAGACCATCCAGAAGCAACAGAGGATCGGACAATCATCCCACCGGAAAAATATGGGATGAAGCTCATGAGTATGGATTTCCTCGTTGGGCCCGATGATCCAGTTATTTGGCGTGGCCCCATGGTGCATAAGCTCCTCACACAGTTGGTTGAGGATGTTGAGTGGGGGTCGCTTGATTATATGGTGCTTGATCTCCCTCCTGGAACGGGAGATACACAACTCACCGTGTTACAGACGCTTCCACTAACTGGTGCCGTGATTGTAACCACCCCACAACAGGTTGCGCTTGATGATGCAAAGAAAGGGCTCCGAATGTTTGGAAAGCATCAGACAACTGTACTTGGGATTGCTGAAAATATGTCTGGATTCCGCTGTCCCGACTGTAACAGCATTCACGATGTATTCGGCTCTGGTGGCGGCGAAGCGTTTGCAGCCGAAGAAGAGCTTCCATTCCTCGGTGAGATCCCACTCGATCCAGCTGTTCGAAGCGGTGGTGATGGTGGTGAGCCGATCGTCCTTCGCGATGACTCAGAAACCGCAGACGCATTCAAAACACTCACTGAGAACGTTGCAAACAATGTCGGCATTGTTCGTCGCCGCGAGGCCAGTGGTCAATGAATGGGGACGACCAAACTGGGGATGATGCATTGGATGCCGCTGACGTCGATTGGCAGATGGCTCCCGAAAGTGACCAGACATTTAATCCAGACGGCGATCGGGTTGCACTGCTTCGAGAGATCGCGGAAGATGTTCGAGGAAAATCATCAGAAAGTAAGCAGCTATCGGCTATCCTGTACCGTGTGAGCGATCTGTATGATGGTGAAGAAGAGACATCTCCTGAAGAGATCTACCTAAACGTTCGACATATCATGTCGATNAAGGAATCCGGTGGACTCAGAAAATAGTCGGAACAAAATAGAGCTAGGACGGGGATTTGAACCCCGGAAGTCTCGATTACAAGTCGAGTGCATAAACCGCCTATGCTCTCCTAGCGCGCCTGCAAGTTATCTGTGTTCCCGTGAGTTGTTATCCCTTTCGAATTCCTTTGCAACCTCGATGCGGTGTGGCGAATATCCTTCACGGTCATAGAATCGTCTTGCATCTACATTCTCCGCAAGGACCTCCAATGTAACGAGGTCCACACCGTCTTCATAGAGTGCGTTTTCTGCTTTTGAGAGTAGTGCTGAACCAATTCCTTCTCCGCGGTATGCTGGCAGTACAAAAATATTTGTGACAGTTCCACGAGAGACAGACTCAGAATAAACCCCGTCTTGGGTATGGAACATGACAAAGCCACAGAGCTCACCTTCGCGACGGGCAACAAAGAGATTATCAGCAACAATGAGGTGTGTCACTTCCTTTCGGATCGCTGTTCGATTCTCTTCGATCTTCAGTGTGGATCCATATCGCTGTTGATCCCGCGCGAGCAACAACCATGCATCGACGATCGGTTCAATATCCGCGGCTGTCGCAGCAGTTATGATGGTCACAAGCGGTGTCAGCTAGCAGATTGTGCCCCAATAGCTTATGTTTCGCTATTAAATGTTGACAGAAAGAGCGAAGAGTTATGTATTCTGCGGCAACCCTGATAGTTTGTGATACGTACGCATGGGAGTCACTGAGTCACGTCGTTTAGATCGTCACACGATCCGTGAACAAGCACCACTCATTCTTGTGGGTGTGTTTGGTGCGTTGTTGCTGGTTGATCTTTTGTTCCGGTTGGCCGGAGTCGAAATTGCACTCACTGCAAACCGGTCGTTCGGTGGGTCACTCTCAGCACAACGGTTTGGCGGAATGTTGTGGAATGGTATTGTTATTGGATTGATTATTGGACTTGCTGGAATCGGGCTATCGATGACGTACAGCATCCTTAGTTTTGCAAACTTCTCACACGGGGACCTACTCACGTCGGGCGCATTTGCAGGCTGGGCAGCGTCTTACGTTGTTGCTGGCTTCGGTGTCGTGAGTGTTGGGGAACTCCTGTTTGTCCGGGCGGGAGGTGGTGCACCGTTTGCGGACGAGATCGGAGCAAGCATCGTTCAGGCACCGCTTTCGATCCTTGTTGGAATGGTGGTTGCCGCAGGGGTGACGATTCTGCTTGCGCTTGCGATCGATCGAATCGTGTACAAACCGATGCGCGGCCGAGGTGGAATCAGCCTCTTGATTGCCAGTATTGGTGTGGCACTTGCACTCAGATACATCATTCAGTTCATGTTCGGTGCAAGCAACCGGGGTGTTGTCGACACAACCGATGTTCGTGTCGATATTGCTGGTCTAAGTGTTAATTTGCATGAGGTCACCCTTGTTGTTGCTGCAGTTGCACTCATGCTCGGCATGCATTTTATGCTTCAGCGAACAAAGCTCGGAAAAGCAATGCGGGCAATGGCTGACAATCAGGACCTTGCACTAGTGACGGGGATTCCGACGGAACGGATTGTCCAAGCAACATGGGTCATTGGTGGTGGACTTGCAGGGGTTGCCGGCTATCTCGTTGTACTCGATCGTGGAACGATCGGATTCAACCTCGGTTGGTTCTTGTTGTTGTTGATCTTCGCAGCAGTGATTCTCGGTGGTATCGGATCGATCTATGGGGCGATCGCTGGTGGGCTTCTGATCGGTATTACGTACTCAGTCTCACTTGTATGGATCCCGTCCGATTTCAATGAAGCAGCCGCATTTGCGCTCATGATTTTGGTGTTGTTACTCCGCCCTGAAGGGATCTTTAGTGGGGTGTCTACTGCATGAGCGATACCAACTCGGATGCAGGTGCAGACGGACCACTAGGTGGCCTCTTTGACGGACTTTCGCGCCGATCGTCAGACCTACTGTTGGTCTTTGGTGCGTTGTTCGCCATCTACGCGCTGTTTACGATTTTTGTCTTTGGACAGGGGATAAACAGCGTTGTGAGTACACTCCGATTCCTCACATTCCTCATACTGGTGTACGGAATGTTGGCACTCGCACTCAATCTCCATTGGGGATACACCGGACTGTTCAATATCGGTGTTGCAGGATTCATGGCCGTTGGTGTATATACGATGGCAATGCTCTCTGGTGACCCTGCAGGGAGCCCTCCGGGTGGGACTCCCGGTTCCGATCGGCATTATTGGTGGAATGGTCGCAGCAGCGCTTGTCGGGCTTGTCGCTGCATTACCTGCCCTTCGGTTGAAGGCGGACTACCTTGCGATCGTTACGCTTGGCCTCTCCGAAATTATTCGGTTAACGTACAACTCCGAAGCATTCAACCAGTGGATACAGGGAGCGACGAGTACAATCACTTCCAGAGTTGGATTTCTTCCAGATGGCGGTGCTGGAACCGGTGCAGGAAGCGGAATTCAGGTACCATCCCCAGCAGGGCCAGTTCGTACGCTCTTTTTTGAGGGTGGGAGAGCAGGTAACCCAACACAACTTGGTGATGCTGTCTTCGCTGTCACAGATCCTATTGGTATCCAACAAAATGTGGTCGTAGAATGGGCGTACGTGCTGGTGCTTGCAGTGGTCTTGCTCGGATTCTATTGGCTCTTATCTCGAATCGGTAACTCGCCATTTGGGCGAGTACTGAAATCAATCAGGGAGGATGAGCTTGTTGCAAGTTCGCTCGGTAAACATGTTGAAATATTCAAAGTTAAAGTATTCATGCTCGGCTGTGCGCTGATGGGGCTTGCCGGAATCCTTTGGCAGGGAAGCTTTGGCTTTGTCAGTCCAAACGACTTCATGCCTGTTGTTACATTCTACATCTTTGTCGCCGTTATTATCGGTGGCTCCGGCTCCAATACAGGGAGCATCATCGGTTCTATACTCTTTGTTGGGCTACTGTTTGAAGGGCCACGTCGTGCACTTGGTGCGCTTGGTAATCGCGTTGATTTTGGACGTGCACCGAACAGTTTCGGTGACGCAGTGGCCCCGATTCTATCTGGAGATATTACGCCATTTTTCGCGTATGCAGTTGCAAACCGATCGGCACTTGTGTTCGTGCTTCTTGGGACCGTCCTCATTATTATTATTCAGACACGGCCTGATGGAGCACTTGGTGGACGAAACGAGCCTGCTGCAGCGGTTGACCTCTCAACGCGTCCAGAAAAACAACCAACAACGGCAACTGATGGAGGTGAGAACCAATGAGCGATGCATCTGACGAGACACACATAGATGAGGCTGTAGAGACCGCCTCAACATCACAGGGTGGTACGGCCACTGTTGAGCCAGAATCACGAGACTCCGAAGTTGAACGAGCGGCTGCGTCCACGCCCCGAACAGTCCCACTATCGGTGGATAACCTTCGGAAAACATTTGGTGGAATTACTGCTGTTGACGGTGTGAGTTTTACTGTCGAATCTGGGACTGTTACTGGGTTGATCGGCCCAAATGGTGCCGGAAAATCGACGACATTCAACCTCATCGCAGGTGCGCTCGAACCAAACAGTGGCACGGTGACATTCAACGGAGAGGACATTACTGGCAGGCGCCCCGATGAAATTGCCAACAAAGGCATGGTTCGAACGTTCCAGATCGCCAGAGAGCTGCCTGAGATGACGGTCCTTGAGAATCTGATGCTTGCACCAAAGCACCAACTTGGAGAAGACCTCTGGCGATCGGTCGTCCCTGGCGCACGGAGTACTGTTGTTGAACAGGAAGCGGAGCTTCGAGAGCGAGTGTGGGAGATGCTTGAGTTCTTTGAGATCGACCACATTGCAGAACAAGAAGCCGGGACACTCTCTGGTGGACAACGAAAACTATTGGAGATGGCCCGAGCGCTCATGACAGATCCAGACCTATTGCTGTTAGATGAGCCAATGGCAGGGGTGAACCCAACACTGGAAGAGAAGATTCTCGACCGGATTCATGACCTTCGAGTGAATGAGGGGCTTACATTCCTCCTTGTTGAGCACGATATGGATGTTATTATGGAAAACTGTGAACACGTGATTGTGATGCACCAAGGAAAAGTACTGGCAGAAGGAGAGCCAGAGGCGATCAAAAACAATGACCAAGTGATTGATGCATACCTTGGGGAGGATATCTAATGGCCACCGAACAGGCAGCTGAAGAGCGCGACGCAGATTCCCTAAATACGGACACAGAGTTACTTGAAGTCCGAAACCTCGACGCAGGATATGGCGATCTTCAGATTCTAACTGCTGTTGATTTGGATGTTACAGCGGGAGAATACGTAACGATCGTTGGACCAAACGGCGCAGGAAAGTCGACCGTTATGAAGTCCGTCTTTGGGCTGACGACGTACATGGGCGGATCAGTTGTATTCAACGACGAGAAGATTCATGGATTTAAGCCGGACGAAATTATCCACAAAGGCATTGGATATGTCCCACAGAATGACAATGTATTCGGAACGCTTACTGTTCGTGAAAATCTCGAAATGGGTGCCTATATTCTCGATGAAGTTCCCGAAGATCGGATCGAACTTCAGTTCGATCGGTTTCCAGTACTCCGTGAACGACAGAATCAGAAAGCAGGGACAATGTCCGGTGGGCAACGGCAAATGGTCGCAATGGCTCGCGCACTGATGCTCGATCCAGACCTACTCCTGCTCGATGAGCCAAGTGCAGGATTAGCACCTGATTTGGTTCAAGAGATGTTCGATCGAATCGACCGAATCAACAATGATGGAACGGCGATCTTGATGGTTGAACAGAATGCAAAAGAGGCGCTTCGCCGCTGCGATCGTGGATACGTTCTTGCGCAAGGCGAGAATCGATACATGGACACGGGTCGTGCGCTGTTAGACAATGAAGACGTAAGACAGCAGTTCCTCGGCGGGTAAGCACGCTAAAAAATCGATTTTGTTCTATCGGATTATTCAGCTTCGAAATCGAGTGTATCAAGTGTCTCGATTCCACCGTCAAGGAACTGGAAGATTTCGTAGGCGACTGCGATCATATCTCCATTATCGTCGAAATCAACACTGCTGGATGCACCTTGGTAGTTGATCTCTTCGCCGTTCTCAACCATTTCAATGGCTTCTGGGAGATCCTCTGGCCCAACGACCTCTCCATCTGGGTTTGCGACATTTCGAATCTCATCGCGGATCGCAGTGCCATCGTTATCCCCTGCAGCAATGTTTGCGAGGATGAGCACCGCAGCAGCGTCGTACGCCTGTCCGTTGAATACACCAGGGCTCCGATCGTAGGCTTCTTCATACGATTCATTGAAGAAGTCGCTTCCAGGTCCATCTGAAAGCGGCGCTGTTCCGATGACGTTCTCCATATCGTTGCCAACCTCACCGGGGAGGTCCGAATCACGAAGTCCGTCCGGGACAATAATGTCGACCCCAGTGTCGTAGTCGGAGTAGTAGTCACGGAAGAGCTGAATACCACTTTGTGGGAACCCAACAACCATTAGCGTGTCAGGGTCTTCATCCAGTGCATCTCCTAGCTGTGGTGAGTATGACGGCTGCTCAGGCTCGAAAGACACTTGATTGAGAACGGTTCCTCCATCTTCTTCAAACGCGGAGACAAATTCTGCTTCGAGCGCTTGTCCATAGTCATCGTTAAGGAATAGTGTTGCAGCGGTCTCAGCTTCAAGCCGATCGCGTGCAACCTCTCCCATCACTTGTCCTTGGAGCGCGTCGCTCGGGCAGGTCCGGAAAATGTAGCCATCATCATCAAGGTCAGTTACACCAGGTGCTGTGCTTGATGGAGACATACCAACAACACCGTTTGGGATAAATACATTCTCTACAACTTGGAAGTTTACATTGGATGCTGCCGGGCCAACGACTGCTGGAACACCAGCATTTACCATCGAGTTTGCTTCACTCACACCAGCGGTCGGGTCGGTCTGTGTATCCCCTTCGACAATATTAATATCGTAGTCCACACCTGCATCCTCAAGTTGGTCTCTAACAAGAAGTGCACCGTCACGAATCGTCCCACCAAGTGATCCAAGATCACCGGTAATCGGCATCAGTACACCGAGCGAGACCTCACGGCCAGCACCACCGTTGCCGTTGCCGTTTCCACTGTCGTCTCCGTTTCCGTCACCGTTTCCGTTGCCATTTCCGTTTCCAGTACAACCTGCGAGCCCTGCAGCACCGATCGCTGCGGCCCCAGTCACGAACGTACGTCTGTCAATATCACGTACCATAGCATACGGAATGTCAGTGGA
>SL_7KL_010_BRINEDRAFT_10000318_pt1 | contig 22504 bp, 24 predicted proteins | sample SodLak_010_BRINE_FD_10663 | JGI IMG/M metagenome (IMG submission 10663)
GCATGTCGAGGACGACGAGCAGGTGCGCGTGGATATGGGGCGGCCGGAGTTCGCACCGGCGCGCATCCCGCTGCTCGCCGAGGCCGAGGCCGAGGCCGATGCCTACACGCTGGATGTGCAGGGCCACTCGATCACCCTGGGCGCGGTCTCCATGGGCAACCCGCATGCGGTGATCCTGGTCGACGACGTGGCCAGCGCACCGGTCCACGAGATCGGCCCGATCATTGAACGCCACGCAAGCTTCCCGCGCCGCGTCAATGTCGGGTTCGCCGCACTGCGCGACCGCGGGCATGTCGACCTGCGGGTGTTCGAACGCGGGGTCGGCGAGACACTCGCCTGTGGCAGCGGCGCGGCCGCCGCGATGGCCATATTGCGCCGCCGCGGACTGGTCGACGACAACCTCGAAGTGACCCTGCCGGGCGGGACCCTTGTGCTAAGCTGGGCCGGACAGGCCGAGGCTCCGGTTTGGCTGACCGGGCCGGCCACCACGGTATTCAACGGCTGGATCGATCTATGACTGGGCAGCAATCCTCCAACGCCTCTGCGGCAAAAACCAAGACCCCCAAGACCCGGGCTCCGGAAGACCGCACGATCAGCGCGGCCGACGTCGAGGCCTACCTGCGCGAGCATCCCGACTTCTTCCAGGACCACCTGCCGCTGCTGGACATCCTGCGCCTGCCGCACCCGACCGGTGGCGCGGTGTCCCTGCTGGAACGCCAGGTCGCCCTGCTGCGCGAGAAGCACCGCGCCATGGAACAGCACATGGGCGAGCTGGTCGAGCGTGCCCGCGACAACGAGCGCATGGGCCAGCACCTGCACGAACTGGCCAAGACCCTGATGCGCGCCGAGAACCTGGACGCCGTGCTGGCGCTGACCCAGGACGCCCTGCGCAACGAGCTGGGCGCGGAACGCGTCAGCATCCGCCTGGCCCACCGCGAGGTCGACGACCTGCATGCGCTAACCACCAGCGAGCTGGCCACCTTCGACCCGCTGTTCAGCCGCGGCAAGGCCCAATGCGGTCGCGTCCCGGCCGAGATGCTGGACGTGCTGTTCGATGACGCCGAGGAGATCGGTTCGGCCATCCTGATGCCGTTGGGCAATGAATCCGACCATATCGGGGTACTCGGCCTGGCCAGCGAATCCGCGGACCGTTTCGAGCCCGACATGGGCACCTACTTCGTCACCCACATCGGCGACCTGCTGGCCGAATCGATCCGCTGCCATGTCGAGCGGGCCCACGCCGCTGCCTGACGCACCCGAGCAGGATGCGGATATCGCGGCCTTTCTGGCCCATTTGAGCGATGTTCGCGGTCATTCGCCGCATACCGTACAGGCCTATCGGCGCGACTTGGCCCGCCTGCGCGGGCTGCATAACGGCCCCTGGGATGCCCTCAAGGCAGCCGACATGCGGCGCATCGCCGGACAGCTGGCCCGCCAGGGCCGCCACCCCCGCTCGATCCAGCGCTTCCTGTCCGCCGTGCGCGGCTTCTTCGCCTATCAGGTCGAACAGCGGCGCATGCCGGCCAATCCGGCCGCCGGCATGCGCGGCCCGCGTGCCGGGCGCCCCCTGCCGCGCGATCTCGATGTCGATCAGACCCAGCGGGCGCTGACCCCGGCGGAGGGCATCGAGCCGAATCTGGCGGCACGCGACCAGGCGATGCTGGAGCTGCTGTATTCGTCCGGGCTGCGCCTGTCGGAACTGACCGGACTGGATCTGACCGACCTTGACCTGGATTCCGGGCTGGTGCGCGTGCTCGGCAAGGGCCGGCGCGAGCGCAGCGTCCCGGTGGGGCGTGTGGCGCGCGATGCGCTGCACACCTGGCTGAAACGCCGGGGCGACTGGGCCACAGCGGACGAGCGCGCCGTGTTCGTCAGCCGACGAGGCCAGCGCCTGGGCAACCGCGCGGTGCAACGCCGGGTCGCCGAGGCCGGCCGTCGCGCCGGGCTGGATGTGCGCCTGCACCCGCACCGTCTGCGCCATGCCTTCGCCAGTCACCTGCTGGAGTCGAGTGGCGATCTGCGGGCGATCCAGGAACTTCTCGGCCACGCCAACCTTGAAACCACCCAGATCTATACCCATCTCGACTATCAGCACCTGGCACAGGTGTATGATGCCGCCCATCCGCGGGCCCGCCGGAGAGACTGATTCGGCGACGATCGCACCCACCAGGTGAACGATCCCGGGCCATCGCAACCCAACACCGTGCCCCATGACACTCAGCCGTAACAGGAGAGATCCGTGGAACAGTTTCGCGGCACCACCATCGTATGCGTCCGCAAGGGCGGCGCCGTCACCCTCGGGGGCGACGGCCAGGTTTCCCTTGGCAACACCGTGATGAAGGGCAACGCGCGCAAGGTGCGCCGCGTCTACCATGATCGCATCCTCGCCGGTTTTGCCGGCGGCACCGCCGATGCCTTCACCCTGTTCGAACGCTTCGAAGGGATGCTGGAGAAACACTCCGGCAACATTACCCGCGCCGCCGTCGAGCTGGCCAAGGACTGGCGTACCGACCGCGCCCTGCGCAAGCTGGAGGCATTGCTGGCGGTCTCCGACCGCGAGAACTCCTTCGTGATCTCCGGCAATGGCGACGTGATCGAGCCCGAGCATGCACTGATCGCAATCGGGTCCGGCGGCCCCTACGCCCAGGCCTCCGCCCAGGCCCTGCTGCAGAACACGGATCTGCCAGCCCGCGACATCGTGGAGAAGTCCCTGAACATCGCCGCCGATATCTGCGTGTACACCAATCACAACATCACCCTGGAGAGCCTGGACGCGGAGTAACGCGACCCGGCGCCAAGCGATTCGACCAAGGCCCATTTGCCATGACCGACATGACCCCCCGCGAGATCGTCCAGGAACTGGACCGCTACATCATCGGCCAGGACGACGCCAAGCGCTCCGTCGCCGTTGCCCTGCGCAACCGCTGGCGCCGCCGCCAGCTGCCGCCGGAGCTGCAACCGGAGGTCACACCCAAGAACATCCTGATGATCGGCCCGACCGGTGTGGGCAAGACCGAGATCGCCCGGCGTCTGGCGAAGCTGGCCCACGCCCCGTTCATCAAGATCGAGGCGACCAAGTTCACCGAAGTCGGTTATGTCGGGCGCGATGTCGAGTCGATCATCCGCGATCTTGCCGAGGCCGCGGTGAAGCAGCTGCGCGACGAGGCGATCAAGGAAAACCGCCTGAAGGCCGAGGACGCCGCCGAGGAGCGCATCCTGGATGCCCTGCTGCCAAGCCCACGCAATGCCGGCTTCACCGAGTCCGAGCCGGACCACGGCAACAGCGAGACCCGCCAGAAGCTGCGCAAGCGCCTGCGCGAGGGGGACATGGACGAACGCGAGATCGACATCGAGGTCTCGCAGAACCCGCAGGGCGTGGAGATCATGACGCCCCCGGGCATGGAAGAGATGGCCAGCCAGCTGCAGTCGATGTTCCAGAACCTCGGCGGGCAGAAGACCCGCTCGCGGCGGCTGAAGATCGCCGAGGCCCGCAAGCTGCTGATCGAGGAAGAGGCCGCGCGCCTGGTCAATGAAGAAGAGCTGAAGCTGAAGGCGATCGAGCGCGTGGAACAAAGCGGCATCGTGTTCCTCGACGAGATCGACAAGGTCGCCAAGGGCAGCGAGAAGACCGGCGGTGGCGAGGTCTCCCGCGAGGGCGTGCAGCGCGACCTGCTGCCGCTGATCGAGGGCACCACCGTCTCCACCAAGCTGGGCATGGTGCGCACCGACCACATCCTGTTCATCGCCTCCGGCGCCTTCCACCTGTCCAAGCCGTCCGACCTGGTGCCGGAGCTGCAGGGCCGGCTGCCCATCCGTGTGGAGCTGGACGCCCTGTCGGCCGATGCCTTCGTGCGCATCCTGACCGAGCCCACCGCCTCGCTGACCGAGCAGTACACCGCGCTGATGAAGACCGAGGGTGTGGAGCTGCGCTTCGAGGAAGAGGGCGTGCGCCGTCTGGCCGAAATCGCCTTTGACGTGAACGCACGCACCGAGAATATCGGCGCCCGCCGTCTGCATACCGTGCTGGAGCGCCTGCTGCAGGACGTCGCCTACCGCGCCCCGGATGTCGAAGGCCCGGTGATCGTGGACCGCGCCTTCGTCGACGAACGCCTCGGCGACCTGGCGGAAGACGAGGACCTGTCCCGCTACATCCTCTGACGCGACCCGCTCAGCGGGTCGGCCATGCGCGGGGAGGTACCGCGCGGGAGGTTACTCGGGCGCCCCCCGGCGATAGGGATCGGGCCAGCCCGCGGGCGGTGGGTTGAAGCGCTTGTAGGCCCAGTTGTACTGCTCGGGACAGCGCCGGACCAGGGTCTCCACGTGGAGGTTGATTGCCGCGGCCGCCCGGGCAAAATCGCGATCGGCCACCTCCGGGCCGGCCACGACCTCGTGATAGCGATAGCCCCGGCCCCCGGGCAGACGCTCGGCAAACAGGAATACCACGTGATCCGCGCGCCCGCGCAGCAGACGCGGGAGCAGGGTCATGGTCAGGGCCGGACGCCCGAAAAACGAGGCGTGCTGGCCCGAGGCGCCCTTGGGGCTCTGGTCCGGCAGGATGCCGATGATCTCGCCGCGGTCGCGGGCCTGTTGCAGGATGCGCAGGCCACTGCGATCGGCCGGGGCCAGCTCAGCCCCGGTGGAGGCACGGGCCTCGCGCACCCAGCGGTCCACCTCCGGGGTCTTGAACGGGCTGTACAGCGTGGCCATCGGCCCGTGGCAAGCGGCATGCAGTCCGGCGAATTCCCAGGAACCGAGATGCGGGGCGCACAGGAACAACGCCCGACCGGCGGAGCGCTCGCGCAGGCGCGCGTACTGCGGCGGCTGGACGGCCAGGGTCTCGAGGCTCTCCGGAGGCGACTGCCACAGCCAGGGGGACTCGGTCAGGGCGCGGCCCATCGCCATCAGGGAGCGCCGCCCCACCCGCCGCCGCCACGCCGGGTCCTTTTCCGGAAAGCACAGCGCCAGATTGATGCGGGTGATACGGGCCGCGCGGGTGGGCAGGTACCACACCAGCGCCCCGACCGCGCCGCCCAGGGCGTGGTTCACGCNCAGCGGGAGGCGCGCCAGCAGGCGCAGGCCCACCCCGATCAGGCGATCACGCAGATGCCGACGTCGGGCCATGTTCGGACACTGCGGGGTCGGTGGTTGCGGACGCGCTCGGCGGTGGATCGCGCGGAGGAATGCCACCCTCGGTCATCAGGGGCTTGAGTGTGGTGCGCAGGTTGCGGAACAGTCGCGGGTGCTGCGCCTCCTCCTGCGCCAGCAGCTGTTTCATATGCTCGCGCTGGGTGGGCATGGCGAAGCAGGCGGGGCAGTTGTCGAGGATCACCGGGAGCCCCGCGGCGTCGGCAAAGTCGCGGGTCTGGCGTTCACGCACGTAGACCAGCGGGCGAATGACCCGCAGGTCGCCGGCGTCGATCGCGTAGTGGGCCTTCATGGTGCGCAGCTGGCCGCCATGGAAGGCGCTCATCATGAAGCTCTCCGCGAGATCATCGAGGTGCTGGCCCAGCGCCAGTACGTTGTAGCCGTGTTCGCGCGCCGTGCGATACATCAAGCCGCGCTTCATGCGCGAGCAGAAGGAGCAGAACGAGTCGTTGTCCATGTGCGCATCGGCCAGCTCGGCGATGGGCTCGGACACGAAGTGATAGGGGATGCCGTAGCTGCCCAGGTAATCCATCAGCCGCTGCGGCTCGAATCCCTCGATCTCGGGGTTGATCGTGACCGCCCCCACCTCGAAGCGCACCGGGGCCCGCCGAGCGAGGTTGTGCAGCAGCCACAGCAGGGTCAGCGAATCCTTGCCACCGGACAGGCCCACCAGGATGCGGTCGCCCTCGCGGACCATGTCGAAGTCGGCGATGGCGCGCCCGGCGAGGCGGCGGATCGAGGCGGGAACGGCGGGTGTCTCCATGGGCCCGCAACATAGGCCGGCGGTCGGCTGCACGCAAGCCCAACCCGCAATGGTGGCGCAGGATTTCGGTGCACACCGCGCCTCCCGTGCACCAGAGATGAACACGCGTCGCTCTCGCACAGGGCAGGGCTTTCGACCGTGGGGGCACCGGAGCGGCGAATGGCGGGCGTCTCGCCGTGGCACCCCGCTTGCATGAAGACGGAGAAAGCTACGCCCACCCGGGGGATCCGATGCACGACCGCAAGAGCCTCAGCCTGGCCGCCGAACTTCGGCGAAACCTGCGCGCCGAATTCCCCGCGGTAGCACGTCTGTCGGTCAGCGACCCGGATTTCATGGAGGCCATCCTTGATTACGCTGCGCGCTCGCAGTCGAGCATGGTCGAGGCGGCGGCGCTGACCCTGCGCAGTCAGCTGGAGGGAACGGGGTATCTGCGAACACCCTCACCCGCGAAGACGCAACCAGAAGACGAGGCGCAGGGAGAACACCGGTCTGCGCACAAGCGGCGTGTCTATCGCGGGCGGGTAATCGAGGACCCGGAGTAGGGCCGGATCGGCGGTTGCGGGAAGAGCCCGAAGGGTTTCGCCCANGCTGCGTTTTGGCGACACTCGGGGTTTTGCCCGGAGGGCTTCCATGGACGCGCTGTATCCCGAGATCGAGCCCCACGGTATGGGGCGCCTGCAGGTTGGCGACGGCCACGAGCTGTACTTCGAGGAATGCGGCAATCCGGAGGGGATACCCGTCGTGTTTCTGCATGGCGGGCCCGGCTCGGGTTGCGAAAGCTGGCACCGCCGCTTCTACGATCCGGAACGCTACCGCATCGTGCTGTTCGACCAGCGCGGCTGCGGACGCTCGACCCCGCACGCAAGCCTCGAGGCGAACACGACCTGGCACGCGGTCGCGGACATCGAGCGCCTGCGCGAGCACCTGGGGGTTGAACGCTGGGTGGTATTTGGCGGGTCCTGGGGCTCGACCCTCGGGCTGGCGTATGCCCAGAAACACCCGGAGCGGGTCCTGGGCCTGGTGCTACGGGGGATCTTCCTGTGCCGCCCGCAGGATATCCAATGGTTTTACCAGTCGGGCGCGGACCGGTTGTTTCCTGAGGCCTGGGCCGACTACGAGGCACAGATCCCGGATGGCGAGCGGGCGGACATGGTAGGTGCCTACTACCGGCGGCTGACCGCCCACGACCGTGCAGTGCGCGAGGCCGCGGCCCGGGCCTGGTCCAGCTGGGAAGGGCGCACCTCCTGTCTGATCCCGAACCACGACGTGATCGCGCACTTCGAGGAGCCGGATGTGGCCGTGAGCCTGGCCCGGCTGGAGTGCCACTACTTCGTTCACGAGACGTTCCTGGAACCCGACCAGCTGCTGCGCGATGCCGGCCGGCTGCAGGGGATTCCCGGCACCATTGTGCACGGCCGCTACGACGTGGTGTGTCCGGTGAATCAGGCGGTGGCGCTGCACGAGGCCTGGCCGCAGGCGCAGCTGGAGATCGTACCGGACGCCGGCCATTCGGCGGCGGAGCCGGGCATCGTGCGCCGACTGGTCGCAGCCACGGACCGACTGGCAAAGGAACTGTCCGGGCACATCGAGCCCGGCACTGGACGGGGGCAGGCGTGATCGCACTGATCCAGCGCGCAAGCGCGGCGCGGGTCACCATCGACGGGGAGGACGTCGGGGCGATCGGGAGCGGCCTGGTGGCTCTGGTGGCCGTGGAGCCGAACGATACCGAGGCGAGCGCGGAACGGATGCTCGACCGGCTATTGGGCTACCGGGTATTCGCGGACTCGGCGGGCCGAATGAACCGGAGCCTGGGCGAGACCGGTGGCGGGCTGCTGCTGGTGCCCCAGTTCACCCTGGCAGCCGATACGCGCAAGGGGATGCGACCGAGCTTTTCCGGATCGGCGAGCCCCGAGCACGGCGCAGCGCTGTTCGATTGGCTGGTACGGCGGGCAGGCCAACGCCATAAACCCGTGGCCAGCGGGCGTTTCGGGGCGGACATGCAGGTCAGTCTGACCAACGACGGCCCGGTGACCTTCTGGCTGGAGGCCAGGGGCCAGTAAGGGACGATCTCGTGGACACCCGCGATGAGGCTCAAGACGGGCGAAGCGCAAAGGACACGGACAAAGGCCATGGTGACGCACATGGCCTGACCCTCTATTTGGGACCGACCCACGAAACTGGGCGGGGCCGGATGCACCGCTAGTTGCCGGTGATTTGCTTGCCGGGCATGGCCACTGCCATGATGTGCACCTCAGTGGATGTCTGTCTGCCCCGTGTGCTCGGTGACGAACAAGCAGTTTCGCGACCCCAAACGAAAAGACCCGGCGCGAGGCCGGGTCCTGGCGGGCGATGATCCGTACGTGGATCAGGCCGCGCGGCGCAGGAACGGACGCTGGCCAGACTGGACCGCGCGACGGATGAAGTCGGCGCGGCCGGCCTCGCGCTGGTTCAGGTTGTCGGCGCATTTCGACGGCTCGTAGGCTGCGGCGGAGAGCATGACCTCCAGCTCGCACAGGTCGACCTTCGGCTCTGTGAGCTCGTCCGGGTTCGTGTTCAGCTTGCGGCCGACTTCCCAGAACATGCGGGGGTTCCAAAGCTTGGTCTGGATTCGCGGGGACTGGAACAGGGTGACGCAGCGGTTGTTGAGCTCTTGCTGATCCATAAGGTGCTCCTGTGACAGGTTATTCAAGCGCACCAAAATCTAGCGAACCCGGGGCACGAATACAAGCGTTTCCTGATGGACTGAGCGGCTTGGGCGCCGCCCACTATTCGACGGTCACCGATTTGGCGAGGTTGCGCGGCTGATCCACATCGGTGCCCTTCAGCACGGCCGTATGGTAAGCGAGCAACTGTAGCGGGACCGTAAACAGAACCGGGGCCAGCCAGGGGCTGAGCGCCTCGTTCTGCGGCAGACCGACCCAGGTGTCCTCGGGTTCCAGCGCGCGCGCGGCGTTGGATTCGCCAATGACGATCAGCTGCCCGCCCCGGGCCCGTACCTCCTGGAGGTTGCTGGAAAGTTTCTCCAGCTGGGCATCGTCCGGGGCGACGGCCACGACCGGCATCTCGGTATCCACGAGAGCCAACGGACCGTGTTTCAACTCGCCGGAGGGGTAGGCCTCGGCGTGGATATAGGAGATTTCCTTCAGCTTCAGCGCGCCTTCCAGGGCAATCGGGAAATAGGCCCCACGCCCGAGAAACAGCGCATGCTGGCGCTCCATGAGATCCTCGGCGATCCGCGCAATAGGCGTATCGAGCGCGAGGATACGGGCCACCTGATCGGGGAGACTGCGCAGGGCCGCGACCGCATCGGCCCGCTCGGCGGCGGGCATACGGGCGGCGCTGGCGACCTGACCCAGCAGCAGGACCAGGATGGCCAGGGCCGCCAGTTGGGTGGTAAACGCCTTGGTAGATGCGACGCCAATCTCGGGTCCGGCATGGGTCATCAGGACCAGGTCGGCCGCCCGTGCCATCGTGCTCTCGGGCACGTTGCAGATCGCCAGCCGCGCCAGGAACGGCTCGTCCTGGGACTGCCGCAGGACCGCCAGGGTATCGGCGGTCTCGCCGGACTGCGAGATCACCACTAGCAGGGTGCCCGGGGCGAGGACGTGGCGCCGGTAGCGATATTCGCTGGCGACTTCGACCCGCGCCGGAAGACCCAGGTGCTCCTCGATCCAGTGCGCCGCGACCATGCCGGCGTGATAACTCGTTCCGCAGGCAACGATCTGGACGGCGGCGACATCGGCCAAGCGCTCGTCGCTGCCCGGTCCGAGGATGTTCTCGAGGATTCCGGATTCGCCCAGGCGTCCCGACAGGGTTTGTTCCAGGGCATGGGGTTGCTCGTAGATCTCCTTGAGCATGAAATGGCGGTACTCGCCCCGGTCCGCGATGCTCGCCTGGCAACGACTCTCGCGGATGCCGCGCTCGACCCGGTCTCCGGCGGCGTCGCGGATCTCGACGCCGTTGCGCGTGAGCCGGGCAATGTCGCCATCTTCCAGGTCGACGAAACGCTGGGTGACCGGAAGCAGCGCCTGCACGTCGGAGGCGGCGAAGGTCTCGCCAATGCCCAGGCCCAGCAGGACCGGGCTCCCGGAACGGGCAACAATCAATTCGTCGGGGAAGTCGGCAAACACCGCCGCGATCGCGTAGGCGCCTTGAAGTTCGGCACAGGCGCTGCGCATCGCATCCAGCGGCGACGAACCCAGTGCCAGGGCCTGCTCGAGACGATGGGCGATCACCTCGCTGTCGGTCGCGGATACGCAGGGCCAGCCGGCGGCGTCGAGCCGGGAACGCAGGTCGCCGTGATTCTCGATGATGCCGTTATGCACGATGGCCACGCGGCCGTCACGCGAACGGTGGGGATGGGCATTCTCTTCGGTCGGAGCCCCGTGCGTGGCCCAGCGCGTGTGGGCGATGCCCACCGGCCCCTCCAGGCCAGCGGCCTCGATCCGTTGCTCCAGGGCCGCAACCTTGCCGATGGCACGCAGGTCCGAAAGGGCGCGGTCGTTGACCACGGCCACTCCAGCGGAGTCATACCCCCGGTATTCCAGGCGATGCAGGCCCTCGACCAGGACAGGGACCAGGTTTCGTTCGCCAATGCCTGCAACCAGACCGCACATCGATTACTTCTCCTTGTCGTTACCGCTCTTCTTCGGGCGCGGCCAGTCACGAATCGTGCGGGTTCGGGCGCGAGTCAGCGCGAGAGCGCCCGCCTCGACGTCGTCGGACAGGGTTGACCCTGCGCCCACGGTCGCGTCGTCCCCGATGCGTATAGGAGCCACCAATGCCGTATTGGAACCGATAAAGGCGCGCTCGCCGATCTCGGTGCGATGCTTGTTGGCGCCATCATAGTTGCACGTAATGGTGCCCGCGCCCAGATTGGCGCCAGCGCCAATCTGGGCGTCGCCGACGTAGGTCAGGTGGTTCGCCTTGGCCCCGGCACCCAGGGTGGCATTCTTGATCTCGACGAAGTTGCCGACGCGCGCCCCGGTCCCCAGTTCGGTCCCGGGCCGCAGGCGGGCGAACGGTCCAATCCGCGCATCGGCATGAACCCGCACCCCCTCGAGGACACTATGCGCCGCGATCTGCGTGCCGGAACCGATGTCGCAGTCCCGCAGCATGCAACCGGGTCCAATATAAACATCGTCCGAGAGCGTCACCGTGCCCTCGATCACGACGTTCACATCGATTTGGCAGTCGCGTCCGAAGGTGAGAACCCCGCGCACATCCAGGCGCGCGGGGTCGGCAAGGCCCAGACCCTCGCGCATCATTCCAGCACCCAGCGCCGCCTGGTACAGCCGTTCCTGAACCGCCAGTTGCTCGCGGTCGTTTACCCCGAGGACTGCCGCGGCGTCGCCGCTTTCCACAACGCTGACGGCACATCCGTCGGCGCGGGCTGCCGCTACGACATCGGTAAGGTACCACTCGCGGGGTCCGGTCACCCGTGGCTCACAGGCGGCCAGCCACCGGCGCAGCTCACCCGCGGGGGCAGCCAGGACACCGGTATTGATCAGGTCCACGGCACGTTCCCGTGCACTGGCCTCCTTGTCCTCGACAATCCGCTCAAGTTGCCCCGACGAATCCAGAACCAAGCGCCCATAGCCGCTCGGATCCACGACCCGGGCGGCAAGCACGGTGACACCGTCGCCGTCCGCACAGGCCACCAGGTCGGCAATCGGAATGCGCGGGACATCGCCATAGGTCACCAGCACCCGTGCGGAATCCGGGATGGCTTCAAGGGCTCGAAACACCGCGTGGCCGGTCCCGCGGGGCTCCCCCTGGTCGACCCAGGTCAAGGCTTGCCGGGAGTCGGCGAACGCTGCCCGCACCCGCTCCTGTTCGTGACCGACCACCACGTGGCAGGCGGCGGCGTCCAGCGCCGCTACTCTTTCCAGGACATGAGCCAGCAGCGGACGGCCGGCGAGGGCTTGCAGGACTTTCGGATGGCGCGAGCGCATGCGCGTGCCCTTGCCGGCTGCAAGTACCGCGATATGAAGGGGCTTCGATTCAGGCATGGGCACAATGATAAAGGGCCAACCGAGATGGTTGGCCCTTAGCGTAAGTCATCCGTGGAACGTTGCCGGATTATTTCCGGCGCAGCTTCTGGATCATCTGCAGGCGTGCCGCCGCCTCGACCAGCTCGGCCTGGGCCTTGGCGTAGTCGAAATCGGCCTTGGAATTGGCCAGGGCCTCCTCCGCGCGCTTTTTCGCCTCGATGGCCTCGGCCTCGTCAAGGTCCTTCGCGCGCACCGCAGTGTCCGCCAGAACGGTCACATGGTACGGCTGCACCTCGAGGATGCCGCCGGACACGAACACCGGCTGCGGCTCCGCGCCTTCCTTTTCCAGGATGCGCAGTTCACCCGGATTCAGCCGGGCGAGCATCTGCGTATGCCCGGCATACACGCCGACCTCGCCCCCTTCGGCGGGTGCGGCGATCATCAGGGCCGTCCCGGAGTAGATCGACTCCTCCGCACTGACCACATCCACATGCATATTCATGGGCATAACGCCTTGCTCCTTAGCCGAGCTTCTCGGCCTTCTCGACAGCTTCTTCGATCGTGCCGACCATGTAGAAGGCCTGTTCCGGCAGGTGATCGTACTCGCCGTCCACGATGGCCTTGAACGCCCGGATGGTGTCCTTCAGGGAGACGTACTTGCCCGGGGCTCCGGTGAAGACTTCCGCAACGAAGAACGGCTGCGACAGGTAGCGCTGGATCTTTCGCGCACGGGCCACGGCCAGCTTGTCATCTTCCGACAGCTCGTCCATGCCGAGGATCGCGATGATGTCCTTCAGCTCCTTGTAGCGCTGCAGGGTGCCCTGCACCGCCCGCGCGGTGTCGTAGTGTTCCTGCCCGATGATCTGCGGATCCAGCTGACGCGAGGTCGAGTCCAGCGGGTCCACGGCAGGGTAGATGCCCAGCTCGGCGATCTGGCGCGACAGCACGACCGTGGCATCCAGGTGCGCGAAGGTGGTGGCGGGGGACGGGTCGGTCAAGTCATCCGCCGGCACGTAGACGGCCTGGATGGAAGTGATCGAGCCTTTCTTGGTCGAGGTGATGCGCTCCTGCAGCACACCCATCTCTTCCGCCAGGGTCGGCTGGTAACCCACCGCGGAGGGCATACGGCCCAGCAGCGCCGAGACCTCGGTACCGGCCAGGGTGTAACGGTAGATGTTGTCAATGAACATCAGCACGTCACGGCCTTCGTCACGGAAGAACTCGGCCATGGTCAGACCGGTCAGCGCTACGCGCAGACGGTTACCCGGCGGCTCGTTCATCTGGCCATAGACCAGGGCCACCTTGTCGAGGACGTTGGAGTCCTTCATCTCGTGGTAGAAGTCGTTGCCCTCACGAGTACGCTCCCCGACACCCGCAAACACCGAGTAACCGGAGTGCTCGATCGCGATATTACGGATCAGCTCCATCATGTTAACGGTCTTGCCCACGCCGGCCCCACCAAACAGGCCGACCTTGCCGCCCTTCGCGAAGGGGCACAGCAGATCGATGACCTTGATGCCGGTTTCCAGCAGCTCGGTCGAGCCCGCCTGCTCGTCAAAAGTCGGGGCGGCGCGGTGGATCGACCAGGTCTCCTGGGCCTCAACATCACCGGCGTTGTCCACCGGACGACCGAGGACATCCATCACCCGACCCAGGGTCCCCTTGCCGACCGGCACGGAGATCGGCTTGCCCGTGGCGGTAACCGCGGTCTGACGTTTCACACCCTCGGTCGTGCCCATGGCAATGGTGCGTACCACGCCGTCGCCCAGCTGCTGCTGAACTTCCAGGGTCAGACCGTTTTCCAGGGTCAGCGCGTCGTAGATCTTGGGCACTTCGCCGTGGGGGAATTCCACGTCCACGACGGCGCCGATGATTTCGACAATCTTTCCAGAACTCATTTGTTCATCCTCGTAAGTCGTAATTCGTGCCGAGTCGACCGATTCGGGCCGGTGGGCGCTAGACCGCAGCCGCGCCACCGACGATCTCGGAGATCTCCTGGGTGATCGCAGCCTGGCGCGCCTTGTTGTAGACGAGCTGCAGGTCCTTGATCATCGTTCCGGCGTTGTCGGAGGCCGACTTCATCGCGACCATGCGTGCGGCCATCTCGCAGGCCACGTTCTCGACCACCGCCTGATAGATCAGGGACTCGACATAGCGCTCGAGCAGCGTATCCATCACCGGATGCGTGTCGGGCTCGTAGATGTAATCCCAGTGGTGCTTGAGCGATTCGTCTCGGCTAGGCGCCGTCGGCAGCAACTGCGTGGCCTCGGCCTGCTGCGTCATGGTGTTGACGAACTTGTTCTCGAGCAGCACCACGCGATCGACCTTGCCGTCACGGAAGTTGTCCAGCACGACCTTGATCGAACCGATCAGGTCATTGATGTGCGGACGGTCCCCGAGATCCTTGGACTCGGCCACGATGTTGCCGCCCAGGCGCTTGAAGAACTGCAGCGCCTTGCTCCCGATCACGCACAGATCGACCTCGACGCCCTCGTCGCGGTAGCGACGCATCTCGATCACGGCCTTCTTGAACAGGTTGGTGTTCAAGCCGCCGCAAAGACCACGGTCAGTCGACACGATGATCAGCGCGACGCGCTTGACCTCGCGTTCCACCATGAACGGATGCTTGTACTCCGCATTCGCCATCGCGACGTGACCGATCACGTCGTGGATCTTCTGTGCGTAAGGCCGGGACTCCTGCATGCGGTCCTGGGCCTTGCGCATCTTGGACGCGGCGACCATTTCCATCGCCTTGGTGATCTTCTGAGTATTCTTGATACTCTTGATCTGCGTCCGGATCTCCTTAGTGCCCGCCATTGCGTGCTCCCGTTACCAGCTGTGCTTGGCCTTGAACTCTTCCAGGGCGCTTTTCAGCTTTTCCTGAATGGAGTCGTTGTAGTCGCCAGTGCTGTTGATTTCGTCCAGGAGCTCCTTCTGGGAGGAACGCGCGTAGGCGATCAGTTCCTTCTCGAAGCTCACGATCTTGTCGGCCTCGACGTCGTCGAGGAAGCCTTCGTTCGCGGCGTACAGCGAAAAGGCCATCTCGCCGATGGACATCGGCTGGTACTGACCCTGCTTCATCAGCTCGGTCACGCGCTTACCGCGATCCAGCTGCTTGCGGGTCAGTTCGTCCAGATCGGAGGCAAACTGCGAGAACGCCGCCAGCTCACGATACTGCGCCAGCGCCAGACGCACGCCGCCACCCAGCTTCTTGATGATCTTGGTCTGGGCGGCACCACCGACTCGGGACACCGACAGACCGGCGTTGATCGCCGGGCGAATACCGGAGTTGAACAGGTCGGTCTCGAGGAAGATCTGTCCGTCGGTGATCGAGATCACGTTGGTCGGAACGAACGCGGAGACGTCACCCGCCTGGGTCTCGATGATCGGCAACGCCGTCAGCGAACCGGTCTTGCCCTTCACTTCACCGTTGGTCTTCTCTTCGACGTACTCGGCGTTCACACGCGAGGCACGCTCCAGCAGACGCGAATGCAGGTAGAAGACATCGCCCGGGTAGGCTTCACGGCCCGGCGGACGACGCAGGAGCAGGGAGACCTGACGGTAGGCCCAGGCCTGTTTGGTGAGGTCATCGTAGACGATCAGCGCGTCTTCGCCGCGATCGCGGAAGTACTCGCCCATCGCACAGCCGGCGTACGGGGCGATGAACTGCATCGCCGCCGACTCCGACGCATTGGCCGCCACGATGATGGTGTTCTGCATCGCGCCGGCTTCTTCCAGCTTGGCCACCACGGAGGCGACCGAGGAGGCCTTCTGGCCAACCGCGACGTAGACGCACTTAACGCCGGAGTCCTTCTGGTTAATGATCGCATCGATCGCGACGGCGGTCTTGCCGGTCTGGCGGTCGCCGATGATCAGCTCACGCTGGCCACGACCGACCGGGACCATGGCGTCGATCGCCTTGATGCCGGACTGCAGCGGCTGGTCGACCGACTTGCGCTCGATAACACCCGGCGCGATCTTTTCGATCGGGCTGGTGATGTCGCTTTCGATCGGGCCCTTGCCGTCGATCGGACGACCCAGGGAATCGACTACCCGGCCCAGCAGCGCTTCGCCAACCGGCACTTCGAGGATGCGGCCGGTGCACTTGACCGTCTGGCCCTCGGAGATGTGCTTGTAGTCGCCCAGGATCACGACACCCACAGAGTCGCGTTCAAGGTTGAGCGCCATACCGAAGGTGTCGCCCGGGAACTCGAGCATCTCGCCCTGCATGACGTCACCGAGACCGTGGACGCGGGCGATACCGTCGGTCACGCTGACCACGGTGCCCTCGTTGGAGGCCTCGGACGAGGCATCGAATTTCTCGATGCGCTGTTTGATCAGATCACTGATCTCGGAGGGATTCAGTTGCATGTTAAATATCCTCTTAGCGACTCAAATTGGCAGCCAGGCGGTTCAGCTGGCCTCGCACGGAGCCGTCGATTACCAGGTCGCCGGCGCGGATGATGGCCCCTCCAAGAAGGGCGCTGTCGACCGAATGCTCGAGATCGACTTCGCAGCCCAACCCCTTGGCCAGGGCGTCGTGGATCTCTTTCTCCTGCGCCTGGGTGAGCTTGCGAAAGGCAATCACGTCGGCATGGACGCGGTGCTCGGCCGCGGCCTTCAATTCGGCAAAGGCATCGCTCACGGCAGGGAGGGCGGGCAGCCGGCCGTTTTCGGCCAGCAGGCGAACCAGGTTCCCCGCCTCGGGCCCCACCTTGTCACCGGCCACGTCGAGCACGAGCTGTGCCCGGTCCGGCCGCGGGACCCGCGGGTTGGAGAGGAGACTGTGCATCTGCGAATCGCGGGCGATCGCCGCCAGCAATTCGAGCTGCTCGGCCCAGCCGGCGAGATCCTTGGCCTCGCGGGCCCGCTCGAAAGCTGCGCGAGCGTAGGGTCGGGCGACCGAAATCAGGTCTGACATAACGTCTCCTTACAGCTTGGCCGAGAGCTTCTTGAGCAGATCGCCGTGCGCCTTGGCGTCGATTTCCTTGGCCAGGATCTGCTCGGCACCGGCAACCGCTAGCTCGGAGACCTGCTTGCGCAGCTCTTCCTTGGCGCGGTTGATCTCCTGCTCGATCTCGGCGTGCGCCGCCTGCTTGATGCGTTCGCCTTCTTCGTGGGCCGTGGACTTGCTTTCCTCAACCACGTCGTTGGCGCGCTTCTGCGCAGAGGCCACGATCTCGTTGGCCTGCTGCTTGGCCTCCTTGAGGACCTCGGTCGCACGCTCCTGGGCGAGCTCCTGCTCTTTCTCGCCACGTTCCGCGGCTGCCAGGCCGTCGGCAATTTTCTTGCGACGTTCTTCCAGGGCGGCGGACATGGGCGGCCAGACGTAGCGCATCGTGAACCACACGAAGACGCTGAACGCGAGCAGCTGGCCAATGATGGTCAGATTGATATTCATCCTGCTACCTCAGGTTGGACGAGTGGAGGGGACCTCGGGACTCGCTCAGCCTTATTAACCCAGGGCGAACAGGACGTACAGGCCGATACCCACGCCGATCATCGGCACGGCGTCGGTCAGACCCATCACGATGAAGAACTGGGTGCGCAGCATCGGGATCAGTTCCGGCTGACGCGCGGCGCCTTCCAGGAAGCGACCACCGAGGGTACCCACGCCGATGGCGGCGCCGACAGCGGCCAGACCCAGAAGCAGCGAGCCAGCCAGGACGATCAGAGCGTTAGCCATTTCCATTTTTGTATCTCCAGTCGAGTGTTGAAACAGTCAGTTGAGTAGGGAAGTCGAAATCAGTGGTCTTCGCTGTACGCCATGTCGATGTAGACGACGGTCAGCACCATGAAGATGAAGGCCTGCAGCGGCACCACGAGGATGTGGAAGATCGCCCAGCCCACGTGCAGTACACCGCCGGCCAGACCCAGGATCAGGCCCGCAGAGTACATGACACCGATCAGGATGAAGATCATCTCCGCGGCGTACAGGTTGCCGAACAGTCGCAGGGCGAGCGAGGCCGGCTTGGCCAGCAGGTTGATGAACTCCAGCACGAAGTTGATCACCCAGAAGAACGGCTTGATGTACACGATGTTGGTCTGGAACGGGATGCCCGTCAGTTCCTTGATGAAACCCACCGGACCCTTGATCTTGAGCGAGTAGTAGATGATCAGGATGAACACACCGAGCGCCAGGCCCGCGGTCACGTTGATATCCGTAGTCGGCACGATCTTGAAGTACGGGATACCCAGCAGATAGGCGATGTGCGGGATCAGGTCGACCGGCACGAGGTCCATCAGGTTGAGCAGGAATATCCAGACGAAGATGGTCAGCGCGAGCGGCGCGACCATGTCGTTCTTGTGCTTGAACGAGCCACGGACGTTGTCGTTCACAAAGTCCATCATCATTTCGACGAAATTCTGCCAGCCGCCCGGGACGCCTGCGGTGACCTTCTTGGCCGCGGCACGGAACGTGAGGATGAACAGCAGCCCGAGTGCGATCGACCACAGCATGGAGTCGACGTGGATCGCCCAGAAGCCCATTTCGGCGGCTTCGGTGCTGGTGGTGGCGAAGCTCATCCCCTTCTCGGGGTGGAGTCCGAAGGTAAGATTCGTCAGATGGTGAGCAATGTGCTCTTCCATCGTGGGCAGTCCGCTTTCTGAAGCCATGCAGTTATCTCGTCATTGCTTGATCAGAAACCCGGTGCAGCCACCACAAGGGGGCCAGGTGCACCAGGAGGAAGATGCCGAACAACGCCAGTAAATCCGGCTCGTCCAGGTAAGCGAACGCCACCCCGAATGCCACCGCGATGATTGCCAGTCGTCCCATCTGGGCGCCCATCATGCGGGCGGTCAGCGAGCCCACCTGATCGGAACGGTAGGCCCGAAACACAACAACCGCGGCCACGGCGTTGCCGAGCGTCGCGGTGATGCCGCCCACCGCAGCCGAGATCGCCACGATCGGGGGGAACAGGGCCAGAAGCAGGCCCGACAGTATCAGCGTTAAGGCGAGCTGCAGACCTAGCGATTGTAAGGCGTGTCTGAAGCGTCGCGGTGTCATTCAGCGGATGGGCACACCCACCCCTCTCCCAAAAAGTGCGCGTAGTATAAGAGCGCCCTTGTACTGCGTCAAACGGCGTTCAGGGCCATCGGCCAGGCCGCTCAGAGAGTTACTGGATGTGGGCGAGGATGCCATCGAGCTCGTCGAGGCTGTTGTATTCGATGACCAGACGGCCTTTGCCCTGGCGGTTGTAGCGAACCTGGACCGCGGCACCCAGCTGGTCGGAGAGGCGGCTCTCCAGTTGTCGCACCTCGGGCGAGGGTCCGGCATCCTTCTTGGGCTCCGGGGTGGCGGCGAGGATCTTCTTGACCAGCTGCTCGGTCGCGCGCACCGAGAGCCCGCGCTTGACCACGGTCGCGGCCACCCCGGGCTGGTCGTCCAGGGGCACCGCCAGCAGGCAGCGGGCGTGGCCCATCTCCAGACGCCCCTCGTTGACGTGGTCCTTCACCGTGTCGTGGAGTTCCAGCAGGCGCAGCAGGTTGGTGACCGCAGTGCGCGAGCGGCCGACCGCGTCGGCCGCGGCCTGGTGAGTCATCTCGAATTCGCCGATCAGGCGGCGGATGGCCTGCGCCTCTTCCAGCGGGTTCAGATCCTCGCGCTGGATGTTCTCGATCAGTGCCATCGCCGCGGCGGCCTGATCGGGGATGTCGCGGACCACCGCCGGGACGGTCTCCAGGCCCGCGATCTGGGCTGCACGCCAGCGGCGCTCGCCGGCGATCAGCTCATAGCCCTCGTCCAGGCGCCGCACGACGACCGGCTGCACGATGCCCTGGGCTCGGATCGAGTCGGCCAGCTCGGCCAGCGCCGCCTCCGCCATGTGGACCCGGGGCTGATACTTCCCACGCCGGATCTGCTCGATCGGGAGCTGCTCCAAACTGTCGCTGTCGTCACCACCGGCCTGGGCGCCGGAGAGCAGGGCATCCAGGCCTCGGCCCAGTCCTCGTTTCGCCATGGTTGATCGTTCCTGCAGGCAGTCGGTAAGGGGGTAACAGGCGGCGGTTCAGCGCCGCAACATCTCGCCGGCCAGGGCCAGGTACGCCACGGCCCCGCGCGAGGAGGCATCATACAACAAGGCCGGCTGGCCAAAACTGGGTGCCTCGGCCAGGCGGATGTTGCGCGGGATCACGGTTCGGAACACGCGATCGCCGAAGTGGCCGGTGAGCTGTGCCGAGACATCCCCGGAAAGACGATTGCGTGGATCGAACATCGTGCGCAGCAGGCCCGAGATACGCAGCTTGGGGTTGGGACCGCGCTGGATGCTCTCGATGGTGCGCATCAGGGCGGTCAACCCCTCCAGTGCGTAGTACTCGCACTGCATCGGGATCACCACACCATCGGCTGCGACCAGGCCGTTGACGGTCAAAAGGTTCAGCGACGGCGGGCAATCGACCAGGATGTGGTCGTAGTTTGCCCGGGCCGGTGCCAGCGCCTCCTGCAACCGGTATTCACGGCGCTCGGCCTCCATCAGCCGCACCTCGGCCACGGTCAGGTCGCCGTTGGCCGGGACGAGGTCATAGCCGGCCTCCACTCGGTGGGCGGCCTCGGCCACCGTGGCCTGGCCAAGCAGGACCTCGCAGGAGGTTGGGTCATCGGCGTGCTTGTCGACGCCCGAACCGGTGGTCGCGTTGCCCTGCGGGTCCATGTCCACCACCAGCACGCGCTTACCCAGGCGGGCGAGCGAGGCGGCAAGGTTCACGCAGGTAGTGGTCTTGCCCACTCCGCCCTTCTGATTGGTGATAGCCAGCGTATCGGTCACGGGTCGGCTCTCTCGATAATGGCGATGTGCCGCTCGGCGGTCTCGCCGGGAATGGTAACCGGGTCCACGCTTCGGTACGACCACGGGGCCGGGAGCGGTTCGGCGACGACCGAGCGCTGACCCAGCATGGCCAGCACGCGGCCCCCCTCGGCCACCTGTGGCGCGACCCGCGAGACCATGTCGGCCGGGGCCTTGAACGCCCGTGCCAGGACCGTGGTGTAGGGCGCGGAGGGCTGGAAATCCTCGATCCGCACATGCACGGCCTCGACCCCGGACAGCCGGGCGAGTCCGATTACGTTCCGCAGGAAGCGGATGCGCTTGGCCGCGCTGTCGAGCAGGCAGAATTCGCGTTCGCGCTCGGTGGCCGCGAGCACGAAACCAGGCAGCCCGGCGCCGGTCCCGACATCCAGCACCCGGTCCCCGTGAAGATACGGGCGCAACGTCAGGCTGTCGAGGATATGCCGGCGAATCCACTGCGCGGGGTCACGCACCGCGGTCAGGTTGTGCACGCGGTTCCAGCGCCCGAGCTGTTCCAGATAAATCGCCAGGGCCTCGATGGCCGGTGGGTCCAGCGCCCAGTCCCCGGCCACGGCGGCCAGGGCAGCGCGCCAGTCGTTACTCGCCACTGGCGCGCTGCTTCAGGTGCACGGCCAACGCCGACAGAGCGGCCGGGGTCACGCCCGGGATGCGCTGCGCCTGGGCCAGGGTATGGGGGCGGAATTCCGCCAGCTTCTGGCGGATCTCGTTCGACAGCCCGTGGACCCGGGCATAGTCGAGGCTGTCCGGGAGTGCGGTCTGCTCGGCCTTCGCCTGGCGGTCGATCTCGGCCTGCTGGCGCTCGATGTAGCCGGCGTACTTGGCCTGGATCTCCGCCTGCTCGCGCACGTCGGGCGTGCAGCCGACATCCAGGTCGGGCAGCGCATGCATCAAGCCATCGTAATCGGCCTCGGGGCGGCGCAGCAGGTCGAGCAGCGTGGCATCCGGATCCGGCGCCTTGCCCAGCAAGTCGATCAGGGCCGGGCGGCTTCGCTGGTCGCGGTCCGGGCGGGTTTGTCCGAGTCGGGTCATCTCGGTCTCGATGGCCGCGGCACGGATCTCGAAGCGCGCCCAGCGGGCGTCGTCGACCAGTCCGTACTCGCGCCCGACCGGGGTCAGGCGCAGATCGGCGTTGTCCTCACGCAGCAACAGCCGGTACTCGGCGCGCGAGGTGAACATGCGGTAGGGCTCCTGGGTCCCGCGGGTCACCAGGTCGTCGATCAGCACACCGATGTAGGCCTCGGAGCGCTGGGGGATCCACGGCGCGGCGTCCTGCACCAGCCGCGCGGCATTGAGCCCGGCGACCAGGCCCTGGGCAGCGGCCTCCTCGTAGCCGGTGGTGCCGTTGATCTGGCCGGCAAAGAACAGGTTGCCGAGCTCGCGCGTGGCCAGCGTCGGGCGCAGGCCGCGGGGATCGAAGTAGTCGTATTCGATCGCGTAGCCGGGGCGTGTGATGCGCGCGTTCTCGAAGCCGGCAATGCTCTGCACCAGGGGGACCTGGATCGCATACGGCAGCGAGGTGGAGATCCCGTTGGGGTACAGCTCGTGGGTGGTGAGGCCTTCCGGCTCGACAAAGACCTGGTGACTGGTCTTGTCGGCAAAGCGCACCACCTTGTCCTCGATCGAGGGGCAATAGCGCGGGCCGGTGCTGTCGATCTGGCCGGAGTACATCGGCGCCTGGTCGAGGTTCGCCCGGATCAGGTCGTGGGTCTTCTCGCTGGTGCGCGCGATATGGCAGGGGCGCTGCGCCGGGTGGTCGTCGGTCGAGCCGATGAAGGAAAAGACCGGGCGCGGGTCATCGCCCG
>SL_7KL_010_BRINEDRAFT_10000319_pt1 | contig 22473 bp, 20 predicted proteins | sample SodLak_010_BRINE_FD_10663 | JGI IMG/M metagenome (IMG submission 10663)
GAGCTCAAAGATGCCATCGTTGACCAATTCTTCATGACACCGCTGGACTTCAAGGACAACTACCTGTCGCCAGAGGGTGCTGGATTCTCCATTTCCCCTCTGTTTTCGCAGTCGGCTTGGTTCCGTTTCCACAACCGTGGTGAGGGCCCACGCAACCTGTTGTTGACCGGCGCGGGCACCCATCCTGGCGCGGGCCTGCCAGGTGTGGTCTCCTCTGCCAAGGTGATCGACCGCCTGCTGCCAGTGGCCAGTGTCGCGCGCGCATCATGAGCGCTGCCCCGGACTCCGCCAGCGCCCTAGACGTTCTCGCCCATCACGGTCGCACCTTTCACTTTGCCAGCCATTTATTGGGTCATCAGTACCGCACGCGCGCCGCGAGGCTGTATGCATTTTGTCGCTATGCCGACGATTTGGCCGACCGCAGCACCGACCCCAAGCAAGCGCTGTCGCAACTAAAGAGTCTCACCCAAGCCCTGCACGAACCCAACCCCAGCCATCCCCGCATCGCTGACATGCGGGCGCTGATGGGTGAGCTGTCTATGCCGATGGCGCCGGTGCGTGCGTTGCTCGATGGCGCGTGCTCTGACCTCAGCCACCGGCCGATGGACAGCGAGCTGGCGCTGATCCACTACGCCTACCAAGTGGCCGGCACCGTCGGCTTGATGATGTGCAGCGTCTTGGATGTCAAAGACCCAGCCGCCAAACCCTTTGCCATTGATTTGGGCATTGCCATGCAGCTGACCAATATTGCACGCGATGTCGGTGATGATGCCAGCATAGGCCGGATCTACCTGCCCGCAGACTGGCTAGGGCCGATGACGCCCGCTCAGATCTTAGACCCCAACAAGGCACAGAGCCAAGCACTGCAATCGGCCACCCGCCGTGTGCTGGACTTGGCTGAGGTGTATTACAGCAGCGGCTTGCAAGGCATTTACTACCTGCCTCGCGGCGCGCGTTACGGCATCGTTGTCGCCGCCGTGGTCTATCGTGAGATTGGTCGCATGGTCGCAGACCGGCAATACCGCTCCTGGGATCAGCGCGCCGTGGTGCCCAAGCGGCGTAAATTATGGCTGGCTGCGCAGACACTGCTGGGATACGGCTTACGTAACCGCTTCCGAGATCGCCCAGGCGCGCACAACCGCGCCTTGCATCGCGGGCTTGAGGGCTGCTTCGGCGCCAACGTTAGACAGGCAGCATGACCGACACTGAACACGTCGATCTGGCCATCCTCGGTGGCGGCTGTGCAGGGTTGTCTGTGGCGCGCGAGTTAGTTGAATGTGGCAGCAAGCGGCGCACGGTTGTGCTTGAGCCCCGACACACCTATGAGGACGACAGAACCTGGTCCTTCTGGTCGCCGTCAGCGCACCCGCTGCAAGTTTTGGTCAGCCATCGTTGGCGCCATTGGGCCTACGGCCTAGAGGGCGCATCGCCGCGCCGCCTCAGCGCCAACAATATTCACTACCAAGTCATACGCGCCATCGATTTCTATCAACATGCTCTGGCCTTGATCGATGGCTCTGACAGCGTCGCCCTGCGACGCGGCGCTCAAGTGACCGCACTAAGCGCTGAGCCCAAAGGATGGCGTATCGAACTGGCCAATGGTGACACCCTCACTGCAACCGCAGTGATTGACACTCGCCCGCCCCCGCGTCAGCGCGTCACTGCGTCCAAACTGTTTCAGTGCTTCTTGGGGGCCGAGATTGAGCTGGCCCCGGACGCTGCACCCTTCAATGCCGACAGCATCGAGCTGATGACCGAGATGCGCAGCACTGAGCAGGGTTTTTGCTTTCATTATGTGCTGCCATTTTCTGAAAACCGCGCATTGGTTGAGCTGACCTACTTCGCGCCCGAGCCACTCAGCCAAGCGACCTTGGAGCCTCAGTTTAGTGATCTATTGGCCAACCGTGAGTGGCAATCGGCGAGGGTGTTGCGCACCGAGTACGGCGTGTTGCCCATGGGATTGCCGGAGTGTCCTAGCCAGCCCAACCCGACGCTGGTGCGGGCCGGCACCAGCGCCGGCGCCCTGCGCCCGGCATCAGGCTATGGCTTTTTGCGCATACAGCGCTGGGCCAGAGCCTGTGTCGCGCATTATCAACGCACTGGCCAGCTCTGTGGCCATCCCCCCGAACCCTGGCGTCAACGCCATATGGATCGTCTGTTCTTGCGCACGCTGAGGCGTGATCCTGAACTGGCACCAGCCTTGTTTGATCAGTTGCTGAGTCGTTGTCCACCTGATCGCTTCGTCCGCTTTATGACAGATCAAGCCACATGGCTGGACAGTCTCGGTATCATAAAGGCTATGCCAAAATGGCCATTTATTCATACACTGATCGCTACCCTACTGCGTCGTCCAGACCCCTAAACCATGCGCGCTGAGCCAAACAGACCCTTGTTCGAGTCGCTGCTTTTCCCGATCGGCGCGGTGCTGACGGTGCTGGCCTTGTCGCTGGCCACGGGCGCCATTCCCCAAGGCCTGCAAATTGCCGTTTTGTTGGGCTTGGTGGTGGTACTAGGCCTTCCTCACGGCGCGCTGGATCCATGGATTGCAGAATCCAGCGGGTTGATCGAAGGCCGGCTGCAGACAGTGGTTTTTAACGCGCTCTATTTGGTCATCGCAGCGGCTGTGATTGCGGCCTGGTGGTGGTCGCCAGGACTCACCTTACTGGGCTTTTTGATGATCAGCGCCTGGCATTTTTCAGAGGATTGGCGTGACGAACTGCCGCGCTGGGCACGGCTGCCCAGTGGCGCTTTATTGCTGTTGATGCCGATCGGGTTTCATGCCGACACAGTGGCTGAGCTGTTTGCCATGCTCTCCGGTGAAGCTGGCGCGGCCGTGGCCCAGGGTTTGGCCCTACCGCCAGCGCTGTTGGCCGTTGCCATGCTGACGCTGAGTGGTATCGCTTTGTTGCGCCAACAGCATTGGGCCGCGGTTGAGCTGCTTGCCCTGTTGGCCTTAGCTTGGATCGCGCCGCCTTTGGTCTACTTTGCCGTCTATTTTTGTCTGCAGCACAGCCCTCGCCATTTGCTTGGCCATTTTCGTGAGGCAGGTGCTGCCCAGACACGACGATTAATGGTGATGGCCGTGGTCTACACACTGGGCAGCGTGCTGGTGCTGGTGCCTTTGCTGTGGTTGTGGTCAGATCTGCCACTGGAGTCACTGCTCATGCGCCTGATCTTTATTGGCCTGGCCGCGCTGACCGTGCCACACATGATTCTCATGTTAATTACTGAAAGCAGGCGGCATAAGGGCTGAGTCGCAATGCACCAGTTATTGTGCTGGCGCATCCTCTATGGCCTCAACCTCGTGTAACACGTTGAGCTGAAGTTGCTGCCGACCTTGCCAGCGGTTGATCTCGAGCCGATACAGACAGTGCAAGGCCTCCGGCCAATCTTCCTTCAACCGGCGGGCAGCACCAAAGGCGATCGCATCAAGCACGGCACCTCCCGCGCTCGGCTGCAAGCGCAGTTTCAAATGATGTTGGCCCACCACTCGGCGCTCGATGACTTTGAACCGCCCATCGAACACCGGCTCGGGAAAGCCCTGCCCCCATGGCCCACCCTGCTCCAACGCCAGCGCCGCCTCGACGGTTAGCTCTTGTTCGCTCAGTGGGCCATCGCTGACCAGCCAATCTTCCTGTGGCGACAACAAAGCTGCCTGCGCGGCCAACACCGCTTCAAAGGCCGGCAACTGTTCGCGCCGCAAGGATAAGCCAGCGGCACGCGCATGACCACCAAAACGATCGATCACGCCAGGCGCCTGACGCGCGACGGCGGCTAACAGATCGCGCATGTGAATGCCAGCGGGGCTGCGCGCAGAGCCTTTGAGCTCGGTGCTACCCGGCTCAGCTGGTGCCAAGGCCACAACAGGTCGCTGAAAGCGCTCACAAAGTCGCCCCGCCACCAGCCCGACCACGCCCGCATGCCAAGCGTCATTGTTGATACAGAGCACTGCCAAATCCTGACCATTGAACTGCTCGGCCAAGCCGGCCAACTGCTCAGCCACTTGCGCTTCAGCCTCATCCTGCATCTGCGACTGAATGGCTTTGCGCGCCTCATTGAGCTCACTCAACTGGGTTGCCAATGCTTGCGCCTCAGCCTCTTGCTCACTCAGCAAACAGGCCACTCCAATGCCCATGTCATCCAATCGCCCTGCCGCGTTCAGTCGTGGTGCGGCCGCGTAACCCAGATCCGCGGCGGTGACATGACGCAGATTACGGCCCGCACGCTCGAGCAGTGCGCGTACACCTTGAGTGCAGCGGCCAGCGCGGATGCGTTGTAGGCCCTGATGCACCAAACGACGGTTGTTCTCATCCAAGGGCACCAGATCGGCCACCGTCCCCAGCGCGACTAAATCCAGCCACTGATCCAAACGAGGTTCTGCCCGTTTAGCAAACCAATCCCGCTGCCGCAGTGCCGCACGCAGCGCCATCATCACGTAAAACACCACCCCAACGCCGGCCAAAGCCTTGGATGGAAAGGGATCTCCGATCAGGGCCGGATTGACAATGGCATCGGCCGATGGCAAAGTCTCAGCCGGCAAATGGTGATCGGTAATCACCACCTTGATGCCCTGCTGCTTGGCCAAGTCCACCCCGGCGTGCGCGCTGATGCCCTGATCCACCGTCATCAGCACATCTGCTCTCTGATGACTGGAGTCAGCGAACATCTCCTCGACCAGAATGGGGCTCAATCCATAGCCATGGCGAACACGATCGGGCACCCGCCAACTGACCCGTTTAGCACCCAGCGCGCGCAGCGCCCTGACTGCCAGCGCGGTGGCGGTGGCGCCGTCGGCATCAAAATCACCCACCACCACGATGGCCTGATCTTGCATTAAGGCCTCTGCCAGCACCGCGCAGGCGGCTTCCATGCCGGACAAATTAGGCGCCAGTAACGACTTCAACTGGTAGTCTGGCGGCGAGCTCAAGCCCCGTCCCGCCCACACCCGACCCAACACGGGATGTGGCGCTGCGCTCAGCACTGGGCTGCCCGACGCCGGCCGTCGCCGCACGCGCACAGCGCGCAGACTCATGACACACCACGCCGGCCGCGTAAGCGCCAGACATCGCTAGTCCGCCAGTGCCAAGCGCGTCGCGGGCTGGCCAGTATCAAGCGACGCAAACCTCGCCAACGTAAACGCCGCCACAGTGGCGTCAATAGCGCCTCCAGCGCCTGCATGGCCTCCTGCGAGTCGCCGCTTGCTGGCACCCACTCCAGCCACTCGGCCTGCGCTCCCTTACTGCGGTCCGCGTCAACGCCCACCTCATTGGTCGTCAGGGTGACCTCAGGCACACCCAAGGCACGCGCCACCAGCGCCGTGTCAGCTTGCACGGCGGATAGGGTGCACACGGTGGGTCGAGGGTGCGACGTGATAGGAAGACCCCCGGAGTGGAACCACAAGCCGCCCACAGCCTGCTCCCCGCTCTGATGTTGGTGTGCCAGCACCTGAATATCGCTCAACAGGCGTCGCCACAAGCCTGACTCCGGTCCCTCAGGCATAATTGCATCCAGACTCTCGCCGCGTGCTGCCCACGGCGTGGTGAACTGACATTGCGGCGGTTGGCCGCACAATACATAACCGCGCTCTGGGCTAGCCAACTCAAAGCGCAAGCCCGACTCCGCCAAAACCTGGCTAACCGCTGCCGCCAGGGGCGAGTCCAAAGCCATCTGGCCTGGGTGCATCCAAACGGCGGCTAGATCAGGCACCAATCGCACCGGATCAGCCCGCAGACAAAAAGACGCTGGATCGCGGCCGAAGTCGGCCCGATAACTCAGTGGGGCCAACGGCTGGGCCTGACCTGTGATCAAAACACTCAGGTGGGTCTCAGGGTCCAAGGCTTGGACCTGTGCACGCGATAAACGACGTTGCCAGGCGGGGGTGAGCGCCCTGGTCTGCGCCAACAAAACTTCAAAGTCCGGCACCACCACGGTGGCGGTGGGTTCAGGAGACGTACGACACCTCGATGATTTCATAATGGCGTTGACCACCTGGCGCCTCAAATTCAACCTCATCGCCCACTTCTTTGCCAATCAAGGCGCGCGCCAGCGGCGCACTGATGCCCAACTTACCGGCCTTGGCATCCGCTTCCAGATCACCGACAATTTGCCATGTGACCGCTTTGCTGTCGGCCGCATCCTCAATGATCGTCACCGAGGCGCCAAACACGACGCGATCGCCCGCATCCAGCGTGCTCACGTCGATGATTTGAGCTTGACTCAAAGCACCCTCAAGTTGACTGATTCGCGCCTCCATCAATCCTTGTTGCTCGCGCGCCGCGTGATACTCGGCATTTTCTTTGAGATCGCCGTGCGCGCGCGCTTCAGCGATGGCTTCGATCACTGCCGGACGCTCGACGCGCTTCAATTGCTCCAGCTCAGCACGCAAGCGCTCAGCACCAGTCTGTGTCAACGGAATGCGACTCATGACAATTACTCCAACCCCTCAATGACGGTAAGGTCTACAGCTTGCTTTGACTACGTTTCTATTTGGCCGAGTCTATTTGGTCAAGTCTATTTGATCGAGCGCGTATAGTTCGCGCAAGCTGCGCGCGCCCCGCTCGTGCCAAAACTCCAAGGCGCGCAACGTCGCCTTCGCACCCGCGATAGTTGTAGAGTAATTGATTTTCCGTTGCAATGCTGTGCGGCGGATCGAGAAGGAGTCGGTGATGGCCTGTCGGCCCTCGGTGGTGTTAACGATGTAATCAATCTCCCCGTTCTTGATCGCATCCACAATATGCGGCTGGCCCTGATTGACTTTGTTGACGTACGTACAGGCCACGCCCGCGTCCGTCAAATACTGCCAGGTGCCCTCGGTGGCCACCAGCTCAAAGCCCCGCTCAATCAGCTGCTGTGCTACCGGCACCAGCCTCGCTTTGTCGGCGTTGCGCACACTTAAAAATGCGCGCCCTGAGCCGGCGGCATTGATGCCCGCCCCTTGCTGTGCACGGGCAGCGGCCGCACCAAAGCTCAAGCCCACGCCCATCACCTCGCCAGTGGAACGCATCTCTGGGCCGAGAATGGGNTCAACGCCCTGGAACTTGATGAAGGGATAGACCGGTTCCTTTATTGAGTAGAATCGGCATGATAAATCCTCTGTAATACCTTGTTTCTCAAGCGTTTCACCCACCATCACTTTGGCTGCAATGCTGGCCAGAGGGCGCCCGGTGGCCTTCGCCACGAAGGGCACGGTGCGCGAGGCGCGCGGGTTGACCTCCAACACATAAATGTCATCGCCGCGCACGGCAAACTGCACATTCATCAGCCCGACCACGTTCAGGGCCAGCGCCATAGCGCGCGTTTGCTTGGCAATCTCCGTCTGAATCTCAGCAGACAGGGAAAATGGCGGCAAACTGCAGGAACTATCACCCGAGTGCACACCCGCCTCCTCGATGTGCTCCATGATGGCGCCAATGATCACGTGCTCGCCATCACACACCGCATCGACATCCACCTCGGTGGCATGATCGAGGAATCGATCCAACAAGACTGGCGAGTCATTGGACACCTTGACCGCCTCGGTCATGTAGCGCCACAGCTCGTCCTCGCCATGCACAATGTCCATGGCCCGCCCGCCCAACACATAGGAGGGCCGCACAACCAGCGGATAACCAATCTCATTGGCCAGCCCAATGGCCTGCTCAGGATTGCGCGCCGTGCGATTGGCGGGTTGCCTCAGCCCCAGCGTTTCAATCAACTGCTGGAAGCGCTCACGGTCCTCAGCCTGATCGATGCAGTCTGGCGTAGTACCAATGATGGGAGCGCCTGCCTCGGCCAAGGCCCGCGACAGCTTCAATGGCGTCTGCCCACCGAATTGAATGATGATGCCCTCTGGCTGCTCCAGCTCAATGATGCTGAGCACATCTTCCAGCGTCAGCGGCTCGAAATAAAGCCGGTCTGAGGTGTCGTAGTCGGTGGAGACGGTTTCTGGGTTGCAGTTGACCATGATGGTCTCAAAGCCCAACTCGCGCATCGCCATGGCGGCATGCACACAGCAATAGTCAAACTCAATACCTTGGCCAATGCGGTTGGGTCCCCCGCCCAGCACCATGATTTTGCGCCGCTCAGAGGGCTCGGCCTCGCAAGCCTCGCCCCAGGTTGAGTACAGGTAGGCGGTTGTCGTGGCAAACTCCGCCGCACAGGTGTCCACGCGTCGGTACACGGGCCGCAGTGCATAGCGTTGTCGCAACGCCCGAATCTCTGCCTCTGTTGTAGCCACCAGGTCAGCGATGCGCTGATCAGCAAAACCCATGCGCTTGAGTGCCAGCAGCCGGTCTGCCGTCAAGGCGGCCACACCGCCCTGCGCAATCGCCTGTTCCGTTTCAATGATCTCCAACACTTGATCAAGAAACCAGGGGTCAATGCGCGTTAACCGATGCACGGCATCCAGTGACAAGCCACGCCGAAATGCTTCCGCCACATAGCGCAAGCGATCTGGCCCAGCCTGACGCAACTCACGATCTAGTGAAGTGGATGAATCGCCCTCCACCGTGCTGGCCAATTCAATGGGGTCTAGGCCACTCAAGCCCGTCTCTAAGCTGCGCAGTGCTTTCTGCAGAGACTCTTGGAAGGTGCGCCCGAACGCCATGGCCTCGCCCACTGATTTCATTTGTGTGGTCAGTCGGTCGTTGGCGGCAGGGAATTTCTCAAACGCAAAGCGTGGGATCTTAGTGACCACATAGTCAATGCTGGGCTCGAACGAGGCCGGCGTGGCGCCGCCGGTGATTTCATTTTTAAGCTCATCCAGGGTGTAGCCNACNGCCAGCTTGGCGGCCACTTTGGCAATTGGAAATCCTGTCGCCTTAGAGGCCAAGGCCGAAGAGCGTGATACGCGCGGGTTCATCTCAATGACCAAAATGCGGCCATTGTCTGGGCTGACGGCAAACTGCACATTCGAGCCGCCGGTGTCGACGCCAATCTTGCGCAGCACCGCCAAGGCCGCATTACGCAACTGCTGATACTCTTTATCAGTCAGCGTTTGCGCGGGCGCGACGGTGATGGAATCGCCTGTGTGCACGCCCATGGGGTCGATATTTTCAATAGAGCAAACAATGATGCAGTTGTCGGCCCGATCACGCACCACCTCAAGCTCAAACTCTTTCCATCCCAGCACCGACTCCTCTAGCAACACCTCGGTGGTGGGCGATAAATCCAAACCATGGCTGACGATCTCAACAAACTCTTCGCGGTTGTAGGCAATGCCGCCACCCGAACCGCCCAGCGTGAAAGATGGCCGAATGATGACTGGAAAGCCGATTTCTTTCTGCGCCTCTATTGCCTCTTCAAGGGTGTGGGCAATCAGGGCGCGCGGGACTTCCAGCCCGATCTCTAGCATTGCCTTGCGGAACTGATCGCGATCTTCGGCCATATCAATGGCTTCGCGGCTGGCGCCAATCATCTCAACACCGAATTCCTCGAGCACCCCTTCGCGATACAAATCCAAGGCACAGTTCAAGGCGGTCTGACCACCCATGGTGGGCAACACGGCATCGGGGCGCTCTTTGGCGATGATGTCCCGAACCACCTCCCAGCGGATGGGCTCGATGTAGACCTCATCGGCCGTATCGGGGTCGGTCATGATCGTCGCTGGGTTGGAGTTGACCAAAATGACCCGATAGCCCTCCTCGCGCAGCGCACGCACGGCCTGCACCCCCGAGTAATCAAACTCACACGCTTGGCCAATGACGATGGGGCCAGCGCCGATAATCAAAATAGATTGGATGTCTGTTCGCTTTGGCACCAGCTACTCCATCATGCTGACAAATTGGTCAAACAAGTCATACAGGTCGTGCGGCCCTGGGCTGGCCTCGGGGTGGCCTTGGAAGCCGATGGCGGGCTTATCGACGATGCGAATGCCTTGCAAACTGCCATCAAACAAAGACCGATGCGTGGCCACCACCTGCGCTGGCAGGCTCGCCTCATCCACCGCAAAGCCATGGTTTTGGCTGGTGATGACGACGCGGCCAGAGGCCAAATCTTGAACCGGGTGGTTGGCACCATGGTGGCCAAATTTCATCTTCACGGTCTGCGCGCCTGCCCCCAACGCCAACAACTGGTGCCCCAAACAGATGCCCAAGGTTGGGATGTCACGCGCCAGCAGCTGCTCCACGATGTCAATGGCGTATTGGCAAGGTTGTGGATCGCCAGGACCGTTGGAGAGCAACACGCCATCAGGCGCCAGGGCCAACACCTCTTCGAATGGGGTTTGAGCGGGCACCACGGTAATGCGACAGCCGGCATCCACCAATCGCCGCAACATGTTGTGCTTGACCCCGTAATCAAAACAGACAACGTGGTGACGATGATCAACGCTGGCATAGTGACCGGTCTGCAAATCCAAACTGCCCTCAGTCCAGACGTAGCGCTCGGCGGTGCTGACCGTCGAGGCCAGATCCTGACCCGACATGGCTGGGCAGGCCTGGGCCTGGGCCACCGCCCACGCCGCATCGATCTGCTCACCGATGACCACGCAGCCATTGAGGGCGCCTTGCTCACGCAAGTGCTGAGTCAGACTGCGGGTGTCAACTTCGGCAATGGCGGAGCGACTCTGTGCACACAACTCATCATGCAGCGAACGGGTGGCGCGCCATGAGCTGTAGCGGCGAGGGTAATGCCTGATGATTAGGCCTGCGGCGTGAATGTGACTGGATTCGTTGTCTTCGAGGGCGATGCCGGTGTTGCCGACATGCGCGGCGGTCAAAGTGACCAACTGACCCGCATAACTGGGATCGGTCAAAATCTCCTGATAGCCCGTCATGGCGGTGTTGAAAACCACCTCACCCGTGCAATGTCCGGGTGCGCCTAAACCGACCCCGGAAAACGTGCGACCGTCTTCCAGTGCCAACAATGCATTCAATTGAGCCAAACTGACCTCCGGTTGAGCACTGCGCTCAAGTTCCGGGAGACCATTGTAAAGCAAAGCGTGGCAGTGCGGCGATAAATACCGCTTAAAGTCACCTAAAAAAGGGAAACTAGGCGGCGCTGACCAGTGAGGGCGGTGCTTCTTCCACTGGCTGGAAGGTGGTGGCGTGGTGGCCTTGGCTCAACACGTAATCCAACCACTTGAGTAAGGCTCGGTTCATGCGCCAACTGCGTACAATCAAGCCATGCATAGGCAGATCTGGCCCAGCCAAGCGCTGCAGGCCCTGCTGTGGGCTAAATGCGGTCGCCTCAGCCATGTGGGCGTCGTGATAGACGCGAATGTGGGCATTGGGGTCGTGGCGTTGCTCCGCACCGATGAGATAAGTCAGCCGCAAATAGGTTGTATAGTCATGGCGCTCGGCCACATACATGTACAAATCAGGGCCGTCCCCCACCCGCGAAACCAGACAATCGCTGCGCGACAAACCGTCGGGCATAAGCAGCATCAGCGCTTGATAAACAGCACTGTGGACCTCGGGCAGGCGCCGGGCCAGCGCCCGCACCGGCGGGTGCAATTGTCGTGTTTGCGTCAGCATGGTTGGGCAGGTTATCACAGCCGGGCCAATTTGCCTAGATCTCCGAAAAAAATTAACTTTAACAGAGACTTAACGAAATCGATCAGGCCGCGCCATTATTGCGATACAGGCCCTTTTTGAGCAGAATTCGGCTGGCCAGCTCTTCCACCGACGACCCCGTTGAAGACAGCACCGGCACCCCTTCAGCACGCAGCATCGCCTCGGCCGCCTCAACCTCATAGCGGCACTGCTTTAGCGAGGCATAACGGCTGTCTGGCCGGCGCAGTTGGCGAATGCGCGACAAGCGCTCTGGTTCAATCGTCAACCCAAACAGTTTGTCCGCATGGCGGCGCAGAAAGTCGGGCAGCCGCGGTTGCTCCAAATCTTCCTCAGTCAGCGGATAGTTGGCCGCTTTGACGGCAAAATGCAACGCCATATACAGACAGGTGGGCGTTTTGCCCGAGCGCGACACCCCAATGAGAATCACATCCGCTTCATCGAGCCGTTTACTGACGCCGTCATCATGGGTCAGGGCGTAGTTGGTCGCATCCATGCGATCCTCGTAGGCGACCACATCACCCATGCCATGGGCCTGCCCCACGGTGGGTGAAGAAGTCACACCCAGCAACTTTTCAAGCGGCCCCATGAAGGCTGCAAACATGTCAAACACCTCGGCATTGACCTTGCCCAGCACGGCCCTCACTTCGGCATCAATAATGGTGCTAAACACCAACACCGCCAGCGGTGAGTGTTCTGCCGCGCGATTGATCAAGTCCACCGCCTCCGCAGCTTTGCTGGGGCTGTCGACAAACGGCAAGCGGATCTCCTTGAAGTCCAGATCACTGAACTGTGTCAGTAAACTGTGCCCAAAGGTTTCGGCAGTGATCGCCGTGCCATCAGAGACAAAAAAGACCGTTCGTTTCATGTGTGGGCCCAATTCAGCCAGCCAGCCAGAAAGTAAAATAACAGGTAAAGTGTAGCAAGCTTGGTGTCAAAATGGCCACGACAACATGAGCAAGCGGCCATTCTAGACAAGGCTTAATATCCATCGTGGCACGACTGCAGAGAGGCGCGAGTGAGCAATTACATTCAGTGGTTTGAAACATTGGGGATGGAGCATCTTGAGCAAGTGGGTGGCAAGAATGCTTCGTTGGGGGAAATGATTCGCGAACTCAGCCAGGCCGGCGTGCGGGTACCGGGCGGCTTCGCCACTACCGCCGACGCCTACCGCGAATTCTTGGCTCAGTCTGGACTCGATGAAAAAATCAAAGCCAAGCTCGAAGGCCTCGATACCGAAGACACCCGCTCTCTGACCGAATGCGGGCAAATCATCCGTCAATGGATCATGGACACGCCCCTGCCACCTGCCCTGCACGCCGCGGTCAAAGCGGCATGGCAAGAGATGACTCAACGCCACGGCGACGAAGTTGCTGTGGCCGTGCGCTCTTCTGCCACCGCAGAGGATTTGCCAGATGCCTCATTTGCCGGCCAGCAAGAAACCTTCCTCAACGTGCGTGGCTTTGATGCTGTGGTGGAAAAAATCCATGCCGTCTTTGCCAGCCTGTATAACGACCGCGCCATCGCTTATCGCGTACACCATGGGTTTGCACACCATGATGTGGCTCTGTCAGCGGGCGTTCAGCAGATGGTGCAAGCCGGTTCAGGCGCTGCCGGCGTCATGTTTACCTTAGATACCGAGTCGGGTTATCGTGGCGTGGTTTTTGTCACCGCCAGTTATGGCTTGGGCGAAATGGTGGTGCAAGGCGCGGTCAATCCTGATGAGTTTTTCTTGTTCAAGGACAGCCTCGATCAAGGGCGCCCTGCCCTGATTCGCAAAACCCTAGGCAGCAAGGCCTTGCGCATGGTTTACGGTACGGAGGCTGGCGGTGGCGTGGTGACCGAGGACACGCCAGAGACTGAGCGGCAGCGCTTTGTGCTCAATGACCAAGAGGTCACCGCACTGGGACAGATGGCGCTGACCATTGAACGCCACTACGGCAGACCCATGGACATTGAGTGGGCCAAGGATGGCGACACCGGCGAGCTCTACATCTTGCAGGCACGCCCGGAAACAGTCAAAAGCCGCAGCGGCCAGACCATGGAGCGTTTTCGGCTTGAGGAGCGTGGTGAGGTCTTGAGCGAGGGCCGTGCCATCGGCCAGCGCATTGGCCAAGGCCGCGCACGAGTCATCACCTCCCTTGAAGAGATGCACGACGTCGCTGCCGGTGATGTCTTGGTCACCGATATGACCGACCCGGACTGGGAGCCCGTCATGAAGCGCGCCTCAGCCATTGTTACCAACCGCGGTGGCCGCACCTGTCATGCCGCCATCATCGCCCGTGAATTGGGTATCCCGGCCGTGGTGGGCTGTGGTGATGCCACCGACACCATTGCTGATGGCATCGAGGTAACCATCTCTTGCGCAGATGGTGACACTGGCACCATTTATGCCGGCCTGCTGCCGTTCAGTGTTGCTGAAGACAGCATGGAGGAAATGCCCGAGGCGCCGTTAAAAGTCATGATGAATGTGGCCAACCCTGATCGCGCCTTTGATTTTGCACAGATCCCCAACCATGGCATCGGTTTGGCGCGCTTGGAATTCATCATCAACCGCATGATCGGCATTCATCCCCGCGCGCTGCTGGAATACGATCAGCAATCTGACGATATCAAGCGGGAGATCGATCGTCGCATCGCCGGCTATGCCGACCCCATCAGTTTCTACGTCGACCGACTGGCCGAGGGCATTGCCACCATTGCTGCGCCATTTGGCCCGAACCCGGTCATTGTCCGCCTGTCAGACTTCAAATCCAACGAGTACGCCAACTTGATTGGCGGTGAACGCTACGAGCCGCGCGAAGAAAACCCGATGCTTGGCTGGCGCGGCGCCTCGCGTTATGTCGACCCGCAGTTCAAAGCGGCCTTTGAACTCGAATGTCGAGCGATGAAAAAAGTGCGTGAGACCATGGGCCTGTCTCATGTGTGGGCAATGGTGCCATTTGTGCGCACGGTGGAAGAAGCCCGCGATGTGATCCAGGTAATGGCGGAATTTGGTTTGCGGCGCGGTGAGCATGGACTGAAAATCATCATGATGTGCGAGCTGCCGTCCAATGCCTTGCTCGCCGATGCTTTTCTTGAGCACTTTGATGGTTTTTCCATCGGCTCGAATGACATGACGCAATTGACCTTAGGCCTGGATCGTGATTCAGGTTTGGTTGCGCATCGTTTTGATGAGCGCGATGCCGCCGTCAAAGCCCTGCTGTCCATGGCTATTAAAGCCTGTCGAGCGCAAAACAAATACATTGGCATTTGTGGCCAAGGGCCGTCGGATTATCCGGAGCTGGCGCAGTGGCTGCTCGACGAGGGCATTGAAAGCGTCTCACTCAACCCCGACACCGTGGTTGATACGTGGCGCAAGTTGGCGGCGGGCTGACAGGCGGTTGAGGATGCTGACTCAGCCAAGCCCCGCCAGCGGTCCCATGTGGCGACGGTACCACTGCAGTTCATCGATGGAGTCGCGAATGTCGTCCATGGCTTGGTGGCTGGAGTCTTTGGTGAAGCCTGCCGCCACCTCAGGCGCCCAGCGCAGTGCCAGCTCTTTGAGTGTGCTGACGTCTAGGTTGCGATAGTGAAAATAAGACGCCAACTGGGGCATGCCTCGCACCAAAAAGCGGCGGTCTTGGCAGATCGAATTGCCACACATTGGCGAGACACCGGCCGGCACCCACTGCTCGACAAAGGCCAGCGTGCTGCGCTCCGCCTCCCTCAAGCTCACACCACTAGTCAGACAGCGCTGCGTCAGACCCGACTCACCATGAGTGCGTGTGTTCCACTCATCCATGCCGGCCAGTACCTCAGCCTCGGTGGCAATCGCCAGATCAGGCCCCTCAGCCAAGACCTGCAACTGGCTGTCGGTGACCAAGGTGGCAATTTGAATGATCTGATCGCGATCGGGATCAAGCCCGGTCATCTCCAAATCAATCCAAATCAAATGGCTGGCGTCGGCGTATGTGCTCATGGCGCACACTATACCAGTCCCGATATGGATTGATTGAGTGCGCATGGCTGAGCTCAAAACCGCGCGCGTACTGACCACCCATGGCAACCATGGCTTGGCTGCTGTGGACGGCGATCCGCCGCAGCCCTTTAGTTTTCGTCGCAGCCTGACTCGCCCCCTGCCCGGCGATAGCATTGAGCTTGACCAAGCAGGCCAACTCAGTGCGGTACATCCGCGTCACAATGAGTTTGGTCGCGGCGATCGCCATGGCCGCTTTCGAGCCAGTGCCGCCAACATCGATCAAATGTTAATTGTGATCGCCGCCGAGCCCGCCCCCAGTGCAGACCTAGTGCACCGCTACCTCACCATGGCCAGCCTGCAGTCCATCACGCCCATTATTGTTATCAACAAAACCGATCTACCGACGCCCCAGTCCAGCGCCTTTGATGACCTTGATGACCTTAGGGCCCTGGGCTACCGCATCATCCGCGTACGCTGCAAACCCAAGCCCGAACTGGCCGACCTGCGCGAGGTGTTGAGTGGCCGGGTCAGCGTGTTGGCCGGCCAATCAGGGGTGGGCAAAACCTCACTCACCAATGCCTTGGTGCCCGATCGTGATGACCAAGTTGGCGCCTTGTCGACAGCAACCGGCAAGGGCGTGCACACCACCAGTACGGCGACGCTGATCCGCCTGCCAGAACCCAATACCTGGCTGCTGGACACGCCCGGCGTGTGGGAGTACAGCCTGTGGCAAATGCCGCCGAGCGCTCTGATTCAAGGCTTCCCGGAGCTGGCCAACTGGCCTGAGCGCTGTCGCTTCCGAGACTGTCGTCACGACAACGAACCCGGCTGCGCCATTCGAGCCGCGGTTGAGGACGGCCAACTGCCAGCCTCACGCTGGCATGCCTGGCAACGCCTGCTAAAGGAACAAGACCGACTGGGACACGGCTGAGCTTAGGCACGACAACGATGCCCAGGCATGTCAGTGCTTTACAATGGCTCTGATGGGCATCAACACACCATATCTCCCTGCCGAGTGGGCGCCGCAACAAGCCACCTTGCTGGCTTGGCCAGCTGCACACACCGACTGGGCAGACCAACTTGAGGCGGTGCAGGCGGAGTACCGGCACCTGATCCAGGCCATCACCCAGCGGCAAGCGGTGGTTTTACTGGTGCCCAGTGAGGCACAGGCCCGCCAGTGGCACCCACTGGACACGCCCCACCCCGTCATGCCCTTGGTTGTGCCCTACAACGACACCTGGTGTCGTGACTACGGGCCCATCACGCTGTTGCATATGCAGTCCGACCATCGCATTGGTCTGGACTTTTGCTTTGATGGTTGGGGTGGACAGTTTGATGCGCGCTTAGACAACCAGGTCAACCTTCAACTGCCAACCCTGCCGATACTGTCTGATCTAACCATTCAGACGCACGATTGGGTATTGGAAGGCGGTGCGATAGAGGGCAACGGCGGCGGTGCCCTGCTGGTCAACTGGCACTGCCTGCGCAGCCGACAGCCGGACTGGTCTAGGGAGGACTGGACTGAACGGCTGTGTGCCGCCTTGCATGTCGATCAGGTCGTGGGCATTGATCTGCCGCCGATGACAGGAGACGACACGAACGGTCATATTGATACGCTGCTACGCTTTATTGGCCCACATACCTTGGCCGTGCAACGACAAGCCAATGGTGATCGCGATCAACAGCTCATGGCCCAAATCACGCAGCTACAAGACACCCTGAAGCGCGCTGATGGGCGCTCGCTGGAGCTGGTCTCATTGCCGGTCGCACAAAACACCCACCCACAACATCCAGCCAGCTATGCCAACTTTTTGTTTGTCAATGGCGCCTGCTTGGTGCCGGCTTTCAACAGCCCCAGTGATGATCAAGCCGCGGCCATTCTAGAAGCCGCCCTGCCCGATCACGCTATCGTTCAGGTGCCCAGTGTCACCCTGATCAGCCAATCAGGCAGCCTGCACTGTGCCAGCATGCACCTGCCCGCTTAGGAGAACCCACCGCCATGTCATCGCCCACTTCATCCACCGTGCACTGGCAAGTCGCCCTAGTTCAGCACGCCATGGGGCCCGATCGCGATCACAACGTGCAGCAGAGCGTCAGCGGCATTACCGAGGCCGCCCGCGCGGGTGCACAACTGGTTGTGCTGCCCGAGCTCCATGCCAGCGAGTATTTCTGCAAATACCAGGACCCAGACTTATTTGACTTGGCAGAGCCTCTAGACGGGCCCACTGCCACGGCATTGGCTGCAGCCGCGGCTGAGCACCAGGTAGTTCTGATTTCCAGCCTGTTCGAGCGGCGCAGTGCCGGCCTCGCGCACAACACAGCGCTGGTGTTCGATCGCGACGGGCGCCTGGCCGGGCGCTACCGGAAGATGCACATTCCCGATGACCCGGGTTACAACGAGAAGTTTTATTTCGCGCCGGGTGACCTGGGTTTTCGCCCCATCGACACCTCGCTGGGTCGGCTAGGCGTGCTCGTGTGTTGGGATCAATGGTATCCCGAGGCGGCGCGTTTGATGGCCCTGGCCGGCGCGGAGATGCTGATCTACCCTACCGCCATTGGTCGACACCCCACAGAATCGCCCGAAGAACAACAGCGGCAACTGGATGCTTGGCGCATCATGCACCAGGCCCATGCTGTGGCCAATGGTTTGCCGGTGATGGCGTGCAATCGAGTGGGCCACGAGCCCGATCGCTCGGGTGGGCCCAACGCCGCCCAGTTCTGGGGCCACAGCTTGGTCTGCGGCCCACAGGGTGAAATGCTGGCCGAGGCCGGCGAGACCGAAACCATTCTCAGTGTCTCGATTGATCGCACGCGCAGCGGTGATGTGCGACGCATGTGGCCGTTTCTGCGCGATCGGCGGGTGGATGCCTACGCTGGGCTGAGTCAGCGCTTCCTAGACGATGACACTGCCGCCTCATGAGCCTCAGCCCGCCCGGCCCCGATGTGCCCGTACTCACCCCGTCTGAGCTCAACCAGGCGGCGCGGCTTCATCTGGAGGCCGGATTTTCTCGCCTGTGGCTGAGCGGTGAGATTTCAAACCTGGCCAAACCCGCATCTGGCCATCTCTATTTCAGCCTCAAAGACGGCAAGGCCCAGTTGCGGTGCGCGCTGTTTAAGCGTCAAGCCATGGGCTTGAGCTTTGCGCCCGCCAATGGTGATCAGGTGTTGGTGCGTGGCCGACTGAGTCTGTATGAGCCACGCGGCGACTATCAGCTCATCAGCGACGGCCTGTTGCCGGCGGGTGCTGGCGCCTTGCAGGCCGCCTTCGATGCCCTTAAAACGCGGCTCGCTGCCGCCGGGCTCTTTGACGAGGCGCGTAAACAGGCGCTGCCGCAACGGCCGCAGCGCATTGCGGTGGTCACGTCGCCGGCGGCAGCCGCACTGCGCGACATAGCGCGCACCATTGCCAGCCGCTGGCCGTTGGCCCAGCTCCGGCTCTATCCCAGCTTGGTGCAGGGCGAGGCCGCCGCGCCCGGATTAGTCCAGGCGCTGAAGGCCGCCGACAGCGATGGCTTTGCGGAAGTCGTGATCTTGGCCCGCGGTGGCGGCTCACTGGAAGATTTGTGGGCCTTCAACGATGAAACGCTGGCCCACACCTTGGCCGCCATGCGCACCCCTGTGGTCTGTGGCGTTGGTCATGAGACCGACTTCACCATTGCCGATTTTGTTGCCGATCTGCGCGCCCCCACACCCACCGCTGCTGCGGTGGCGGTCACGCCCGACGCACGGGCTGAGCTGGCGGACATGTGGCGACTCATGGCGCGCGCCCAGCACCGCGTTCAACATCAACTGGACGAGGCCGGGCAACGCCACGATCGTCTATTGCGGCGCCTGCAAGCTCAGCACCCCCAGCAGCGGCTGCATGACTTGAAACGGCCGCTTGAGCGCTTACAACAGCGGCTCAAACAAAGCGCGCAGCAGTCGCTGCAACGGCATCAACACCGGCTGCAGGCCTTAGGTCGCGCCCTCCACTCCCTGAGCCCGTTGGCCGTGTTGGAGCGCGGCTACGGCATCTTGGCCGATGCCGAGGGTCAGGCCATCACGCAGCAAGAGCACATTAAGAAAAACATGCATATCAAGGTTTTAATGCATGCATTTGAAGTGGATGCGCAGGTAAAAAGCGCACCGAAACCACGCACTGGCGGCTCAGCCACCGACGACTGAGACGGCTCCTGCCTGCGCCACGGCCTCGGCGACCATGCTGGCCAGTTCTGCCACCTGCTCTGGGCTCTCGCCCTCGACCATGACCCGAATCACCGGCTCTGTACCTGATGGCCGCAACACCACCCGACCGCGGCCGGCCAGCTGTTGCGTCGCCGCTGCCACCGCCGCCTGGACCGCTTCGGCCGCCACCAAGGCCTTTGGCTGCACCGCTGAGGAAGTCGGGACATTGATCATGTGTTGCGGACATGTGGTCATGCCAGCCGCCAAGACTGAAAGGGGCTGACCGCTGCGCGCCACCACTTCCACCACCTGCAAGCCACTGACAATGCCACAACCCGTGCTTGATCGGTCCAGGCAAAGAATATGCCCCGAGGCTTCGCCGCCCAGCAACCAACCTTGCTCAACCAAACGCTCATGCACACATGGCGGTCCCCGACTGCCGCGCGCTCAAATGCAATACCCAGCTCCGCAAAAGCCTGTTCTAGCCCAAAGTTGCTCATGACGGTGCCGACTACGCCCCCCTCCAGGCCACCATTGGCCAGACGAGCCTTGGCCAGCACATACAAAATGCGATCACCATCAATCAGCTCACCTTGGTCACTGACCATGATCACCCGATCGCCATCGCCATCGAAGGCCAAGCCCAAATCAGCTTGATGGGCCTGCACCGCCGCGATCAATGACTGTGGATGGGTTGAGCCACACTGTTCATTAATATTTAGCCCATCTGGTCGATCGTGGATACTGATGACCTCGGCCCCCAGCTCGCGAAACACAGCTGGGGCAACGCGATAGGTGGCACCGTTGGCGCAGTCGACCACAATCTTCAGCCCCTCAAATCGAGTGCCATAAGGCACGCTGGCTTTGCAGTACTTCAATGTAGCGGCCGACCGCATCATCCAGACGACTGGCACGGCCCAGAGCCTGTGCAGGCACCTGCACCATGGGCTGCTGCAGGCGGGCCTCAATCGCCGATTGCAAGGCGTCATCAACCTTCTCACCTTGGCCTGAAAATAACTTCACGCCATTGTCGTGATACGGATTGTGTGAGGCGGAAATCACCACCCCTAATGCACCACCGAGGTTGCGCGTCAAATGCGCCACCGCGGGCGTCGGCATTGGCCCCAGCAACACCACATTGGCACCCGCCGCAGCCAAGCCGGCCTCCAAGGCAGACTCACACAAATACCCAGACAAGCGCGTGTCTTTACCAATGACCACAAGCGGATGCTTGAACCCGTGTGCGCGCAACTCGGTGCCCATGGCCCAACCTAGCTGCAATAAGAAATCGGCGGACATAACGCCCTCGCCCATGCGCCCCCGAATGCCATCGGTGCCAAAATAATTCATGGTTTACTCCCCACCCATCTTGTTATTCATTCTCTGGTCAGCCACTTTGGTGCTCGACCGTCGCCGCCAGTACCGCCAGCGCATCCACCGTCTCTGCGACATCATGCACTCGCACCAGCGCAGCACCCGCCTGCGCCGCCAGCACCGCTCCCGCCACCGACGCCGCCACCCGTTGCTGTGGCTCAGCACGGCCGGTGACCGCGCCGAGCATGGATTTGCGTGACAATCCCGCCAGCACGGGATACCCCAGCGCCGTCAATGAGGCCATACGCGCCAGTAGTTGATAATTATGCGCCACTGTCTTACCAAAACCAAAGCCCGGATCCAACACAATCCGCTCAGCCGAGGCACCCGCCTCGATCACCTGCTGGGCACGCTCAGCCAACCAAGCACCCACCTCGGCGACGACATCCTCATACCGTGGACGGGCTTGCATAGAGGCCGGCTGGCCCTGCATATGCATCAAACAAATCATAGCTGGGCTGGCCACCGCCACCGCCAAAGCACCGGCCTGAGTCAGTGCGCGCACATCATTGATCATCACCGCGCCGGCTTCAACCGCCGCTAGCATCACCTCAGGCTTGCTGGTGTCGATGGAAATCAATGTGTCGGAGACCGCGGATAGGCGGGTAATGACCGGCACCACACGGGATAACTCTTGGTCAACGCCGACTTCCTCCGCGCCAGGCCGGGTTGACTCGCCACCAATATCAATCAGCGTGGCACCGGCATCGACCATGGCCAAAGCACGCGCCACGGCCGCCTCGGTATCGGCATCCAGACCGCCATCAGAAAAGGAATCGGGCGTGACATTGAGCACGCCCATAACCAGAGGAGACCGACGCTGCTGAGCCGCTCGTAGCCGCTCAAGCAACTCACTCACGCGCTGCTCAACAACGCTCAACCCGGCGCAGGATGCCCTGAGGGAGCCGCGTCGCTGTCGTCTTGCCCGCGATCACTGGGGCCACTAGGCGGCGGCTGGCCACCATCGTCCCAACCCGCCGGTGGACTGGGTTCTTCGCCCGCCATGATCTGATCGATCTGCCCGACGTCAATGGTCTCGTAACGCATCAAGGCGTCAGCCATCAGCTCAAGCTTGTCGCGGTTATCCGTGAGGATGTGTGTGGCTTGTTCATACGCTTCATCAATGAACGCGCGCACTTCTTTGTCTAGCTGCCGATGCGTCTCGTCTGAAATGTGCTTATTCTGCGTCACCGAGCGACCGAGGAAAACCTCATCTTCGTTCTCGCCGTAGGCCAATGGGCCCATGGCGTCTGACAGGCCCCACTTGGTGACCATGTTGCGGGCAATGGCTGAGGCGCGCTCAATGTCGTTGGATGCACCCGTGGTGACGTGGTCTTTGCCATAGATGATCTCTTCAGCAACGCGTCCGCCAAACAGACTCGCCAACTGCGACTTCAGCTGCACTCGATTCATTGAGTAGCGATCTTCTTCCGGTAGGAACATGGTCACCCCTAGGGCACGACCACGCGGAATGATGGTGACTTT
>SL_7KL_010_BRINEDRAFT_10000320_pt1 | contig 22451 bp, 27 predicted proteins | sample SodLak_010_BRINE_FD_10663 | JGI IMG/M metagenome (IMG submission 10663)
TTTATAAAACCCATCATTAATCTACGAGGTGCAAATTTAGATTGTTTTAAAATCCATAATGAGAGAGAATATAATAAATATAAAGATAGAAAAGATTTATTCTGGTGTGAATATATTGATAAAAATGAAGGAAGCACTGATTTTATTGTTGATAATGGTGTTATTTTGTTTGAATTGACTTACAATATAGAAAACGAAAAAGGTGATTTTTTACAAACAATAACAAAAATAAGTCCTTCCAATCAATGTCCCCATAAAGTAAAAGAATGGTTAAAGAAACATACAAAAGGTTATTCAGGAATCATAAATATTCAATACAGAGGCGATATTATTATTGAATGTGGTCTTCGTTTTGATTCTGGAGGTAATTTTATACAATATACAAACAATAAGAAAATTATACAAACAATTAACAACTATTATGAAACAGGAAAATGGAATTATTTAACAAAAGAAGAATACCATTTTAATGATGTTTATCAAAATGCATGCTTTTGTTTCTATCCAACCATTTATTATATTCCTGCTCCAATCGTAATTCTCCTATGTTCTCTCTTTAACATAAATTATTTTAAATTCTATATAGATAATGGAAAAAACCATTTTATTTTTTTGACTATTGCAGATTCAGATAAAACGAAATTAGAGAGAACAAAATATACATTTGAGTGGATGATGCGTATTTTAAATTGGTTTTTCATTCTTGGATTTATAACATTATTTTATACATCTTTCTCTCTTTATCCAAGATTAAAAAAGAAACAAAAAACACAATTCATATTTTATTCTAGTATATTCATTGTTGCTTATTTAACCAGATTTTTAAATCCTCCAAAATATATTCGTAGAATAATATAAAAATATAAATCATTATTTAGTATGTCGTTTAAATATTCACCATTATTAAATGAAGTTCAAGAGAGAAAATTAGATAAATTAACACAACGTGTTATGAAAGATAAAATGATTGTTTTATATCAAGACTTATATAGATTTAATAATGTATTACTTCATTCATTAAAAACAGAACAACTTACAGGTTGGGAAATGAAATCTTTTATGCCTCATCCACTTTTGTTTGAATTAGGTCATGTAGTTTATTTTTTTGAATATCACATTTTAAGACATACAAGAAAAGAAAACCATAATGCATCTCTCTTAGAGAGAAGTAATGAAATGTTTGATAGTTTAACCAATCGGCCACAAGAGAGAAAAGATTCATATATGGTAAATTATAGAAAACAACTTGAATACTATACAAAAGTTCATAAAGAATTAATTACATTTTTAGAAGAATATGAAGACACACTTCTCTCTCCTTTTCACAGTTATATCTTTATGATTGGATACTTACATAATATTATGCATCAAGAAGTTTTCCTATTTTTACAACATCAACTAGGAGTGAAATGTCCCTTTGAAACAGATTGGTCTTTTGTTGAATACCATAAAACAATCCATACAACACCCACCATTTATCTATATAATCCATGGGTATCTATACCAAGTGGAAGCTTCTCTCTTGGACTAGAACAAAAAGATAGAATAGTTGTTTGGGATAATGAAATGCCAAAACATACTGTAAAAATTAAGGAGTTCATTTGTCAAAAACAACCCACACTGAATCACGAATATCAAGAATTTGTTTTTGCTGGTGGATATAATGAAAAAAAATACTGGAGTTCTAAAGGGTGGAAGTGGCGTGTGGAGAAATTAAAAAAAGAACATCCTTATTTTTGGTGTAAAAGAGAGAACAAGTGGTATCGTCTTCACTTTGATGTTATGAAACCACTAGAACCGAATGAACCAGTGGTTCATGTAAGTTATTATGAAGCGGAAGCTTATGCCAATTATCGTAATTCCAGATTACCCACCGAAAAAGAATATGTATATTTATTAACGAATGGGGGAAAAACTGAGTATCCTTGGGGTAATGATAGAAATTTATGTTCTCTCTACTCAAACATGAATTTCACTTATAATGATGTTGTTCCTGTAGATATTTACAATGGTATGCAACAAAATGAATGGGGAGTAGATAATTTATTAGGTAATTGTTGGTATTGGACCAGTACACCCTTTTATCCTTACGATAATTTCAAGATAGACCCTATTTATGATACATTCAGTTATCCATTCTTTTATTTTCGTATGATTGTAAAGGGTTCCTCTTGGGCTTCTAATGATGAATTGGTTCATTCCAATTATCGAAACGCACAAGAAAAAGATAGTTTTCATCACTTTACAGGAATACGTTTAGTTTGTGATATAAAAGAATCGTAAGGATACGATAAATAATAAGATTTTATAAATGAGTTCCCAGTTAATCCATTTAATTCTTGTTATTATTTTCTCCTTGATAACTTCATTCAATAAACATGTATTATATAAATAATAGGTTGTAATAATGAGAGTTAATAAATAAATAACATATAACATTACATCCTTATCTTGTGCGAATAGAGAAGAGTAAATAATAAATATACCTAAAAATAAATGTAGCACATCTGTAATATAACTATTTTTATATACAATAGAATAGAATGAAATTATTATATAAGAGAGAAAGGATGTTATATAGATTGGGGATGAATGTATCCTATGTTTAAATAAAATGTAAAAAATAAAAATGAGATTTATATTTAATAAGAAAACAACCTTTTGATACTCATCCAGTTGGACTTGCATATATATAATTGTTTATTTTATATTCAAGAACCAAAGAACATAGAATATTGAACTTCTGAGTCTTGGTCGAAACCTTCTAAAAAGCGATGATTCACTTCATATTTCTGATCGAATGTTTTGTAATATTCATCATGTCCTAATGTTTGTAAAATATCTTTTATACTGATATACTCTTTATCTTTTGATTTATATACAGGTGTATATTGTGGAGGTTGTGGATTAGGTACTTTTAAATAAGTTTCAATACTATGTATTCTATCATCTTTAATCATGATAACATCCTTTTTTGTAAATTCTTCATTTAACTCTTGAATTCCTTTCTCAATATCATAATGATCGAAGAGAGAAATATGAAAAGGCAACTCTACTCCAATTTCTCTCTGGATGGCTTCTTCAAACTTTATAAGTTTTTCCATCATAATTTCCTCTTCTTCACCAGTAGGATTATCTATGTCTAAACCTACATCAGTCATTGTGTGTGAGGTCATATACTATCTTCTCTCTATGATTTCAATACAATACTTAAGTTTAACTTATTCAATTTTATAATAAAAATAAAAAAATGTTTTATTATAATTTATATCTTTTATCATGAATTTACGTATCAATACTTTCTAACCTATCACCTTCCCATTCACAAGGTGGTTTTATGCTCTCGTTACTACGACCCAAATTTTTTATTCGGTAGCTCTTTATACATTTTAACATTGTAAATGCATCTTGTTTGTCTTCGTGAATTTGTTGGAATATATTTTTTACAAATTCTTGTTTTTCCAATTTATTTTTAACATCGTTTTCAATATATAGAGACATATATGCTTTCCATATTTCCTTTGTAGTATGTTTGTTTATTGGTGATTTTAAATACTTATTTACTTGCTCTTCATCACAATCTTCTATATATTTTATAATAGAAGCATAAATCATATCTTCATCATCTATACAAATAATTTTCATTTTATTATACAAATTTTTTACATTTTTATATCCCCTATCTATTCTTCTTTTATTATACATTTCAATGAATTTATTCAATATATATTTTGTTTCTTTTTCAACATAACCTAGTTTATTAGTAAAATAATATGTTCTCTGATATATATTTTCACCTCTATGAAAGAAATCCAATTCAAATGACACTCCAAAGCCCGAACTCCAAGTGCTGGTTTTCCAATTTCTAATTTCAACTAAAATTCTCTCTGCATATTCTTCAAAATCATTCGCAATCAAATTATTAATCGTATCCATAGTGTAGTCTTCTATAAGATTGTATCCATATAGATTGAATAATTTGAACTTCAATTTTATAATAAAAACACAGAATAAGTTAAAGAAATTAATTTATTATAAATAGTATAAATAGTATCAATAAATGAATGATATATTTACATTTAATACAAGAGAGAAAATTACAGTGAATGATAGAAATAAAATACAACACGGTGAAATATATACTCCCTATTCATTAATTGAAGAAATGTTCTCTCTACTACCAAAGAATATATTTAAGCAAAAATTAAAATGGTTAGATTCATCTTGTGGAACAGGGAATTTTTTAAAGGTTCTATACAATAAACTCATAGAATACAACCAAGAGAGAAAAGAAGAGATTCTAGAACAGCAATTGTATGGTTCAGATATTTCTCAAGAAAATATAGAAAAGTTCAAAACATCTATCAAGAACGAATTAAATTATAAGAGAGAAAATTTAAATCTCAAATGTTGTGATTTTTTAAGTAATGATTTTTATTTCAAACATAAAAATAATGAAACCTACGATATTATCGTAGGAAACCCTCCCTATAATAGTGAAGGCACCTTTAAAGTACCAACAAATACATCTCTTCATAAAAAAAAAGATGGTAAAGCCATTTGGAAAGACTTCGTATTAAAGAGTTTATCCATCTTAAAAGACGATGGATATTTACTAATGTATATTCCTTGTATTTGGTTAAAACCAGATAAATCCAATATTTACTTCCTGTTAAATCAATATCAAATTACTTATTTAAAAACATTTACAACAACAGAAACAAATCGTATATTTGGATACAACGCTCAAACACCAACTTGTTATTTCTTATTGAAAAAAAGAAAATACCAAACAAATAAACGAGAGATAAATATCTATGATTCTATGAATCAATCCTATAAATCATACCATTTTACAGTAGGAGAACCAATTCCTTTAAATTATATAAGTATAGTAAATAAACTGAAACCCTATGTTGAAAAATATGGTTGTATAAAGGTAATAAAAACAAATATGCCTCCCAAAAATGTAAGTATCATGGATGAAAAACAAGAAACACACCCTTATTTGAATATAAAAACTTGTATTCTAAAACCTTGTATTGTTGAAAATAAAAAACAATTACAAACGAAACTTATATATCAATATTCAAATAAAGAATTGAAATATAAAGAGAGAAAAATTGTCATGGCACATAAAATGTATGGATTTCCTTATTATGATAAAGAAGGTGTTTATGGAATCTCTAATCGTGATAATTATGTCATCTTAGATTATACAGATAGAGAGAATGTATATTTGACTCAATATTTACAAAGTAAATTAATATTTTTTTTAATGGATATTACAAGGTATCGAATGAAATATTTGGAAAAATACTTTTTTGATTTTATTCCTGATATTACAAAAATAAGAAAAGTTAGAGAGAAATATATGCTTTCTTCTGACAACCCGTGCGATATACTTACCAATGAATACTTGTATTCTCTCTTTGGTCTCTCTCCAGATGAAATAAAATTTGTAGAGGATTACCATCCAAACTATCAAATGTATAAAATGTTTAATGCTTCAACTTAAGATTGATAATATCGTATATCTGAAATATATTTACCTCTCTCTATATTGTCATAATGGAACCATTCCTGATAAAGAGGACTAACTTGTCCGTTCTTCCCAAATTTACCCTTAAAATATAACCATTGTGTATGTAATTTATCTTCAATACTATTGCTATTCTTAGAACCGGAGATATCCACTCCAGATACATCCAAACCGGAGATATCCACTCCAGATACATCCAAACCGGAAATATCCAAACCGGAAATATCCAAACCGGAAATATCCAAACCGGAGATATCCACTCCAGATACATCTAAATCAGGAATAGGATTTACCTTATAATTCTTTTCAATGACTTCATTCTTATATAAAATAATATCTTGTTGTTCGATGATAGGATTTATATTTTTTCTATAATCAATCTCATCCTTTTCTTGATTCTTATTTGTCACAAACAACTTAACATGAGGAAACCATCGAATACCTTTACTACATCTATCACGTTCATAACGAAGTAATTTAAATAAAGAATTACGATAATATGTTTTAGGATACGGATAACAATAATGTGTTCCCTTGGAAACATAGACAATCGGTCGTCCTTTCTCATATTGAATATCAATGGGAGCTACCCAATGACTCGTTCTATCATTATAAGAACGATAGTATGCACGTGTCATTGTTAAACTCTCTTTATGAAAATAAAATGCAACATAAGACCAACAACCTTCATAAGAACCAACTCGTTTTCTAAATCTTCTATATCCAGTATAATAAGGGAAAAATATACTATATAATAATCTATATTCTTTTTCTAACTCTACAACATGACAATAAATTGGAACTTTTGAATTATAATAAGGTGTCATTTCATCAAAGGTAGCACCTCGTAATGTCTCTCTATATTTAGGAGTAATATAAAAATCATTATCCAACATTGGATTTTTCTCTTGTATAATGAAGGAACTAACATCCATAATATATTCCACTTTATCTTTCATAACATCTACAATAATTTTATAATTCTGTTTCAAATCGTTAAATGTAAGTGGGTAATCTTTAATGGTTGTAAATTTCTTGTTTTCATACATATCGTTTTTACGATGTTTTAAAATACATTGTTCGATATAATCATCTACATCCATCGGCATATAACGTTCTCTCTTATGAAAATAAAATATAGGACACATCCTTTGAATCAACTTTTCAACATTAATGACAATATTACAATATCCTTCATTAATTTTTTCAATAAAATTAATACCTGAATATTGATTTAAATGTCCGTACTTCTTCTTGAATAATGGGTCATTCACATCTTTTACTTTCTTACTTTTGAGTTCTTCATCTTGCATTGTTGTCTCTTGTTCTTCTTTTGTATCCTGAATATATATACTGTAATAATGTTCGTCTTCCTTATCTTGTGTTGAATGTTGCGATTTACCAAATTGACTAAGGGTGGAATAAGACTTTAATTTTTTAATATTTTTTTCATTCACAGAATTGATTTTAACATTAGGTAAAGAATAGACATGGTCTATTGTTCTTTGTTTTAAGGCTTCATTCTTTAATACATTAGACTTCCAACCTACTTTACTTTTCATATATAATAACAGAATATTATAAAGTATAAAATTGAAATATAAGTGTTGCATCTAAATAATAACAATCTACTGAATGGAGTATAACTTTATAAGCAAAAGATTTCACCATAGTTTAATTCATAAAATAGAAGAAAATAATATTTTATATGAGAAAATATTTAAATCAAATATAGATAAATTTATGGAATTTAAAAAAGAAAGAGATAAAAAGAGAGAACCTCAAGAAAAAAAAGAGAGAAAAACATATTATAAAGAAGAAATAATTAAATGTGTGTATATCTCTCTTATAAAACCAGTATTTATGTTTAGAACCAACCAATATCATGTAATGTGTACACGCTTCGATAATGAGTCATGGTATGAATGGCAACGTTATCATGAGAGAAAAATGTTAAAAGATAAGTATATCTATAATGTCCCAGTAGAAATCAATGAGACAATACTTTTACATAGTTGTTTATTTGTGTTTGAAATGAATAATGCAACAAATGAAATTATGGGTATAAGTTTTCTCAAAAATAAAACAAATTATAAAAAGAAATATAATATTTATAAAGATGGAAATTATAACCGATTTCACTACATCACAAGAAAAAGGTTTTCAAGAGAATATATTAAAAATATAAATCAAGGTATTTTCTCTCTATTACATTGTATTGAATTTTGTTTGTTTAAAGGAAAAGAACACGCCAAAAGAGGACATGGTATCTCTTATATACCTTTTATAACTTTTCAAAGATATTATAAACTATTTATCAGTTTTATTTATTATTTATTTGTTTATAATAAATAAGATGAACTATATAAAATATATAGTATTCTTTGATGAGAAACCGCCAATCACAAAATTTTTTATGAGTTATGAAGTGTTTCAACCACTTATTAAATCGACACAATTATTGTATTCATTGAAAGATGGCGAGGATTGTTTAATCCGTGATATGATGACGAACCCATTTCACAGATGCTATATAGAATCGGCAATGTATTCTTTTTATTTTATTAGAGAGAAAATGAAAAAAAAAGATAAGAATTATGATTTTTATTTTTACTTATATGAAGAAATGATGAAAAATAAATATAAATACGTTCATTTAATATGAGAGAAAATACAAGCAACATAAGATTGTTTTGTATGAAGGAGTGATTTATAGAGAACAATCATAAATAATAAGTGTTCTTTGAGTTCTACATAGTTGGAATGATGAATTATAATATCACTTTTTTGTCTTTCATTCTCAAGATACTTTTTTATTCGTAGTTCAAAGTCTTCAACATTTGTTTCTGGTTCTAGTGTTTCTTCGATAGGTTCTGTTTTCACTTCGTGTTCTTGAAATATCAGTTTAATATTTAATAAGAGTTCTCCTATTTTCTCTCTACAAATAGATAAATGTAGCTTATTCCAAACAACAACAAAAGATGTTTTCTTCACATAAAATTCATTAGATTTAAAATAATCATAATAATCAAGTAATTCATACTTGTCAGTTGTATCAACATAAAAATTATCACTTGTTATATGTATTGGAATTTTATTATCTATAAAGTTATATTTTCTCTCTTGGTTTAAAATATCAATCAACTCTCCGAAATGATGTTTTTTATCATTATATAAATGTGTATCTTTTACAACAGAAAGTTCTTCTAAAGAGTGAATATTATAAGAATGTTTTTTTTTATTCATATGTTTTTTATTATATTTTTTACTTTTCTTATTGAGTCTTTCGTTGTTGTTTTGTATATTATCTAACACGTGTATTGCATTTCTACGAAGAGAGAAAATGTTGTGGATACTTCCATAAAAAGATGAAATACATTGTAAAAATACATATTCTCTATCTTTGGATGTTTTCATTAATCGTTTATATATAGGAAAAGTAAATACATAATAGTTTCCATTATTAAATCTGGATATAATTTTCATTACTAAATTGTTTATATAATGTAGATGCATTATCTTTATTATGTTTGAAAATTAAATATCAAATGAAATAAGACAACTAAGAGAAGTAGAAGAATATATATAAAAATAAAAATAAATGAAATATATAAATAACAGATGATACGATTTGTAGAGAGAAACATATTGAAAGAATGTGAATATACATTTAAATTATTAGTTATAGGAAGTGAATGTATTGGTAAGACGATGTTTATACGAAGCATATACCAAGATATGACTTATGAATTAGATACTTACATCTCAACAATAGGTGTTGATTTTAATTCAAATATTTATACTTTTTATGATCGAAGAGAGAAAGATAGAAATACTCATAATTTAAAAGTTCATTTTTGGGATACATCAGGTCAAAAAAGATTTTATCCTATCATACAAAAATATTATAATGAATGTGATGGTGTATTTGTGTTTTTTGATTTAACAAATAGAAATTCTTATTTACATAGCTTACATCTTTTAGAAGAACTCAATATAAGAAGAAAAGATGAAATAAAAATATTTTTAATAGGTACGAAACGTGATATTGCATACCCTACATTATATGGAAAGAGTAGTTCATCACTGGAGTATTCTTTAGAGAGAAACACGGAAGTTTCAGATTATGATATTCAACAAGCACATAAGAAATATAACTTTGATTATTATGAGTATTCTGTATATAATGTCTATACAGTAAATATATCCAAAAATAATAAATTATTATCCTCTAATGATATTGTAAAAAGAATGATTACAAGTTTATATAGCATACATTATGATAAAATAAAAAAAAGAACAGTGGATTCTTCTCTATTATCATTCTTTAATTCTTTCTGGTTTTATAATGTAGAAACAGATGAAGAAGAAGAGACATTCCAAGAAGAAATACCACATAATAAAAATGAGGGAGAACTTATTGAATTAAAATTTATAAAGCAACCAGTAAAATCATATTGTGTTCTTTTATAGGAAATATTTAATAATCCATATATCTAGGTGTAATTGCATTTTGTCGTCTTAGTCGTGGAGGTGGAGGTGGTGGGGTCTGTAATGAATTATTAAAACTAGACAAGAGATTTAAACGAGGAGTAATTGCGTTTTCATTATCTATATCTTGTGGTGGTGGAGAATTTATGAAATCAAAGAGTCCATTATTTGGTGTTCTTTGGGATTGGTTGATAGATACTACTTCTTGAATAAGGTCCATTACAACATTAATGGAATGATAATTAGAATTTTTGATATAAAATATATTTGGATTGTTCGAAAAGAATAACGAAGCATTATCTTGGTTACAGAATTGAGTAAAGGGATTAAACCATAATTTATTATGTATATTTTCATAACATCTATAAGAAGCAGAATCAAAGGAATTCGGTCGTGACCAATGAATGAGTTGTCTTCCAATATTATAAGATTCCATAATATTATTGGTTCGTACATAACAGTGTAAGATAGATTCACCATTCATATTAAAATTTCCAGGCATGTCATAATTGATAAAGTGGAAGAACATATTTTCATTATTTGCATTCATGAACTCTTGTCTATATTGTTGCAAATATTCCATCATTGTATCTACACGTCCAGAATGACACAGGAACCGGATCCATAATTGTCTTTTTAATAGAATAGAATCATATGTGTTTACTGTTGTGCGTGGTGGAGAGTTAGGAATATAAATGCTTTCATATCGATGACTGAATTCTTCATAGGTATATTCTGGAAAATGATATAATTCACGAATTTGACTTGGTGATTTATATTCAAATCGTGTATTCATAGTATTATTCTCAATAAAGAAAGATGGAATTTCAGCGTGAATAGAAACGGACATTGTATGTACTTGGATTATAGGATTTGATGCAAAACTTATGCAATGATTTTACATTCAATTTTATTTAAAATTGAATCTAATTGAACTTACTATAACTAATCAAAGAAATAAGTTATTATGAAATCAGAAGATATCCAAACAATTATATTTATCTGTTTCTTGTTTGTTATTGTATGTGGAACGATTTCTGCAATATCATGTCTATATAAATTACAGAATAGAATACAAGAAGAGGGTGATGAAAATATGAACCCTGAAGAAGAAGTTGTTTCTTATACAAATCATAATGATAATAGTTGTTAGTAATTATTGAATTGCATACATTACAACTCTTTTTTCAAGAGAACTATATCTTTTTTTATTTAATAATTCAATGACATAATTATATGGAGTATTTGAATATATCATTTTATTTTTATTCATTAAGGGTATTAGATTAGAGAGATTGTATCCACTAAGCATAATAACATTAGGTACATCTATTTTACAAGGAAACCCATTTGTATTTCTAAGATTCCAAAAAACAATATTTGGATTTATCAATAATTTATTTTCATCTATAATGTCTTGTATATTTTCATACATAGTAGAAGAAGGTGATTTCTCGTGTATATTAACGTTCATATCAGAGAGAATGACAAAGGATGGTTGTTTATATATGATTCCTGTATGTGATATGGATAAAGTTCGTATAAGACGAGAGAATGAGTCGTAAAAAGAACTATGACAACCCATAGAAATATTATTTATAATATGATTCACTTTTTGAACGAATGAGTTTTGACACGAAGATAGATTTATCCAATCAAAAGAATTAGAAAAGGTAAAAATACGGTCTTTGAAATCATTAGGAAGTTCAGAGATGAATATAGCAATAGCAATCCCTGTATAAAAAGGAGTATGATTATCAACCATCATTGAATAAGAAGCATCAAGTATCGGTAGTAAAGCAAGGTTCTGATTTATATTTTTTGTTTCGTGTGGTGTAATGGATGAAACATAATCTCTCTTGATTGTTCTCCATATGTTATCAATAAATTGACAAATAGAATGGTTCTCTCTATATGCAATTGCGTCTCTTACTAGACGATGTAGTTCAATACGATTTTTATATTGGTTCGTGTTTCTAGAGAGAGAAGTAGGTGTACTGCCTTGTTTTGATTGTATAATATGTTTCTTTGTATTCAAGAATATATTTTTATACTGATACAAGCAAGAAAGAGGTAAATCATGTAGATGAATCGCGTTCCATTGATGGGAACACATCAATACTTCTGTTGTATTCAAGTATCGATTGAGAGAACTTACGATTTTTCTTATTTTAGATGCTTCTCTATTATAATGTTTAGCACAATAGGGTTGTTGTAATAAAGAGGGGTTTAATGTTTCTATAATATATTTATAAAGTTTTTTATTTTTCAAGTTCTCTCTTGGAAACCATTTAGCTAAGTAAGAGACTTCTTTTTGTTTTCTCATATTATCATAATCAAGAAAGAGATGATTACATAGTAATGAAGAGATAAAGACACAAAGTTTTTTACCATGAAGAATACGGTGTAAGTTTCTCTCTTCTTTATTAATACAATAGTGTAATAGTTCTTTCATATCTCTCCAAGAACCGAATGCTTTTTTGGTGTTATAGTTATTTTTCATAATAAGTTCTCGAATACCAAAAGAATAATCTTCATAATCAAAATCATCAACATAATATACGAGTCGTAGTATCATATATTTAGTAAGGTCTGGGAAATATTTAAACCAAGTATAGATTTGCATATAAGTTAATAATCGTTCCCCTTTTCCTTCGTGAATATCTCTTGTATAAGCAATTAATTTATACATAAAGGTAAGATGAAATAAAAAATGATTTTGTTGAGTATTTTGTTTTAAATAAGATAAAATATCATTTAATTTATATTCAAGAGTAATAATATTTGTATGTATGGTATTGTTATTAAAGTGTTTTAAGTTGGATTGTGATAAGCGTACAAGTTGATAATGAAATTGTATAATGCGTTCTTGAATATTATTTTCATTTAAAAAGTGAATCCAAGGTTTTTCTTTATGATTATTTTCAGAAGTCTTTGTGAAAGAATAATCCATACTAAAAAGTTAAATTTCTCTTTAAACTAAATTTGAATATAGTTTTTTTCTGGTGTGATAATGTTTCTTTTTTCTTTTAGATACAGTTTTATTATGTATATTAACAATTTTTTCATTTATTTCTTTGGGTTTATGAAAGATGATATAGAGAGAATTAATATCAATGAAAAAATTAATAGTAGGTTTCCAATGAATATCTTCTATACATTCAATCTTTTCATAGGGTATTTTATCAAGGATGGCATTCTGTAATATATCTTGATGTTCTAAATCAATATTAAATTTCAAAATAGAATGGAGTGAGTATCGTTGTTTATGCATAGTAATATTATTATTAATTAAAAAAAGTAATTGTTCTTTTGTTAATAGTTGATTCATAATTTCTCTCTTTTCAGTCTTTGTATAGGAAATATTATTATTAGCATCAATATAAATGAAGTGAATTTTCACATTATCAACGTGTTCTTTATAAAATATCTGATATTTTTCGTAATCTTTGATCCAAGACAAGTCCAGTGTTTCTTCCATTATAATTTATGTTGATTATAATTATAAAAAATAAACTTAAAGACAAATAACTAATATATATTGGATAAGATGGAAGGATTTATAATGAGAAGAGGGTTAGTGGTAAATGTTTTCTAACAGCGTAAGTCAGATATTAAAAACATAATTAATATGGTATATAGAAAACAGATGTATTTTTTTAAGAAGACGAAGCCGATAACTTAGGATAACAGCAACACCATAAAGGAAGGAGTATTAAGGTAAGTATAAGATACAAATAAGGTAATCTAAATACGAATAAGTAAAAGGTAAGTTATTATGAGTTAGTATCCAAAAGATAGTATGATTGACAATTTCACACTTGTTTCACATGATTCTTTTATAAGTTTGGTATTAAAAAACTTATAAAATAAAATTGAATAAGAATAATAAAGAATAGAGGAATGAAAAAGAATATGATTTGTATTCCGCGAGTTTCCTTACATATAAAGAAGAGAGAAATCTACGAAGTATTTGAGAAGGTGAATTTAGGTGTCATTGATAGTATAGAATTGCGACATAATACTACAAATGATACTAATCTATGTATTATAGACATAAGGAAGTATAACAATAATACAAGAACACGAAAGATAAAAAATGATTTAGAAGAGGGAGGACATTTTACGATTGTGTATAGAGAGAGAGCAGTTCCCATATTATGGAAATGTTATAAATATACAAACAATTACATAAAACCAAATATGTAAAATATAGTATTTATATATAGTAAAGAATGTTGAAAAAGAAATTTTATACTCAGAGATTTGTATCTCAAGGTCCTATGAATCAAAATGCTGTAACCCCAACGACGAATTTTCGATTAAATAGATTAAAGAGATGTCTTAATAGTGTTGAAGTATCATCCGCAAATTTTAAGGAGTTTATGAATCGCGATTCTTCTTCACGAACAGAACGAATCAAGAGATGTGTATTTGAGAGAAGTGTTCCTTCTACCCATAATATCTCTAAATGTATTTGCACGAATCGTGTTCCTCAAGGACCATCAAGTATACGAAATCGTAGAATATTTACAATTACGAAAGATATTGGTTTTAAATCATCTTCAGAATACTTGAAAGAAAAAAAAAGTGGTTGTAATAATGATCTTCCAGACCCATTAAGAACGAATTGTTGATAAAGAAGATATCTTCTTCTTTTTCTTTTGTATAGGTAGATAATAACCTGAATTGATATATTTACGACCCACTGAAATTGTTTTTGGGATATAATCTTTAAAACGGAGTTTCGTAATATTTCCAAATTCATTACTATAAATAATCTTATTTACATTATACATTCTCATTACTCTCGTGCAATCCATACATGGAGACGAATCCACAAATTGACCGGAACTATTTACACGAATTACATAGAGTGTTAATTTAGAAGAAAGCATACGATAATTACATCTATGAATGAAATCGCTCTTTGAATGAATATCCTCGTTTAAAACACGAACTTATTTTTTTACGTTTCTTGGTGGATACACCCTTCGTCTTCACACGAAGGGCATTCCTTAATGCATCCATTTCGGCGTGACAACTACAAGAAGTCCCTATAAAATCATCACGAAACTTTGTTCGATAATGATTATATCCTGTAGAAATAACCTTATTTCCTTCTAAAAGAACACAACCATGTTTCATCATCATCCTTGACTGGAAAGATATAAGAATAGACTTTTGTATATGTTTCCAATCTGTTTGAGTTAATTGCATCGTATTCATGAATTACTTAATCTTAAATACTATGGAATCAAACTTTTAAATTCAATTTTATAATATAGAACACAATTTAATACATTTGTTTCTATTCTCTCTAGATAGCATCTCCTTTGTATATGAAATAAATCCATTTACATTATTTAAATAAACCTCACCATTTGAAACTTTCACCATTACATCAATGATATTTTCTAATAATCCATTTTGAATAAGGTCAATATAATAAGATAATTCAATCGATTGAATCTCACTAATAACTTCTCCATAATATTCACGGTAAATATGGAAGATTGTTTTCTTTAACAAAGAGAGAACAAGCCGTTTTTTATTTTTTCCTTTCATTTCTATCACTTTATGTAATGCATTTGCAATTTCAATTATAGTTTCATCTAAATACTTTTTTGGTGATAGAGAAGTCATTACATTTTCATCTGTATTATGAGACTTTATATAATTTAATAAAAAATCATATTTAGTTATTGAAACATCCTCACCATATTTACTATGATGACATACAATGGCACTTAATTCTTCTATAATATTCATAGTTGTCGTAATTAAAAAAAATAAATCATCTGTAGTAAATTCAAAGTCTGTATTCGTTTCCTTATGATTCTGTAATTCCTCATTTTCTATTTCACCATGAACCTTGTCTAAATCTCCATTTCTTTCATCTAATCTTCTTCGATAATTCTTATATTCTACAAAAATAATATCCGAAACATAATTTAAAAAAATACTTTTCACTCGTGTTTTATCTTCTATCGGTGAAAACTTTTTTATAGAAAAGACATGCGTCGATAAGTTGGACTTGAACCTATCTACAAACTCTTCCATATAAACATTCTCTGTATCCTCCTCTGTATCCACACCAGAACCATCATCTGGTTTTCTATTCATGATTTCATTATAAAACTTATGTAATTCTATGATAGAATTCATTTTATCATTATGAGAAATAAAGGTTTTATCATCATCTTCTAATTCTATCTTTACATTCTTTTCTTCTGTCATATATAAAAATAAACATATATTTTTATATATTTAAACTTAAAAGTCTGTGATGGGACTTGAACCCACAACCTTGAGATTAGAAGTCTCACGCACTGCCAATTGTGCTACACAGACATATATATAATTATTATTATCTTTAAATACTTTTTTTTAATAAATACTTTATAACTCATTCATATCGAAAGACATAACATTCTTCATATCTTCTTCTTCAAATGAGAACATATTATTGCTAACATCCCCATCTACAAAATCTATCATATCATCTTTTCCTTCATCATTCGTATTATTCAACAAATTGAAATGTTGCGTCTTTTTCAATCGATACACATCCTCATCACTATACACCTCCAGTAAATCACATTTATTTTTCTTTTTAGAAGACACTGAATCCACTACTTCCCATTCACGAATTCCCACTAACAACACCGAATCTAAAGAAATCATATTACTTTTCTTGTTTCTTCCACGAAACTTATTTCGAATAATACAAAGTCTCTCTTTTCCATCATTACAACGAACGCCACACATACCATTTCCATACATTTTAGTTACAATTGCATACATTTCATTCTTCTCATTTTCATTTGCATAACGTGTTTTTCGTTCCGTCTCATCCTCCTTTAACAATTTTCTCGCCATCTTCTTATGCTTACTACCACCTTTTGTATTCTTTACCATCTTAATAAATCAACTTCTATTAATATATTCTATTATTATATATTTTTAAGTCGTTCAATTTTATTTTATTTCCATTATATATAATGAGTTCAACCACCAGAAAGACAAGTAATCGTTCCGCAAATAAAACAAGAAAAGCAAAAGACTTATCCTATAAAAATAAACCAAGCTCCAGAATGATTAAGAGCGAACTTCATAAAATCGTAAAATACTCTGATAAATTATATCATTGTATTCACGATAATGATAAATTGCCTGGATGGGTTAAAAAGAAAATACTTAATTCCAGTAAAAATCTGTCTGATGTCTATCATTATTTAGATTATAAGATGATGTAAATGTATAAAGATAATTATCTAAATATATTTATACATTGCTATTATATAATGCTACCTAATAAAAAGAAAATAACAACTGGGGGTTATTCCCTCATCTTTCATCCTGCAATTGATAAAGAAGGTAAAGAAATTCAAGACTTAAACTTTGTTACCAAGATTCAAATTCCAAGCCTAAGCTCCGAAAATGAAATCATTATATCAGAGACAATAAAATGTATTAAAAACTATACTTATCATTTTAGTCCAGTTCTCTCTCATACTGATATTTCTCTCTCTCATATTAATCGTATTATGCAAGAATTTGATAAAGACGAACCTAATGAATTTCAAGATATTAAAAATATATTATGTGGAAATCACGAGATACCCACAGATACTTGCGTTCATATGATGATACCCTATGTAGGACATCTTGAATATCATCAATACATCTCAAAACTATTACACTCTCTTTTGTTAATTCATAAATTTCGTTATTCTACTACTAAACACGAAAATTGGCATTATAATACATACATTCAATACGGAATTGAAAAACTATACGATAAAAATTGTCTTACAAAAGAATTTATTAGTTCTCGTCCCTTAAAACAACTTAGCAATGACTTTCTCATTTCATTTATGGATGGGTTCTCTCATCTTCTTGATTCTATCTCTCTACTCTTAGATAAAAGAATCGTTCATAATGATGTAAAAGACCAAAACATCCTATATGATGAAGAAAAATCTTATCCTATTCTTATTGATTTTGGTCTCTCTTTACCAATACAAAATTTAAAAGACCCTACATCATACGAATACTATTTTTTTGTATTTAAACCCTCTTATTTTATCTGGTGTCCGGATATACATTTTATTAACTACCTTATCCACGAAAATGAAAATCCAAACATCGAACATATAGAACAATTCGTATATACTTATATAGAACACCTAAGAAAACACGTATCTCTATTCTTTAGCAAGGAACAACTAGATACATATACTGAAAATCTTATTCAATATTATTCATCCTTCTATACAAGAGAGACACAACCAGATACTTTTATTTACAATATTCTTCGTTTATGTAATATAACAAAAAACACTGATTATAAAATTGATAAATCACATATTATTAAATATATTCTACGAAATTATAAAAAATGGGATTTACATAGTCTATGTATATTCTACATTTCAATATTTAGCACAATCTATAAAAATACATATGAATATCATAAATATTATCAAACTAAACTAAATCTAACACCTTCAAACAAACACATGTTTGACTTTGACAAGACACCTTTCTATGAAAAGATAAATAAACTTTTCTTTGATATTCTTCAACCAAATTACCAAATTACCGATTATAAAAAAGAATTTTTAAAGATAAAATCATTAGTTCAAGATTATATTCACGATGGACTACAAGACTGAAAACATAGATTAATCTTGTATATATTTGGTTCTTATCATATAATACCGATTCTTATATGTTTTTTTTATTTTCTCTCTAATATCTTCATCCTCTAAATTATACTTTTGTTGAATTACATCTATTTCTGTATGAATATGACGCTGTATAATAGGGTCATTATAAAATCTCTCATAATCTTTAGATGGTTTATAAGAATCATTGTCAATACATTGTTGAATGAAGAAATCCATCATCAAACGAATTTTTTTCGTTAAAGGAACATACTTTTTACGACCATTAGATTCTATAATATCTTCCTTCTTCTTATTATTAAATTTTTTCATATAATAATAACGAATACTCTTATACATCTTTTCCTCTATCTTTCCTTCATATCCAAGCTCCTCGTGTCGTCTTTGTTCTCTCTTTATCATATCCACATACTCCTCTTTCCATTCTTCCCACGCTTCTTTTAAATCTTCTTTACAATCATAACAATGTATCCGTGCAAAATCAATCATCTTCTCAATCGTGCTTTCCTTAAACTTATAACGGAAAATCTTTATATGTTTCTTTTCTTCACTCATGGTAAGTAGATAGGTATATTCTTTTTTATGTATCAATTAGTTATTCAATTTTTTATTATATGTATATAATAATAGAAGATATGGATACATACACGCTATACTCTACCATATATTATGATAGATTATGTAGGCAATATAGATATATTCTATGTATTCGTGAGTATCCACCTTTCAATTCAGATATTAAACCATGGGTACGAAAAATACAAAGAGAAGTATTATCACCATTTGAAACATTCTCCAAAGAGAGAAGAACATACTCCAATATTTGTTTGTATGGATTATGGTGCAAAGAGAGAAATACATTCTTTTCTCTCGAAGAATTAAATGAAGTCATTGGATTGTTCCGTTCTTTCGGTTATGTCATAAACACAAACTTATCTAATGTTTTTTCACGCACTTCTTGGTTATCCAATCCTGATTCATTCATCGCAGTTGTAAAGAAAATTGATATTTAAAAACATATCACGTATATATTACATACCAAACCCTATGGACCGTTTTCTTATTTCATCTAAAAATCAAGAACAAAAAAGTAAAACTAAAAATAAAGTAAAATTAGTTATTAAAGAAAAAGATACATCTTGTAAAAGTATCGATGAAAAATGGGAAAAAGAACTGGAAACATATAAGAGTAAAGATGACAGTCTCTACACTTATATAGAAAAACATAATGAAAAAGAAAAAATTGCCTATTTTATTGCAAAAGAACATTTAAAATCCAGTTTTAATATATCTAGATCCAACGGATATATCGAACACTTATATGTAAATAATGGAAAATAAAAATAGGTTTTATATATATGGACGAAGAAACTACTATATTATCCGAAACTCTTGGTTTAACAAATGATGTTATAAAATTAGTTTTTAATATTATTATCTATAATTCATCAAGAGTGATTCACGTTTTTTTATCAAGATTTACTGAAACTGCAAAAAATCTTCTTCCACAAGAAGGAGATGACCCTATCACGAGAGAGATGAAACAACAATTATTAAATGAAATATACGAGATTTTCCAATCCGAAGAATTCAAACAAGAGTGGGACAGATTTTCTGGTATTTTAACAGAGATGGTAAAAGTTCTAACAGACCAACTCAAAGATACACTTGATAATGAAGTTGCACTCTTACTTGATAAATTTGTCGAACTCATACAAAAAAATACAAAAACACTTGTTACAGGTGTTGGAAGAAGTGCTATGTCTGGTATTTGTTCTGTTCCTCCTCTCGGTGCAATTTGTGCTGTAGGTCAAGTCGTTCAAACATCCAGTGATGTTGGGATTCAAACATTTAATACCTTTATGGATACAACTCTTCAAGTTGTTAATGCCTATTCAAAACTTCTTGGGGATACTGCGGTTCCAATGAGTGAGAATATACAAGATGCCGTTCAAACATATAATTATTTAATGGATACAATTAATAGAGTAAATACTACAATTGAAAATGTCTCCAACATAGCAAATCAAACCAGTGTATCTGGTATTCAAGCAGTACGAGGTGCAATCCCCCAAATAGAATCTTAAGACATCTTGAATAACTTCTTAAAATCAGCAAAGGACAACTTATTTTTATTTCCTGTATAATCCTTCACATTTAATAAATTAAACTCTGTAATTGGACCTCGATGAATGTATTTATTCTTATTCTTTACTTCTCTCTTTTCTTGTGTTGTCTCTCTCTTTTTTAAGAAAATATCGTCATCATTTTCTTTATTTTCTTTCTCTTCCTCTTCTTCTACTTCGTCTCTCTCTCCCTCTTTCTCATCTTCTTCCGTTTCTGATTCAATCTCTTCTTCTGTCTCTTCATCACTCTCGAAAATAGGGTCGCTGACATATAAATGATAACAAGAAAATGTTTTTACATACTTTCTTGCCAAACTTTCCAAATAGATATAATGCACGTTTTTATTAGACCAATACTCAAAACCCTCTCTATCTCTATTATATGTCATGAATACTAAACCATCTGGAGTAGTATCACAAATATAATTATTTGAATCACTTTCCTCTCCTTCTTCTTCTATCTTCTCATTTTTCTCTCTCTGTTCCTTCATATGCTTTTCATACACTTCTTTATTAAAAGTATATCTATACTCATACGGATAATTCTGTTTCAAATAATTGTTATAATCATCTTCTTCTTCCTTTTCATTCTTCATTACAAGCTCTACATAAGGATTATACACAAAAATACTAACTATAAATATTCCATACATTAAACCAATCAAAACTACCATAACAATATACACATACTTCGTAATATCATTGTCATACATTAAAAAATTATAACGCGGAGTATTCTCATTATACAAAGAATACTGATTTATACATTTTAACGATTGATATGTATTCATCGGTTTTAACATTAATTTCTCAATCATTTTTTCATCATTACATAAATATAAATTCTCGCGATTTATATCATAAAATAAAAAACACGAAAACATCGATAAAGATATAAAAAGTAAGGAACAACAAGCAAATCGGTCATAATGATTCAATCTCATTGTAATATGATTATTCATCTTGAATATACTAATTTTTAATATCGTTTTAAGTCTCTTTTTTATAATCTATATTCAATAACTCTTCCATTTCGTCATTCAAGAATGGAACTTTCAATCTATCATACTTAGAACACTCTGGATGGAAAGACATCAAATATAAACCACTTACCTTCATTCCGTATTTTCTCTCTAAAATCACTTTATATACATTTAATTGAATCGCATAATGCCAATAATTCGCATCTGGAATATGTGATATACATTCTGTAGTGGAAGTTTGGAATGGATTCGTTTTTTTAATTTCTTTACATCGTTTCCAATCACATACAATATAAGTTCCATCTTCTATATTTTTAAATACCATATCTATATATCCCAGAATTTTTAAATCGTCATCATACACTAACCACTCCGTTCGATATGGAACCCAATGCTTACTCTCTGGATGTTTCTCTAGTCTATCTCTCTCATAATTATGAAAATAAAGGTATTCTTTTGGTAATTCATAGTTGGAAGATAATATATTTTCAAAGGTATGGATTGAATACTCTTCCGGTAAAGATTGACTTGAATTCATCCATCTCTCTATTTCTTCTTTTTTGATTTTCTTAAACATCAAGTAATTATAATAGGTTTCAATATAAGAGTGCATATT